>Ga0081539_10005905_pt1 | contig 12098 bp, 9 predicted proteins | sample TabmetS4T2R2_FD_71023 | JGI IMG/M metagenome (GOLD analysis project Ga0081539, IMG submission 71023) | Tabebuia heterophylla rhizosphere microbial communities from the University of Puerto Rico - S4T2R2 | ecosystem: Host-associated > Plants > Roots > Rhizosphere ...
CGATTACTCGCTAGTGTCCCGATTCCGAAATTCGCACGAGTTCATATCGCGCGCAGGGCGAATTTCGGAATCGTGGGGACACTAGCAACTTCTTGATTCCTAGGGTCGTTTTGATTTCGAAGTTCGCTCCGAGCCAGATATCAAAATCAAGCGAACTTCGAAATCACGACACTAACTTCACAACCTGTTCGCGATGTCTCCGAGCACCTGTTCGCCACCTCCCCGGTCCAAAACAGAAAAAACGGGGAAAGGGGCGCGAACGTTGGAGCTTCGTGCTTCTCTCCGTCCGTACGGCAGGGCAATCGCATATGGATTTCGACCCCCACCCCCGGTTCGCTTCGCGAACCACCTCTCCCCGATCGGAGAGGAAGCGCCGGCCGCAACGCTTGGCGCCCTTCCTCTACCCCACGAAGTGCGGGAGAGGTGCCGAACCCCGAGCCTGTCGAGGGGGCGAGTCGGAGTTGGGGCATTTTTCGCCATATGCGATTGTCCTTGTCCTTACGGGGAGAAGATGCCGGCAGGCAGAAGAGGGGCAGTGCCGTCGTTACGGACGATTGTCCGCAAACCGATTCCCCTCTTTCGATTGCCCCAAGCGGCTGGAAGGAAGCATGAAATGAACGCTCAGAGCCAAAAAATCCGCTGGGGCATTCTGGGGCCAGGCGGTATCGCCAAGGCCTTTGCCGGCGGCGTGGCCGGCTCCAGGACCGGGACTCTCGTCGCGATCGGCACCCGCGATCCAGGGAGGCCAGGGCTCGCAGAGACCTTTCCCGGAGCACGCATCATCGAGGGATACGATGCCTTGCTGGCGGACCCGGAGATCGACGCCATCTACATTGCCGTGCCGCATACCGGCCATGCCGAGTGGGCGATCAAGGCGGCGGAAGCGGGCAAGCACGTGCTGTGCGAGAAGCCGCTGGCGCTGACGGCGTTCGAGGCAGACGCGATGATGCATGCGGCGCGCAAGGCCGGCACCTTTCTCGGCGAAGCTTTCATGTACCGGTTGCATCCGGAGACCGAGAAACTGGTTGAGCTGATAAGATCCGGCGCGATCGGCGAGGTGCGCATGGTGAAATCGAGCTTCGGCTTCGCCATGCCAAGCTTCATGCCTGAGCACCGGCTCTATGCGAACGATCTTGCCGGCGGCGGCATTCTGGATGTCGGCGGATATCCTGTGTCGATGGTGCGGCTGATTGCCGGAGCCGCGACGGGAAAACCTTTCGCCGAGGCGGACAAGGTGTTCGGCGTGGCGCATCTCGGTCAATCCAGCGTCGACGAATGGGCCTCCGCGGTGCTGCACTTTCCAGGCGGCGTCATCGCCGAGGTGTCCTGCAGCATTTCGCTCGACCAGGACAACATGCTGCGCATCTTCGGCACCAGGGGCCGCATCGAAGTGCCGGACTTCTGGTTCGCCGGCGGCAACCGCGACGTCGGGCTCGGCAAGATCGAGCTGATTGCCGCAGACGGCAAGCGCGAGACCATCAGCGTCAATGAGGCGCGCCACCTCTATTCCTTCGAGGTGGACGGGGCCGGCGACGCGATCCTGGAGGGCCGGCAGGAGTTTGCCTGGCCGGGAATGGGCTGGGCCGACAGCCTCGGCAACTTACGGGTGCTCGACAAATGGCGTGCCGCGGTCGGGCTGGAATATGAGATCGAGACGGCGTCACGGCGTGTCAACACGATTTCCGGCCGGCCGCTGAGGCAGGGTGGGACGACGATCCCGAGGCGCAGCATCCCCGGTCTCGCAAGCCCGACGTCGGTGCTGGCGCTCGGCTTCGAGGATTTCCGCAGCTTCTCGTCGGGAGCGATCCTGCTCGATGCCTATTTCGAGGCGGGCGGCAATCTGTTCGACACGGCCGTTGTCTACGGCGCAGGCTATACTGAGAAGCTGCTCGGCGAGTGGCTGACCAACCGCGGCGTGCGAAAGGAGGCGCTGGTGATCGGCAAGGGCGCGCATACGCCGCTCTGCTATCCCGACGTGATCGGCAAGGAGCTGGAGCAGTCGCTTGATCGTCTCAAGACCGACCATGTCGATGTCTACTTCATGCATCGCGACAATTCCGACGTGCCCGTTGGCGAGTTCGTCGATGCGATGGATCGCGAGGCGAAGGCCGGTCGCATCCGCGGACCGTTCGGCGGCTCCAACTGGACGATGGAACGCATGGATGAGGCGATCGCCTATGCGGAGCGAACCGGCAAGCAGAAGCCGGGCGTGCTCTCCAACAATTTCTCGCTTGCCGAGATGCTGGACCCGATCTGGGCAGGCTGCGTTACGGCATCAACCGACGAATGGAAAAACTGGCTGAAGGTTCGCCAGATGCCGAATTTCGCGTGGTCGAGCCAAGGACGAGGCTTCTTCACGGACCGCGCCGGGCGCGACAAGCGCGACAATGATGAGCTGGTGCGCGTCTGGTACTCGGAAAAGAACTTTCAGCGCCGCGATCGCGCCATCGAGCTGGCGGCCAGGCTCGGCAAAAGTCCCATCCATGTCGCGCTCGCCTATGTGCTGACCCAGCCGTTCCCATGTATTCCGCTGATCGGCCCGCGCACGCTGGACGAGTTGGACGACAGCCTCAAGGCGCTGGATATCCGGCTTTCCCAGAGCGATCTCGACTGGCTGGTGGGGTCTGCGTCCGGCAGGCGGCCTGGATAGCAAGCTATTGCTGGATTGTCGACAATATGCTGACATGCCCTCCCGATCGTTGGGTGAAGCTATGGCAAAGGCCGAGTTCGAGCCGATCGTAGATACGACCCGTCGCGCCGAGATCGTCGGCAGGCTGCGGCGCGCGATCCTGACAGGCCAGCTCCGGCCGGGCCAGAAGGTCAACGAGCTTCGCATCGCCGAGCAGATGCGCGTGAGTCGAGCGCCGCTCAGGGAGGCGATCCGTGAGCTGGTGCAGGAGGGCCTGCTCACCAACATACCCTATGCGGGCGCCTATGTGATCGAGGTCACCGCCAAGGATGTCGCGGACGCCTATGCCCTCCACCATGTGCTCGAGGATTTCGCCATCGAAAGAGTATGGCCGTTAAGGAGCGAGCGGTTCGTTGCCGAGCTCGACCGGCGTCACGACGCGGTCAAGCAGGCGACTGTCGCGCTCGACCTGACACGGCAGATCGAGACAGCCTTGCAGCTTCACGGGCTGATCTACGAATGGGCAGACAACGCGTTGCTGCTGGATACCTGGCAGCGCCTGGCGCGACGACTGCAGACGTACTTCGCGCTGCATCAGCAGGCCCGCGACGAGCCAGTGCCGGCCGTCGATGTGCATGAGGACTATGTCCGGCTGCTCAAGGGCGACGACGCCGCGGCCGCCAAGCGGCACGCGCATGAGCACATCGACTGGAATTTCGAGGAACTTCTCGCCTACGCCCGCCAACTGGAAGAACAAAGGGGCTGATAATGCGCATCAAGACGATCAGGGCCTACCGAATGCTTCAACCCTTCGTCGAAGGGCCGTATCGCATGTCGAAGGGCCGCGTGGCGGAGGGGTTCGACGCGGTGATCGTTGCGCTCATCTCGGACGACGGCGCGACCGGCTGGGGCGAGATGGCGCCGCTCGGCACGTTCTATTCCGCCGCCTTTGCGGCCGGTGCGCAGGCCGGCGTCGCCGAGATCGCGCCGCACCTCATCGGCCGCGATCCGCGCGCGCTGGCTCAGATCGGGCGGCTGATGGACGCGGTGTTGAAGGGCCATCCCTATGTGAAGTCGGCCATCGACATGGCCTGCTGCGACCTCGCCGCGCGTTCCGCCGGCATACCCTTGGTCACCGCGCTGGGCGGTTGCGACGGCGACAGCGCCGAGCTTTACAAGGTCGTCACGCATGGCCCCGCCGAAGCAATGGCCGCGCGCGCCGCGCGCATCGTCGGCGACGGCTTCAGCCGTATCCAGGTCAAGGTCGGCGGCGATGTGCGCGGCGACATCGAGCGCGTGACGGCGGTCGCCGCGGCCGTGCCGAAAGGAACGGTGATCTTCTGCGACGCCAATGCCGGCTGGACGCCGTTCCAGGCGAGGCAGTTCGCCGACGCGACGCGCGCCATCGACTACGTGTTCGAGCAGCCATGCGCGACGATCGAGGAATGCGTGTCGGTGCGACGTTCGCTCGACAAGCCGATGGCGCTGGACGAGTCGATGGAGACGCTCGACGACCTCCTCGCCATTCATCGCAGCGGCGCGGCCGACGGCGTGACGCTCAAGATTTCGCGGATCGGTGGCGTCTCGAAGACCAGACAATTGCGCGACCTCGCCGTCGACCTCGGCCTGATGGTGACGGTCGAAGATACAGGCGGCGCAGAGATCGACACAGCGGCGATCGCGCACCTATCGCTGTCCACCCCCGCGGAACGACGGCTCCATGCGATCGCCTTCCACGAATGGGTGACCGTGAAGACAGCCGTCAGCCCGCCGCCCGTGAACGGCAGCCGCATGGGCGTTCCCGACGGTCCCGGCCTCGGCATCGACGTCCTGCCAGAACTCCTCGGCAAACCCTTCCTCGAACTGCGCGGCCCCTGATGAAGATCCGCAACATCAAGGCGACGCCGATCAACCTCAGGCTGGAGGCGCCTTACGTCTGGGCGTTCGGAGAGCTCGACGGGTTCTCGCCAACCATCGTCGAAGTGGAAACGGAGGACGGACTCGTCGGGCTCGGCGAGGCGCCGACTCCGGCAGCCGCGACGATCGTCAACGACGTGCTCTCGGCGCGCCTGATCGGCCGCGACGCCTTCGACATCGCCGCGGCAGAGCATGTCTGCCTGCCGTACTGGACCGGGGTGCAAAGCATCAACGACCATACCCGCATCATCGCGTTCGGCGCGATCGAAATGGCGTTGTGGGACCTGCGCGGCAAGGCCTGGAACCAGCCGCTCTACCGGTTGCTCGGTGGCGCTGTGCGCAAGGACATCCCGTTCACCGACTATTTCTCGCTGCGCGGCGACGGCTCTTCGGTAGGCGGCGAGAAAACGCCTGAGGCGGTGGCGGACTATTGTGTGCGGCTGCACGAGACCTACGGCACAACTTTCTTCGAGGGGAAATTCTCGACCGAGGACCCCAAGATCTCGCTGAAGATGATCGAGCTGATCCGCAAGAACCTCGGCGAGGACGTGATGATCCGCATCGATTCCAACCAAGCCTATTCGCTTGCCACCGCGCGCCGGCTGGCGCGGCAGCTGGAAGAGCTCGGCGTACGCACCTGGGAAGACCCGGTTCCAACGATCGAGGACATGCGCGAACTGCGCCGGCATTGTTCGATCCCGTTCTCGACCCACAATGTCGACATCGTACGTGCCGCAGAGCTGCGCGTGCCGGATGCGATCGTGAGCAACCCGACGGTGGTCGGGGGCATCGGCCGGCTCTTGCGTTTCGTCGGCGCCTGCGAACATGCCGGCATCGACTTCTGGTGCTACAGTGGCGACAGCGGCATCGGCAGCGCGGCCTATCTTCACCTGTGCGCCGCGCTCGGCTGGATCCGCGAGCCCAACCAGTCGCTGTTCCGCATGCAGCCTGAAGACATTATCGAGGAAGGGCCGTTTGCACCCAGACACAATGTGGTGGGTGTGCCGGAAGGGCCGGGACTGGGTGTCACGCTGTCGCGCGAGAAGCTGGCGCGCATGCATGAAGATCTGGTCCGCAATGGCCCCTGCAATAAATATCACGATCCGTCCAAGCCCGGAACATACCGGCGCTTGCCACTCTGCTAAGATATGGGGGGCTGACGCCACACAGGGACCAGATGCGGCCGGCGAAATGCCAAGCGAGGAGAAGACGGACCGGAAATATTCGCAGGTCCGGCACACGGCTGTAAAATCGAGTATCTTCACATGCAGCAACAGGGGAAATAACCATGAAAGACCATCGCCTGCTTGACCTCATCCGCCGCCGCAGCAGCCCGATCGAGAACCATCTGATCGACGGCCTTGTCGCCGGACGCATCTCCCGACGCGAATTCCTCCGCCACGGCAGCGTGCTCGGCCTATCGCTGCCTTTGCTTGGTCAGATCGGTATCTGGGCGGGCTTCGGCGCCATGCCGACCGCGGCGCGCGCGCAAGGCGCCTCGGGCGCGACCATTCGGGTAGCGGCCACGGTGCCGACTGCGGCCATCGATCCTGTCACTGTGGCGGACGCCGGCGGCCTGCTGATGCTCCAGCAAGTCGGCGAATTCCTCTGCCTTGACGGCCCGGACCTCGTGCTCAAGCCCATGCTTGCCGAAAGCTGGGCCCCCAACAACGACGGCACGGTCTGGACGTTCAAGCTACGCAAGGGCGTGAAGTTCCACAGCGGCGGTGAGATGAAGGCCGATGACGTAGTGGCCAGCATCGACCGGCTCGCCGACCCTGCCAATTCCTCGAACGCCTTGTCGGTCTTTAACGGCATCCTGCAGAAAGGTGCGACGAAGAAGGTCGACGACTACACCGTCGAGTTCCATCTCGATGCGCCGAACGGCAACTTCCCCTACATGGTGTCGTCGGACAACTACAACGCCATCATCATCCCGGCGAGCTACACCGGCGGCTACGAGAGCAGCTTCGACGGCACGGGGCCGTTCAGGCTGGAGAAGTACACCCCGAAGGTCGGCGCGTCCTTCGTCCGCAATTCCGACTACTGGGGCGAGAAGGCGCTGCCGGATCGTACCGAGTTCACCTTCTTTACCGACATGCAGCCGGAGATCCTGGCGTTGCAGGGTGGACAAGTGGATATCATCAACCAGCTTCCGGTTCTGGCCGGCGTCGCGCTGCTCAACGACCCCAATGTCGATATCCTCAGCCTGAAGTCGGTCGCGCACCAGCAGGTGCATATGCGCTGCGACTCGGATAACCTCAAGGACCCGCGTGTGCGCCGTGCGATTGCGCTCAGCCTCGATCGCAACAAGCTGGTGCAGGGCCTGATGAGGGGCAAGGCAGTTCCCGGCAACGACAGCCCGTTTGCAGCGGCCTATCCCTCGACAGATCCCAGCATTCCCCAGCGCCAGCAGGACATCGCGCAGGCTAAGCAACTGATGGAAGCGGCAGGCGCCGGCAAGGGCTTCAAGGTGACGCTGACCACCGAGCGTTATCTAGAAATCCCGGAATACGCCCAGCTCATCCAGAACGCGGTCAAGGAGATCGGCATCGAGCTGGAGCTCAACATCCTCGACCAGGGCGCCTACTACGGGGATGCGGTATTCGGCAAGTCGAATTGGCTGGATTCGGTGATGGGCATCACCGATTACGGCCATCGCGGGGTGCCGAACGTCTACCTGGCGGCGCCGCTCAAGAGCGACGGCACCTGGAACGCAGCACACTTCAAGAACAAGGAATATGACCAGCTCGCGGCCAGCTACATCGCAGCGCTCGACCTCGAGAGCCAGAAGCAGACTGCTGGCAAGATCCAGCGCCTGTTGCTCGAAGAGACGCCGGTCATCTTCGGTTATTTCTTCGACTTCCTGACGGCGACCGCCAAGGGCGTGGCAGGCGTGCAGCCGACCGCCATGTCGCAGCTCTATCTCGACCGGGCGTCGAAAGCCTGAGCGGGAAGGAAATTGGCCTTCGAATGACCGGCTCCGCCTAAAGCGGGGCCGGTCAAGGAAAGGATTCCAGCTATACTTCGTTTTCTTGCCCGACGCGTCCTGCTTGCGATGATCACGCTGTTTCTGCTCAGCGTGATCATCTTCATCGGTGGACAGGTGCTGCCGGGCAATGTCGGCCGCGCCATTCTCGGTCCCTTTGCGGACGAGCGCGCCGTCGAGGCGCTCAACCAGCAACTCGGCGTCGACCGGCCGCTGCTGGTGCAATATTGGGACTGGATCAGCCGCTTCGTGCAGGGCGACATGGGCACGTCCTACATCTTCCGGTCGCCCGTCGCGCCTTTTATTGCCGATGCGCTCCTCAACTCCTTCAAGCTTGCGCTCGTCGCCTTCGCCATCGTTGTGCCGCTCGGTATCCTGGGTGGTGTCTTTGCAGCGCTCAACGTCAATCGTCCGCTCGACCGCATCATCAGCCTTGGAGGATTGTCGGCCACAGTGCTGCCCGAATTCGTCACCGGCATAATCCTGATCCTGATCTTTGGTGTCTGGTTGAGATGGCTGCCGATCTCGGCTGCCTGGCCGGCCGGCGCCGGCCCCCTGACACAGCTTTACTACCTGATCCTTCCTGCCTTGCCACTTTTCCTGGTGCTGTTCGGCTACATTGCCCGCATGGCGCGGTCGGGCATGATCGAGGCGCTCGATTCCGACTATACGCGCACGGCCGTGTTGAAGGGCCTGCCATGGAGCACCGTCATCTGGCGCCACGTCTTGCGCAACGCGCTCCTGCCGACCATCACGGTGATCGCCACCCAGATCGGCTACCTCATCGGCGGTCTCGTGGTCGTTGAGACGCTGTTCCGCTACCAGGGCATCGGCTCGCTGATCTTCACCGCGGCCCGCGGCAAGGACTTTCCGATGCTGGAAGCCGGCATCCTGACGATCGGCTTCGTCTTTGCGTCAACGACGCTCGCCGCAGACCTCGCCTATTCGCTGCTCAACCCGCGCATTCGCCTCGGGGCCGAGCGATGAGCGTGATCGAAGCCCCCTTGCCGCGTGAGCGCGGCCGTATCGCCGGAACCATCGCTGCGCTCGGCCGTTCGGCCACTTTCCTCGCGGGTGCGGCCATCGTCCTGTTCTGGGTCCTGTGCGCCTTGTTCGGCCAGCATTTCGTGCCCTACGATCCGCTCGCGGACGACATCATCAATTCCTTCACACCGCCGTCTGTCGAGCATTGGTTCGGCACCGATCAACTTGGGCGAGACGTTTTCTCCCGCGTCATCGTCGGTTCACGCGACATCCTAACCGTCGCCCCACTGGCAACGCTGTTGGCGACCGTGATTGGCACGGCGCTCGGCCTCATCACCGGCTATTTCCGAGGGCTGGTTGACGAGGTGATCAGCCGCATCCTCGAAGCCTTCATGGCGATCCCGGTGGTGATCGTGGCGCTGCTCGCGATCGTTGCGCTCGGCCCTTCCACGCTCACAGTCATCGCGGTGATAGGCCTTTCCTTTTCGCCGATCATCGCGCGCACTGTCCGTGCGGCCGTGCTCTCCGAACGCGAACTCGACTATGTCGCGGCGGCCAAGCTACTGCGTGAGAACGCATTCAGCATCATGTTCGTCGAGATACTCCCAAACGTGCTGCCGCCCATCCTGGTCGAGATGACGGTGCGGCTGGGCTACGCCATCTTCGCGGTCGCCACCTTGAGCTTCATGGGCTTCGGCATCCAGCCGCCATCGCCGGACTGGGGCCTCAGCGTCTCCACCAACTACGGCATGATCGGCGGCGGTTTCTGGTGGACGGTGCTGTTCGACGCCCTGGCGATCGCCACGCTGGTGATCGGCGTCAACCTCATGGCCGACGGCCTTCAAGGAGCGCTGGATGACTGACGCGCTCGTCCTGGAGAACGTCGGGGTCGCCTATCGCGGCGGCGGTCGCGACCGCACCGTGGTGCGCAACCTCAGCCTGGCGATCGGCCGAGGCGAGGCCTACGGGCTGGTCGGCGAATCCGGTTGCGGCAAGTCGACGGTGGCGCTGGCCGCCGTGCGCTATCTGCCTCGGGCCGGCCGCATCACGGCAGGCGCAATCCGCATCGACGGCAGCGACGTCGCCGGGCTCGAGAGCGAAGCGCTCAGGCAACTCAGGGCGAAGACCGTTTCGATGGTCTATCAGGACCCCGGCAAGGCGCTCAACCCGACGATCCGAATCGGCAACCAGATCGCCGAGATATTCGTGCTGGACGGCGCCGCGCCGGGCCATGCACGCGAGCGTTCGGTGGAGATGCTGCGACGTGTGCGCATCTCCGATCCAGCCGCCGTGATGGAGCGCTATCCGCACCAGCTCTCCGGCGGCATGCAGCAGCGCGTCGCCATCGCCATGGCGCTCGCCAAGAACCCGGCGCTGCTCATCTTGGACGAGCCGACAACGGGGCTCGACGCCACTGTGGAAGCGGAGGTGCTGGACCTCATCCGCGACCTGCGCCGCAGCTTTGCCACCTCGATCCTGTTCATCAGCCACAACCTTGCGGTGGTGTCAAAGATGTGCGACCGCGTCGGCGTGCTCTATGCCGGCATGCTGGTGGAGGAGGCGCCGGCCGAGGCGCTGTTCAAGGCTCCGCGTCATCCCTACACGGTTGCGCTCCTGCGTTGCCTGCCGCGTGCGGGCGAGCGCAAGGATCGCAGCCGGCTCGATACGATCCCCGGTGCGCTGCCGGCGCCAGGCGCTGCGATTTCCGGATGCATCTTCGCCGATCGTTGCGCGCTGGCCGACGAGCGCTGCCGGCGCGACCCGCCGCCGCTGATCGACCTTGGCGGCGGCTGTTTCTCGCGCTGCCATTATCACGAACGGGCCGCGTCGTTGCCGCGCCAGACCCCGGCCGAAGCCAAGACGCGCGCCGTCAGCCGCACGTCGACGCCAGTGCTGAGGGTCGATACGCTCAGCAAGACCTTCGAGCAGGGCGGCCGGGAGATACGCGCCGTGACTGACATTTCCCTTTCGATCGATGCCGGCGAGACGCTGGGGCTGGTCGGCGAATCCGGCAGCGGCAAAACCACTTTCGCGCGCATGCTGCTCGGGCTCCTGCCGCCAGATGCCGGCAGCTCGATCGCGCTCGACGCCAAGGCGTTGCCCGCAACAGTCGAAGAGCGCAGCGACAAGCAGGTCAAGGCGATGCAGATCGTCTTCCAGAATCCGGACTCGGCCCTCAACCGGGCGCATTCCGTCCGCTACGTCATCGGCCGCGCGCTGAACCGGCTGGGAGGCCTAAGCGGCGCGGCGCTCAATGCGAGACTGCTCGACCTGGTCCAGTCGGTGCGGCTCTCCGAGAGGCATCTGGCGGCCAAGCCGCGCCAGCTTTCCGGCGGCCTGAAGCAGCGCGTGGCGATCGCCCGCGCCTTCGCCGGCGCACCCCGACTCGTGGTCTGCGACGAGCCGACCTCCGCGCTCGACGTGTCGGTGCAGGCGGCGATCCTCAACCTGCTTGCCGACCTGCAGGGCGAGCGGCAGGTCTCCTATGTCTTCATCTCGCACGACCTCGGGGTCGTCCGTTATCTGTCCGACAAGATCGCGGTCCTCTATCTTGGCCGCATCATGGAGCTCGGCCCGTCCGAGCGCATCTTCGACGGCCCGCACCATCCTTATACGGAAGCGCTGCTGTCGGCCGTGCCAAAGCTCGAAAGCGGGCCGGCCGCACGCATACGGCTCGAAGGCGAGATCCCGAGCGCCAGCAATCCGCCGAGCGGCTGCGTCTTCCACACACGCTGCCCGCGCAAGCTGGGGCCGATCTGCGAGACGGAGGAGCCGCCGCTCGCCGAAGCGGAGGCGGGGCATGCGTTGCGCTGCCACATCCCGATCGCGGAGCTGGCACGGTTGCAAGGCAAGACCGTGGAGGAGCTGAGCCCGTCGTGAGCGGGCCTCGATGGTGGACGCGTCGCTGCGCGTGTCGATCGTCCACCCGTTCAAGACGCTGCGCGACGAGCTCGGCATGTCGATCGTCTACATTACCCACGACCTCGCCACGGCCTATTACATCGGCGACAACATCATCATCATGCAGAAGGGCCAGGTGGTGGAAGGCGGCGAAGCCCGCACAGTGCTGGACAATCCGCGGCACCCATACTCGAAGCTCCTCAAGAGCGCCGTGCTGGAGCGGGGGGAGTGGGAAAGATCGAAGGCAGCGCGGGAGCGGCAGGACATGACCGTGGATCATCCTTACACGCAGGGGGTCCCAGGCTATGCGGGCCCGTGCGGGCTGGGTGCCGCCGAGATGATTGATGCGCTCAGCGCCGGCCGGCCGCACCGCGTTTCTGCCGACCTTGCCTTCCATGCGCTTGACGTCATGACCGCTTTCGAGCGTTCCTCGCAGTCGCTCAAGGCGGTGGCAATCCACAGCCGTTTCGCTCCCCCCGAGCCGATTTCGCGGCAGGCCAAGGAAGGTAAATCTGCCTGAGAGCGTGCGCCCCTACCGAGCTCCCCCGCGGCGCTCGAGCGGGGTGAGTTCGCCGACCAGGCGGTCGATGACGCCGGCGATCTTGGCGTGGGTATCGGGCCGCCACAGCGCGAAGGCGATGTTGGCCTCGACAAAGCCTTCCGGCGCGCCGCAGTCGA
>Ga0081539_10005906_pt1 | contig 12097 bp, 11 predicted proteins | sample TabmetS4T2R2_FD_71023 | JGI IMG/M metagenome (GOLD analysis project Ga0081539, IMG submission 71023) | Tabebuia heterophylla rhizosphere microbial communities from the University of Puerto Rico - S4T2R2 | ecosystem: Host-associated > Plants > Roots > Rhizosphere ...
GTGGTCGACAATCGCCAGCGGTGTCATGCGGCGCATGGCTACCTCGCTCCGCTGGTCTCTGAGCAGACCTTAAAGACCAATGAGATTTTTTGTCCGGAAATGTGTTGACACATCATCTTCCTCGCTGTGCTATGATCGTAGTCTCTCATAGGCTCTATGGGTACGAGACGGAGAAGGAGCTGGTCATGCCCACGGTGGATCCCAATGCGGTCATTTTAACCGGCGAGAACCCGTTTATTCGACTCAGCGCGACGGACGGCGGCCCCAATACGACCGAGGCGAGCTTCTGGCGCATCACCTTTTCGCCCGGGGGCCCCGGGCACGTGCTCTATCTCAAGAGCGAGCTCACGGAGGGTCAACTGCGCATCTATGCTGACAATATTGCCCTGACCCGCTGGTTGCAAGCGACGGTGCAAGGCATGCTCAATGCGGAAACGGCGGACCTCGCCATTCCCGTCATTGATGCGGTGTTCTCGAAGCGCGGCGACACGCGGGACTACTGGACTGAACACCTCCAAGCTGGCCCGGAGGAAATCGCGCTCACCTGGTATAACATCGGCGAGCCACTGCTGGTGCATACGCAGCCCCATGACCCGCCGGAGCGACGCTACGGCGTGTGCACCATTCTCATGCCTGCCCTTGGGGCGCGGCTGACGGTCAACGGCAGGCAAGCGAGTGGCCACGCGTGGCCGCGCGAGCGCGAGGGTCGTCCGTTTAGCACCTGCGCCTTGGCCTTTTCGGAAAGCTGGACAGAAGGGCGCTAGCGTTGGGGTGCCCCTTTCGGCGCGGCGGTGGTGAAATGGGACGCTGCAATCATTGCGAGGGCATTTTTAGGCCCTCAGTGAGACGTCTGAGCGTGAGAGTGGAAGCGTAACAAAAAGGTTGCTATCAAGCACGGCTTCGAAGGCGCATGGGAGCGCATCTTGCTATGACATTGATGGCGCGTTGTGTGCATTGGCTTCCCCTCGTGGAGGACAGTGCCCTCTCTCTTCCCTTCGTATCTTGCACTCATAGGTACTCTGGGCTGGAATGCACAGCAACCTTTTTGTTACGCTTCCTGTGCGTGATCACCGCCTTTTTTGCCCGTGCGCTCCAGATGTACCTGGATCGTCCATGCCCTGGTTTTCTCCTCATAGGTCAATAAGTTAGGGCCATTGGAAAAACTTGCAACCAGTTACGTCTCTATGGCTGGTGAGTATCGGCGATAGTAGGACAGAAGACAAGCTCAAGTTCGGGTGATAATAAAGGCGTACTTCCTGTGGGAAGGCGAGTTCGAATATTTTGACCATACGTCTCACGTGTGAGAGGAGCAGCTCAAGAGGCGTCAACGCCGTTTTCGTAGCAGTGCACGAGCTTTGATCACCGCGTCGGCCACAGGTGAGCCCTCCGTATGAGGTCGGAGTCCTCGAACACCCCCTGCTCCTGGTAGGACGATAGACGACTTTGTCCCCTGTGCCTGCGACCATGATCACTCTCATGCATAGAAACTTTGCTTCTTAAGATTCCAGACGATCCCCTCACTATGGCTGCTGGGAAGTATCCAGCACCAGGAAGAGGCGGGACAACGTATGCAGCAGGCGCCAGCGTCCCGTTGACGTCCCCTGGGGGCCTTGTTACACTGGCCCGGCGCCATGAGTGCGTAGGAATGTCCAGACAGGGCAATACGCTCAAGGCGGAATGTCATACGTCTTCCTCCATCATAACAGGCCTCACGGATGCATGCGCAGTGTCTCTCCCATGGAGTGAAGCCGCAGGCGTTGTGTGATCACACAGGTTGGAGTCGATGGGCAGCATGGGTTCTCAACCGTGGAGGGTAGGGGTATGGATCGCCGCCATTCCAGAGCGTATGCGTGGACGCGCCGGAGTTTTCTTGGCCTGACGGCTGGCGCGACCTTGGGTGCCTACGGATGGTCGTTGGGGCTGGCAGCCGATGTCCCCAGCGCCTTTGATGGACGCAATTTTCAATTACGGGCCACCGAAGCCGCCCCAAAGCGTGGCGGGGTGTTCCGCTACGGCGTGTTGAGTGCCCCAGCGCATTTTGACGTGCATCAATCGGGTACAGCAGCCAACATGTGTACGCAAGGCTGCATGTATGACAACCTGATTCGCCGCGACCCACGCGACAGTGGTCAGAGCATCATCCCCGACCTGGCACACAGTTGGGAGGTCTCTGCCGATAAAAAAACCTACACCTTTTTCCTACGCAAGGGTGTGAAGTTCCATGATGGCGGGGAGTTCACGGCTGACGATGTCAAGGCCACGTACCAGCGTATCATCTGGCCCCCGGCCGGGGTGAGTATCCCGCGTACGCCGCTGTTTGCGGCCGTCAGGGAGATCAACGTGCGTGACCCGTACGTCATCGAGTTCAAGCTCAGCGAAGCGCGCCCGGAGAAGTTTATGCTGGGGGCCTTTGCCAGTGGGTGGAACATCATTGTGCGCAAGAAGACCTTGGAGGAGCACAACTACAACCTGCGCCAGGTGATGAACTATCCAGGCACAGGGCCGTTTCGCCATGTAAAGCGCGTGGATAAAGAAGTCTGGGTGATGGAGCGTAACCCTGACTACTGGAACGAAGGCCTGCCGTACCTAAACGGGGTAGAGGTCTATCATTTGGCGCCGTTTACCCCCGAATTGGGCGCCGCCCTCCTGAGTGGTAAGATCGACTATGCTCGTGCCCTCGACCCGGTCACAGGCAAGAAGGTCCAGGCCACGTCGGGGATGTCCAGCACCGCCTTTTACCAGAGCGTGATTCAGGCCGTGTGGCTCAACAATGCGAAAAAGCCGTTTGATGACCCACGGGTACGCCGCGCCCTGCACCTGGCCCTGAATCGGCCGACGCTCGTGGACGTAGTGAAAGACGTCGCGCCCATGATGGTCGGCGGTTTTCTGTATCCCTTCTCCGAGTTCGCCACGCCGGCAGACAAGATGGCCGAGCGACTGGGCTATCAGGCTGATACCACTGCTGCTATCAAAGAGGCGCGCCAACTGCTCGCTGCTGCCGGCTATCCGCAGGGTCTGAAGAATCTCGACTTCATGGTCCGCGATATTAACACCTTCAAGCTCTGGGCTGTGGCGCTCCAGGCCATGCTCAAAGAGGCGCTCAACATCGATACAACGTTGCGTACGGTCCAGGTGTCCGTGTGGTTTGACGAGGCTCAGGCCGGCAATTTTGATCTGACGATCAGTGCTATTGTGTCGACGTTGATCGATCCATCAGATTATTTTAATTCCTGGTACAGGAAGGATGGCCCCCAGAATTACTCGAAGTGGCAGAACGACGCATTCCAGGAACTGCTGCCACAGATTGATCGTGAACTCGATGACACGAAACGCCAAGCGTTGATCCGGCAGGCCGAGGAGATTATGGAACAGGATCCGCCGTTGTTACCGGTGTCGTGGGAGCGGCTCTACGACGGCTGGTACAACTACGTGAAGGGACATAATCCCAGCAACTACTTCGGCGTCTATGATGTCGTACGTTTCGATACGATCTGGTTGGACAAATAGGGGGGTACGTACAGGCTATGTACGCTTGGACCGATACCTGTACAAACGGTGACATATCTCTTATTATACTCGCCAATGATGCCTTCCCTCCCTCACCAGCCCCGCATCTGTACCCAATAGTACCCTACGCTGGCATCAGTATAGACAATTGGCTCAAGGAGATGATATGGGTACAAACAACATAGCATTAACCGCACATCTGCTACGCCGCGCCGGTTTCGGCGCCACCCGTACGGAGCTCGAGGCGTATGCGGCCCAGGGCTACGACGCCACGGTGGAGGCGTTGCTCAATCCCGTCACTCCACAGTGGATGGGGGATTATATGATCCGGCGCTTTCACCACGAGCAGTCCGGCATGATGGGGCCGCGGGCCAATGGGGAGAACTGGTTGTACCGCATGATCACCACATCGGCCCCGCTGCTGGAGAAAATATGTCTGTTTTGGCACGGTATTTTTGCTACCGGATATCCCAAAGTCATTCACGGCAAGGTGCTCTGGGACCAAATCAACATGTTCCGGCGTCATGGTATAGGGCGTTTGAACACCCTGCTGGTCGCGTTGTCCAAAGATCCCGCCATGATCGTCTGGCTCGATAATCAGGACAACCATAAGGGCGCCATCAACGAAAATTATGGCCGCGAGCTCCTCGAACTCTTTTCTATGGGGGTGGGCAACTACAGCGAAGACGACATCAAGGCATGCGCCCGCGCCTTTACCGGCTGGACCATCGGCAATACGGAGTACATGGTGTTGCGCTCCGAACGCGATTCCGACTGGCCATACGGTCGCATTGCGTGGCACTTCGAGCGCCGCTCCGATGATCATGATGCGGAGGAAAAGACGTTCCTCGGACAGACCGGCTCATTTGACGGCGAAGATATTATCGATATCATCTGTCAGCAGGAATCTACGGCGCGCTTTATCGCCAGACATATGTACCACTTTTTTGTTGCCGACGAACCGCCGGTCCCGTCGTGGCCCTATACCCCGCCGCGCCATCCCGAGGCGATTGAGAGGCTCGTGCAGGCCTATTTTGAGAGCAACCACGACATTCGCTCGATGCTCCGCGTCCTGTTTCACGCGGACTTTTTCAAGGCTGACAACATTCGCTATGAAAAAGTGAAAAGCCCGGCGGAGTTCGTGGCCGGTATCTTACGGTTGACCGGGGAGTTCGACCGGCCACGGCGCGAGATTCTCACGCGGGCCTTGCAGATGACCTGGATGGGGCAACAGCTCAATAACCCGCCGAGTGTGGAGGGTTGGCATCAGGGCACGGCATGGATTGATACCGGCACGCTGGTCGAACGCATCAACTTCGCCTCTGAGCAATTCGGGGATGTGCAGAAGCCCGGGGTCAAGGCCATGATCGACAAGGTGCTAGCTGACCATGGCGCTATGGCTGCCGTGGAACATCTGGTCGATGCGTGCCTGGAGCAAATGGGAGCTATGGCGGTTTCCGAGAAGACCCGCGGCATCCTCATCCAGTTTGCGTCGCAAGAGAATATCGTGTCGAGCGAGGAACAGGCCAGGGAAACAGTCGCCAACCTGTTCAGGCTCACGGCCGCGAGTCCCGAGTTCCAGCGCGCGTAATGTCTCAGAACAGCGAGGTGCAAGCATGGCCATGCAGACGGATTTCCTTACGTATCGCCTGACGATCGGTCTGTCGACCATGGAAGGGAGGGGATTTTACTATCCGAGCGACACCGTGATTGGCCCAGACCACCGCTTGTACGTCGTGAACCGCTCTCTCGAAGGCGTCGATCGGGGTATCCGGATCACCGTGTGCGACCTAGACAGTGAGTATTACGGCACTTTCGGGTCGTATGGTGAGGGCGATGGTCAATTCGTCTGGCCGAGCGGCGGCGCGGTGGATGCGCAGGGCCATATCTACGTTACCGACGAATACCTGCACCGGGTGTCCGCGTTCGACACGTCCGGGACGTTTCTGGCCACATGGGGGACGCATGGCAGTGACCCCGGCAAACTCGACGGCCCGTCCGGTATCGCCTGCGATGGACAAGGCAACCTGTACGTCTCCGACACCCACAATCACCGCATCCAGAAGTTCTCGGCGAGTGGTGAGCCTCTCCTTGGTTTTGGCGCTCAGGGCAGTGGCGATGGACAATTGCATCTCCCCTGGGGCCTCACCGTGGGTCCAAATGGTGACGTATATGTGGCGGACTGGGGCAATGACCGCATTCAGCGCTTTGCGCCCAATGGCGCGTTTGTCGCCAGCTACGGCGAACCGGGACGAGGCGACGGTCAGTTCACGCGGCCCGCGAGTGTGGCGGTGGACCCGGAGGGCTATATGTATATTGCCGACTGGGGGAACGAGCGCGTCCAGGTGCTTGACCCAGATGGCAGCTTCGTGCAGACCCTCCGCGGCGAAGCCACCCTCTCAGCATGGGCGGTCAACTTCCTCACCATCAACAAAGAAGAGGGAGCCGCGCGGGCCAGAGCGAACCTGGAACCAGCGATTGCGTTGAGCCACGACGATCTGCACGAGGTCTCGTCGCATATCGAAAAGTACTTCTGGTCCCCGATGTCAGTCAAATTAGACGATGCGGGCCAGCTCTACGTCACCGAGAGCAACCGTCATCGCATACAGATATACGGCCGCACAGCATAAGGAGATGGGTTATGGCTTCTCGCACACCGCAACGTGCCTTGGTGGTGGTCCAACTCTCGGGCGGAAACGATGCCCTGAACACCGTCATTCCCTACACCAACGGGCTCTATTATGAAAACCGCCCCCAGGTCAACATTGCCCCAGAGGAGGTCCTTCCCATCAGCGATACCCTCGGTTTCCATCCCAGTATGGGGCCCATCAAGCAACTCTGGGACGAGGGCAAAGTGGCGGTCATCAATGGCATCGGCTACCCCCGCCCCAATCGCTCCCACTTCCGTTCCCTCGACGTGTGGCACACGGCCGAGAGTGAGCACATCGGCCAGGAAGGCTGGCTGGGCAAAGTCATCAGAGACCTGGATCCCAAGGGCGAAAACGTGCTGACTGGGGTGAACTTTGGCCGCGGTCTGCTGCGGTCGCTGTACGCCACGGGCGTGCCTGTGGCCTCGGTCGGCAACCTGGAGACCTATGGGCTGTTCCCCGATGTCCAGGACGAGAGCATGCGGCACATGGCCCTGCAGGCCTTCTCCCAGATGTATGGCGGCGAGGGCAAGGACATGATTGCCCAGTACATCACCCAAATGGGCACGGATGCCTTGAAAGGCGCTGACATCCTGCGAGTGGCCCCCCGGCAGTATACGTCGAGTATCACCTATCCCAATACCCCGATTGCTCAAAACATGAAATCCATTGCGCAGGTGCTCAGCGCGGATTTAGGCACACGCGTCTACCACACCGAGCACCGGAGTTTCGACACCCATGCGGCGGAGCTCACGAGTCACGCCAAACTCTGGACGGAGGTCTCGACTGCCATTGGCGCCTTCATGGACGACTTGAAGGAGCAAGGCCAGGAGGAGAACGTGGTCATCCTCATGTTCTCGGAATTTGGTCGCCGTATCAGAGACAATGGGGCGGGCACGGATCACGGCTCTGGCGGCGTAGCGTTTGTCGTGGGAACGCCGGTGCGGGGCGGGATGTATGGCGAGTATCCGTCTCTGCGGGACGAGGATCAGCTCGAAGGCGATCTCCACTTCACCAACGATTTCCGTAGCACCTACTCCACCCTGGTGGAGCGGTGGCTCGGGCTTGACCCGGTGTCGATCACCAATGGTACTTACGAGCAGTTCGACTTTATTGTCTCCGATTGGGAGAGGTAAAACCCTCGCCCTGAGGAGACAGCAGGCCCCACAGAAAGGTAGCCCCTATGAGCCCAGCCCCAGCGTCCACTGCCCTGTCCAAATATAAAGTCCTCGACCTCACTCGCGCCCGTGCCGGACCCACGGCTGTCCGACAACTGGCGGACTGGGGCGCGCAAGTCATCAAAATCGAAATGCCGGGCAGCGACGAGACGCCGGATTTCATGGATCGCCACAGTCCGGATTTCCAAAATCTGCACCGCAACAAACGGTCGATGACCCTGAATCTGAAGCACCCCGAAGGGCTGGATATTTTTAAACAGCTGGCGCGCCAGGCCGATGTGATCGTCGAGAATTACCGTCCCGATGTGAAACACCGGCTGGGCATTGACTACGAGGCCATGAAGGCGATCAATCCGCGTATCGTCTATGGCAGTATTTCCGGATTCGGCCAGGACGGACCATATGCGGACCGCCCCGGCGTCGATCCCATCGTCCAAGGGATGGGCGGCCATATGATGGTGACCGGTGAGCCCGGACGGGGACCGATGCGCTCCGGGGCGGCGCTCTCGGATGTCGGCGCCGGGCTGCTCTGCGCCAATGGCATCTTGACGGCATTGTTGGAGCGTGAGGACTCTGGTGAAGGCCAATGGGTGCAGGCATCCCTGATTGAAGCCATGATTTTCTTGCTCGACTTCCAAGCGGCGCGCTGGACGATGGCGCAGGATTTACCGGCCCAGGTCGGTAATAACCATCCGACCAATGCACCGATGGGGGTGTTTCGCACCCAGGACGGCTATATTACTATCGCAGCCTCACGACCCATGTGGCGTAAGTTCTGCGTTGCCCTCGGTGCTCAGGCGCTGTTAGAGCGGCCAGAGTACGCCACCGCGGCGAGCCGTGTCGCGCACCGGGAGGCGTTGAACGCCGACATCGAGCAGGTGACGCGCACACGCACGTCCGCCGTCTGGATCGAAATCCTCAACCATGCGGGAGTGCCGTGTGGACCGATCTATACACTCGAGGAAACGTTTAACGACCCGCAAGTGCAGCATCTCGGCATCGCACAGACGGTGGAGTCGTCACAATTAGGCCCAACGACGATCATCGGCCAAGCGTTCCGCTTAAGCCGGACCCCGAGCCGCCTGGTGCGCGCCGCGCCCGCATGTGGTGCCGATACGGACGTCATCCTGCAGGAGTTGGGCTACGGAGCGGAGGCGATTGCGGCGCTGAGAGCGCGTCAGGTCATTTAGCGAGTAGTGATATTCAGGTTATGCTGCCTCTATGTCGTCAAGGGCACCGCGTATGCATGCGCAGCGCGTCGCCGCATTGGACGACTATTGTCCCTACCACTGCCTGCTGCCAAAGCCATGACGTCGAGATATACAGGAGGTTTATGGCACACAGTCTGTTTGGCAGACTATTCTCCAGCACGCGACCTGGGAATCTGGGCCTGCACGCTGGCATGCTGGCACCGTGTCCCAACAAGCCCAATTGCGTCAGCAGTACGGCGACGGACAGGCGCCATGCCATTGCCCCCTTGACGTTTACCGGTGACCCCGACTCAGCGCTGCAGACTTTGCAGACAGTCGTGTTGGGTCTGGCCCGCACCCGCGTGATCAGCCGCGAGGCCGATTATCTCTATGTCGAGTGTACCAGCCAGCTCCTGGGCTTCGTCGACGACGTCGAGTTTACCCTCAACCGCCAGGCGAAGTACATCCATGTCCGCTCGGCCTCGCGGCTCGGTTACAGCGATTTCGGCGTGAATCGTGCGCGCATCGAGACGATCCGTGCCGCCTTCATGGCGCAGCAACCATAGAGACAGGCGGTATTCCCCCGGTTTGAGAGTGCAGGATATCGTGTATCCGCTTCCACATCAATCTGCCAGACCGCACGCCACCAGTAGATCATTGGCAAAGGTGCGCCGCCCTGCCGGACTCAAGAACTGGCGTCGGGCTGCCAGCCAGGCGTCCACGCGCGCCCCGAAAGCCTGACGGATAAAGGCCGCGTCGGCTCGCAGGCATTGCCCCCAGTGCAACGTGTAGGGGATGCCGCGCCGGTCGAGTTCCGCCCAAATCCGTCTGTATGCTTCTTGCGTCCGCGTCGAACCTACCGCTGGAAGCTCGATGGTGCAAGTGATCGGGGCAAAACATGTAAACGCCAATGTCGCAGATGAGGCTTTGACGTACCGCAACGCTACTGGGCTGGCGAAGGCATAGTCGTGCGCTATCGCCACAATGGCCTCAGTAGCTGCCCCAGCATCCTGCAAAGCGACGCCGATTTCTGTACTCATGGCCAGGCCGCGCACCTCCGTGGCGCCAAAAATTTGCCCGTGACTGCCCCGGATAGGGTCGGTAGTGGGTTTGAACTGCTGTGGGAGAAAATTGTCTAATGCTGCGGGGATCAAGTGTGGCACTGCATCACTCAAGGTGCCTATCAGGCCCATCACATCATCGCCAGGGCTCGTCACCACGGTGTCTCCAGGGATATCGGGTACCGGCGTGAAAGGGCGCTTATAGATAAAGCGCACAAAGGCGCCGGCTTCGCCGGCACGGGTTCTATAAGGGTTCAGCACGACTTCAAAGTGAAACGGCACGGTGGGCCCTTCAGGTAAATCCAAGCTGCGCACATCCAGCGTGCTCAAAGCGGACCGGACCTGGTCATAGTCGTAGCGCCGGATGTGCATTTCCAGCGTGTAAATCGGTTCGCACACCAGCAGGACGGCATGGATGAGTCCAAAGCTGCCAAAGCTGACCAGCGCGGCCTCGAAGAGATTGGTATCCCGTACCAGTTCTGCGCCCAAAAACTCAGAGAAGGCTAGCCCAACGACCGGTTGTGAGGCCCGTTCCACCCAGTAGTGCCGCCCGCCTTCGGCCACGATGTGGATGCCGACCACACAATCCTGCATTGCCCCAAAGGCATGCGCTGAGCCGTGCGTGCCGGTGGAGATGGCCCCGCAGATCGTTTGCCCATTACTGGCACCTGACGTGGACAACGCGAGAGCTCGGGCCGCCAGTTCGGTATTCAGCTCCATGATGCTGACCCCGCACTGGGCAAACACCAGATGCCGGGGCTCGCCCTGGAAGCTGGGATCGAGGAACGCTGGCGCCAGGCCAATGACGAGGTTGTTGAGTTGTTTCGTATCCACCAGAAAATCCGGTGCCACTGCCGCCTCGGAAAGTGACCAGCCCCCCCCTAAACCGCGCACGCGTTTGCCGCTTGCTTCGGCAGTGCGCACGATGTGTTGGAGCGCCCTGAGGCCCGGTTGCCACCCATCCTGCTGCGGACGGCTCCGATCGCCCCAGCGATTCCAGGCTTCATACAGACGCGCCACGTTGGCTGACACATTGAGATGTTTGTTGTGCCACACCTGATTGTCGGTGAATTGGATCAGCGGTTGTTGCTCTGTCATCGACTCTCTCTCCTCCAAAGCGCATAGCCCGTGCGCACGCGCGGGCTGGAAACGCGCTTACCCTTCGAAACGACTCCCACCGCTGGTCGGACGATCTTTGGCGCACTTCCACTCCACGTGCATGGGCGAGACAAAGCCGAAGCTGAGCACCGTGAGCAAGGCATAGCCGAAATTGCTCGACATCGTCACTTCGGCTGTCGGATTGTTGGCACACGTCGAGTCCATATTGATATTTTGCTGGCGCGTCCCCCACAGAGAGGACCACAGGATAGCCTGCTTCGCCTCGCTGCCTACCGGGACCTGGTCGCTGTAGACCCGATAGTGGTAGCAGCCGGTCTGTAGCCCCAGCAGCAGGCTGAGACCCCAGACGGCGAGGCGGCGGGGTGGGGTCCGTGTGCACCGGAGCCCCGCATTGTCTCGACACTGTCTCACGTTGCTTCCCTCCATACGTCTAGGCCGGCGGTACGTCATCGCGTGTCACACACGTGACCCTAGGCTTTGACAGTCGCAATCGTCCGTAGGGCTCTTCATCCCAGCGTGCCGCTCCTTGCTCGGAGCGCACTTCTCTCATTCGACGAGACCGTGCACGCGCTCCTCAGCACATGGACCACACACTGACTTATTATGCAGCCCTTGCATCCACTCTGATTTGGAGGTGCTCGAGCACCGCGAGATGATCCTGGAGCGGCCGGCGCAAGGTGTGCTCCAACTCGGCTCGCAACGCCTCCCCGAGCTTGGGAGACAGCTCGTCAACCAGCACGTCTAGGATGGTCAGCGCCTGCTCTAGCGACGCTTTGGCTTCATCTAAGCCTGTCAACACTTCTTCTATCAGGATAATCGCCATGGGGCTTCCCTCCGAGGGCATGTGCAACGGGTGCGTCCCATCCTCTGGCGGTCAGAGTGGCCAGCAAAGCAATCAGAGAGCCCCGTGCAGTCGAGCCGAGTGTTCTCTCCCCACGGGAACGAGGCCGGCATGGCGGCACGCAGGACGCGTGCTCCTTCCCACGACCGTGGTCACTCGACCACACCGCGCCTGTGCCAGGGGTTATGTGCCTCTTCCCATTTGAAGATATACCATAGACAATGTGGGCAGTGTGATAGGAGTTACAAAGAACGTGTCGCCTCGCTCACACCCGCTGTGATGTCTAGGTCAGCCGTGTATCACCAGTGGCGCACAATGACAGGCAGGAAGCGACTGGCCCTGCTCCCTGAAGCGGCAACACGGTACGTGCCCGTTTCCGATCATGCCGCTTTGAGCGGGTCTCGTGGCGACTTTAGCCGCCATCGCCGACTTTCGTCGTTCCCCGAGGCCTCCGCCTTGCAACGAGGGTTGCAAAGCCGCCATGACCAGAGACGTTACATGGATATCTCTACCCACGAGGGAAGCGTGACACGTGTCGGGGTGGAACAGGGGG
>Ga0081539_10005907_pt1 | contig 12097 bp, 11 predicted proteins | sample TabmetS4T2R2_FD_71023 | JGI IMG/M metagenome (GOLD analysis project Ga0081539, IMG submission 71023) | Tabebuia heterophylla rhizosphere microbial communities from the University of Puerto Rico - S4T2R2 | ecosystem: Host-associated > Plants > Roots > Rhizosphere ...
TGTTTGGAGCTACAACCACTCTTCGCCGTTTCGGGGCTACAACAACTCTTCGCCGTTTCGGGGCTACAACAACTCTTCGCCGTTTCGGGGCTACAACAACTCTTCGCCGTTTCGGGGCTACAACAACTCTTCGCCGTTTCGGGGCTACAACTCTTCGCGGTTCGGAGCTACAACAGCTCTTTCACGTTTTCGGTGGGGCGGCCGAGCACTGCGCGGTCGCCGCGTTCCACGATCGGCCGCTGCAGTAAATCGGGGTGTTCGACCATCAGGGCAATCAACTCGCTGTCGCTGAGCTCGCGTTCCCCGAGGCCCAGCTCTTTGTAAACCGGCTCGCCCTTGCGCAGCAGCTCACGGGGCTTCACGTTCAGCTTGCGAACGAGCTCGGTGAGCTTCTTCTTGCTCAAAGGCGCAACGTAGTAATTCACCTTCTCAAACGGCACACCGCTCTCCCGGAGCAGCTTGTCCATCTCGCGACACTTCGTTCAAGTCGGTTTCTCGTAAACGGTAATCTTGTCTGCCATGACTTACGGGAAAATCCCCCTCACGTTCGTTGCTTCAGCGACGCGGCCCACGGCGAGAATGTACGCGCCCGTCCGGAAATCAGTGTCGTAACGCTTCGCGGTCTCGTGCACGGAATTGAAGGCCGTGTTAATCGTCTCTTCCAGCGTCTTGTTGATTTGAGCTTCAGTCCAGAAGAACGAATACTGATCCTGCACCCATTCATAATAACTGACAGTGACGCCGCCCGCATTCGCAAGAATATCCGGCACGAGCAGCACGTCTTCGTCTTCCAGCACGCGATCCGCGCCAGGCGTTGTCGGTCCATTGGCCAACTCAGCGATGATCTTCGCTTTCACGGTGCCGACGTTCTTCAGCGTGATCGCGTTCTCGAGCGCCGAGGGTAAAAGGATGTCGCAATCGAGTCCGATCACGTCGTCGCACGGCAATTCTTTACAGCCGGAGAGTCCGGCCAAACAACCCGTCGCTGCTTTGTGCTTCAGGGCTTCCGCGACGTCGATGCCGCTCTCGGAATAAACTGCCACTCTCGAATCGCACGCCGCGATCACTTTCGCGCCATCTTCGGCAACGAGCCGCGCGATGTTCGCGCCCGCGTTACCGAAGCCGTGCACGACGACGCGCGCGCCTTTCAAGCTCATTCCTTTCACGCGACACGCCTCGCGCAAAGCGTACAGACAACCGCGCGCGGTCGCTTCCGCACGTCCCTGCGAGCCGCCGAGTGAGATCGGTTTGCCGGTGACGACGCCGAGTTCCGTGTGTCCCCGGACCATCGAGATCGTGTCCATGATCCAGGCCATCGTCTGTTCGTCGGTGTAGACGTCGGGCGCGGGAATATCGCGGTCCGGGCCGATGATCGGCGCGATTTCAAAAGCGTAGCGGCGCGTCAGCCGTTCGAGCTCGTTGCGCGAAAGACTCTTCGGATCGCAAACCACTCCTCCTTTTCCGCCGCCGTAAGGAATGCCGACGGTGGCGCACTTCCACGTCATCCAGGAAGCGAGTGCTTTGACTTCGTCGAGGGTAACGTTTGGATGATAACGAATGCCTCCCTTCGCTGGTCCACGCGCAATGTTGTGCTGCACGCGATAACCCTCAAACACCTGCACGTCACCGCCGTCCATCTTTACCGGGATCGAGACGATCAACTGTCGCTTGGCATTCTCCAGGACGTGCCGCATCGACGGATCGAGCTCGAGGTAATCGGCTGCCCGGTTGAACTGCTGTTTGGCTATTTCGAACGGATTGAGTTCTTCCTGAAAGGCCTTTTGAGTCGCCATGTATTCCGCTCCTGGTTAGATGAAGGTCTCGGAGAGCGCCGCCAATCCTATGTGGTTACTGTGCAGAGTTCAAGGGGCTGCCCACAAAACTCGCGACAACTCGCGGCAAACTCGGCGGGAACCGACCCGAGGCAGCGGGTGTCTAACTGAGGCGTGTAAGCTCCCGCGACCCGATGGCACCGGCAACTAGCGGAGGAACTCGATGTTTAATAACCTGATTGAATCCAGTTCGCATACGAGGGAGTACAAGCGACGTGGATCGTTTCTGCTTTTCACCGGTGCCGGTTACCTCGTGCTGTTTGCGATCGCGGGCGTGGCGAGCATCTACGCGTACGACGCGCACCTCGAACAGCAGAACACGGAATTCGTGACGATGCTGTCGCCGCAGCTCGTTGCGGACCGGCAACCGGAAGTCGCACATACTACTGAACGCCCGCGACCCAGCAACTCTAACGAAAGTAATATCGCAGTCCGTTCGAACCCGATGCTCAGTGTGAATCATCCCGAGCTCGTGCCGACAGGCGTCTCGGCAAAACCGAATACCAATCCACCCATACCGGAGTCGGGCGCCTGGACACCGGGTACTCACGATTTCACCCCGGGATCTGTCGGTGGGCCGGCCGGCCCGGGAAACGGATCACGCGTCGTGGCGCAACCACCAACGATGGTGAACCTTTCCGATCCACCCCCCGCACCTGATCCACCAAAGCCAAAGCCGCCACAGATGGTCCACAGAAGCATTATCAACAGTCAGGCGACTTACCTCCCGAAACCCATCTACCCCGAAATCGCTAAACGAATGCGTATTCAAGGCACGGTGATGGTTCAAGTCGTGGTTGATGTTGACGGCAGAGTTATTTCGGCAAAAGCGGCGAGTGGCAGTCCGTTCCTGACAGTCGAAGCGCAAAAGGCAGCGCTGCAAGCTCGGTTTTCGCCAACGCTGCTCGACAATCAGCCGGTGAAGGTGTCGGGCGTGATCACTTACAACTTCGTGCTCGGAAACCAGTAGTCCTGCCAACGCAAAAGAGGTACGAGGCCGTCTGGCTCTCGTACCTCTCCCGCCTTCAGCCACAAAAAAGCACCAAAAGCACAAAGCAGGCGTGGTGTTCGCTGTCTGGTGCTTCTGGTGCCTCTTTGCGGCGTTAAATCGTCGCCGCCCAGTGAACGATCTCATCCATCGCCGCCTCGTAAACCTGCGGCTGGTCCATCCCAAACTTCTTCGGCGCCTTGAACGAATGATCTCCGCCTTCGATCGCATAGATCTTCGCCGGCGGCCGAAGGTTTTTCACAAACGGCTGGATCTCCTCCGGCGTACCCAGCGCATCACGCGTCCCCTGCACGAACAACATCGGCTTCTTGATCTGTTCCAAATGCTCGACGCGCAACTTCGCGGGATTACCCGGCGGGTGCAGCGGATAACCGAGAAACACCAATCCGCTAACGTCCGCCGCCAACGGTTCGTCAGCGCGCGCCGCGACGACCTGGGACGCGATGCGACCGCCCATCGACTTCCCGCCCACGACCAGCCGGTTAGCTTTCAACTTCCGATGCTTAGCAATCGCTTCGATCACCGCGCGAAAGCACGACTCGAGCTTCGGCTTTTGATCGGGAACTGAGCGTCCCTGCTCCATGTAGATGAAGTTGAACGTCACGACGTCGAGGCCGCGCGCCGCCAGGCCGCTCGCAAACATGCGCATGAAACCGCTCAACTGGCTCGCGCCGGCGCCGTGGCCCAACAACGCCGTCAGTCCGGCACGAATCTTTTTCGCCGCGGGATAAAGCAGCGCGCTCACTGCTTCCTTTTCGGTAACATCGATGGTTAGTGGTTCGGTTTCGTCTGGCATGTGTGCTGGTTAGGTTTCTTTCGCAAGCATGGCGAGCGCATCCTGCTGTTCGTTCTGGAATCGTTTCGCTACTCCAGCCTGAACACTCGGCGAACTCTTCGAGAAGTAAGCCAGATTGCCGTCGGGCTTCCTGCGCCCGCGCTCAGCGTAGATTGCGCAAATGAGTTGTTTGTCGTAAGTCGGATCGGAACACGTGCACGCGAGCGTCGCGATCGCGCGATGAACGATCGGTGTTGCGCCGCCGTGTTGCACGGCGGTAGACCAGATCACGTTTTGAACCGCAAAACTTCGCGTGTTCACGTCGACACCATCGTCCGCGAGTATCTTTGCCGCGAGCGGATCGTAGTGGCTCTTTTTAATGAAGGCATGTTGGGCGCGTTGAAAGTCGTCTGTTTGTGCGGCGGCAATACGCTTCCACACGGCGGTGAACTGGGCCGAGCCGGCCGCCAAACCCGCGAAGTCGTTGGCCCACGGGAAACCCGCTTGCGCCACAAACCGCTGCGGGACGCCCATCTTCGAGGCCATTTGATACGAACCATACGAAACGCCGCCCGGATCGCCCGCGCCGGTGGAAACAACACCCGGGCCGCGTCCGCCCGTTTCGTATTTGGCCGAAAGAGTTCCCAGCTCTTCAGCGAGCGCCTTGCCTAACGCGCCGGCTGCACTCGCCGCCACGTTCGACGGCAACGGCTGGGTGTTCTCCGTCGACTTTGCTATTGCCGGATTGGGGGGCAAAGGTTGCGTCACGTCAGTCGTGTCCGAACCCGACCCGTTTGGCAGGTTCAAAACGTCGCCGACACGGAGGCGATTGGGATCTGTGATTTGGGGATTAGCTTGTAGTATTTGAGCGAGACTCAGACCATTGCGTACAGCGATCTTCGAGAGCGTATCACCAGGTTTTACCGTATAAGTCATGCCAGAGGGACCTCCGTTCGTATTGGCGAGGGAGACGAATAGTATTCAAGGAAAGTTTGAAGTTCAAGTTATCGATAAATTCTCGGCACTCGTTCGCTGATTCCGCACGTCACCTCGTATGACAGCGTGCCCGCAATGCGCGCCAACTCTTCGGCGTGGATGCTTAACTCAGGGTGAAGGCGATCCGCACCGAGCAACGTAACCTGATCGTGCAGTTCAACGCCGGCCACGTCCGTCACGTCAATCAACGTCAGATCCATTGAGACGCGTCCGACCACGGGCGCGTAAACACCGCGAACGATCACGTGCGCCCGATTTGAAAGTCCACGCAGGTAGCCGTCGTGATAGCCAATCGGAATCGTTGCAATCAGGCTGCGGCGCGACGCTTCGAACGTGCAGCCGTAACCGATGGTTTCGCCCGCCGGAACCCACTTTAACAACATGATGCGGGAGTGAAGCGACAGCACCGAGCCGAGTCCAGGATCGTCGATCTTTGGCGGCAGCACATCGCGCCACAAGCCGTATAACACGCCGCCCGGACGCACCATGTTGCCCCAGGATTCGCGATGGCCGTAGACGCCGGCGGAGTTCGCGAGATGCAGGTGAGTCGGACGATAACCGAGTTCGCGAAACACCGCGACTGCGTCGTCGAAGCGGTGAATTTGCTCGAGCGTTAACGGGCGGCAGGATGCGTCATCAGCCGCGGCGAAGTGTGTCATCAGTCCGTCGACGCGCACGTTCGGAAAACGGTCTAGCGCGGAAACAAACTCGCGCAATTGATCGGGACGCAGGCCGAGACGTCCCATGCCAGTGTCGACTTTCACGTGGACGTCGGCAATCGCGCCCGCTTCCGTCGCCGCCTGGTTCAGCGCTTCGAGCATATCTACGCGGTAAACGACGGAAGTTAGTTTGTGCTGAATACACGCGGCGGCCTGACCCGGCCAGAAACCGGCGAGACAAAGAACTGGTTGATTGATGCCCGCCTCGCGTAGCTCGATCGCTTCTTCCGGAAGTGCGACGCCGAACCAGTCAGCGCCTTCCGCGGCGAGTCGTCGCGCGCACTCGACGGCGCCGTGTCCGTAGGCGTTGGCCTTCACGACTGCCATGATGCGCGCGGTGGCGCCGACACGGTGCTTGATCTGATTGAAGTTTGCGGCAAGCTGGTTGAGATCGATCTCCGCCCACGTCGGTCGACGCGGAACGCGAGGCTGGGGGTCCTGAAACGAAGGCATGCTTTAGTTTACCCTAATTCATTGACTCTCTTTCACGCACAGGCATAAACTCACGGCGCTTTCTCATCTTGCCCCCGGATGATTGACATGAAAAGAACCATCTCCCTTCTTCTCACCGTTTGCCTCTGCTCAATTCACGCCCTCGGTTACGGAGCACGTGGCCATGCACTCGTCGGCGCCATCGCTGACAAACGACTGGAACAAAACCAAACCGTCGCTCAGAAGGTCAGCGATCTGCTCGACGGCCTGACGCTCGAAGAAGTCGCAAATCTTCCGGATTTCATCAAGAGCTGGGATGGTTGCAACTTCAATAAACGCCCCAGCAAGAAGCCCGTCACCAACAAGCCACGAATTAATGCCGAGCTGCGCGCGTTTCTGAATGCGAACCCATGCAGCAGCCAGCGGTTTCATCGTAACTTTCACTTCACCGACATTCCGGTCGAGGGTAATGAGAAATACGATGACGGGCACGTAGGAAATCAGTTTGGCGTCGGACGTAACCCGTTCGATATCGTTCAACTGATTACCTACTGCGTTCGCGTGCTGAAAGGTGATATTCCGAAGAAAAACAATCGTAAGATTACGAAAGCTGTGGCGATCGTACTGCTCGCGCATTATCTGGGCGACATTCATCAGCCGTTGCACGTGGGCGCTGAGTATTTCATTCGTAAGAACGGTAAAGGGGTGCCTTTCGAACCGTCGCAGAACAACAAAGGCTTCGAGGATCAGGGCGGCAACAAATTAACGCTGCTGACGTTCAATGGCGTTAAGTTGGGAAAGAACCTGCACAATTTCTGGGACGAAGTGGCTGTTACCGAGGCGTTTCAGGGGAGTAACGATGACCAGATAGCTGAACTCCTGGCATCGCAGGAGCCAACTGACTGGCAATTGAATGGCGACGCGGAAACCTGGGCAGAACAGATGGCCGACGACATCATGCCGTTTGCTCGCGAGGCGCACACTCGTCTTGCCTTCGACAGCATCAATATCGTTAACGGCAAGCGCGAAATCCAGGGCGGGAATGCGAAGGATCAAAATACCAGTGGCGCCAACTCGTACAAGACCTGGGCGGGTGGAGTCGTAAAACAGGAAATCCAGAAAGGCGGCTGGCGCCTCGCCGCGTTGCTGGAAGAGGCGCTGCCATAACGCCCTGCTGAGAGTAACAACTTCAGATAACGCTTGGCGTTCGGGCTATTCTTCGTTACACTGGCGTCATTACCTCACTTAGGAGAATGAACCTCATGATGAATAACGAAGACCTCGAACGGAACATGGCCTTTATTGTTAACCAGCAAGCCCAGTTTGCGGTTGGCATGGAGCTATTCCGTGAAGAGACCGACCGCAGATTCGGAAAACTGGAAAATGTAATTACGGAAATGGGAAATGTGGTGACGCGCCTCGCGTATGCAACCACCGAAGGCTTCAAACAATTGGGGGCGAAAATCGATACATTGATCGATGCCCATATCCGTCACGAAGACGCGTTCGCCGCACACCAAAAACGTACCGATGAAAGATTTGACGCCGTCGCTGCAAAGTTTGACGACGTTACCGCCAAGTTCGACGACGTTACCACCAAGTTTGACGCCGTCAGCGCAAGGTTTGACGCCGTAGGTGAAAGGATTGACGCGCTGACTGCCAAACAAGATCGTACCGAAGAACTCCTGCAAAGGTTCCTTCGCGGTCTGACTAACCGACGCAACGGCACCTAAAACCGCCGCACTCGATCGCAGCCAAAACTCCGCACTAGAGCAGCGCTATGAAATTCGCTATCTCTGTCTTTCTTCTCGTTCTGCTCAGTGTGCCTGCGCCGGCTCGGGCGCAGACGCGCGACACGTGGCGCAGTGTGCGCACGAACAATCTCTTCGTGATCGGCAATGCCGATCCGGAAAAGCTGCGACAGGTCGCGGTCTGGCTCGAGTTCTTCCACAGCGCCTTCGCCCGGCTCGTGTCGCGCAATGTGCTCGACGCGTCAGTGCCGACAACCGTGGTCGTCTTTCGTGATGACGCGTCTTTCGTTCCGTACAAGCCGCTCTACCAGGGCCGACCCGCCAGTATCGCGGGATTTTTTCAACCCGGCGAAGACGTCAACTACATCGCGCTGTCGCTCGATCCGCGCGACCGCGATCCGTATAGCGTCGCGTTTCACGAGTACGTGCACCTGCACCTGCGCGACAACGTGCCCCAGGCGCCCGTTTGGCTGAACGAAGGACTCGCGGAGTTTTACGGTGCACTGCAATTCTCCGGCAACGAAGCGCTGCTCGGAGCATCGCTGCCTTACCTGCGTCTACTGCGCACGGAAGAATTATTGCCGCTCAAGACACTGCTTTCCATTGACCAGAGTTCACCGCATTACCACGAACAGGACAAGACCGGCGTTTTCTACGGCGAGTCGTGGGCGCTGGTGCACTACCTGATGCTCGGTGGTGCCGGTCGACAGGATCAGTTCAAGAGATTTCTACAACTGGTGAGCCGAGGCGACGACGCAACCAAAGCTTTGCAAGACGCTTTCGGCATGACGCTCGACACGCTCGAGAAGGAACTGCAGGCCTACGTCAATCGTGGTGAACTTCCGACGCTGCGCCTCGCGAGTAGCGATCCGCAGGGTTACGCGTACACGGCCATGCAGCGACAGTCGCTCTCGGAAAGTGAAGCGAATTACTACCTCGGCGATCTGCTGCTGCACATCGGCCGCAGCGAAGATGCGGAACGTTATTTCAAGCAAGCGATCGCGCTCGACTCGACCTTGTCGCTCGCATACGCGGCGCTGGGCCAACTCAGCGTGCGTCAAAAGCGCTACGCGGAAGCTAAGAAATACTTGGAGCGCGCGGCCACGTCGTCGCAAAACTACGCCGTGCATTACCAGTACGCGTGGCTGCTCAGCCGTGAGACACTCTCTCCCAACGGGCACATCACCGGCTACTCGCCGGAAACCGCCGCCGCCATTCGCGAACAACTGTCGCAGGCAATCAAACTCTCGCCAGAGTTCGCACCCGCGTATTACCTGTTCGCACTGGTCGAGCTGGTGCGAGAAGAGCGTCTCGACGAAGCACTCGAAATGGCGCAAAAGGCGCAGCGTCTCGCGCCGGCACAGGCAAGCTACACGTTGCTGTTGGCGCAGATTCACGAGCGCCGTTCGGAAACAACAGCGGCGCGCGAGCTGGCCGAACGGCTGACGCGTGACTCCGATCCCACGATTAGAGAACAAGCGCAGGAACTGCTCGACTACTTGAACAACACTTCCGCAGCAAAGCGCGGCAGCAGTGGAAATTCACGTGCGCCGGTCAGCGGCGCACTCGTTGCCGAACCAGTTCAAGCGAGCACCACGCGCATGCTCGGCGGCGATGCAAACGGCGGCGCCGCGATCCGCGACGGCCGGACGGTTGAGAATTCCGGTTCGTTGCCAAGCGTCGATGAAGTGTTGGCGCGTTACGTCGCCGCGGTCGGCGGCGAGAAGGCGATCAATGCGGTTACGAGTCGTGTGATCAAAGGAACAGTGGACGTCGCCGGGATGAGTCGCGGCGGAATTTTCGAGAGCTACACACAAGCTCCGAATAAGTTCTACAGCATGATGGATGCGCATCCGTTTGGCGTTACCAGGAGCGGTTTCAACGGCCGTACTGGCTGGGTCCACACCAATGCAAAGACAGTGCTGGCGACGAGTCCCGCCGATGTCGCGCGTCTTACCCGTGAGGCGGACTTTTTTGCGCCCCTCGGATTGAAGAACAAGTATGCGAAAGTGAGCCTTGCCGGTACGAGTCAGATTGGTTATCGCGACGTTTACGTACTGGAGCTACAGCCCACCACGGGAGGCGTCGAACGACTCTATCTGGATGCGAAGACGTACCTGCCGGTGCGAATGAACCGCGTGCAGAATCTCGAGAAGGGTTCAGCACCGACCGAGATCTATCTCGACGATTGGCGCGCCGTTGACGGCATACAGTTCCCGTTCAGCATCAGCCACAACTCACCGAAGTTATCGATGAGCTTCACGGTGAAAGAAATCCGCCTCAACGCGCCCATTGACGCGAAGCTGTTTGAGCCGCCGAAGTAGGAATTACTCGCGGTACAAGTTGTCGAAGCGCATGCTCGAGGGTGTGAAGCGCAGGTCGATCGTGCCGGTAGGGCCGTTGCGCTGTTTGGCGATGATGATTTCGGCGATGTTCTTGCGGTCTTCAGGCAGCGCATCGCGTTCTTCGGGCGTCTTGTACTGCTCTTCGCGAAAGATAAACGCCACCACATCCGCGTCCTGTTCCAACGCGCCCGACTCTCTCAAGTCCGCCAGTTGCGGACGATGATCGGAACGCGATTCGGGCGCACGTGAAAGCTGCGAAAGCGCGACCAGCGGCACGTTCAACTCCTTCGCCAATCCTTTCAGCTCGCGCGAGATCTGCGAAACTTCCTGCTGCCGCGACTCCACCCGCTTCGCTGAGCCCGACATCAACTGCAAGTAGTCGACGATGATCAAATCCAACTTCTTCTGCTCGGCGGCGAGCCGGCGGGCTTTTGCGCGCATCTCCAGCACACTCAATCCCGGCGTGTCGTCGAGAAAAATCTTCGTGTCAGCCAGGATGCCGAGCGATTTCGCAATCTGCGCCCACTCGAGCCGCGAAAGAAAGCCGTTGCGAAAACGCTGCGCGTCGATGTTGCCCTGAGAACACAACATGCGCATCACCAGCGACTCTTTCGACATTTCGAGCGAGAACACACCGACCACCGCGCCGGCGTGAATGGCCGCATTCTCCGCCAGCATCAACGCAAAACTCGTCTTACCCATCGATGGCCGCGCCGCGAGAATGATCAGGTCCGAGTTTTGTAAGCCGGAAGTCATCTTGTCGAGATCCGGAAAGCCGGTAGTGAGTCCGGTGAGCACGGCCGCACGGCCTTCCATCTCCTGAACTTTTTCGAGCAGTTGCTCCGCGATCGGCTTCACGTGCATGAAGCCCTGGCGAATGCGTTCGTCGGCGAGCTGGAAGATTGCCTGTTCGGCGTGATCGAGAATGATCTCGGGTTCCTCTTCCTCGGCCAGCGCTTCCTGCGTGATCTTGTTCGCGCTTTTGACGAGCTGCCGCAACATCGACTTGCCGCGCACCACCTTGGCGTAGTGCATGATGTTGGTCGAGTGCGGCAAGCCGTAGGTCAGGTTGGTGATGAAACTGATGCCGCCGACCGATTCGAGCGCGTTCTCTTTTTTGAGCTCTTCACCGATGAGGATCGGATTGATCTCGGCGCCGCGCTCAAACAACGCGATCATCGACAGGAAAATGCGCCGGTGCGACGGGACGTAGAAATCTTCGGGGCGCAGTTGTTCGATGGCCTGGCTGATCAGGCCATTGTCGAGCAGCACCGCGCCGAGAATGGCGCGCTCGGCTTCAGAACTGTTTGGCAGCGCGCGTTCGAAGGCGTGGTCACGAACGATATCAGGAGTGGCCATGAACCGATTATGGAGTGTCGATTTTCGTTTGAGGATAAAAAAGCGCCGTAGGTCACAATCACCTACGGCGCGAGACTATACAACAGCCTCAGTGTTTTACGTATCTTTACTCCGCAGCGGCCCCGTCTTCCGTAGCTGCAGTCTGTTTCGCCAGCTCTTGCTCCTGGTCCGGCGTTAGATGACCAACGATCACGTCGCCTTCCGAAATCACTTTCACCGGCAGCTCGATCGTAACCTCGCGGTGCAAACGCACCGGAACGGAGTAATCGCCCAAACGCTTCAACGGTTCGCGCAAGTGAATGCGGTGACGATCGATCTCGTAGCCACGCTCGCGCAACGCCTCGGCGATGTCCATCGAGGTGACCGAACCATACAACGCGCCCTGCTCGCCGGCTTTGCGCCTGAACTCGAGCACCAGCGAACCCATCTGTTGCGACTGCGCTTCGGCCGTCGAACGCTCTTTCGCTTCCTTGCGCAACAGCGCGGCGCGTTCTTGTTCGATTCCCTTCACATTGCCGGTGGTCGCTTCGACCGCGAGATTGCGCGGCAACAAATAGTTGCGCGCATAACCGGCCCTGACTCTGACGATCTCGCCGCGCGCGCCGAGATCGTCCACATCTTCGCGTAAAAGAACTTTCGTGTGTGCCATCTTCCTTCTCTCCCTTAGTCGGTCGTGTACGGCAGCAACGCGATGTTGCGAGCGCGCTTGATCGCTTCCGCCAACATGCGTTGGTGCGTCGCACAGTTACCGGAGATGCGCCGTGGCAATATCTTGCCGCGCTCAGGCAGGTAGTTGAGCAACAGCCTGACGTCCTTGAAGTCGATCAGGTCGACTTTGTCGATGCAAAAACGGCAAACACGCCGGCGATGCATGCGGCG
>Ga0081539_10005908_pt1 | contig 12096 bp, 6 predicted proteins | sample TabmetS4T2R2_FD_71023 | JGI IMG/M metagenome (GOLD analysis project Ga0081539, IMG submission 71023) | Tabebuia heterophylla rhizosphere microbial communities from the University of Puerto Rico - S4T2R2 | ecosystem: Host-associated > Plants > Roots > Rhizosphere ...
CGACGCCCCCGATAGTGTTGAATGCCCCGCCGACGTAGACCTTGCCACCAGAGATGGCAAGGGTATTGACCGTAGCGCTGGTGTTGGGGTTCCAGTTGGGATCGACCGCGCCCGTGGTGGCGTCCACCGTCGCCAGCCGGTTGCGCGTGAGCCCGCCAACGCTCGTGAAGGCTCCACCGACGTAGACCTTGCCACCAGAGATGGCAAGGGTATTGACCGCCTCGTTGGCATCAGGGTTCCAGTTGGGATCGACCGCGCCCGTAGTGGCGTCCACCGCCGCCAGCCGGTTGCGCGTGAGCCCGCCAACGCTCGTGAAGGCTCCACCGACGTAGACCTTGCCACCGGAAACCGCCAGGGCATTGACCTGGGAAGGTTCCACCGACGGGGCCCAGCTATCTACCTTGCCGGTGGCGAGAACGTGTGCGAGGCGCAGCCGGAAGGACGACCCCACCTTCGTGAAATCTCCCCCTAAGTACCATCCACCGTTGCCGTCGGGAGCAGCAGCCATGATCCTGCCGTTAACCTTTGGGAACGCCGTGTCTCGCTGCCCATCCGTTGAGTTGAGCGCGGTACCGAAGCCCACGTTCGGGCCGACCTGGGTAAAACTTCCCCCGAGATAGACGCGGTTGCCGACGTGGGCTGTCGCGAAGACGGAACCGTCCGTCACCCAGGTCTCGTCCGGCGAGCTGTTGGGCATCGCCCAAGCCGCCGGCGCCAGGACGAGAAGGGTCCCGACCATGAGAACAGCTATCGCCAAGAGCGAGATTACCGTGGAGCGAGGGTTGCTAGTGGCCCTAGCGTTCACCCCAAGCATTATGTCTAGTATCATCTCGTTCCTGCTTTCAGTTCTCCTAAGCTGGTATCGTGAATTATCGTGGCGTTAGGGCGACCTTGCCATGTGCCAAATGGCATATTTTGGTCGGACGTGGCACCGAGCCGCTTCCTGGTTCGGTCGGCTTTCAGGCCAGCAAGAAACCAAAAAGGTTAGGGAATATCCAGGCCGCTACCGAGTATCGCCAGGGCTTGAGTCCCTTCCCAGCCAGGCCGACAGATCCCTCTGGATGAGATCCTGGAGAGCCAGGATATCTTCTCGAAAGTATCTATCTATCAACCTTCTATTTTCTGCAGATGACAGCTTTAGCCGACTCGTATTCCGGTTGTTTAGGGTTCTGCCGAGACGCAGGAAAGGCTGAAACCTCCTGTCGGAGACGAACCGCTCGACGAAAGGCCTCACGGACTCCAGGCGACGGAGCACCAGATGCAGGCTCTTGACCTTCGGAGCGCCCGTAGGATTCGAACGAATAATCTTCCCCGGGGTGAACGCGCCATCCACACCCAAAAATCCAAAGGCATCGCGTAGGAGCCCATACGGGTCCCAGGCCAGATCCTCATATAGGTACACCTTTATCTGGGCGCGATCAAACAGCTGGAAGTAGCGCTCTAGCTGGGCATGATAGAGTCCCATATGCACATAGTGGAACTCGGGCCACCAGTTTTCGCGAAGCCGCACCTCTCCCTGCTCGAGGGCTTGGGCAAAGTCGGCTATCGGCTCGCGTCCAGCCTGAACATTCTGCCTGTAGTGCGAAAATGCCCTGTCTGCCGGATTGCGGAGAATGGCGATAATTTTCGCGTTGGGCGCGTATTCTTGTATGCGTCCAGAAGCCTCGGGCCTGTACAGGTACGTCCAGGAAGCCTCGCCGATAGCCGTCTCGTTCGTGGCCCCCTCGAACAGTGCGTGGTAGGCTCGGGAATCGGTTATGGCATACGGCTTGGGCGGATTTCTGGGGGGTGGACCTCGAAAACCGGACTCTTCGGCGCCGAAAGCAAAGAACCTGGTGTGCTTCCTGGGGCTCATGAACACGTCGGGGTGCTCCTGAAGATGATGCCAGATCGTGGAGGTGCCGGATTTCGCCGCGCCTATGATGAAAAAATTTGGCTTGGGCGCATCGGTGGGGATGACTGTAGAATGGCTCTTTCTCAACAACTCATCTTCCTTGCTGATTGCGGCCTACTCGTTATGTGATGCTAGATTCTAGTGTAAAAAATGGCATGTGCCGAACGGCCTATTTTGCGCCGTTTCCCCTCGGATTGTGAACAAGACTACTCCCCGCTGGGTGCTACCCGCGCACCAATGTCCTTCTGTTCAGTAACGCTAGCGGTTCGACCAGTCGTAAAGCGAAGGCGGCCGCCACGTAGCATGCTCCGCCCGTCAACAGCGACAGGTTGGAGTTCTGGCTCAAGCTCAACATGACGAATCCGGCTGCCACGCCGGCACCTACCGCCGACGCATATTTGGAGAGCCAGGCGGCGGCCCGCCGGATGGTCCCGACACCCGTCTCTAGGAGATAAATCGTTCCCAGGACGAAGAGTACGAAGGCGGCCGCGGTGACAAAGACCGAGGCCGCGCCGATCGCCTCCCGGTAAGGTACGACCACCCTTAACACCAGCGACTCCACCGCCACCGTCGTCAACAGTACGAGCGCGGGAACCCTCGCCCGGCCAACTGCCTGGAAAGTAGCTGAGAGGATGGCAACTAGGATGAGCAAAGCGTTGCCTAGGGCCAGCAATCTCAGAGCGGACGCTCCAGGAGCGTAAGAGTTCGGGAAGAGCGCCAGCAACGTCTGCTCGGGCATGATCATCATGACGACCTCGATCGGGAGTACCAGGGTGACGATCAGGCCAAGCGCCTCACCGACCGCCTCCCTGGTCGCGGTGAGGTTGTCCAGCCGGGCGAGCCTGATGAACAGAACCTGTATGAACCCCACCGTAACCAGGTAGTACGGTGCGTTCGCCAACACGAGCCCGGCCTGGTAGTAGCCTACGAGCGCCCGGTCGGGCGCGAATAGCTTGAGCGCGACTAGGTCCAGATTGAGCAGTAGGCTCAAGCCGAACAGCGCGATGAACATGGGTGCCGCAAGGCGAATCCGGGGCAACTCAACGGAGCCCCTGAGACTCACCCCGGACCTGTACAGGTAATAGAACCCGAGCGTCGTGGCTGAGATACCCCCGATGAGGAATCCCACGATCGCACCCGGCGCACCGAAACCTAGGAGCACCAGCGTGGTGCCGGCCAGAACTTTGCACATTATCTCCGTGACCTGAAGCCCCGCCACCAGGCCAAACCGCTCGGAACCCTGGGCGTAGCCGCGCGCTGTGGCCGCGAGCGCGATGAACAGGAAACACAGGGCGACGATGGCAGCCACGCTCGCGGTCTCGAGCCCGGAGCGCAAGGGTCCCGCCGCGAAGAGCAAGGCCACGGCAGCCCCCAGAGTGAGCGCGATCGCTAGGTTGGCGAGGAGCGCCCCACGCACGAGCGCTCCCTGTGTGGGCCTGTCGGCGTTGGCCACGGCCCTGGCGAGAGACCAGGTGACGCCCTGCTGGAGCACGAGTCCGGCCACCAGTATGACCGCCTGGGCGAACGCCAGCCATCCGAAATCTCCCGGCAAGAGCAGCCACCCCATAATGAGGCTGAAGCCGTAGTTGAGCACGCTCGTGCCGCCGAAGGAGGCGAGCATTACCAAACTGGGCGGGGCTTTGAGGCTTTTATCGCTCATGTATTGGACAAGAATACCGCGTCGGACCTCTCGGGTATCCCGCCAGCCCACGGTTTTCTTGTCGGGCTACCAGCCTGTTTTCGGGACAGACTCCGAACATTGGATGGCATCCAGGCATCTGCGCGCATGGCCGAGATGCCCGGTGGAAGGCTTCATCCGCCGATCCGCGGGTTCTCCTCTTTGCCTCACACGCGAATCTAAGCATGGCAACGCAGCCCAGGCATACCACCCCGGCTTGCCTCCCTGAATACGCGAGCGTTTCATCTTCAGTAGTATCGTGCTCACAGGCTCCTGGCAGATTTCGGCGCGACCTCCAGTAGACGCGGACCGTAGCTTCAGCTGGTTCTGGCACCGGGCATTGGAGCGATACTATACGGTGGAGAACATCCGAGCGTCCGCCACATGGCGCATATTGCAAGACAATGGGGATGTGCCAGCAAGACCAAGTTCCGGGTAGGCTTCCCCAGACGCCGGACCCAAATTGCCCTTCGTCCCGGTTTCTGGCACAAAAACGTCAAAGCTTTGGTGGGATCCCGCCGATTATCGTGAGGCACAGGGGCACGGATGCCCCAACGGGTTGTCGGGCCAAGAGGGAAGGGATGGATTCACCATCGGGTGCGTCGCACCGCTAATGGGCTTTTGTGTGGGGCACTCATATATGCGTTGTGGCAGGGGAGGTCCGTTTCCGGTGTATTTTGCCGTGATTCCCGGCAAGTACCTATTGTATTTACCGACGAATCATGGTTCACTGCCTGCAGTGGTTCACTGCCTGCAGCGCATCGACCACTTGCGCCAAGGCGGTAATCTAAGGGAGGGGGAACAGTGCGTTCGTACGGTAATTGGTTGCATTACGCGATTGCCATCTTTCTGGCAGCGGCGTTGGTGGTGGGTCTCTACGTCAGCCGCCCGGCGGAAGCGCACCACAAACCGGGCCACATCAAGGGCGTTGGCACCACGCCGACGACGTGCACCAAGGGCACGTTCCTCGCGGAGTACCGCAACGAGCTGAGAACCTTCAACACGCAGCCCGTCCTCACGCGTTGCGAGGCCGCCATCGACTACGATTGGGGCTCCGGCTCTCCCGGCCCGGGGGTCAACGCGGACTCTTTCACCACCCGATGGGTCGGCACCTTTGACTTCGAGGCCGCAGCCTACGAGTTCACGACGACCACGGACGATGGCGTGCGCCTGTGGGTAGACGGGCAACTCTTGATCGATCAGTGGAAGGACCAGGGCGCCACCACATACAGGGCCACCAAGACTATGACGGCGGGGACCCACGAGGTCAAGGTCGAGTACTACGAGTACGGCGGTCTGGCGATGGCCAAAACTTCGTGGGCCAAAGTCGACCCGGCGCCTGCGACGAGCGATCCCGTCCTGGTCGGGGCGGGAGACATAGCCAGGTGTCCCACCACGGGCGCCGAGGCCACGGCCAAGCTCCTCGACGTCATACCCGGTACTGTCTTTACCACCGGGGACAACGCATACGAGTCGGGCACGGCGACCGAGTTCCAGGACTGCTACGATCCAACCTGGGGTCGGCACAAGGCGCGCACCAGGCCCACTCCCGGTAACCACGAGTACTACACAGCAGGAGCGTCGGGCTACTTCGGCTACTTCGGGACGGCGGCGGGGGATCCCTCCGAAGGTTACTATTCTTACAACCTGGGCGATTGGCACATAGTCTCGCTGAACTCGATGTGCGAAAACGTGGGCGGCTGCGATGCCACCTCGCCGATGGTTACGTGGCTCGAGCAGGATCTGTCGTCGAATCCGAAAGCCTGCACCGTTGCCTACTTCCACCATCCGCTCTTCAGTTCCGGGGAACATGGAAACAATACCAAGATGAGGCCGACCTGGGACGCCTTGTACGCCGCCAACGCGGACGTGGTACTCAACGGCCACGACCACAATTACGAGCGTTTCGCCCCCCAGAGCCCAAGTGGAGCGGCGGACTCGACGAGGGGCATCCGGGAATTCGTAGTGGGCATGGGTGGCGGCTCGCACTACGGTATCGTCAACGTCCAGCCCAACAGTGAGGTGCGCAACACGGACACTTACGGGGTCCTGAAGCTGACCCTCCACCCGACCAGTTACGACTGGGAGTTCGTGCCCGAGGCGGGCAAGACATTCACCGACTCCGGCACTACCGCCTGCCACTGAAAGCAGACACCGCCGAAAGCCGGGCCAAGATGAATGGCCCGGCTCTCTATTTATCCGGTTGGTGCGATCCATCTTGGAGGAGGCTCACGGGGTAACCGACGATGTTGGCGCGGCGGCCGTAGACGACCTGATTCGCACGGTGTCGAACCGCGCGAGGTACGGCGTCGCGGAGGACGAGTTGTGCGTGTGGAGGTAGAGGTGTCCGGAGGTCCACGGGATGCCGTGCGCGAACGGGCCAACTCGCAACGTTGGGGAAGATCCCACCTCACCCTCATAGAGCCACAGGTTGGTCGCATCTATCCGCAACTGGAATTGCCGCAACGCGGTCCCCTGCGTAATCGGCCCGGACCAGATGGTCGTTGGGGTTCCTCCTCCGGTACGGCGCAGCAAGTCAACCCGGCCGTTCGCGACCCGCAGCCGAAGATAGTCCGGCGCATTGGAGGCGTTGCCCGTTGCTATCTGTGGTGTCAAGAAGAGACCGATCGTCTGGTTCGTCGTCGCGTCAGTTTGCATCTGCCAGTTGAAGTCTATACGGGCCGTAGACCAGTCCGGCCGCACAGCGCTGGCCCGCGCCTGGACGTACTGGATGTTGCCGTTCTGTGCCGAAGACAATACGTTGTCTTCGCGGAGGGTGTTGCTCTGAATGGACGCCCCGGCGCCTGCTCCGCCGGCAGAACGGGTCATCACCCAATCGGCAGGAGCCGAGCCGTCCGGCCCAGTGAAATCGTCCGCGAACAAGAGGTCCGGGTCCGTTGCGCCCCCGCACGCGGCGCCACCGCTAGCTATGGCCGCGTTGGCCGCGAACTCGCTCGTGTTCCCCGAGGTGTTCGTCGCAGTCGCCGTCACGGTGCCCGTCAGGTCGGACGTGGGGAGGCACCATTGCCCGCTAGGATCGGCTGAAACGGTGCCGATCAGGGAGGTTCCTTCGCCAGCGCTCTCCCCTGTGTCGGGGTTGGCGAGGTATACCTCGACCGAGACATTGGGTGGGGCCGTGCCGGCCACGCTGTTGCCCGTCGCCTGCGTGATGAGGGGCGCGTCTACACCATTGTTGCCGATCTGTCCGTCGTTGTTGACGCCGTCGAGCGGATTCGCGCCCGCCACCGGCAGGAGGTCTATGCCGAGACCTCCGTTGCCGCCCATACGGTTGTTGCTGATGCGGTTGTTGCGCGTGGTGTAGGCGGAGCCGGCCAACCGTTCGACGGCAACCCCGGCCCCCGTGTTCCACTTGATGGTATTCCCGCTGATAACATTCTCGTTCGGACCGTCGAACAGCCAGACACCGTGGCCCTTGTTGGCGCGCGCCTCCGTCCCGGCGATGTCCGTGCCGATTTTGTTCCCACGGACCTCGTTGTAGAAGGAAAGATTGTCCTGCAGGCGGATGCCGCCCTTGGCGTTGCCGCTTATCACATTGTCTCGCAAGACGTTTCGCTGGGGCTTACTGCGGAACATGACCCCGTACCACCCGTTGTGGATCGTGGCGTTGTTGACACCCAAACCGATGATGTTGCCCTCGACGACGTTGCCGTTCGAACCGAGATGGCTGATGTCCACGCCGTCGTTGGAGTTGCCGGCGATGTAGTTTCTGGCTCCTGGCTCGGTGCCGCCGACCAAGTTGTTGCAGGCCCCGTTGTCGAGTCCGACGCCGTCGTCGAAGTTGTCCCGCCGGCCGAGCCCGCTCGGGCTGAGCCCTATGTAGTTGCCCTGCACGACGTTGTCGCAGACCGCAAGCGTGCCGCCCGGTCCCCCGGTCGAGTCCAGCTCGACGCCGTCGGCCGCGTTGCCGGAGATTATGTTGCGGGCGGCGGCGGTCGTGCCGCCGATGGTGTTGTGGCGGGCGCAGGTGTGGAGGGCGGCTCCCTCACCGCGATTGCCTGAAGGCGTCATGCGGCCGCCGTTCACGTCGAGGCCGAGGTAGTTGCCCTGGACGACGTTGTACTCGGGTGTCTTGCAACTACCGTCCGGTTGCTGTGTCCCAAGTATCTGGACGCCAATGCCGTCGTTACCGGAGACATAGTTGCGTTCCCCCGGCAGGAGGCCGCCGACCCGGTTATTGCTCGCCGTGCCGTTGATCTCGATGCCGCTAGATGCGTTCGGCAGGCGCGAGAGGCCGTTCGCCGTGAGGCCGACCATGTTGCCGGACACGATATTGTCGTTTGAGTCGTGGATCTCGATGCCGTCGTTGTCGCCGCCGGAGACAATATTGCCGTCGCCACTGCCGGGGCCACCGATCAGGCTCGACCCGCCGTCCTGGAGCCTGATGCCGTCGTCGCCCGTGCCCTGGTCGGTCACACCGTCCGAGGTTCCGATCCAGTTGCCCTGAATGCGCTCCGACGACCCACCCCAAACGAGGATTCCCCAGCCGTCGAAGCGCGTGATGGCGAAGCCACGAATCGTAACACGGTCTCCTTCCAGCACCAGTCCATGCTCGCCCCCACCCACGTCGGGATCGTCGAGCCGGATGCCGTGCGCGCCGCCGCCCGGCTGCGTGGTGGCGTCGATAACCACGTCGCTGCCCAGGACTATGGGAAGGGTGCTGTCCACGGAGATCGTCTTCGGGCCTGCTGGGGCGATGTCGAAGGTGATCACGTCCCCGTCTGCGGAGGCGTTCGCCGCTTTTATCGCCGCCCTTAAGGTGCAGTTGCCCGGGAGGCACTCGCCCCCGGTGTCCGCGGTCGAAGTCACAACCCAGGACGAAGTTGCGGAAGCCGGTGCCATTGCGGCGACGCTTAGCGTCGCCGCAATGGCGCTGCTCAGAAAGAGAAAGATAAAGCGTAGCTTGAACATAGTGGCCTATTGGACTCCAGACAGAGCTAAACCGGCGACGAGGGTCTGGGCCTGTCCCCGTTGCGCCGCATACCATAGGTATCGTAGCAAGCGGTTAGGATCGAGTGTATCCACCATATGGCACATCTTTGCCGTTGCTTGAGAGTTGCTAGGAACATACGAGATACATTGATAGCTTATGACCTCCCGAGACGTTCTTGGAAATTTGCTAATTAGACCGAGCGCCGGATGCGCTACGGCGGATCTCCGATCCGAGCGATGATGGCCTGTGTGTCGTTGGTGGTGAAGGGGTAGTCGTTGTCGGTGATCATGAGCACATCCTGGTCGTCGAGGGCGATGATGCTCTCGACTTGGTACTCGGGTAGTTCGAGCACCTTGTGTTTGATTAGATAACCCGAGCGGTCCACCTTGCCGAGGTCCACCAGATAGACCCGGACATGTTGCGCGCCCTCCGACTTTGCGGTGGTCCGCTCGACCACGAGCATGCGGTGCTGGGGATCTCCGGTGAGCAGCGACAGGTCTGAGAGGGTATTCTCCGGGTCGTCGGTGCGGTAGTGCCAGTGCTTGCCCGTGTATAGATGCTTTTGCAGATCGAACTCGTAGATGAGACGGCGCCGCTGGTCGGGGTCGTATCTAAGCGCACCCCCCAGGGCCGGGTACAGAAACCGCCCGTCCGCGGAGAGCGCCATGCCCTCGAAACCTTTGCTGGAAGGCAAGTTCGCCCTCCTCGGCGACCAGATGTACGGGTTTTCCGGCGTCCGCACGTTTGGTTGCGGAAACGGGGCCTCGAGTACCCGTCCCGTGGCGTCGGTGTGCAGGAGGAAAGGTCCGTACTCTTCGCCGAACCAGAGGTCTCCCGCGCGGTCTCGCCGCACCGACTCGGGGTCGAAGTCGGCCCCGGTCAGGAGGCGCTCTTCGGTATTCTCGTTCTTTATGCGGAAGGGAATGTGCCGGTCCGGATCGCGCAACTGTATGTAGTCCTTGACCGAGATCTCCCCGGCGCCGCCTCTTCCGACTTCAAAATTTGCGCTAATGCGATACATACGCAGCAGGAAGTCGGGCGAATTTTCATCGGTGCCGAAGCCGTTGTCCGTTACCACCCAGTACGTGTCGTCGGCCTCATCGGCGTCGAGTACGGCCGAAAATCCTTGTACGGGCTGGCTCTCGAAGGGCAACCTCCGGCCGTTGATCTCATCTCCGAGCTTGGAGCCCGAAGGTGGTCCCAGGATGAAAGTGTCTGCCGGAAGCGTCGCCCGACCTTCAATCTTCGGAAAATCTTGTGCTCTCTCCGGTTTCACGTCACAGCCATAGGGCCAAGAGCATTTCTCAATGGCGCCCGCCGTTACCTGCGGTTGCGCCACGCAACCCGACATTGTCGTCAACACAACCGCCGCGATGATGGCTATCCTGACGATCAAGCTCTCACGATGGTTCATCGACGCTCTTTCCCCCGACGAGATACTGTGAGAGATCGGTATACCCAACCGCGCTACTTTCGTTGCTCGTGCCGACGGATGCGGTCGACCACGTCGTCTTTGACTATCTCCCGGGGTCTTGAGGCGTCTATCACTTGAAGCTGCGGTAATCGTCTTTGCAGCGAAAGGAAAGCCCGCCGCGCTGCTTCCAGCCGCGCGGGCGCGCTCTCGCCCCGACGCTCGTAAACCTTCTCTCCAGGAGCATCCAGAAGAAACACGAGATCGGGCGGCGGGCAGGCGTGCGCCCAGACCCAACGTGCCAAGCGGCGGCGGCCTGCCAGCCGCTGTTCGGGAGATAGCCAGGCATCGTATGTGTAGCGATCGAAGACCACGAGACGACCTAGCATTAGATGGTAGCGTGCCACGAGATAGCGCCACCAGAGGGTAAGCAACCCGATGACGGCAAGCGAGCCGGGCACGGGCAGGCGCGCGAGCCGGGGCAATCCGGCGTGCCCCAGTCCCATGTACAGCAGGCGTACCCCGGTAAATTCGGGGAGCGAGCCCGCGAGGTTCGCGGCTAGCGTGGATTTACCCACGCCGTCGGGACCCAGAAGGGCGACCGTGAGACCGCGCCCGCCGACTAGCGGACGGCCCACGATCTTTCGAACAGCCCCGACCGCGAGCCAGCGGTTTTCCCGGTCAACCGGGCCATCGGCGATCGTTCGCTGACGTGCTAGTGGATCACGCCCGTTGGCCGAGAAGGTGGTCATCTTCTCAGCCTGACGCATGATGCGGGCCCGCCCCTTGTCCCACACATACTGCCGGACGCTCCGCGAAGACAGCAGGCCGACCGCCATCGGTGCCAATTGGACGACGCGATCCAGAGTCCGGCCTTTCGCAGTGGCGCTCTTGAGATGCTGGGCGAGATAGTTCAACGGCTTCCATTCTCCTTTCTGTACACGCTCGACCAACTTAGGGGCGTCCCACCAGTCCGGGCAGATGGCTTCGGCCGCTCGGGCGAGGTCGTCATCCGCGCGCGCCACCACCGCCAGCCGTTGGAGATCCGCCCGGTAGCGCGATGCCACGTCTCCCTTGTCCAGCAGGCAGTGCAGCAGCATTATCCAGAAGGCGTCCCTGGGATGGGCCTCAACCAGGGCACCGCGTCTGCGACGACGGCGCAGGCACCCGGCTGCGGTCGTGGTTCTTATAGCATGATTGGGGCCGAAGGAGAGCTCCGTGGCCACGTGGAGACAGAGGTTGTGACGGGTCTTTGGGTGGTGGAGAAAGTAGAAGGCTTCCGGCTCCGACCGCACCCACACCCCGACGGCTCCGAACCCTAGCGTCTCCAGGATCCTTCGCGTCCGCGCGTGGTGCGCCCGCGCAACGAGCAGGTCCACGTCTCCTGTAGGTGCTGACAGGCTCGAAGGAGTACGTGCCAGACACCAGTTCACGCCGGCTAGGTTTAAGGCCTCGAACGCTGCCTCTAACATCGGATGAAGCTCAGTATGTCCACGTCGGGGCTCTAGGTGGGTGTTGGTTTGGGTATCTTCGTATTGCATGGTGGGCTAATTTGCTCTCTCTGCGAGCCATTCGGCCCCCTGGAGGTCGGCAATCACGCGTCGGTAGTCTTCCAGGGTAGCGTATCGCCCGGAGTAGAGTTCCTCTTCGTTGAACCAGCACATCCCCGCCAACTCGTAGCGGCGCATCCGGGATGCCGAGAGTTCCATCGCCGCTCGGCCATCTTCTCCCCCGTTCTCCCCGTAGAGCTCAAGATCCAACGGATTTTTTTCGGCCAGCGAGGACAAATAATGTACCGGACTCCAGTGACGCGTATTGTACTGCTCATCGGCAGAAGCATCGAAGTTGGCATCGAGCCAGGTGGTTGTGACCATCACCTCGGGGTCCGTGATCGCCCCCACCTGCCGCGCGAAGTCATAGCCCCGCTGCACTTCCCCATTCTTCTCCGCGCTCGTCGTACCGTCCAGGTCGGTCTTTAGCGCCTCCTCTATCTGCCCTGGCCTTATCCCCCATGAGGGGTAGAGCATCATGATCCTGCCACCGTACCCGGTCCCTCTCAAAGCAGATACCTGCCAGTTCTGGTACTCCACCAGCGAATCCAAATACCAGTTCAGGAACCTGGCTGCCTCCCCGTCGGGAGAGGGGTTGCCGGGCGTCCAGTT
>Ga0081539_10005909_pt1 | contig 12096 bp, 13 predicted proteins | sample TabmetS4T2R2_FD_71023 | JGI IMG/M metagenome (GOLD analysis project Ga0081539, IMG submission 71023) | Tabebuia heterophylla rhizosphere microbial communities from the University of Puerto Rico - S4T2R2 | ecosystem: Host-associated > Plants > Roots > Rhizosphere ...
CGGGCACCCCCCCCCCCCCCCCGCCGATCGCGGACAGCGGCCGCGCCGGCTGCAGGAACGTCGGATTGTCGATGCCGTGCCCGGCCCGCTTGCCCAGGGTGGCCACCCGCCATGCGTCCACGATGTCCGCGTCGCTCGCGCCGCCGCGCAGCAGCGCACGCAGGTCCGACTCCTCGGTCGCGAAGAGACAGTTGCGGATCTGACCGTCCGCGGTGAGCCGGGTCCGGTCGCAGGCACCGCAGAACGGGCGCGTCACGCTGCCGATCACCCCGACCCGGGCCGGGCGCCCGTCCGCCGCGGCGTAGCCCGGGACCAGCCAGGTCTCCGCCGGGGCGGCACCGCGGTCCGCGTCGTCCGGCACGAGACCGAACCCGGCCAGCGAGGTCAGGATCTCGTCCGCGGTGACCATCTCGTGCCGGTCCCACTGGTGCTGGGCATCGAGCGGCATCTGCTCGATGAACCGCAGCTCGTAGCCGTGCTCGAGAGCGAACCGCAGCAGATCCGGGGCCTCGTCGTCGTTGATGCCGCGCATCAGCACAGTGTTGATCTTCACCGGGGTGAGCCCGGCGTCCACCGCGGCGCGCAGTCCGGCCAGCACCTCCGCGTGCCGGTCCCGCCGGGTCAGCGCGACGAACCGCTCCGGCGACAGGGTGTCCAGTGAGACGTTCACCCGATCGAGCCCCGCGTCGCGCAACGGTACGGCCAGCCGCGCCAGCCCGAGCCCGTTCGTGGTGACTGAGATCTGCGGCCGGGGCGAGAGCGCCGCGGCGGCCGCGACGATGCCGACCAGCCCGGGGCGGATCAGCGGTTCGCCGCCGGTGAACCGGACCTCGGTGACGCCGAGGATCTCCACGGCGATGCGGACCAGCCGGTTGACCTCGTCCTCGGTGAGCTGTTCCTCGCGCGGCAGCCAGGCCAGCCCTTCGGCCGGCATGCAGTAGGTGCAGCGCAGATTGCATCGATCGGTCAGCGAGACGCGGAGGTCGGTGGCCACCCGCCCGAAGCGGTCGACCAGCCCACCGATGGAGGCGCTCCGCCTAGTCGTCTCCTGAACATCGCTCACCCGATCGAATCTAGCCTCTCGACCCGCTTTGCCCCCACCCCTGTCCGTGGAGTGCGGCGTCGGCGGCCTCGCGGACCGCCGGCTGGTAGGCGCCTCCGAACGCGGCGGTGTGCACGAGCAGCAGGTGGAGCTGGTGCAGGGGTACGCGCTCGCGCCAGCCGTCGGCCAGCGGCCAGACCTCGTGGTACGCGGACAGGATCGTGTCCAGGTGCGGCGCGCCGCCGAACAACGCCAGCTCGGCGAGGTCGGTCTCCCGGTGGCCGCCCTGCGCCGCGGGATCGATGAGCCAGGCGCGCCCGTCGGCCGCCCACAGGACGTTGCCCGGCCACAGGTCGCCGTGGGTGCGCGCGGGTGCTTCGCGTACGCCGTACCCCTCGATATGGGAGATCAGCCGGTCGACCACCGCGACGTCGCGTCCGGAGAGTGCGCCACGATCGGCCGAGATTTTCAGGTACGGCAGCAGGCGCCGCTCGCCGAACCACCGGCCCCACGGGCCCTCGGACCGGGTGTTGTCCAGTGGAAGCGGGCCGATGAAGCCGGGCCAGTCCGCGCCGTAGGCGTCCGCGCCGGTCCGATGAAGCCGGGCCAGATCCCGGCCCAGGCGTTCGGCCGCCGCCCGGGACGGCTCGCCCGGATCGACCCATTCCATCGCGAGCAGATCCGGAAGATCGACGATCACCTCGGGTACGGGCACCGCCCACGCCTCCCGCAGCCACGACAGCCCCTTCGCCTCGGCCGCGAAGAAACCCTCCGGCGGCGATCCGGCCGGCCACGTCTTGGCGAAGACCGACGTGCCGTCGTCCAGGGTCAGCCGGGACGCCGAACAGACGCTGCCACCGCCGACCGGTGTATCCCGGATGCGCTGATGGGTGAGAAATGTCGGGAGATGGTGCGGGTGCGCGCGGAGATACCCCAGATCCACGGGAACTATCTTGCGCTTCGGGTTACCGCAGGTCGCAATCGGAGTCAAACTGTCCCCATGGGTCCCGTCACCGTGCGTTCATATCGTCCGGCCGACCACGCCGCCGGTCGCCACCTGTGGGCCGAGCTGACCCGCCAACACAACCGGATGTACGGCGGCGGTGCCGACGACGGGGGAGCCGGGTTCGAGGAGTACCTGGCCCGGCTCGATCTGAGCGGCCTGTGGGTCGCCGAGCACGCGGACGACGGCGTGATCGGCATGATCGGGCTGGTTCTGCACGGCCGGGCGGGGGAAGTGGAGCCGATCGTCGTGACGACGTCGCACCGCCACAAGGGCGTGGGCCGGCTGCTGCTGCGGCACGTCGCGAGCGAGGCGAAGAAGCGGAACATGCGGTCCCTGACGATCTCGCCCGCGTCCCGCAACGTTGAAGCGATCCGCAGCCTGCACGCGGCGGGCTACGACGTGGTGTCCTCGATCAAGCTGACCATGGACCTGGAGGGCGAGCAGCACCACTGGCAGCGCGACGGACTGGAACTGCACGAGCTTCAGTTCCGCTCCTGACCTGCGGCTCTGCTAGTACGGCCGGGCTGGGGCTGTGGATAACCCGCGTGTCGTCCACAGGGGTCCCCGCCGCCCGGCCGATTCGGCCACGCTGCCCGGCATGACGCCCCAGACCTCGCTGACCGTCCGTACCCCGTCCGACCTTCTCGCCGCGCTGCCGTTCATGCTGGGCTTCCATCCCGCACAGAGCGTGGCGGTCGTCGCGGTGCATGGTGGCCGGGCGTTCTTCGCGGGGCGGCACGATCTGCCGCCGCCGGGTGAGGAGGCGGCCGGCGCGCGGTATCTGGCGTGGATCGTGCGCAAGCAGGGTGCGGACGCCGCCGCGGTGATCGGGTACGGCGATCCGGCGCGGGTCACGCCCGCCGTGCTGGGGACGGCGAAGGCGTTGCGCCGGCTCGGCGTCGAGGTGTTCGAGATGCTCCGGGTGACCGGCGGCCGGTACTGGTCGTACGCGTCCCCCGACTGCCCGGCAGCCGGATGGCCCTGCCCGCCGGAGGACAGCGAGGTGGCCGCCGTCGCCACGTACGCCGGCCAGGTGGCGCTACCCGACCGGGAGTCGCTGGTGGCCCGGCTGGATCCGGTCACCGGAGACGAGCGCCGCGCCATGACGCCGGCCACCGAGCGGGCCCGGGCCCGGCTCCGCGACCTGCTCGGCCGCCGGCAGGGTGACCTGGACCGGACGCTCCGGCGCGCCGGGCACACCGCGGTGCGCGACGCCGAGCGCCGGTACCGGGCGGGCGGGCGGCTCCCCGACGACGAGGTGGCCTGGCTGGGCCTGCTGCTCGTCGACCTGGCGGTGCGGGACTACGCCTGGGAGCGGACGGGCGACGACGACTGGCAGATCGCGCTCTGGACGGACGTGCTGCGCCGGGTCGAGCCCCGGTACGTGCCGGCGCCCGCGTGCCTGCTCGCGTTCGCGGCCTGGCGGGCGGGGCAGGGCGTGCTGGCTCTGACCGCGGTGGACCGGGCGCTGGCCGAGGATGACGGTTACCGGATGGCGCTGTTGCTGGCCGAGGTGCTCGCGGCGGGCATATCCCCGGCGATCGTGGACGATTGGCCGGCGCTCGCGGGACCGGGTTCGCCGCCCCACGACCGCCCGGTGAGGGTTACGCCGTGACGCGCTCGGCCCCGGCGTACACGTTCATCGACCGGCCCCGCAGGAAGCCGACAAGCGTCATTCCGGCCTCCTCCGCGAGTTCGGCGGCCAGCGTGCTCGGCGCGGACACCGCGGCGAGCATCGGGATACCGGCCATCCACGCCTTCTGGGTCAGCTCGAAACTCGCCCGTCCGGAGACCAGCAGGACGTGCCCGGCCAGCGGCAGCCGGCCCTCCCGCAGCGCCCACCCGATCACCTTGTCCACCGCGTTGTGCCGGCCCACGTCCTCGCGGAGCACGAGCAGGTCGCCGCCGGCGGTGAAGAGTCCCGCGGCGTGCAGGCCGCCGGTCCGGTCGAACGTCCGCTGGGCGGCGCGCAGCCTCCCCGGCAGCTCGGCGAGTACCCGGGCGTCGACCCGTACGGCGTCCGCGGCCACGCCGAACCGCGACCGGGTACGCACCGCGTCGATGCTCGCCTTGCCGCACACCCCGCACGAGCTGGTGGTGTAGAAGTTCCGGCTCGGGTCGGTGACCGGCGGTGGGACGTGCGCGCCGAGCACCACGTCCACCACGTTGTACGTGTTCGGCGTGTCCGTGCCGGCGCACAGCTGGGCGGTGACGACGTCCCCGGCCTCGCCGATGATGCCCTCGGAGAGAAGGAAACCCATCGCGAGGTCGATGTCCTGCCCGGGCGTGCGCATGGTGACCGCGAGGGGTGCCTTGCGTATCCGGATCTCCAGCGGTTCCTCAGCCGCCAGGTCGTCCGGCCGGCGCCGGGGTTCCGCGCCCGCATCCAGGTCGATCTTCACCACGGGTCGCCGGTTCATCGTCCGCGCCATGCTCCGAGCGTAGGCCGCGGGCCGGGCCGGCGCCGCTGCCCGCGCGGGCCGGTAGACGGCGTGCGGCCACGCTCGCGTCGGGGGCGGGATACGGTACGTACGTGGCGGGATTCGCGGCGGTCGTACTGGCCGGTGGTGCGGGACGGCGGTTGGGCGGTGCGGACAAGCCCACCCTGCCGGTCGCGGGCCAGTCGATGCTCACCCGCGTACTGGCCGCGGTGCACGACGCCGACCCCCGCATCGTGGTCGGCCCGGTGCCGCCCGACCTGCCCGTACGCGTGGACTCGACGCGGGAGCAGCCGCCCGGCGGGGGGCCGGTCGCGGCCGCGTCCGCCGGCCTTGCCCTGGTGCCGCCGGACGTGACGTTCACCGCCCTGCTCGCCGCCGACCTGCCGCTGCTCACCGGCGAGGCGATCGACGTGCTGCGGTTGACCGCCGAGTCCGCCCCGATGCAGGGCGCCGTCTACCGGGACGCCGACGGTCGCCGGCAGACGCTGTGCGGCGTGTGGCGGACCGCCGCGCTGCGCGACGCGGTGAACCGGCTGGCCGAGGATCGCGGCGGTCTGCAGGGTGCGTCGGTCCGCGAACTGATGGAGTATCTGCGGGTGGCAGAGGTCTCCTGGCGCCGTCCGGGGCCGCCGCCCTGGTTCGACTGCGACACCGACGACGACCTGCGTACCGCGGAGGAATGGGCCCGATGAACGAGCTGGACGCCTGGCTGGCCGCGGCCAGTGCCGAGCTGGGCCTGCAACCCGGTGACGTGCCCGCGAAGGTGGTGCTCGACGTGGCCCGGGACGTGGCACATCAGGTGCTGCGGCCGGGAGCGCCGGTCACCGCGTACCTCCTCGGTGTGGCCGTAGGCCGCGGCGCGGACCCAGCCGACGCCGCGGCCCGGATCAGCGACCTGGCGCGGAGCTGGCCCGGCTCCCAGGATCGATAGGGTGGCGTCACGGAGGTTCCGATCATGACGGCGGAGAACACAGCGGGCAGCCCTGCCGAGGGCATGCTGCTCGACGAGTCGACCACGGCCGACCTGCGGGCGAAGGTGACCGAGGCGTGGCGGGAGTTCGCCGGCTCGCTGGCCGGGCTGCTACCGGCGCTCGCACCCGGTGCGCAGGTGGACATCACCCTGGATCCGACAGCGTCGGGCACCGGCATGGCGGTCTACTCGGTGAGCCTGCGGGTCCTCGAGGATGGCGTGATCGAGGCGCTCGCGGTCGGTAACGCCGGTCTGCCCGAGGGCTACCGGATGGACCGGTCCGCGGTAGCCGACCTGGTCGCGCTCGGCTGGTCGCCGCCGGGCGTGCTGGCCGGGTCGGGCGACTCGTTCGGTCTGCGGTCCTCGACCGACAACGCCGGCAAGCTGGCCACGATAGTCACGCGCACGCTCCGCGACGTGTACGGCGCACCGCACCCGGCGTTCCTCGTGTACCTCGTGCACGACGACGCCGGCGAGCCGGTCGAGAGCGCGCCGCTGGCCACCGCCCGGCACGCGCCCAGCATCGACGACGGCCTGTCCCTGGAGGATCTGGAGTCCGCAGGCGCGCTCCCCGCGGGGATCGCCGGCGCCCCGGACGACGTCATCCCGCTGGAGGAGCAGGTCAAGACCGTCGTCGCCACGATGTCCAAGACCACCGTGGACCAGCTGCAGCTCGACACCGACGGGGACATCGGTATCCGGGCCGGTTCGGCGATGGTGTTCGTCCGGGTACGGGACAACCCGCCGCTGGTGGACGTCTTCTCGCCGGTGCTGACCGAGGTGGAGCCGACCGAGCAGCTGTACGTGCGGCTGTCCGAACTCACCAACCGCATGCCGATCGGCCGGCTCTACTGCGCCCAGGACACGGTGTGGGCCTCGATCCCGGTGTTCGGCCGCAACTTCCAGGCCACCCACCTCATGCTCGCCGTGCAAGTGATGACCGGCCTGGCCGACGAGCTGGACGACCGCCTGCACGGTGAGTTCGGCGGCCGGCGGTTCTTCGGCGAAGGGGACAAGCCGGCCGCCGGCAAGGCACCCGACGATCATCGGACGGGCATGTATCTCTAGTTGTCGGAGATCCACGCCATCGGGTCCAGTGTGGAGAGATCCGATGCCTGTAGCCCGTCGTAGGACAGGGTCCACAGGACGTCGCCGACGACCAGCGAACGGCTTACCGGACCACGACCGCTCTGCCGCAGCGTGCCGGCCGGCGTGAGGCCGTCGCCGGTCACCCGCAAGGCCAGCGCGCCCGGCCCCGCGCCGCCCGTGCCATCCATGATCGGCACGACCAGCAGCTGGGTGGCCGGCCAGTACAGCAGCGCGTGCGGATCCCACTCGGCCGCGGAGAAGCCGCCGGGCACCATGTACTGCGCGAGCCGGCGGGGTGCGGCCGGGTCGCTGACGTCGAACAGCGACACCTGCGTGCCCTGGATGCGTCCCTGGTCGCTGGCCTCCTGCCCGATGCCGATGAGCCGTCCCTCGCCGACCGGCTGCAGGTGGGACGAGAATCCAGTGATCTTGAGCTGGCCGGTGACCTTCGGGTGGCGCGGATCCGCGAGATCGATGCTGTACAGCGGGTCGGTCTGCTTGAACGTGACCACGTACCCGCGCGGTCCGATGAACCGCACCGAATATATCCGTTCGCCCTTGCCCAGCCCGTCCACCTCGCCGACCTGGGTGAGGCGGTTCCCGTCGGCGCGCAGGACGCGCACCGCGGACGACCCGGCCTCGTTGTCGGTCGTGGCGACCCGCAGATAACCCTCCCATTCGGACAGCGCGTACTGGTTGACGAGCCACCCGGGCACGCTGCCCGACGCGGTGAACGCCGGTGGCTTGCCGGCCGGCGTGTCGAACCGGTAGATCTCGGTGCGCTGGCGCTGCGGGTCGAACCGGCCTCCACCCCCACCCCACAGGCCGAGCTGCCAGCGCTGGTCGTTCGCCACGTACAGGCTCCTACCGGTGCCGTAGACCGTGCCGCCGTCGGCGACGATCGACAGCGGGTCGCCGCTGCCCAGTGACGCGGCGCCCAGGTCGAAGGTGAGGATCGTGAGCATCGAGGTGCCCGAGTACGCCGCGGGCCGGCTGACCCGTTCGCACCCGACCGTCCCGCGCTCGGTGGTCCCGCCCGTGGTCACCGACCAGCTGGGCAGCCAGGCGTCCAGCGGCGCGGCGGCGGCCGCCGTGCGGTTGGCGGCCACCCGGCCGGATTCGTTCGTGGCTCGGGGGTTGTCCGGGAACGGGATCCGCGGTGAGGTGCGCAGGACCACCCGGGCCGTGGTGCCGGTCAGCCGCGCGTCGACCAGCGCGCCGTCGCCCCGATAATTACTGATCAACTTCGGCGCGCCGGACACGTCCACGAGCAGTAGCCGGGGTCCGGCCTCGGTGGGCGGAACCGGCGTCGCGGCGTCCGGCGCGACCGCCCGCCCCTCCATCGGCACACTCGAGACCACGCCGCCGGCGCCGAACCCGCCCGCCACGAGCACGAGCGCCTTGTCCCCGGAGAGCAGCAGGTTCTCGGCGCCACCGAAGGTGTCGATCCGGAGTTTGCCGACCGGGCGGCGGGTGGCCGCGTCCACCACGTGCAGGACGCCCTGCGAAAGGTAGACAATGCGGCGCCCGTCGGTCTTGACCATGTCCGGCTCGTCCGCGCCGGCCTCGTAGACGTTGGTGCCGGAGTACGCCGGCGCGGCGGCGGCCGAGGAGACGCCCTCGGCGGCGTCCATGGCGGAACGCGCTCCGCCGGCCGCCACGGCGGCCTCCGGCACCACGTCGCCGGCGAACCCGTACGGCCCGACGCTGGCCGCGGCGGCGGCCCGGAGATCGTCCCGGAGCTGGCGGCAGGAGTCGAAGGCGACCAGCGCCATCGGCGTGGCCGGGGCTGGCTTCTTGTCAGACGTGCAGCCGCCCAGGGCGACCGCGGAGATGGCGAGCGTGACGCACAACAGCGAACGTGACGACATGAGGCTCGGACGCCGGGCCCGGGCGCGCGGTTCCCGTCAAACCGACGCGGGCACCGCGGTCGGCGTCTCGACCAGCCGGGACAGCACGACCATGCTGCGCGTGGAGGTGACGAACGGCTCCGCGCGCAACCGTTCCAAGGCCTGCTCCAGGTGGCCGATGTCCGCGGCCCGCAGGTGTACCAGCGCGTCCGCCTCCCCGGACACCGTGTACGCGCCGACCACCTCGGGGTGCCGCCGGGTCGCGATGGTGATCTGGGCCGGCGTGGTCCGGCCGGTACAGAACAGCTCGACGAACGCCTCGGTGGTCCAACCCACCGCGGCCGGATCGATCACCGCGGTGAAGCCCTTGATCACCCCGCTGCTGCGGAGACGGTCCACCCGCCGCTTCACGGCCGGCGCGGACAGCGACACCCGAGAGCCGATCTCCGCGTACGAAGCCCGAGCATCGGCCACCAGCAACGCAATGATTCGCTGGTCTACGGCGTCCATCTGCAACGATTCGCCTCCGACGAGCAAGATTCCGACCTGTTTCGAACGCCGTCAGCCTACCTACCCTGGACGCCATGATCCAGACCGAGCGCATGCCCCGAAACCGGACATATCTGATGTGCCCGCCAGAGCACTTCACCGTCGAGTACGCCATCAACCCGTGGATGGACACGACGGTCCCGGTGGACACCGCGCTCGCGCTCAAGCAGTGGGAGATCCTGCGGTACACCCTCCTCGACCTCGGCCACACCGTCCACGTCCTGGAGGCGCAACCCGGGCTTCCCGATCTGGTGTACGCCGCGAACGGCGCGTTCTCGGTCGACGGCGCGGTCTACGGTGCCCGGTTCAAGCACCCGCAGCGGGCGGCCGAGGCGGCCGTGCACGAGCGCTTCTACCGCTCGCGCGCCGGATGGCGCTTCACCAGCCCGGCGCACGTCAACGAGGGCGAGGGCGACTTCGCCTACCTCCCGGACGCGTACGGTGGCCTGGTCCTCAGCGGGTACGGCTTCCGCACCGAGCTGGCCGCGCACGCCGAGGCGCAGGAGGTGCTCGGCCGGCCGGTGCTCTCGCTGTGCCTGGTCGATCCGGCGTTCTATCACCTGGACACCGCGCTGGCCGCGCTCGACGACCGGAACGTCGCCTACTACCCGGACGCGTTCTCGCCGGCCTCCCAGCGGGTGCTCGCCCGCCTGTTCCCGGACGCGATGATCGCGGATCGCGCGGATGCCGAGGCGTTCGGCCTGAACCTGGTCAGCGACGGCCGTCATGTCGTGCTCAACGCCGAGGCGGCCGCCATGGCCGGCAAGGTGCGGGCCGCCGGCTACCACCCTCTCCCGGTGGAGTTGAGTGAGCTCAAGCGCGGTGGCGGCAGCGTCAAGTGCGCGGTTGCCGAGCTACGCCCGTAACCCAGCCATCCCGCCGACCCTCTCCCGCCGACCCCTCCCGCCGACCCCTCTGCGCCGATCTTGGATCTATGGCGCCCGGATTCGTCGCTTACACGGTATTTGTGAAAGACCACAGGTCCAAGATCGACGCAGGGAGCCCGGCGCGGGGAGCCCGGGGCGGGAGGGCGCGGGGCGGCGCGGCGCAGCGCGGGTGGCGGGGCCCGGGGCGGGCAAGGCCGAGTGGGGGCCTTCGACGCCATGCGGGAAGATGGATGGTATGACCGACGAGACCCGCAGGGCAGACATACAGGACGACGGCTCGGTGATTGTGGTTGGCCCGGACGGCCGGCCGATGGGCACCGTGGAGCAGGACGGCACCGTCAGCCCCGAGGAACCCGGCAACCTGGTCGAACAGCCGGCGAAGGTCATGCGGATCGGCAGCATGATCAAGCAGCTGCTGGAGGAGGTCAAGGCGGCACCGCTGGACGAGGCGAGCCGCGGCCGGCTGCGGGAGATCCACCAGCGTTCGATCAAGGAGTTGGAGGACGGGCTCGCGCCCGAGTTGCAGGAGGAGCTGGAACGGCTGTCGCTGCCGTTCGAGGGCGACACCCCGCCGAGCGAGGCCGAGATCCGGATCGCCCAGGCTCAGCTGGTCGGCTGGCTCGAAGGCCTCTTCCACGGCATCCAGGCGGCGCTGGTCGCGCAGCAGATGGCGGCTCGGCTGCAACTGGAGCAGATGCGCGGCGTCGGCCGCCCGGCGCTGCCGGTAGGTCCGCACGGCATGATCCCCGGCGTGCCCGGCGCTCCCGGACCCAGCGGGAACGAGAACTCCGGACGAACCGGCCAGTACCTCTGAGATCGACGGCCCAGCGCCGGACCACGAGGCAATCCGCCGGGCCCGCGTACCCCGTAGTACCGGGTAGCGGAACAAATCGGAGGTCCGACATGGCCAAGAGCACCGGCTCCGGAGGCAGGTGGAAGAGGTGGCTGCCGATCTACATCGTCGCGGCCCTGATCCTCTACCTGGTCATCTACTTCGTGTTCTTCTTCCACAGCGGCGGGGGAGGCGGCGGCGGTGAGGTCCCCGGGTACTAGATCGAGAAGAGCCGGGACAGGTACGCGGCCACGCCGTCCTCGTCGTTGGACAGCGTCTCCTCGTCGGCGACCTCCCGCACGGCCGGGTGCGCGTTGGCCATCGCCACCGAATGTCCTGCCCAGCTGAGCATCGGTACGTCGTTCGGCATGTCCCCGAACGCCAGCACCTGCGCGGCGGCGACCCCCTCGTGCTCGCACAACCAGGCGAGCCCCGCGGCCTTCGTCACGCCGGCCGCGGAGATCTCCACGAGAGCGTTCGAGGACGAGTGGGTGGCCTCGGCGGTCGACCCGAGCGTACGGCTGACCAGCTCGAAGAATTGGTCCGGATCGTGGGCCGCGGAGCGGGCGAGCAGCTTGACCGCCGGCACCGAGGTCAGCTCTTCCGGGTTGGCCAGCACGCGGACCGAGTGGTGCGACGTGTCCGAGTGCACCGGCCAGCTCTCCTCGTGCCGGAAGACCCGTCCGTCCTCGATCTCGACCGCGAGAACGACGTCGGGCACGGCTTCCCGCAGCCGCTTGGTCACGTCCAGCAGCAGGTCCACGCTGAGCGGTTCGGCGCGCAGGATCTCGTCGGTGTCCGGGTCGTAGACCACCGCACCGTTCGCGCAGATCGCCGGGATCGGCTCGGGCATCTGGTCGTAGAGATGGGCCAGCCAGCGCACCGGACGCCCGGTGACCAGCACGGCCGGGACGGGAAGGGCGGCCAGGACGTCGGCGGTGCGGGGACTCAGCGTCCCGTCGGTGTGGATCAGCGTGCCGTCTATGTCGGTAGCAACGAGGGCCACATCAATGAAGGACATCACCTCGACAGTAGCCGGTCGAGATAGACCGCCACTCCATCCTCGTCGTTGGACAGCGTCACCTCGTCCGCGGCCGCGAGGACCGACGGGTGGGCGTTCGCCACGGCCACCCGGGACCATCCCGCCCATGCGAACATCGGCAGGTCGTTGGGCATGTCGCCGAAGACCAGCACGTCCGCGGGGTCCACTCCGGCGGCCTGGGCGACGACCGCGAGGCCGGTGCCCTTGTCCACGCCCGGCGGGCAGATCTCCACGTAGTTCAGCCCGGCCTGGGTGACGAAGGCCAACTCCGGCGGCACGATGCGCTGCGCCGCCGCGAGCAGATCATCCACGTGGTGTGACGGGGAGCGGACGAACGCCTTGATCACGTCGTGCCCGAGGTATTCGGCACGCGGGCGCGGCTCGACCG
>Ga0081539_10005910_pt1 | contig 12096 bp, 12 predicted proteins | sample TabmetS4T2R2_FD_71023 | JGI IMG/M metagenome (GOLD analysis project Ga0081539, IMG submission 71023) | Tabebuia heterophylla rhizosphere microbial communities from the University of Puerto Rico - S4T2R2 | ecosystem: Host-associated > Plants > Roots > Rhizosphere ...
GGACTGCGACTTGGCCGGTGTTGTGGCCCCCGTGGCCGGTTGCTGCGGGTCCGCCATGGCCCGCCGCATCCGCCGGACCGCTTGCCGCCGCCGCGAGGAAGCGTTGGAGGTCACCCAGACGGTACCGACGATCGCCCCGTGGGTTGATGCGGTAGTAGCGGAGACGCCCAGCGTCACTCCAGGCCCGGATCGTGTTCGGATGCACGCCGAGCAATCGAGCGGCCTTGGTGACGGACAGGGTCGCGTCGGATGGGCGAGGTGGTAGCGGTGACACGGCTCGTTAGGAAATGTGAACTCGACGCCTTCGAGCCTACCGATCTCACACTTCTTGCCAATAGGCCGAAAGTCCGGCATGCCGCCAGCTCGGCCTTCCTCCCGTTTCAGCGGCGGCGCTCGCGACCTCCGGTCAGACGCACATAGGCAGTCGTGGCGGCGACGGCGACGAGCGCCAGCGCAAGGACCGCGAGAATTGCCCCGAGCGGATCGCCAACGAGGCCGGGTCCCTCCTGGGGACTGCGTGGATCGCCGCCCACAGCCGGGCTGGCGGCCGGCGAAGCCGCCGCGACCGCAGTGACAAATGCCCCACCGACGAGCCACACCAAGCCCGCTGCGAGGAGGATCCCGCCGATGACGAACAACGCGGCGGCGAGCCCGGGCCGGCCACGGCCGCCGGCGAGAATCCGCATCGCCTCGTTGGGTTCAAGCGTGGTGAGCACGAGCGGCCGCCCGAGGCCGGCCGTCAGCGTGACGGTGCCGCCGCCATTGACCGGCACGCCGAGCACGATCGCATGCTCCACTGACGAGACCTGCTCGATGACGAAGCGGACCGGCGTCGTCGGCGGGGTGCCCGGCGGGACGCGATCCGCGACATCGGCTGCGACGCCTTCCGATTCGCGCGGTACGACGACGAGACCTGGTCCGAGAGCCGCGGCATCGACGCCGATTGCGGTCAGGCCCTCGCGGACCTCGAAGGAGACCTGTTCGCGCCGCTCGCCGAGAGTTCGCCACGCCTGGCCGGAGCGCGTCTCGAAGCGCGTGCGGCGAAAGACGAGCGGCCGGTGGTCGTGGTCCTCGAAGTCCTGCTCGGAATCGAGCCGGCCATCGACACGGACGTAGCGGCGCTCACCGCGTTCGGCCAGCGCCACGGCCTCGGCGATGCTGGTCGACGGGGTCGTCGCAAGGAGCCTCGCGACTCGGTAGCGGCTGCCGTAGGTGGCGAGGACGGCAAAGGCCGCGAACAGGGTGACGCCGCCCGCGGCGAGGAGGAGGACGGGAGTCACGCGCCGGATGATACCGAGCGATAAACGAAGGGCCCGAAGGAACCTACCCGACACGTGGGCCTTGAGGTGATCTCAGCCGTTAGTGTCGCTCGGCCCCTCCGGGCTGTTGCGTACGCTACGGGCGCCGGGGCGGCGGGTCAAGGCAGGTTGTCCACGAGTTGGCTCCGTGGCACGCTGACTTGTCCACGGCTCATCCCCAGCTCACCGACAGCTCACCGCGAGGTTCACTGCGGATCACCCGGGGATTGGCCCGCGGTTACGTCGCGATTGCGCGCCCGCTCGCCGGGTCCAGCGCGGTCAACTGGCCCGTGAAGCTCGTCAGGACGAGCTGCCCGCCGATCAGTTCAGCGGTCGTCACGACGTCAGAATGGGCGACCCGCCAGGCGACGACGCCGTCGGCTTCGATGGCGAAGGTCTCGATCTCGGCCTGGACGATGACGTGGGCGAGCCGCGACGAACCGAAGAGCCCGATGATGGGCGTCGCCGAGCGGTGCTGCCAGCGGCGCTCGCCAGTCGCGGCATCCAGTCCGTACGTGTGGAAGCCATAGGCGATCACCAGCATTCCGGGCACATCCCAGAAGACAGCCCTGGGATCGTCGAAGACGGTCGAAGCGAAACGCCCCGTCCACGAGCCCCGCGGCCCATCGATCCGAAGCTCCGCCCGGCACAACTCCTCGTAAGAAGAGCTGACGACATCCCCGTGTTCGGCGATTGAGCCGCCCGCTTCCGTCAGGGCGAAGACCGCTGCGCCTTGTCCGCTACCCGCCCACCGCCATCGGGCGCGGATGCCGCCCGGATACTGGATCGTCGCGTTGCGCGGCTCGGCCGTCGCAGTCCGTTCGCTCAGGCGCCGGCACCCTGTGGGGAGACCTGCCCGCCGACCCCACCGTCGCGTTCGCGGTCCACGGCTTCGGCCGCGATGTCGGCGGCGCGGCGCTCCTCGGTGATCGGCGCGACCGTCGCGTTGGCGAGCGACCGGAGGGTACCGGGCGGGACGGGGAAGACCGCGGTGGCGGTGCCTGCCGCCGCCCAGACCGTCGGGAACCGGCCGAGGTCGGGATCCATGACGACCCGCAGCTGACGCGGATGGCCGATCGGCGGGATGCCACCGATCGAGAAGCTCGTCAGATCGTGTGCCTCGGTGGCGGTCGCTCGCCGGATGTCGGGCTCACCGGTCACGGCGGCGAGCCGCGCGACGTCTACGCGATTCGGACCCGAGACCAGGCAGATGATCGGCTCGAGCTCGCCGTCCTGGTGTGGAGCGACGAAGACGAGCGACTTGACGATCTGCCCGATCTCGACGCCGAGGGCGGTTGCCGCGTCCTCCGCGGTATGGGTCGAGCGATCGAAGACACGCACCTCCAGCGCGACCCCCTTACGAGTCGCGGCATCGAGGACGCGCTGGATCGCTGGGTCGGGCGGCGTGGGCACGGGCCGGAGTCTATCACCGCGGATTCGGCGTCAACGAGCGATTAGATTCGGGACGTGAGAGCCTTCGTCTTCGATTGGGACGGCACGCTCGTCGACACGCTCGGCCAGATCTTCCACGCCAACCGCGAGGTCCTCGGCCGGCTCGGGCTGCCGTTCGACGAGGCGCTCTACCGCGAGCACTACAACCCCGATTGGCGGCTCATGTACCAGCGGCTCGGCGTCCCGGTCGACAAGCTCGAGGAGGCCGGCGAGCGGTGGCTCGAGGTCTTCGATCCGGAGCATTTTGGCGAGCCGTTCCCCGGCGTCGTGCATGCGCTTCGAAGGCTCACGGCCGCAGGTCATGCTCTCGGGCTCGTCACGGCCGGTGATCGAAGCGTCGTCACGCGCCAGCTCGAGCAGTCGGGTCTCGACGAGGTCCTGACCGCGCGCGTCTTCGGGGACGACCTGCCGGTCCACAAGCCAGATCCGCGACCGTTGCGTCTCGTCCTCGCCGAGCTCGGTGTCGGCGAGCCCGCCCATGCCTCGTATGTCGGTGACGCGCCAGACGACATGCGGATGGCGATCGCGATCGGCGCCCAGGCGGTGGGCATCGAGTCGATCGTCGGCCGCCCCGAAGAGCTCTTCGCCGCTGGGGCGTCGAGTGTCCATGCGTCGGTGGCCGTTTGGGCCGAAACCGTTCTCGATGCAGAGGCAGCCACACCGCGATGAGCCTCGAGCCGAGCCAACGAAAGCGAGCGATCGTGCTGGCTGACGGCACGCCGCCGAGCCGTGCCGGCCTGGACGAGACCTGGCCCCGCTGGGATGCCGCCATCGAAACCACCATCGCTGCCGATGGCGGCGCACGCCTCGCGGACCGCCTTGGGTTGCGACTGGACCGATGGATCGGCGACGGCGACTCGCTCGCGCCCGAGGACCTCGAGGCCCTCCGCGAACGCGGCATCCCGATCGAGCTCGTTCGTCAGGACAAGGACGAGTCGGACACCGAGCTCGCCGTTCTGGCCGCGGCCGAGCTGGCCGATGACATCACGATCCTCGGCGCTCTGGGCGGCGCGCGGGTGGATCACGCGGTCGCCAATCTCGGGCTGCTCGCCCACCCCGCGCTCGCGGACAAGCAGGTACGGCTGCTCGACGACGCGGCTCGGGTAACCCTCCTCCAGTCCAGCAACACCGAGACGGAGCCTGTGACCAGCACGCTCAAGGGTCGGGTCGGGGACATCGTGTCCCTCCTGCCGATGGGTGACGCCGTCGAAGGCGTAACGACGTCCGGCCTCCGCTTCCCCCTCGAGGACGACCGCCTGCTCGCCGGACCTGCGCGCGGCCTGTCCAACGTCCGCCTCGAGCCAACGGCGACCGTCACGATCCGGCGCGGCCGCCTGCTCATCGTCGAAGGCCCTGCTACGCTCAGCCGATGACGATGCCCGAAGCCGGCCAGCAGGCGCCGGACTTTGCCCTCCCCGACGAAGAAGGCACGATCCATCGGCTGAGTGATCAGCGTGGTCGCTGGACCATCCTCTACTTCTACCCGACCGATGACACGCCCGGCTGTACTACCGAGGCGTGCGGCTTCCGTGACGTGAACGACACGATCACCGAGCGTGGCGCGGACGTGTGGGGCGTCAGCCCCCAGGGAGCGGCGAGCAAACGCGCTTTCCGGGAGAAGTTCGGCCTGCCCTTCCGGCTCCTGGCCGACGAGGATCACGGCGTCGCGGATGCCTACGGCTCGTGGGTCGAGAAGAACAACTACGGAAAGACGTACTGGGGCACGGCCCGGCGCACGTTCCTCATCGATCCCGAGGGTCGCGTCGCGCGAGTCTGGGCGAAGGTGAAGCCCGAGGGCCACGCGGACGAAGTCCTCGCCGCCCTCGAGGAGGCCCGCGGAGTCTCGGTCTGAGGACATCCGCGACATCCCCGCGTTGAGAATCGATAAGGCTTCGCTCGTGGGGGGAAACGAGCGAAGCCTCGGCGCAGATTGTAGGCATCGCAAGGTGATGCGCAAGGGCAACACCGCACATTCCGAAGGTCGCTGGGGACCAGTCCATGGCTGACGAGACCACCGTCGAAAAGCACCACGACTGGCGGCCGGCGCGGTTCATGGTCATCGCCGGCCACCCCGACGACGCCGACTTCGGTCCGGCCGCGACGGCGGCCCGCTGGATCGACGAGGGCTCGGTCGGCTGGCTCGTCTGCTGCACGAGCGGCGATCAGGGCGGCGAGGACCCCGACATCGATCCCCTCGAGCTGGCCCAGGTCCGCGAGCGGGAGCAGCGAGCAGCCGCCGAGATCGTCGGCTACGAGGGCGTCACGTTCCTCCACCAACCCGATGGCGCGCTTGTCAACGACCTCGTCCTCCGAGAAATGCTGGTCCGTGAGATCCGGACGTTCAAGCCGGACGCCGTGCTCGCAACCGATCCCGAGGCACTGTTCCACGGCGGCAGGGGCGTCAACCACACCGACCATCGCGCGGCCGGCATGGCCGCCGTTGACGCCGTCTATCCGGCTTCACGCAACCCGATGGCGTTTCCCTGGCTGGCGAAGAGCGGTCTCGCGGCCCATCGCGTCCGCCGCCTCTACCTCTTCTGGTCGAACGAGCCGACGGTTCGGATCGACATCACCGCGACGTTCGATCGCAAGCTCGCCGCGCTGCGCGCCCACGTCAGCCAGCTGAAGGAGCCCGAGAAGCTCGAAGGCTGGATGCGCGAGTGGGCCGCCGAGGAAGGCAAGGCGATCGGGGTCGAGGCCGGCGAAGCCCTGCGGCTCATCGTGATCGACGACGACGAACAGGATGGCGAGGCGAGTCCTGCCCCTGATGAGGCGGAAGCGGTCGCGAGCGAAAGCTCAGGCGCCGAGTAGCAGCGGCCGAACGCGGCCCCAGTCGTTCCAGAGCTCCGTTAGGTCGTCGGCCCGCCGGCCGAGGGCGCTGACGAGCTCCCCGAGCGTCAGCCCGCCCGCCGTCTCGGCGAGGTACTCGTCCGCGGCGACCGTCACGTCCCGCATGAGCTCCGCGGTCTCGTTCTCCGACGGCCAGTGGCGGACACGCATCGGGTCCAATCCCGCATAGCCGACCGCCAGGGAGAGGTCGCGCTGGCTAGGCATCCGCTCGTCGACCCAGCCGCCCAGCCCGTCATAGCGGTATCCGAGTGAGGAAAGGGCGCTGACGATGTCGCGGTTCTGGGCGAGGGTGAACGCGCCCCAGAAACCGTGCTCGATGGGGAAGGTGAGCGCCGATTCCTCGATCGAGCGGGCGATGACGGCTTCGATGAACTGGCCCAGGAGCCCTTGCCACCGCTCCCGCTCGGCCCGGTCGCTCCCCGCGAGCGCGTCAACCAACGCCGTCAGGACCTCGTGCTCGCCGCGAGCGAGCCGCAGGATGGCCGGCTCCTCGTCGCCACGCAGGCTGAAGGCCGCCTCGAGCTCGGTCTCTTCGTCCGGCGAGCCACCGGATCCGAAGCCGATCGTCGCGGCGGGGCTCAGGCTGAATCCGGCTCGGGCCGGAGCGGATGCCGCCTCCTGGCAGTCGACGACCGCCTGACGCGCGCTGAGACAGGCCGCCTCCGCCGTCTCGGCGGAAATCCGTGCGGCATCGGCCTCGACGGTCAGCCTCTCGATCTGGGTGACGAGCTCATTGGCGGCGGCGCGTTCCCGGTGCAGCCGAGCAGACGCGTCGCGGGCACCGTGGTTGATCCGGTTGATCTCGGTGAGCCAATCCCGTGCGGCCGCCTCGACACCTTCGCGCGTCGTCGCCGCGGCGCGGGCGTGCCGGAACGCGTTCTGGGCCGCCTCCTTCGCGCCGCGCATCTGTCGCGGATCGGCCTCCGCGGCGGCCTTCTCGGCCTGCGCATGGTGGTCGTCGTACTGATGCTGCGCGCTCCGCAGCGCCTCCTGAGCTGCCGTCGCCTGCTCACGCGACCGGGTGGCGATCGTGCATCGCTCCTCCGCCACCCGGCGCACCTCACCACAATCGTCATCGTCCGCGACCGCGACGGCATCACCCGACGAGCCGCCGGTCCGGGCCTCCGCGCCGGATCCCCGGGACCCGCCCGATCCCCGGGCGACCGCGACCGTCGCGCCGCCGCTTGCGAGATTCGTGCCACCGCCTGCGCCCTTTCCGAAGGCCACCGATCCCTGGCCGACTGCCGGCGGAGTGAGGATCGCCGCGATCGTCATCCCCTGCTGGCTCATGGCCTGCTCCGCGGACTCGGCAGCGACGGCGCGAAGGGAGGCCAGCCCCGGGTCCGTCTCCCGGTGGATCGGGATGCCGACCGGCGGCCGCGCGCCTCCGGAGGGTGCCGCCTCAGGGGCGGACCGAACAGGTGTTCCATGCATGGCCGCGATCGCCGGCGCCGAATGGACGTCGCTTCGGTCCGCGGGGCCACCGCGGGCGGGGCCGGCCGGCACCGCGGCGAACGCGTCTTCGGCGAGTGTTGCCGAGCGTCGGGCGGGCACGCTGCCGGGGGCGACGGTCACGCGGACCTCGCGTGAATTCGAGGGACGACCGCGCGCGAGGTCAACGAGCGCCGCTCCGGTAGCGATGCCGAGAACGAGTCCCACAGCCAGAAAGGCGAACTCGCTCGCGGTCACCGTCTCGACCTCCTCCGCCAGTCACCTGGACCTGGCGTCGTCTGCAGGCAGCGTAGCTGCGGATTCCGCGTGCGTCAAACGAGAATCGACCCATCCGGACGCCCGGGAGCCGGTCACAGACGGCTCCTCCGGAGGGTCGAGCTTTTGCAGGCCCCCGAAGTCCGATGGTAGATTCGAGGCCTCGGCGGTCGTCGATTTCTTCTTCCTGCCTACGAGCTGCGTACCAAAGAGGCGCGACCTTCTTGGCCCTCGACCCAAACCAGGAATTCCTCGTTCAGCCGGTCGACGCGTCCTGGCTCCAGTGCAACATCGAGTGCCAGGAAGCCTGCCCTGTTGGAACCAACTGTCGGGGCTACCTCAACCTTGCTGCCGAGGGACGCTTCGAAGAGGGCTACATCCTGTCCCGGGAGCCTAACCCGGTGGCGGCGATGTGCTCGTACGTCTGCTCGGCGCCCTGCGAGCGGGCCTGCCGTCGCGGCGATATCGACCGGCCGCTGGCCATCCGGGCCATGAAGCGGTTCCTCGTGGAGTGGCATGAGGCCTCCGGCATCCCCGACGTCATGCCACACATCACGGCCCGCGGCGAGCGCGTCGCGGTCGTCGGTGCGGGACCCGCCGGTATGTCCGTCGCCCGCGAGCTGGCGATGAAGGGCATCGAGGTGACCGTCTTCGACAGCCTGCCCTACGCCGGCGGCACGATGCTCATTGGCGTCCCCGCCTTCCGCCTGCCGCGCGAGGCGATCGAGATGGATACGCGGTTGATCGAGCGGCTCGGCGTCCGCTTCGTCTACAACACGACGGTCGGTGTCGACATCACGTTCGAGCAGCTCCAGGAGGAGTACGACGCGATCGCGATCACCGCGGGAGCGATGAACGCCGTCATCCTCGACGTGCCTGGCTCGGACCTCGACGGCGTGCAGTACGGCGTCGACTTCATGAAGCTGGCCAACCTCGGCCAGCCGCTGACGGTCGGTAACGACGTCGTCGTCATCGGCGGTGGCTACACCGCGATGGACTGCTCGCGGACCTCGCTGCGCCACGGAGCGGAGCACGTCTCGATCGTCTACCGCCGAACCCGCTCCGAGCTCGTCGTCGACGAGGAGGAGCTCGGCGAGACCGAGCGCGAAGGCGTCCGGATGGAGTTCCTCGCCAGCCCGGTCGAAGTTCTCGGCAAAGACGGCAAGGTCGCCGGCGTCAAGTTCATCCGCAACAAGCTCGGCGAGCCCGACGCCTCGGGTCGCCGCTCGCCGATCCCCATCGAGGGCTCCGAGTTCGTCATCAAGGCCGACACGGTCATCCCGGCTGTTTCTCAGGCTGCCGACCTGACCTTCCTGCCGGTCGAATCGAGCTTCGAGATCAACCGCGGCCGAGTCAAGGTCGACCCGGCGACGTACGCGACAAACGTCCGCGGCGTCTTCGCCTGCGGTGACTTCGTGACCGGTCCGACGACGCTCATCGAGGCAGCCGGCCACGGCAAGAAGGCCGCCTACGCGATCGATCGCTACCTGACCGGCCGGACCGACGTCACCGTCACGCCCAACGTCAAGATCACGAGCTCCTGGCGCCACGAGATGCCCGAGCTCTACGACGTCCTGCCGCGCCAGCACATCCCGATGGCGCCGCTCCAGGCCCGGATGCCATCGACCAACCCGGAGATCAACTTCAACACCCCGGTCGAGCTGGGCTACGACGCGACGGCCGCCGTGGCCGAGTCGACGCGCTGCCTGATGTGCAACTACAACATCTGGTTCGACCCGTTCCGCTGCGTCCTCTGCGGCGCCTGTGCGGATGTCTGCCCCGAAGGCGTCATCCACATGGTCGACGTGAACCAGCTCAAGACCGAGGGACTCCTGCCGGAGATCGAAGAGGCCTACGGCTGGAACCAGGGCGGCGCGATGATCCTCGACGAGGAGCGCTGCATCCGCTGCGCACTCTGTGTCAAGCGTTGCCCGTTCGACGCCATTACGATGGAGCGGTTCGAGCTCCAGGAGATCTCGACCGACGGGCGGCTCTACAAGGAGTCGTACCGTGACGCGCAGCTCGCCGGCACGCCCGGTGTGGCAGGAGGAGCCCGTTGAGTTTCCTCGAGCGGGTCGACCAGTCGATCCGCCGCAGCCCCGTGTACCGCTCGCTGTTCCGTCAGCCGTACCCGAACGACGAGCGGTCGCGGGCGTACGCGGTCATGAACAACGTGTTCCTGCACATCCACCCGGTGCGGGTCCGGCAGCACGCGGTCAAGTTCGCCTACACGTTCTGCCTCGGCGGGTTGTCGTTCTTCCTGTTCCTCGTCCTGACAGTGACGGGCGTTTACCTGATGTTCTTCTACGTGCCGTCGGCGACGCTCGCATACACGAACATCCTCGAAATTCAGAGCGAGCAGGTGTTCGGCCTGCTGACGCGAAACGTCCATCGGTGGGCCGCCCACCTGATGGTGTTCTTCGTCTTCCTGCACATGATGCGGGTCTTCTATCACGGGGCCTACAAGCCGCCCCGTGAGTTCAACTGGGTCGTCGGGGTGATCCTGCTGTTCACGACGATCCTGCTGAGCTTCACCGGCTACCTGTTGCCGTGGGACCAGATCTCCTACTGGGCGATCACGATCGGCACGAACATGGCCGGCTACGTGCCGTTGTTCGCGACCCCGACGAAGCTCCTGCTCCTCGGCGGGCTGGAGGTGGGCCAGAACACGCTCCTGCGGTTCTACGTGCTGCACATCATGGTGTTGCCGCTCGTCGGAGCGATCTTCCTTGCGGTGCATTTCTGGCGCATCCGCAAAGACGGCGGGATCAGCGGGCCGCTATGACAGACGACACGAAGCGCAAGAAGACGGAGACCGCCGTCCAGGAGCCCGGGCGCGTCGTCCTGCCCGTCGATCCGAGCCGGCGGACGGAGATCGACAAGCAGCGCGTGCCGATGTCGGCGCGTCCGTACCGGCTGCTCGCGCTGGTCAAACAGGACGCCGTCGTCCGGGTCCAGAAGGAGCCCGACGACACGGTCATGACGTGGCCGCACCTGCTTTCAATCGAATTCCTGGCCGCCGCGGTCATGAGCATCTTCCTGCTCCTCATGGGCGTCTTCATCAACGCCCCACTCGAAGAGCTCGCCAACAGCAACGTCACGCCGGCCGTGGCGAAGGCGCCGTGGTACTTCCTCGGGCTCCAGGAGCTGCTGGCCTACTTCCACCCCGTCGTTGCCGGTGTCCTCGTACCGACGTTCCTGTTCGTCGGGTTGATCGCCCTGCCGTACGTCGACCGCGGCGATCTGCTGGCGACACGTCCGTCGGCGCGCAAGACGGCCGTCATGCTCGGGACCCTGTTCGCGATCTTCGGCCTCACCATCACGTTCGTCGCGATCTTCTTCCGCGGTCCTGGCTACAGCTTCGTCATCCCGTATCTGCCGTTCTTTCCGAACAGCACGAACGGCCTCCACTTCGCGTTGTGATGACGGCTCGTTCCGTCATCACGCTTCCGATCAGGTGAGCGTGTCCTCATGAGCAACTACCAGGTCCAGCCGATCGATCGGCCGAAGGCGATCACGAGTCAGGCGATCAAGTCCCTCCGCAACGAGCAGGTCCAGGGCCTGTCGCGGCGCCAGCTCCTCCGCACGTCCCTCGGCGCCGCCGTCGGGCTGTGGCTGCTCGAGGTCAGCGCCGGCACCGTAGGTTTCCTGTGGCCGAACCTGCAGGGTGGCTTCGGGGGCAAGGTCAAGATCGGCACCCTCGATGATGTGAAGAACCAGAACAGCACGCTGCCGGTCAAGGATGGCTTCCCGTCCTACTTCCCGGATGCGCGGGCCTTCATCGTCCTGTACGACCCGGGCCGGCAGAGCTTCATCCCCGGCACCGACGCGACCGGCGACGGCAAGGCGCTCAACGTGCGGGCCCTCTACCAGCGTTGCCCGCACCTCGGCTGTAAGCCAAATCCGTGTGTCAAGAACTTCTGGCTCGAGTGTCCGTGCCACGGCTCGCGCTACGACCGGCTGGGCATCAAGGCCGCGGGAGCGCAGTACGGGCCGGCCCCACGATCGATGGACCGCTTCGCGGCGACGGTCGACGGCGATGGCGTACTGACGCTGGACACGGGCAAGATCACGCTCGGTCCGTTGCCGATCGCCCTCGGCCAGCCTGGACTGATCCCACCGAAGTCGCCAACGGGCTGCATCTAAATGACCGACGAGCCCGGCCGAGCGCCGAGCGAGCGCCTCCCGGCGCGCACCGGCGACGACCGACTTCCGGCTGAGCGCCCGGCCCGGCCGGCCCCGGTCGAGCGGTTCTCGGCGCCACCTCAGGCGCACACCTTCGAGCTCAGCCCCGAGCGGGCGGCGAAGATCGTCCGCCAGTCGTCGAACGCCCGCTGGATCGGGTTCATCGCGACAGCGATCGTCGTGCTGTTCGTCACGATCTACTACTTCTACGACCTGGGTGCGCCGCTGGGCATCACCAAGGCGCGGCTCACCACGGAACTGGACGCGCAGCAGGTTACGGCGGTCGAGCGCGGCTACAACCTGTTCGAGGCCAACTGTGCGCGGTGCCACGGGGCCAACGGCGAAGGTGGCATCGGCCCGGTCCTCAATTCTCCCGAAAAGCTGTTCAACCACCTGAATGAGGACTACCTGAAAAACGTCCTGACCGTTGGGGGTCGCTACGTCTGCGGTAACGCCAACAGCGTCATGCCGGTCTGGTCGAATGAGAACGGCGGGCCGCTCAATTACCGTCAGATCGAGGAGCTCATCGCCTTCATTCGCGCACCGGCCGACCACGACTTTGTGGTCCGCGACCCAAGCACCCTCGAACCGGTCATCGATCCGG
>Ga0081539_10005911_pt1 | contig 12092 bp, 6 predicted proteins | sample TabmetS4T2R2_FD_71023 | JGI IMG/M metagenome (GOLD analysis project Ga0081539, IMG submission 71023) | Tabebuia heterophylla rhizosphere microbial communities from the University of Puerto Rico - S4T2R2 | ecosystem: Host-associated > Plants > Roots > Rhizosphere ...
CCGATCCGGCCGGCACGCTGATCGAAGACTGGGGCGACGAGCTCGAGGAGCTTGGTCCGCTCGACGTCACGCTCCGCGTCGAGGGCAAGGAAGACGCGGTTCTTCCGGTGAAGCTCGAGAGTCGCGTCACGGAGGTCGGCACGCTGGAGCTGTGGTGCGTGACGCGTGACGGAAGCCACCGCTGGAAGCTGGAGCTGAACATCCGCGAACGCGAGGCCTGATCTGCAACGCGGACCATAACTTGTCCGCCGTAGCTTCAGCGAAGGCGGAAGGTCCGCGCCGCATCGCAAGGACGACGAGACGCCATGCAGGTCGGCATCGATCTCGGCACGACCAATTCGGCGGTTGCCTGGATCCCGGATGGACCCCGGCGAGGTCCATCGAGGCTTTTCGAGATTCTTCAGCTGACTGCGGTTGGCGAAGTCGGCGCCGCGACAGCCCTCCCATCGTTCATCTACTTCCCCACGGCGGAGGAACGCGAGGGTGGCGCGATGGCGCTGCCGTGGAATCCGCGGCCGGACGCCGTTGCCGGCATATTCGCGCGCGAACAGGGCGCGCTGGTCCCGGCGCGACTGGTGTCGTCGGCAAAGTCGTGGCTCGCGAACGCGGCCGTCGATCGTCGCGCTCCGCTGTTGCCATGGGCCGCGGAGAGCGCGCACAGGATCTCGCCGGTCGAGGCGTCGGCTCGCCTCCTCGCGCACCTGCGCGACAGCTGGAATCACGAGCACGCACGCACCGACGAGGCGCGCCGCCTCGAACGGCAGGACATCGTCTTGACCGTGCCCGCCTCGTTCGACGAAGAGGCGCGAGAACTGACGGTAGAAGCGGCGCGGCAGGTTGGCTTCGATCGGCTGACGCTGCTCGAGGAGCCGCTCGCCGCGGTGTATGCATGGATCGCGTCGCACTCGCGCAACCTGAAAGCACTGTTTGCAGAGGACACGGACCAGACGAGCAATACCCGCCTGCTGCTCGTCTGCGACGTCGGAGGTGGCACCACGGACTTCAGTCTCCTGCGCGCGACTGCTGACGAAGGAGACATCACGTTCGAGCGCATCGCCATCGGCGAGCACCTGCTGCTTGGCGGCGACAACGTCGATCTCGCCCTGGCGACAATCCTCGAGCGCAAGCTCGCGGATGGATCCGGAGCCGCGCGCCTCACGCTCGTCCAGCGCCAATCACTTCGCCGTCTGTGCAGCAGCGCGAAGGAACAGTTGCTCCGCGACGACGGTCCCGAGCGCATCGCGATCACGCTGCTCGGCAGCGGGCGGGGCGTCGTCGGCGGCGCGATGACGGCGGAGCTCACGCGTGACGATGCGATCGCGACGCTGAATGAGTTTCTTCCGATCGTCTCTGCCGGGGAGCGACCGCAGCGCCAGACGCGCCCTGGCTTGCGCGAGCTGGGTCTGCCATACGAAACCGAGCCTGCGGTCACGCGACACCTCGCCGCCTTTCTCGCCCGAGCGACGACATCGGCGAACGAATCGACTGGTACGAACGGTTCTCGTCTCGTGAGGCCGGACGCTGTGCTGTTCAACGGCGGATTCTTTACTCCGGCGATTGCGCGCGAGCGAATCCTCGAGGCGCTTGTCGCATGGTTCGGCCATCGGCCCTCCGTGCTGGTGAACGCCGCACCGGAAGCGGCAGTCGCGGTCGGCGCCGCCTTTTATGGGCGTCTCCGTCAGGCGACCGGAACCTCGCGACGATTGCTGATCCAGGCCGGCAGCGCCCGGGCGTACTACGTCGCGGTTCACGAGACCGAGCCTGATTCCAGTACCGGTGCACGCGCCCCCGGTTCTCGCGTCGCGGCCGTCTGCGTCCTGCCGCGGAGCACGCAGGAAGGCACGCGGGTCACACTCGACCGCTCCTTCACTGTCATCACCAATCAGCCAGCTGCGTTCACGCTGCTCAGCGCCGTCGGTCGCGGCGATGCCGTCGACGACCTCGTGACGTTGAGTCCAGGCGACGACGTTCACGTGCACGCGCCACTGGTGACGGCGCTGCGCTACGGTCAGCGTTCGCGGCGTGTGCCGTTGAAGGTTCGCTTGACCGTGGCGTTCACCGAAGTGGGGACGCTGGAGCTGTGGTGCGAGTCGATGGAATCGGACCATCGCTGGCGGTTGCAGTTCAATCTGCGCGCGACTCAGGACATCGACGTCGACACGACCGATTCGGAGGCCGGACTCGATCAGATCGTCGTCAGCGACGAGTCGGTCGTGAGCGCGGAACAAATGATCCGGAATGCGTTCGCCACCGCTGGTCCGGGCGAAGCCGGACACTACGGGACCGCGCGCACGATTGACACGCTCATGGGGGATCTCGAGCAGATCGTCGGCCATGGCAAACACGCATGGCCGCTTGCGGTCATTCGCCGGCTCGCGGACGTGCTCGTCCAGATTCCAGATGGCCGCCGGATCAGCCCACGACACGAGGCGCGATGGCTGAACCTCACGGGCTTCTGCATGCGGCCCGGATTCGGAACGCCAGTGGACCCATTTCGCATCACCGAGCTGCGGAAGGTCTACGCCGCTGGTCTGGTGTTTCCCAACGACGTGCAATGCCAGGTGGAATGGCTGATCCTCTGGCAGCGTGTCGCGGCGGGTTTCACCACGGCCCAGCAGCAGGAGCTCGCCAACCGCATGATCGGTCTGCTGGGTCTCGGAGCGCGCAAGGCGCCGCGGCTGAATCCCCAGATGCTGCGCGAGGCATGGCGTCTGCTCGCCGGTCTCGAGCGGCTCGATCGCGCCCAGCGCGTCCGGCTCGGCGACGACTTGATCGTGAAGGCTCGACGCGAGCAGCAGAATGCGGCGTTCCTGTGGGCCATGGGCCGGTTCGGCGCGCGTGTGCCGCTCTATGGTCCTCTCAATTCGGTCGTGCCGCCGGCCGATGCGACACGGTGGCTGGACGTGCTCCGATCGATGAAGGGGAAGTCCATCGACATCCTCGCAGCAGCCGCACAAATCGCCGCCAGGACGGGCGACCCGGCGCGCGACGTGAGCGACGAAGCGCGCGACGCAACGATCGCATGGATGGAAGCCGCAGGTCCCGCTGACGAAATGGTCAGAACCGTGCGGGAAGTGGTGCCCGTCGATCCGATTCTGGGCTCGCGTGCGTTCGGCGAGGCGCTGCCGCAGGGACTTCGACTGGGTAGCTAGGTTGCTGGGCGGATGGGCAGCTGGGTCAACAAGCCGTCCGCCCATTTGTAGTCTCGCAAATGGCCACGATGACAAGTGTTCTTACCTCGCCGCCCAGCTGCCCAGCGACCCATCCACCCATCTACCCAAGTTCAAGCTGCTCTCTCCCTTGCCGATGGTCCGATCGTGACGAGTCTGCTCTACGACGGGCTGCTCGTGGGCCTCGCGGCGGTCGGCGGACTGGGCTGGGCGCGTGCCAGATGGGAGCAGGCGGCCGCCAGACGCAAGGACGCGGCGCGCGATGAAGCTTCTCGTGCGATCGAGAAGCGCATCCGGCTCGCGGAACAGGTTGCTCGCTTTGGCACGTGGTCCTTCGACATCGCGAAACAGACCGCCACCCTCTCCGGCGGCGCCGCGCACATTCAGGAATTCGGTGACGAACCGATCGAGCTGACGCTGGACCAGCTCTACGCGACGGCGTCCCCCGAAGATCGCAAGGCCGGCTCCCTGGCACGCGATCGGGCAATCGCGGAAGGCGGCACGTACGCCACTGAGTTCCGCCGCGTGTTGTCCGACGGGTCGACGCGCTGGTATCGCAATCATGGCCACGTCGAGATCGTCGATGGCAAGCCGCCATCCATGGTCGGAGCCGTGATGGACGTCACCGAGGAGAAAGAGGTCCTCGAGCGCGCCAACCGTAGCGCGGAGCGCATGCGGCTGGCCGAGGCCGCGGCCGGCTTCGGGGTCTGGGAAACAGACCTGAATACGGGGTGGGTCACCGGATCAGAAGGGTGGGCCGCCCTGGAACACATTGCCGACGGCAGCGTCGGCTGCCACGTCAGCGATATTCGGAAGGGCGTCTATGCTGACGACCTGGCGATCTTCGACGGCGCCAGAGAGGGCGCGCTGGCCAGCACGGAGCCGTTCTCGGTCGAATATCGCGTGACGCTCGATCAGGGCGCTCTTCGGTGGCGCCGCGTCACGGCAAGAATCCTGCGCGTCGACGGCCGGCCGAGCCGTCTCGTCGGCGTGACGATGGATATCACCAAAGAGAAGGAAGTCGTCGAGCGCGCCAATCAGACTGCGGAACGGATGCACCTGGCAGAGAGGGCCGCGTGCTTCGGCATCTGGGAAATGGATCTCGAGACCGGCTACGTCAAGGGCTCGCAAGCCTGGGCGGAGTTGGAGCGAGTCGCGGACGCCGCGGTCGGCCGCCATGTCAACGAGGTGCGCGAGATCGTGCACCCGGACGATCGCTGGCTGCTCGGCGCCGGAGCGGATCGGGCGTTCGCGACGGGCGAGCCGTACTCGGTCGAGTTCCGCATCGTGCCCGAGCCCGGCGTCATTCAGTGGCGGCGCAGCACGGCGCGCGTGCAGTTCGTCGACGGCAAACCGAAGCGCCTGATCGGCGCGTCGATCGATATCACGCGCGAGAAGGAGATGGTCGTCGCCGCCGAAGCGGCCAACCGCACGAAGAACGAGTTCCTCGCCAGCATGAGCCACGAGATCCGCACGCCGATGAACGCGGTGGTCGGCATGACGAGCCTCCTGCTGCAGAAGGATCTCGATGCCGAGACGGCCGACATGGTCGAGACGATTCGCAGCTCCTCGGACGCGCTGCTCACGCTCATCAACGACATCCTCGACTTCTCGAAGATCGAGTCGGGCAAGTTCGACATCGAGGATCAGCCGTTCGATCTCGCCCGGTGCGTCGACGAATCGGTTGATCTGCTGAGCGTACGCGCCCGGGAAAAGCAACTGCGCCTGTCGGCGACGATCGATCCAGCCATGCCGCGCTGGATTCACGGCGACGTGACGCGCCTGCGGCAGATCCTCGTCAACCTGCTCGGCAACGCCGTCAAGTTCACGGATGCCGGCGGAGTGACCGTCACGGTGGCGCCGGCACTCGACGAAAGCAACGCGCCGCTGCTGCATATCGCCGTCCGCGACACCGGATGCGGGATTCCCGCCGATCGCATGGATCGCCTGTTCCAGGCGTTCAGCCAGGTGGATGCGTCGACGACGCGCAAATACGGCGGCACCGGACTCGGGCTCGCCATCAGCAAGAAGCTCACGGAAATCATGGGCGGGCGCATCTGGGTCGAGAGCACGGAAGGGCACGGGTCGGTGTTCCAGTTCCTGCTCCCGTTGCGCGAAGCGCCCGCGCCAGCCGACGCGAACGAGACTTCACGCCGCGGTGCCGGCGACATCGATCCGGCGTTTGCCAAGGCGCATCCATTGCGCATTCTGCTCGCCGAAGACAACGTCGTGAATCAGAAGGTGGGCGTCGCGATTCTCAAGCGCATGGGTTATGCGCCCGACGTCGTGGCCAACGGTCTCGAGGCGCTGGCCGCGGTCAGCCGCCAGCCGTACGACGTGGTCCTGATGGACGTGCAGATGCCGGAGATGGACGGACTCGAGGCGGCGCGCCTGATCACCGCGAAATGGGACGCATCACATCGTCCACGTCTCATCGCGCTGACCGCCAACGTGTTCAAGAGCGATCAGGAAGCGTGCCGCACCGCGGGCATGGACGACTTCCTGAGCAAGCCGCTCAACATCTCCACGCTGCGCGATGCGCTCCTGCGCTGCGTGCCCTGCGAGCGACAGCTGGTTCACTAACTGGGTAGCGGGGTAGATGGGTGGATGGGTAGATGGGTAGAAACCACCCGCCTAGGTCGCGCGCAGCCCTAACAGCTTCGCCGCCGTGCCGCCGAGGATCGCTTCGCGATCCGCGTCAGTGAGTCCAGGCGTCTTCAAGACGTGATCGACCGGGTCGCTCACCCACGGATACGGATAATCGGTGCCGATCATGATCTGGCCCGGACCGACCTCCGCCGCCAGATGTCGCAGCGCTTCGGGGGTGAACACCAGGGAATCGAAGTACAGCCTCTTGATGTACTCGGTCGGCGCCTTCTTCGGGAGGCCGGCCTTGCACTGTTCGGGGAATACCTGGCACCCGTGGTCCGACCGGTTCATGTACGAGCCCAGATAACCGCCGCCGTGCGCGCCGCAGATCTTCAGGCCTGGGAACCGGTCGAGCGTGCCTTCGAAGATCAGATGCGACAAGGCGATCGTCGTCTCTAGCGGGTTCCAGATCACGTTGGTGAGCAGCCCGTTGCCCTGCAGCCGTTTGGTGAGATCGTCGGTCGGCTGCGGGTGAATGAAGACGACGGCGCCGAGCTCCTCCGCTTTGGCCCAGAACGGGTGGAACTTCTCGTTGGACAGCTCGAGACCGGCGACGCTTCCGCCGATCGCCGCACCGCGCAGACCCAGCTTCTTCATGGCGTGTTCGAGCTGCTGCGCGGCCAGGTCGGGAAACTGCAACGCAACCGACGCGAAGGCCGTAAAGCGATCGGAGTGCGCACCGCAGAATTCCGCCAGCTTGTCGTTCTGCATGGCGATCAGCTTGGTGGCGAGATCGCGCTCGGCGTCGTACCAGATCGCATTGATGCTGAGGACCGCGATGTCGATCCCCTGCCGATCCATCGCCGCGATCCGGTCCGTGAGCAGCTGGCCCTCCAGCGCGAGTGTGTCCTGACGAATCGCCTCGCGGCCGAGCATCTTCACCGACTCGGGGAACGCGCAGTGCGCGTGGATGTCGACCGTCCGAATGCGACGGCCGCGGATCATGACCGGTGCATGTTTGGCGGGCGCTCCAGCGCGGCCCGCTTGTGATCCCTCGGCCAGTCGGCAGCCGACGAAAACGATCCCGGCCCCGGTGGCGATGTCGGTCAGAAATTCACGACGAGTCTGCATGAGTGTCTCCCGCGAACCTGACAAGGTCCGCGCTACAGAATGTCAATCTCCGTCACGTACGCGGTCGAGGGAGCATCGTCGCATCCCACGCCTGAAATTTTGTGCGGAGCTCCCCGAACACGTCTGGCTTGCGCGCGCGCAGATCCGCCTTCTCGCCAGGGTCGGTAGACAAATCGAACAGGAACTCCTGACCGTTCTGCTTGAGATATTTCCACTGGCCCATCCGCGCCGCGTCGCGCTCGCGCGTTCGCCAGAACAGCGTACGGTCGTAGACGGGCCGCTCTCCGGTGCACACAGGGAACAGCGACTCGCCATCGAGCGGATACGCCGCGTCGGCTCTGGTGCCGGTCACGTCGAGAATCGTTGCGGTCCAATCCATCGTGATGGCCGCCTGCTCGGTGATTCTCCCGCCGGGCACGACACCGGGCCAGCGAACGATGGCCGGCACGCGTGTGCCGCCTTCGAACAGGAACATCTTCTGAAACGAGAACGGCCAGTTGTAGGAGAAGCGTTCGCCGCCGTTGTCACTGGTGAAGATGACGAGCGTGCGCCGATGGAGGCGTGCGCGCTCCAGCGCCTTGAGGACGCGGCCGATGCCGGCGTCCATGTCGCGCATCATCGACGCGAAGATCTTCGGCGTCCCACCCAGGACCATCGGGCCCGGGCCGTGATCGGTGTGACCGATGGCTTGGTCTTCGGGCCCTTCCCACGGTGAATGCGGCGCAGTGTAGTGCAGGCTCAGATAGAACGGTTTCGAACGCGGCCGCTGGATGTATTCGACCGCCTTATCGGAGAGCAGATCCGTCAGATACCCGAGTCGCTCGACGGGCGCCAGGTTCTCCCAGAGATCCGGAGCGCCGGAATCGTCGCCACTCCCTGGTGCATCCGCGGCTTTGTGCGTGAAGTAATCGGCCGCGCCGCTGAGAATCCCGAAGAACTCGTCATACCCATGCTGGTTCGGGCCGAACTCCGGCTTCCACCCAAGATGCCACTTGCCGAAGAGCGCCGTGTCGTATCCATTCGCCTTCACGAGAGAGGCGACCGTCGGGTGCTGCGCCGGCAGCCCGACGTTGATCCCGCTGCTGCGCTGCAACGGCTCGTGCAATCCAACCTCGAGGCGCTGCGGATAGCGACCGGTGTGGAATGCGCAGCGCGTGGGCGTACAGACGGGAGCTGCCGCGTAGGCGCTCATGAATTTGAGGCCCTCGCGGGCGAGCCCATCGAGCACCGGCGTCCGGTAATCCGGGCGCCCGTAACTGCTCAAATCGCCGTAGCCGAGATCGTCAGCGAGGATGAAGAGGACGTTCGGCCGCTCCGGTATCGCACGCGGCGTCTGCGCCGAGACGACAGCGGCGCTGCCAACCGCTCCAAGAAACGCGCGGCGTGAAATCTGCGTTGAAGACAAGTGTTGTTACCCAGCCACCCAGCGGCCCAGCAACCCAGCTACCCAAATCACGGCAGCGCATGGTACCTGAAATTGCGGCCTGACGGACCATTTGCTTTAGCTAAGAAATCTAGCTAACCTCGTATGTCATGCACATCACCATCCACGCCGCCAAGACAACGCTGTCGCAGCTGATCGAGCGTGCGCATGCCGGCGAGGACATCGTCATTGCGCGCGGTAACGTCCCCGTCGCGCGTCTCGTCCCGGTGACCGCCGATGCGCCCGAGCGCCGTCCAGGAACACTGAAGGGGATGGTATCGGTCACCGATGCGTTTTTCGAGCCACTCCCGAACGAGGAGCTCGAGGCCTGGGAGGCGCAGGATGAAACTGCTGCTCGACACCCACGCGCTGCTTTGGTGGGCGACACGCGAGTCGCTGCTGCCGCTTCGCGTCAGGCGCGTACTCGCCGATCCAAGTCGTGACGTCTTTGTCAGCGCCGCATCCACCTGGGAAATTGCGACCAAGGTCAGACTGGGCAAGCTCAGATGGCCTGCCGAGGCCGGCACGGTCAGTGACTACGTGATCCGGCAGGGATTCCGCCCGATGGCGATTTCGTTGTTGCATGCCGAAGCGGCCGGAGTACTCCGCTTCGCGCATCGCGATCCGTTCGATCGCATGTTGATCGCACAGGCCCAGTCCGGGGACATGTGGCTCGTCAGCAACGAAACGCTGTTCGATTCGTTCGGCATCCGCCGCTTCTGGTGACGACGAAGAGCGCGCGAGCGCGCGGTCATATCCACCCGTGCACGCGCATCCACGCCATCCATCGCTCGGGCCACTCGGAAGTGGTCCCGAGATCCGGCTGCGTGCCGAACCCGTGCGCGCCGTGCTCGTACAGGTGCATCTCGGCGGACGCCCCGATCCGCCGAACCGCCAGGAAGAACTCGATGCTGTTCTCTACCGGAACCGTCTTGTCCTCGGTGGTATGCACGAGAAACACTGGCGGCATGTCCTTGCGGACCTGTGTTTCGAGCGACAGCCGATCGACCGAGGCCGCCGACGGATTGCTGCCAAGAAGATTGCTGCGTGAGCCGGCGTGCACGAACGGTGGCCGCATCGTGATCACGGGATAGAGCAGCGCGCTGAAGTCCGGGCGGCCGCTCACGGAATCGATCGCGGCGCCCGTGCGTGCCTCCGGCGCATCGAACATCGTCGCCGCCATCGCCGCCACGTGACCGCCGGCGGACGCACCAATGAGGCCGATGCGATCGGTCCGCAGCCCGAGCTCACGTGACTGCGATCGCAGCAACCGCACGGCTCGTATGACATCCTGCAGCGGCGCCGGAAACCCATATTCGCCGAGGCGATACTTCAGGATGAACGTCGCCGTTCCCGTTGCCTGCAGCAGCGGCGCGAGCCCTGCCGGCTCGGCCAGCATCGCCAGGCGCGCGTACCCGCCGCCGGGACAGATGACGACCGCCGTGCCGTTTGGCGTCGCGGTCGGCGGCACATACGACAGCGTCGGCACCTGCACGTTGAACACACGTCCGTCTTCCACGCGCTCTTCGCCGCCGTCAGGTTTCGCACCAGGAACGCCCTCGGGCCAGAGTGGGATCGTGAACGGCCGCGCCTCGGGTGTGATCCGTACCGAATGAACGCGCCCCTTGAACCACGAGACGCGATTCAGCCTGACGCCAATCGCCGTGCGGCCCATGCGCAGCGGCGCGAACGAGACGCCCCCGGAGCCTTCCCTGGCTCCGTCGACGTAGTGCGTCATCGTCTTGCCGTCGTAGGTCAGCGTCGCGACGTGCCAGCGAGCATCGGGATGCGTGACGTTCCGGTCGAGCAAGGTGAGACGCGCGTCGCCGGATCGCAGGTAGGTATCGAGCGCCCAGCGGTCGCGCGAGACCGCTCGTATCTCGATCAGCGCACGGTTCTCGGTACCCTCCTCCTGGATGTGGAGCACCCGCTGCTCCTCCGGCGCATCGGCGGCAGCCTGGAAGACGAGCTCGATGGTGAAGCGGTTGAGCGTCGTCAGGGGATTCGCGTCGATGAACAGGCCGTCGGTCTGACCGTTGAATTCAACAGCCGGTCCGATGTCGGTCTGGACGACACGAGGAGAGCCGACCACGGTGACAGCGTGGCCGCCGATCTGTTTCAGATTGTCGATCCGCCAGACGATCGTGTCGGCAGCCTCGGCGCACGGAATGAGCCATGCGGTCAGCATCAGCGCTGACAATGCGGCGCGCTTCAACGCTCGCCCTTCGCGGACCATACAGGTCCGCGCCGAAAATGGCATGTTGTCAAGGTCACACCAGGGATGCGGCGCGGACCGTCAGCTACCGATCCGATGCGGCGCGGACCTTTATGGTCCGCGATCCCGGGAGGCGGCAGCTTCATCGCGACGACGACTCCGGGCTCAACGCACGGATCAGCACGCTCATGTTCCGGATGTACGCCTCGGTCGAAATGCCGCGCAGCATCGGGTCAGGGTACGGCGACGTGTCGGTGTCATCGCCGACATAGGTTCGCGAGAAGTCCCCGGGCGCGACCTGTGGTGTGCCCTGCCGCGTGAACGGATGGCTGTTGTATCCCAGCGGCGCCAGCCAATAGCCCTGCGGCGTCAATGACGACATCACCTCGCTGACATTCGGGCCACCGCTGCGCTCGACCGCCACGTAACGTGGAAGCGGCATCATGCCCACGCCAGGCGATAGTGGCGAGACCCGCATCAGGTCAGCTGGCGGCGTCGCCTTCACCTCCGCATACTGCTTGCGCAGACCGGCGACGTCGACGCGACGGAACGAGCTGTAGTGCGCGATCGTGTTCTTCGGGTCGTAATCGACGTAGTAGCGGCCGTTGACGACGTTCGAGCCTTCGCGGTGGACGTAGAGCGGACGATTGGTGCCGAGCTCGATGAACGTCGGGTGCGTGCGGCCGTCAGGCGCCACGCCTGGCGGCAGCGTCAGGCCCTCGAGCCAGTCGAGCGCTTCGGGAATCCGCGCCAGGTACTTCGTGTCGCCGGTGAGCCGATAGAAGCGCAACAGCAACCCGAGGTTCGTCGCGGTCGTGTGCGTGGCCAGCGATTTGGGCTCGTACGTACGCGCGCCCGACGGCTTGCCGTCGAGCGTGTGCTGCAGCGACCAGCCGGGTTGCGGCGCTCCCTGCTGCGCAACCAGAAACGAGTTCATACCGCGACGGATCGTGTCGAGCACACGCGGATCGCCGAGTGCCTGATAGCACTGCAGCAGGAACTCGATGTTCTCGCCGGCGACATCGTCATTGAACGTGGCGAACGACGTGTAGTCGGGCAGACCGTGATGCGAGAACTCGTACTGGAGTGGATACCGCTGCGGCCAGAAGCCCTCAGGATACTGGCTCTGCATCACGAACTGCATCGCCTTGTCGAGCGCCGGACGATATTTCGGGTCACGCTTCTCGACGTAGACCCGAAGGAGCAGCCTTCCTGCCTCCGCCGTCCCCGCGTCGTCGAACGTCGCGTTCCCCCAGTAATGCTGGAACTCCTCGAGCCGCCAGCCGTTGCGGCCGACTGTGTCGTACCAGTCGCGAAGCGAACGATCGCCCGCGAAGTCGATCAGATAGTTCCAGCCGCCTGACGGGTGCTGACCCCAGATCAAGGCGTTGGCCGCCTTTTCCGCGGCGGCGTAGTAATACTCGTCCCCGGTCGCGTGATAGGCGTCGAGAAAGAGATGCCCCATCGTCGCCGTGCCGGGCGCCTGGACCCAGATCTGCGTGTCACGCGCTTCCATCTCTCCCCAGCGGCGCGAGAGATCCGGAAGATAGGTCCAGACGAAGCC
>Ga0081539_10005912_pt1 | contig 12090 bp, 10 predicted proteins | sample TabmetS4T2R2_FD_71023 | JGI IMG/M metagenome (GOLD analysis project Ga0081539, IMG submission 71023) | Tabebuia heterophylla rhizosphere microbial communities from the University of Puerto Rico - S4T2R2 | ecosystem: Host-associated > Plants > Roots > Rhizosphere ...
TGCCTGGCTGCGCTCTGTACGGCAGTGGAGAAAGGGCAGAGTCATGTCGAAATACGTCTTGTGGAGAGTGTTACATGCCATACCCGCGTTGCTGGGCGTCACTGTCATCATCTTCGTCTCCCTGCGTATTATGCCTGGAGACCCTGTGAGTATCATGTTTGGGACGCAGGCGACGAAGATCAGACCAGAAGATCGTGCCAAAATAGAAGCCGACCTGGGATTAAGCTCCCCATTGACGGTGCAGTACATCACATGGCTGAAGGACATCGGCACTGGGAAACTCGGCAAATCCTTCTGGAGGGGTGATACCGTGGTGGACCTTATCGTCCAGCGTGGCCCCCTGACGGTCGAGATTGCGGTCATGGCGATCATCCTCTCCTGGGTAGTGGGCATACCTGTGGGTATCCTCTCGGCCCTACGGCAGAACTCTACGCTAGACTACATCGCCAGGTTCTTCACCGTGCTATTCCTGGCGATACCCGGCTTCTGGCTGGGAGCGATGATCGTTCTGGTGCTGCTCCTGTGGTGGGATTATGCGCCGCCCTTAGGTGTCATAAACATCTGGGATGACCCCATCAAGAATTTACAGCTCGCGTTAGGGCCTGCTGTGGTGCTGGGGCTCGCTGTCTCGGCATACATCGCCCGCATGACCCGCTCGAGCCTCCTTGAGATCATCCGTGAGGACTATATCCGGACCGCTCGAGCCAAGGGGCTTAGGGAGCAGGCTGTCGTCCTGAAGCACGCCCTCCGCAATGCTTCACTACCGATTATCACGCTCTCTGGTGTCCTGTTCGGGTTCCTGCTCAGTGGTACTGTGGTTGTCGAACAGGCTTTTAACGTCCCCGGGTTGGGTAAAGCAATGGTCGAGGCATTTGTCATGCTTGATTATGCGGTGATCCAGAACCTGGTGTTACTGTATAGTGTCGTCTTTATAGTCATTAACCTCCTCATAGATGTCAGCTATGCCTGGCTTGACCCGAGGATACGCTACGTATAAGGGGCGGTGTACTCCTTGAGCCAGGGACTGCCTGGCCCAAGTAACTCTTGACACAGATGAGGACGATATGGCACAGCATAGTGATGTGCAACTCGAACCACGGGTGGTTTTCCGCACCGGTGCTCTGGCAAGGGGAGAGGTGCTTGGCATCGCTAGCTTTGTCAGGCGATTTCCTGCAGGTTGTATCGGTGCGGTGGTCCTGCTGATCGTAACCTTCTGCGCTCTTGCGGCACCTCTAGTCACCGTGTATGACCCCACGCAAGTCAAGCTCCGCGAGCGTAAGGAGATCCCTGCATGGTCACATCCCCTGGGGACAGACTACGAAGGCAGGGACATCCTCACGCGGATCATCTATGGCGGGCGCGTCTCCTTAGCCGTGTCTGTCCTCTCTGTCTTGCTGGGCACGACCGTCGGGGCGTTATGGGGCGTGGCCAGCGCCTACATCGGAGGGAGGTTTGACATGCACAGTCAGCGCCTCCTAGAGATTTTCATGTCGTTCCCCCCCTTGGTCCTGGCGATGCTGCTCGTCATCGGCCTGGGGGCAGGACTCTGGGCGGTGGTCATCGCCATAGGCATAACACGTCTCCCGTTTGGTGTCAGGGTGGTGCGGTCTGTGGCCTTATCAGTCAAAGAGCTGGCCTATGTGGAGTCTGCCAGGGCCATTGGGGCATCGAACCTGAGAATCATGGTGCTGTATATCGCCCCCCAGTGTCTCGCCGCCTACCTGGTGCTGGCCACGGCGCAACTGGGTGTCGCTATTGTCATTGAGGCTTCTCTAGGCTTCCTCGGGGTGGGCATTCCCCCGCCGACGCCCACCTGGGGCAATATGATGGGAGGGGCCGTCGCGAATGTCCTTATCCCGCACTGGCCCCTGGTGGTCTTCCCTGGGCTCACCATCACCCTCGTGGTGCTGGCGTTCAACTTTTTTGGCGATGCCATCAGGGACGTTTTCGACCCGAAGCTGCGGGGCAGTAACAGCCTGACTATGAGAACTTAGCTGCCCCTTTCTAGAAGGTATGCCCGCACTGACGCCCACCTGGGGCAAGAGGAGAAGAACGGTCCATGCAAGACCACAAGTGCCGCGACAGCCTGATACCAACAATGAACCGACGTGTGTTCCTGGCAACGATGGGGGCCGCTGCGGGCAGCCTAGTGCTGGGTACGCCACTCCCTGGCCGCCGGGCCTGGGCCGATCAGCCCACTGGGCAGGCGTTCAAGCTCAGCGCCCCTGAGCCCTCGCCCAAATATGGTGGGACCTTACGCTACGGTGTGCTGAGTGCTCCGGCGCACTTCGATGTGCATCAGTCCGGGACCATCTCTAACATGGCCCCTCAAGGCCCGATGTACGATAACCTGATCCGGCGCGACCCCCGGGATGGTCACACGATTATCCCGGACCTGGCGTCCCATTGGGAGATCGCAACTGACGCCAAGACCTATACGTTCTTCTTACGCCAGGGGGTGCAGTTCCACGACGGAGCGGAGTTCACGGCGGAGGATGTCAAAGCCACTTATGCCCGGATTATCTGGCCTCCGAAAGGCATCAGCATCCCCCGCACTCCCCTGTTCTCGGCGGTGCGCGAGATCAATATCCGCGACCGCTATACCGTCGAGTTCAAGCTCAGCGAACCCCGTCCGACGCCCTTCATGCTTGGCGCCTTCGCCAGCGGCTGGAACATCATCGTGCGCAAGAAGACCCTCGAGGACAACGATTATAACCTCCGGAATGTACCCAATTTCCCCGGCACAGGCCCATTCCGGCACGTGTCGCGGATCGATAAAGAAGTCTGGATTTTAGAAAAGAATCCACAGTACTGGAACACCGGCCTGCCCTATCTCGACCGCCTGGAGATCTATCATCTGGGTCCCTGGTCGCCCGAACTAGCCGCGGCGCTCCTCGCCGGTAAGATCGATTATGCCCGCGTTGTTGATCCGGTGACCATGCAGAAGGTGAAGGCGACCCCGGGCATGGCCGGCACGGACTTTTACCAGAGCGTGATTATCGCTATCTGGACCAACAACGCGAAAAAGCCGTTCCAGGACCCGCGTGTGCGCCGGGCCATTCACCTGGCGATCGACCGGCACGCTCTAGTCGACGTGGTCAAAGACATGATGCCGGCCATGGTCGGGGGGTTCAACTATCCCTTCTCCACCTGGTCCCCCTCGACAGAGGAGCTGTCCAAGCGCCGCGGCTATCAGCCCAATCCGCAAGCATCGATCCAGGAAGCACGCCAATTGCTGGCGGACGCCGGCTATGGCAAGGGGCTCAAAGGCGTGGATTTCCTGGTGCGCGACGCGCCCGACTTGAAGCTGCGCGCCGAGGCCATTCAGGTCATGCTCAAAGAGGCGCTGCACATCGAGACGACCCTGCGTACCGTGCAGATCTCAGCCTGGTTCGATGATGCCCAGGCCGGCAATTTTGACCTGACCATCGGGGCGATAGTGTCGACACTGATGGATCCCTCCGACTACTTCCAGGCCTGGTACAGCAAAGATGGCCCGCAGAACTATGCCAAGTGGCACAACGAGGCGTTTCAACGCCTCCTGCCACAGATTGACCGTGAAGAGGACGACAGCAAGCGCCAGGCACTCGTGCGGCAAGCCGATGACATCCTCGAGCAGGACCCGGCGCTGCTGCCTCTCGCCTGGTTGAAGTGCAACGACGCCTGGTACACCTACGTCAAGGGCTGCAATCCGGCAAACTTTTTCGGCACCTATGATGTCGTGCGCTGGGATACGGCCTGGTTAGACAAATAGGCTCTGAGAATAGCGAGAGAAGGGGAAGCATACATGGTAACACGCTGGAGGGCATGACGTGAGGTGTTCCAAGGGACGTGGTATACTGGCATGCTGGCAGAGCAGGGTAGTTCCGTCTACATGGCAGACCCTGAGCGTTTGGGGATGCTGCGTGTCGAGCATGCCCTGGCGCTCACAACCCGCCTGGGATGCCAACTTCCGGACAAGAGGGAGTCTGCCATATGCCAACACAGCAACCATGCGGCGATACGCTCCGCCAGCGCGCTGGGGGCCTGACTAGCGCGTCTGTCGCCCTTAGCTCGGGCTCACGAAGTCGTCAGCGATGGCGTCTTCCAGGGCACGCGGGAAGACGTGGAAGGAAAGCACGATGGGCAAGGCATATCAGGGCAGAGGCACGCTCCAACTATGGATGAGGACGGTCGTAATGCTCGCAGTGCTGCTCGTGGCCAGCGTGGAATCAGCGCATGCGAGGGGAGGCTCCCATGGGTTCGGAGGGCACCATGGGTTCAGAGGCCATCATGGCTTTAGAGGGCACCATGGGTTCAGAGGCCATCATGGCTTTGGTGGCCCCCGTGTGGTCTTCGGGGTGACGTCATACTGGGGACCGTATTGGCCGGCCTATGTCTACCCCCCAGTAGTTGTCGAGCCTCCCGCGACGGTCTATGTCGAACCGGCACCGCCGAGCTCTGCCCCACCACAGAATTATTGGTACTATTGTGATAACCCGCAGGGCTACTACCCATATGTTAAGCAGTGCCCTGGTGGCTGGCGACCAGTCGCGCCTACCCCACCATAAACGGCAGCCCAGCGCACGCCAGGAGCAGGAGTGAGATGGCCCCACGTCCACGAGGTAACGCCGCTTTGGACCTGAACCTGCCCCTGGGCTCCTCCTCGCCCCTGGCCCAGAGCGGCTGAGGACAGAGTGCCCTATGGGTCTCTGCCGCCATAGGGCATGCGGGGGGTATCCTGTCTACACACTCGGTGTGTTCCCTGGCGTCCCTTGTGGCTGTTTGCATCCTGAGGTTTTCCTGCCCTATGGTCTCTCTGTCCCCTCTGGGTCATGGTGGGCTTCCCAGCTCGCGTGTCGGGAGGCGGGAGCGCCACGCCGTTCCATGCAGACGTCGGCAGAGATAGTCTCCTTTTGCCGCTTAGCATCCCCGCCAGCGCCGTTCTCCCTGCCCAGTAATGATCGGAGGGTGGATACAAAGAGCTCCCCCCTACGCTCGTGCTGCTGGAGTGTCCAAGGTGTATGGCACAGCTTTTGCTGAACCAGTCTGTGACGCCTTATTCCATAAGCGCCCGGTGACTGTGTTCAGGCGTGTCTACATCCTGCCGCCTGCCCCTCGGCGTGATATGAGCGCGAGAACTTACAGGAGATCATCGTGCAGCAGCCAGGTCCCCCTTGGGCGCAGCCTGAAACCTCTGTACTGCGCCTCCGCTTGATTGGTGCCATCCTCCACGCCGATGCCACCCAACTCGTACTCCTTGCGGACGTCATGCAGGCGTGTGGTCTGCTCCAAACCTCAGGCGAGGTCGAGGAGCCCGAGGAGCCCGAGATTCCTCGGGGCAGGCCACAGAAGGGCACACTGCATGAACTCCGACAGCCAAGAGCAGACGACCAGTGAGAGGACAGTGCGTTACAGCGTGAAATCTTTGTGGAGCTTTTTGGGCACTGCGCAGTTCGTGAGCGTCACGTAATCGGGCAGCCCGTGCTTGAACGGTGGATAGGCCTCGCCCTGAATCAGGGGCGTAAGATACGTACGGCATTCGGGAGTGATATGGAAGCCGTCCGCGCTGATAAACGAGCGCGGCATTTGCTTTTCCTTGTTGGCGACCTCCTCGAGCGGCGTCATGTCGATGGTCCAGGCATAGGGCTGATCAGACACGCGCACAATGGTCGGCATGACCGCAGTATGGCCCTGCACGGCGAACTCGACAGCCGCCTTGCCCACCGCATAGGCCTGTTGCATGTCGGTCTGAGAGGCGAGATGACGCGCCGCACGCTGCAAATAGTCCAGCACTGCCCAGTGGCACGGGAGCTGGAGGGTAGTGCGCAAGCGCTGCGCCAGGACTGGGGCGACACCGCCCAAGTGCGCATGGCCAAAAGCGTCGCGCCCTCCCGTTGTTGACAAGAATGTGCCGTCGGGATGGCGAAGCCCCTCGGAGACCCCGATGACGCAAGAGCCGTGCTGCTGCACTGTTGCCTCAACGCGGGCCAGCCAAGGCGCTTCCTCAAAGGGGAGCTCCGGGAACAGTAGTATATGGGGAGCTTCGCCTTCCTGCTCGGCGGCGAGCCCACAGGCCGCCGTGAGCCAGCCCGCGTGTCGGCCCATCACCTCCAGGATGAATACCCGGGTTGAGGTCCTCGCCATGGCGGCCACGTCGAAGGCGGCCTCACGTATACTGGTTGCCACATATTTTGCGGCGGAGCCAAAGCCCGGGCAGCAGTCGGTGCACGGCAGGTCGTTGTCAACCGTTTTCGGCACATGCACCGCGATGATGGGACAGCCGAGGTGAGCCGAGACTTGCGCGATCTTGAGACAGGTGTCCGCCGAGTCGCCGCCGCCGTTATAGAAGAAGTACCGAATATGGTGCGCCTGGAAGACCTCCAGCAGTCGGTCATACGGCGCGCGGTTGTCCTCAAAGCGTGGTAGCTGGTAGCGCGCTGAGCCGAAGGCGCCCCCCGGAGTGTACGTGAGCCGTGCAAGGGCAGCAGCAGACTCCTGGCTCGTGTCGATCAGATCTTCGGTCAGTGCGCCAATGATGCCATGGCGGCCCGCGTAGACCGTACCGATCTGGTCCGTATGCTGGCGTGCTGTCTCAATCACCCCAGCCGCACTCGCGTTGATCACTGCTGTTACCCCGCCTGATTGCGCATAGAAGGCGTTCTGCTGTGGCATAGGCATCGACCCTCCGAGGCTAAGACTCGACAAACACGGCTACGCCGCAGCTTTCGGCTTCGTGGTCAGAGCGCTCTGCGATGCCTTGCTGCTCTTGTGCTCTGACGAGGATGCCTCTGTCCTCTTGTCCTGCGGTAACGCCGCGTGTTGCGCACTGCTAGTGGGCGTTTTCAGCTTCCCGCCTTTCAGGATCGTGCCGATGTGCTCGCGATGCTGGGCCATAAACAAAGTCAGAGCCTCGAGCGTGTCTTCGGCAAGGTTGAGATCAGCCGCGTGCAGCAAGGTATAGAGCCGCTCGGCGATGTCGAGCATTTTGTCATGCGCCTCTGCCTCTTTCTTGGTGCTAAAGATCATGTCTGGTTTTCCATCCGATACTACCACATACTTCACAATAACAGCCATGCCGTGTTCTCTCCGGTCAGCGTGGTATACGTTGTAGTCGTAGGGCTGAGCCTGTGGTGTGTCTGAAGCCGACGCCATGGCCCTCGCCCTCCCCCTGCCATGGCAGTTCCAGTGCGGTCGTCAGAAAGTGCGTCAACGGTGCAAAGGCCCGACAGGTCGCGATAAAGACGTGCAGAAAATCGGGCGCACAGGCTTGCTCCTCCGTGAAGTGGGCAAGCGCAATATAATCCTTGCGCTTTAGGTCTGCCAGCAGTGGGTGCTCCGGGTCGTACCCGCTCGGGTGGCGCTTGAGCGAGTCACCGCCAAGGAAGCCAGTGGCGCAGAAGGTCTTGGACGAGATGACGCGCTGCCAGCGCTGCGGATACGCTACGATGGCGTCGCGAATCTTGGTGAGTGCGTGCCTATCAGGATGCCACACACCGCTGGCGACAAATACTGTCCCAGGCTCGAGGTGTAGGTAAAAGCCAGGGGCATGGGCATCGCGGCCAGCTTCGTGGCGAAAATGTGCCCCAGCGTTCGTCTTGTAGGGACGCTTGTCTGGTACGAAGCGCACATCGCGATGGATGCGAAACAGCGAGCGCCCATTCGGGCGAGCGTCGGCGACAAATCGCGGACTGATCTGCCACAGGTGTGGCCCAACGTCACCGATGAAACGAAGCATGGGACGGCGCACAGCCCTCTCATAGCACTGTCTGTGGGCTTGAAACCACTCGCGGTTGTTGTTGCTGCGCAATGTTTCAAGGAATGCAAACAAGGCTGCATCAAAGTGGGGCTGTGTAGTCATGAGTGACTCTCCGTGCCTCTGTTCTTTCCCTCTCCCGGAGCAGAGAGGGCTGCGGTGTCGCTTCACTAGGCACTGTTCATAAGGGACAATATATCTGAACAGATGTGTAGGTGTCAAGGATATCTGGAGTGAGGCACGAGACAGCACACCGCGGGCGGCCTCATGCATCTCCACAGGAGTGCTTGGGCCTTACCCTGGGAGCGCTGGGCTCCAGCCCGGCTCCAGAAGCCACGCTGGAGCGTGGCGCTACCAGCAAAGGCTCGTACACCACAGGTCTTGAGGAAGTGCGCTAGGCGTACACTGGGGCTGGACACACGCTGCATGATGCGGTAAGGGTAGAGGGGCGCCAGCGGGGACTGTAGGGGGCATGCCTCGGGCAAGGCGACTGGGGCAAGCTGAGGGGGGCTGAAAGGCAACCATCGCGGCGGGGGCCAGGGTGATGGGGGGTTCCCGTGGCCGGGCATTGGTCGGGTGGATAGGGGGTTTCTGCGCCATACGACGAAGGAGGAAAAGAGCTATGGAAAACGACGGCGGTGAGCGGCATCGACTCTGCGGCGGGCTGTTCGGGTGCGGTGACGATGGCGGGCGCGGTTATAGGGTGGAGCCCGACGCCGTGAAGGCGACGCTGACGCCGGGCACGCGTGACCGCCTCGACCATATGGACGAGCTGAACCAGGAGGCGCTGGAGCCGTACGTGGCTTCCTATCGGGTCTCACGCCGGCGCTTGGTCGGCAGTGGGGGCTTGCTCGGTTTGCTAGCAGCGGTCGCGCCAGCGAGCCTCCTCACCGTGTGCTCGGCACTCCGGGGGCGCGGCGCGGCGGCCACGCCCGGTGGACGCACCCACGTGGTCGAGTCCACCACGGAAACCGTACGTCTCGGTACTTTTGACGCCACCCGGCCTGACGTCGTCGAGATCGACCCGGGCGATACCGTCGTCTATCCCAATACCTGGACGCATTTCCTGAATCGCTTCCAGCCGGGTGTCCCCATCCAGCAACTGGCCCAATGGCGTCTGGAGAATCCCGGCAAAGGACCACACTCGATCATCGGACCGATCGGCGTCAAAGGCGCCCGGCCGGGCGACATGCTCAGCATCCGGTTTCTCGCGCTCACGCCGCTCGAGTGGGGTGCCAACTTCAATAATCCTAGCGAGCTCAAGACTGGCGCGCTCCCAGACGAGTTCCCTGAGGGCCAGATCAAATACCTGGAGATCGACGTTCAGCGCAAGCTCGCCAAGTTCTCACCCTCGATCATGCTGCCCCTGGGGCCGTTCCAGGGGACGTTCGGCGTGGCGGCACCCGAGGACCGCGAGGTCGTGGGCCGCCTGGCCCCGGGTGTCGTCAGCTCGGTACCTCCCGGGCAGCATGCTGGCAATCTGGATCTGCGTGAACTGCAGGAGGGGACCGTCCTCTATATCCCCGTCTGGCAGCCTGGGGCCAAGGTCTTCACGGGTGACTCACATGCGCTTCAGGCCGATGGTGAGGTCAATCTCACTGCGCTGGAGACAGGCATGCGTGAGGTGCGCGTGCAGGTCCACCTCCACGAGCGTCCAGGCTGGGAGTGGCCCTTTGCGGAAACCGACACCCATTGGATTGCCCTGGGCATGCACCGAGATCTCAACCAGGCCTTCCGCATCGCGCTGCGGAACGTGCTCGACTTTCTCAGCCAGCGCGCCGGCCTGAGCCGTCTCGACGCCTATGCGTTGGCGAGCCTGGCCGTGCACTTCCGTATCACCCAAGTCGTCGACGTCAATCAGGGTGTCCATGCGATGATTCCGAAGGAGATCTTTGCACGCGACCTGCGGGAGACTATTCGGGTGGTATAGGCGCATCCAGTACGGAGAGACATGGACCACGCCTCCAGTGATGAGGAGCATGACGTGCGCAATATCGGGACGTATGGGCACCGTGTGGGAGCGCTCCTCGGCCTCCTCGTGATATTGGCCATGTCAGTAGCCCCTCTGTGGGCCCTTGATGTCGTTAATCTCAACCTCCTGAACGGCATTTCGTGCACGCTGCCTGATCCTGGCGACGGGCATCAGTGCCGCGTGCGTGACCGCATCGCCCTCCTGCTCCAGCACATCGTGGCGGCCGGCTGCCCGGATCTCGTTACCCTCGAGGAGAACGTGACGCGGGCGTTCGTTCCCCAGAGGACTGCGGTGGGGGCATTCGTCATGGTGGGGCCCCTCGACGATACCGTAGCGCGCATTGAAGAAGGCCTGCCCGCCCTGGCCGCGGCGTGTGGGTTCCCCTACGAGGTCGTCTTTGACCCCGCAGCCCGGCGCGGAGTTCCCACGCTCGGCCGGGGCATTGATGAGGAGATTATCCTGACGCGCTATCCCGTGCTCGCTAGTGAGGTGATGCTGCTCTACAGTCCCCTCGCCCCGTTCTTCTTCCGGCATGTGCTCTACGCGCGCATCGCCCATCCCCTGGGTCCCCTCGACGTCTTCACTACGCATTTGGCCGCGCACAGCGACCTGGCCACGGTCGCCTGCGGCTTCAAGGATCCGCGCTTGCCGGCACCCTTCACAGCGCCAGACTGTCCTACCCCAACCTGCGGGGCGCACGATACGGTGCGGGAGTGCCAGGCCAAGCAGGTGGCGGCCTTCGTCGAGGCGCGGCACCAAGGACCCGAGCCGGCGATCATCGCGGGTGACTTCAACGCTGAGCCCGACTCCAAGGAGTACCGCGAGTTCACGGGCCGCGATTGGCTGGACAGCCACCGCGCCACTGGGCACCGGGAGTGCGAGGCGCAAACAGGGGAAAACTGCACTGCGGGACGCAGCGACAAGCACCTCCGCGACCTTGAGTCACCAGCGCTGCATCAGCACAAGCGCATCGACTTTATCTTTGTCGTACCACCCCGGGCCGGCGCTCCATACCCGTGCGTACTCCAGGCCCCCGACGGCACTGAGGGGACGCGCTCGGGCCTCTTCGCCGCGCAGCCCAACCCTTTTGCACCGGCGTGCGGGGCGGCGCCGCTGCCGATCTGTTGGCCTTCGGACCACAGCGGCAACGCCCTCACCCTGCACTGCCCTGGGCCGCGCCATGACCTGCACGGCGACGGCACGGGAGCCGGTCCAGAGCGCGCCATGGACCGGGCCTCTGGCAGCCCCTAGAGCGGGGAACCGTGTGCTGCGCTGCCGCAGCACATAGCAGCAGCCCACGACGGCAGGATGATCGGCCGGTGGTGTTTCAGCATGGTTTGGTCTGCACTTCCTCGGTATTGCCATTACTCTCAGACACAGCATGTGGCACCCTTTCACCATAGGCCACGCGGTCTATCCACTCGTGGACGAGCTGCTCTTCCTCTGCCTTATAGAGCGGATAGCGCGAAGTGAGAAACCGGGCACTAGGTTGGGTATCGACGCGTCGCTTGGCCTCCTGCTTCAGCCATTGCAACTGTGTGTCAGCGAGTGCCGCGAGAAAGCGTACCTTGGCCGCCTCCTGCCGGACACGGAGCGCTTCTTCAGCGAGCGCCTTCTCTTGCACAGCCTGGTCGCGTTCTTGCCGGGCACGCCGGAGTGCCAGGGTCTCAAAGCTATCGTCGTTCGGCCAAATATCCGTCTGCGGTGTACGTAGATAATGGGCCAGGACGGAGCGACGGTCGCGGATGCGGCGCTCGACCGGTCCATGCGTTTCGTTGTAGAGAACAATCTCCAATTTCTCCTGGGCTTGGGCTTCGGAGCCAGCTTTGGCAACAAGCTGGTGGACGATCTCAGGAGTCAACCACTCCCAATGTTCACGATCCACCCAGGATGGCAAGGTCTCCGTAGACGCAGGAGATAATCCTGCGGGCTGGACCATAGCTTCAGGGGCCTCTGGTAGACTCGGGGCAGAGGGTTCTTCATCCTCACTCGTTACGAGGTGGAGGAACGCTGCATCATAGGGCAAATGGTAGACGGTGCCCTGGAGGCTTTTGTGCTCAATCTTTATGAGACCGAGCATGACCAGTTTGGGAAGGACATCACGCCGGAGATAATGGGGGTGCACATCGACAGCACTACAGAGTTGCGTATAGCCCACGGGCACGGTGTAGGCTGGCCTCTCGATAGACCGAAGACTACTGAGATAACTCAGCACCTGCCGTGCCTTTTTCCCGAGTTGGGCTTTGAGCTGTGTCACAGCAAAGACATCCAGCATCTGCATCGCTGTATGAGGTTTCTTCTGCCCTATTCGTTTACGAGGTGAGTGGGTGGGTGAGTGGGTGGGTGAGTGGGTGGTTTTGGAGTCCGTAGTAGTAGTATTTTT
>Ga0081539_10005913_pt1 | contig 12088 bp, 11 predicted proteins | sample TabmetS4T2R2_FD_71023 | JGI IMG/M metagenome (GOLD analysis project Ga0081539, IMG submission 71023) | Tabebuia heterophylla rhizosphere microbial communities from the University of Puerto Rico - S4T2R2 | ecosystem: Host-associated > Plants > Roots > Rhizosphere ...
GCGCCCATCGCTGAGTTGCCAGAACCAGTGATGACCGCACTTGCTACAAGATTTTTTCATGTCCCCTCAAGACTAGATTTTAGTCCGGCTTGAGGGGGGTATTACCTTACCTATTAATTTACTCAACGTAATCGGCCTACTCGTAGGCCTTGAACATGCACAGGCAAAGTTGCTCGAGCAAGTTTGTTCGGGCCAGACAATCTCAACCGAAGAGTTGCGTGCTGCCGGCGCGCTCACAATGTCCGCTACTCCAGCATCGGGGGCTGGGGCTCGAAGTTCGTCACATCAGCTAGGTTTACTCGATTGACAGTAGGACGGCCTTGGTGTTTAAGACCGTAAAGCGTGTGCCTTTTGTAACTAAAGACTGTTAGCTGAGCTTTTTGTCATAGTAATGGAGCCTAAAACCTCCATCAGGTTACGACCTCGATAGGATCTGGTTCGGAGATTAAGAGACGGGTGACGCTTCCGCAGCACGCGAACCATGTGTTCCTTGGTAACGTGAGTATAGCGCTGGGTTGTGGCGATGGAGGCGTGCCCCAAGAACTCCTGTACCATCCGGATGTCAACGCCGTTCTTAAGTAGCAGCGTCGCCACGGTATGCCGTAGCATGTGTGGAGTCACGTGGCGCCGTATCCGTGCTTCCCGACGCAGCTTGGCAATGACATTGGTCATCCCCTGGGTCGAAAGCCGCCCACCCGAGGCGTTGACGAACAATGCTGGGCTGTCCGTCCCTATATGCAACCGCACCTCCATGTGTGCACGCTGGATTTGCACCGTCTGCTCATCGACGACGAAAGCTAGCCGGTCCCTGCCTCCCTTCCCCTGCACTCTGAAGACCGCTTCTCTCATGAAATAATCCCTGATGTCGAGGGCCGAAGCCTCACCTACGCGCATGCCCGTGGCGAAGAGGAGATCTACTAGTGCGAGGTCTCTGAGAGCACGGTAGTCACGTGCTGAGGACTTCCGCTTTCCGGCCTGTATCAATGCTTTCGACTCGTCTTGACCTGTCGAGGCTATTAAATAGTTCCGCCACGCCCGCCCTAGGAGCGAACGCATCTCTCGCTCGGTTAAAGCTCGGGGGAGTTGCTCGATGCGCCCGAAGCTCAGCTTCACCCGCCAGAAGGGTGACTCCTGCAACACCCCTTTCCGCACCCAGTAAGAGCAGAACACTTTAAGGACTACTATCTTCCGCCTGATCGACGCGGGCGAATACTTTTCCTCGCGGAGGTAAGCGGCCCAGCGTTCGATCATGGAGCTGTCCAACGCTCGAAGGCTGAAGTCTTCACCGGCGAATGACCGAAACTGCGATAGGTCTGAACGATAAGCCGCCTCAGTTTTCTTCCGGCGTCCGTGTGTGGAGAAGTATCCGCTTATGAATTCGACGTTCGCATCGTTTAATCGCATGGCACAGACTTGTCCCTGTCATTTAGGGACAGACCATAGGCGAGGTTCTCTCTTTAAGATGAAAAAGCTTTTACGATTCGCGTGAGAGGAGTAAAATCTTGGCCTGAGTTTAATGGCTAGGGATTAAGGTTTCAAGTTGCTGCGTGCCAGAAGCCGAAAACGGGTTTAATATTTGAACCTTTGATGATAGTGCGGAGCATCTGTTCGTCAGACCGGTCAGTTTACTGACATTGTGCGCCATAGAGTCCAACGCGAGCGTGAGGTGCTAGGCTGAAGTGAACACCGATAGGGACAGCTCCCTATGCTCAGATCTCACTAAACTCTCACGTAACGACACTAAATGATTGTGCCATCCCAAGGCCGCTACATAGTGCCATTTGGATTTTGGCGATTGTATCTCACTAATTTTTACTTGGGATAACTCGGAATTATCACGAGTTAAACGGGTCATTAGATGAGTGCGTGTAAGTCTGTTGTGCTGGCAATAAAGCTGACGTAGGCTGGATGCAACATGGCTTGTGCGGAGTGGCTGTCCGAGCCTGCCGTAATGACGCAGGCCTTCGCTTTCGCCATCGGTCCGAATAGGCCGGCGGAACCGGGTTGCGGGAGATAAACGGCTTCCAGTCCTGTTAAGCCTTCGGCAATGATGCTATCTATCAGGTCGGAGAGTGTGCTTGGGTTTAAATCATAGCGACCCGGGTGAGCTAACGTGGCGCTTGCGCCGACGAGAGTTAACACTCGTAGAACGCGATTGACGGGCGGGAGCGGGTGCCACAGGCCGCCCTCCCGAAGTTCGGCCCTGATGCGGTCTCTTTTGATCTTCATTTCGGCCCAATGGAACGGCCTCAGCTCCGGCGGGCACCGCTTGAACAGATGTAAGGCCGGACGAGTGCCGATGGTCGATTGGCCCGATTCAATCAGGCTGCGGTGGGCTCGTGCTAAGGCCTCCGCCGGGATGTTTAATCCTCTCATGAGTGATGTCAGGTTTTGCGCCTGAGCCGAGGTTATTTCCTCCAGAAGCTCCGTCAACGACGGATGGCACCAAGGGCGACCGTCGGCCGTTCGGAAGTGGGCGAGGATATGAATCTCATTGAGGCCGAAGGCAGGGCATGAGCAAGTTAACTCTAATCCGGGCACTAGTCGTAGCGCTTTTCCTTCGGCGGCACGTAGGGCAGGCTCAATGTGGTCAACTCCGTCATGGTCAGTAATCGACAGGAGCCGCACTCCCGCGCGTAAGGCGGCGTCGATAAGCGCTTCCGGGGCGCTTTCGGCATCGGGCGAATAGTGGCTGTGTACATGTAGGTCCATCATCGGCGCTCTCTTGGGCGACTGAGGCCAGACATCGCGGGCGAGAATAGCATGGAAGAAGATTCGGTCTACACCGCCGCCGAGAAGGGGTGGAAGAATTTCGAGTGCTTCGCGCGTGAGATTCTGCGCCGCTTCTACGCCCGTTTTCGGCTGGATATCAAAGATACTCCGTGGTCGCATGACGAAGGGCGCGACGGCGACGCGATCTATATCTTCGCGCCTGCCGGGGCGAACGGGAAAGTCCCTGACCTTGAGATCATCGTCAGGTTGTGGGTCGAGGTGAAGCTGCGTAAGGAGGGCACGCCCGTCAATCTGCACGACGCCGGCAGCCACCTGATCCGAGCTGAGAATGAGAAGGTGAACAAGCTGGTCTTTGTGACCAACGGCACGTTCGCACCCGAGACGCGAGAGCAGATAGGAAAATACTGCATGAACCGCCACATCTCCTGCGCTTTTATTGACGGGGCGCGTCTGGAGGAACTGCGGTTGAAGACTGGCGTGCCAGCCTCGACGCCCGCCGAAACAACGGTGGCCGCGGCCGAACCTTTCGCTGGCTCGTTAGACGTTCTGGTTAGACTTTCCAGCGATCCCGTACCGCGTGACCTGCATCCGCGCGGCCAAGTCTGTTGTAAGCCGGAAGCCCCGGTCTTTCTGGTGCTGGATGTGGAGGTCAGGGGCGACTATCCGACGCTGTCGCCGCCTTCGGTAGTGCCCCCCGCGGAAGTGGAATACTATGCCTTATATCAGTCGTCGTTTTCTCCGCCGCTGATGGACGGCGAGCGATTCCGCGTCGTCTACGCAGTGTGGGGGCGGCCCGGGGGGAGTTTCCGCCCGGCCGACTTCGGCATAACGTTCGAGGGAGTCCCCGCTCGTTCAGCATCCTTGCGGCCTGATAACGGCAGGGTGACAGTTGGGCCCCGTTTTCTCTCGCCGCAAGCGCTCGCATCACAAGACGCCATCGCCGTGTCTTTGCGAAGCGCCTTGGACGGGTGGCAGTCTTCCCCTCATCACGTCGCGTACGCCGTAAAGGCGCCGGCGGGCGTCGGTAAGAGTTACGTCGTGCAGGGGCTGCGCCGGCGTTGGCTCGGCAAGCATGTGCGTGAAGTCTGGCTCGATGGCGGCTGCCACAGCGACATGTGGAGCGTGGTCGCAACGCTTGTCGGCAATCTGTTCCCTCTCGTCGCCCTCCGCTCCCTAGAGGCGGGGGCTGAGATGTTGGAACGCTGGCTGACCGACGCGGGCGTTGCTGGCGCGAGCGCGGTTAAAGCTGTCACCCGCCAGTTGATGACCAACACCGGCGCGGCCCCGCCGGGTCGGGCCGTCTGCGTCGAGATTATATCGAGCCTTTTACGACACGCCTCGACTCAGAACCCTGTCGTGCTGGTGTACGAAGATCTGCATAAGGCGTTGCCCTCGACTATCGTGATGATCAGGGCGCTGCTCGGCCGCATCGCTCACGAAGGTGCCGGTAACTGTTTTATCCTGTTCACGACCCGCCCGCCGGAACACGTCTGGCAGGAGAGTCAAGGCTCAGTCCCCGACTCGGAGGCGGGGCCGGCTGCTTTCAGCGACCCGCTCGACCTGCTGCTCGCACAACTCGGTCAGGACGGCAAGCTGCTGTCGATGGAGAGGCCCAACGCGGCGCAGGCGCGCGCCCTCCTTGCCTCGTCGCTGCCCCACGCCGAGGCGCAATTACTCGAACGCATGATTGACGAGGTGGGAACTACGCCCTTCGCGCTGAAGGAGTTGATAGCCTACCTGAGCGTAATTGAGGCGTTAGAGCCCGACGGTGACGGCACATGGCATCTGGTCTCGCCGCGTGCGCTGAACTACCGGCCGGAACTCGGCGATTATAGTAACGCGACCAGAGAGCGTCTGAGCCTGCTGTTAGGTAAGTGGCGGACGGCCTACCCTTGGCTCGACGATTTCCTAGCCGCGGGGGCGCTCTTGGGCCGTGATTTTCAAATAGCGCATGCCTTGAAGGCGGCCGATGCGCCTGTCGGGGGGCTCCCCTCAACCGTTCTGGACCTGCTCTTCTCGGCCGACGTGGCGCAACCGAGTAATTTCTTCAGCGTGGGGCGCGAACAACTCCGATTCACACATGACCTGATACGCGGCGCGTTCCTCAGGAAAACCTCTTGGGCGGTCTACGGGCGGCTGGCCGCGCGGCTCTTGCAGGACGCACCCCCGGAAACTCCCCCGCTGATGCGCTGCCGGCTCGCGCGTAACGCCGGAGACGTGGACGGGTGCCGCGAGTTGGCCGAGAGGGGGCATGCGGAGGCATGCCGGGCCGGGCTCTACTGGGAGGCGCTGCAATACCGACTGCTGAGTCTCTGGGCGCTTGACCCCGCGCGCGCCACTCAACTTCTCGACAAGTCCGAGTTGGCACGCTTCGTTACCATCGACCCCGCGCTGGAGGTAGGGCCAACCGACATGAGCGTCGCGCCTTCGCGCGACGGCGTCGCGGCCGTCTTATTTGATTGCCTCGATGACCTGGTGAGCATCGGCTTCGGCGGCGGTAAGGCCGTTGACTCGCTCGTCAACGAGGCCGCGATGCTCGTCCGCTACCTCGGCACGGTGGAGAAGAAAGCCCGACTCTACTACTACGCGGGCCGCTTCGCCTTCGACGCCGACGACTTCCAGAAGAGCCTTGAACACCACGCCGCAGCGGAGGCCGCGTACGCCTCCCTGAACGAGCCAGCCTTACTGAGTTGGCGTCTCGAAAACCTCAGCCGCGTCTTCCTGTGCCAGAGGCAACTGGACTCGGTTGAAGAGGCGAAGGCGACCCTCGATCTGCTGGAAGGCTTCGATGCGGGGGGCGCGCCGGAACACTCCGCACGCATGTTGGCCTACCGCGGCTACCTACACCTCTACTACGACCTGTCTCTGGTGCCCGACTACTGGCAAAGGGCCGCCGAGATCGCACGCGCCGCGGGAAACGAAGAGCGCTTCGTTCATCACGCCGTCGGCTACGCGTACGCCCTCCTTCTGCTGAACCGTGTGGACGAATCCGCTGAAGTATTCGGGGAGGTCGAGAGGGTCGCGGCGAAAGTCTCCAAGCTGCAAAAGATGCGGGTCAGACTGGATTTGGACATGGGTGCTCTGGCGCTGGTACGTCAGGATTGGCGTGACGCCGACGCGCGCCTCTCCGACGCCGTCGTTGGCGGGCTCCAACTCGACACGTTACGTCAGGTGTGGCGAATCGAGGCCAACCTCGCCACGCTTTACGAGGCGACGGGCGAAGCGGACAGGTGCGCGCTCTATGACCGGCGGGCCGTTAACGGCATCCTGACGCGCGCCAAGTCCGAGGAGCCGATGGGGGAGAACGCCCCGTGGCTGCGCCAGCGCCACGTGCTGCCGGTATTGAACCGGGTGCTACGTTCAAAGCCGGGCGGGCAGACCTCAAAACCCTGGCTGAGCCGTTTCAGCCCGGCGCAGCGAACGGAGATTGAACGACTGGCGGATTTAACCAGTGAAGGGCGGCTGACGGAACTGCCAAACGGCCTTGCCTGGCACTGTAAGACCGTGGCCGGCCGCCCCCGTTTCATTCTCACTGAATAAGGTGGTGCCTGAACATCCCTTCGTAGGAGCACATCAGTGACAGGAGCAGGCCGTCATAGACCGCCTTCTTCCCTCTCATCGAGGCGTCTAGAAGTCTGTGGGCCAGATAGACGAACAGCCAGCTCGCCCCGAGAAAGAAGTCGTCCTCGCCGGTGACGAACTTTTCAAGAGCGGAGAGGATGTCGCGCAAGTCTATCTCCTCTATTCTGTTGTCGGCTATGTGCCAGTAGACCGCGTCTAGAGGGCCGACGGCATAGATGGCGTTGTCCAAGTCGCAGGCGACGTTCCTGCGGCCCTTCTTCAGCACGTGGGCCGGCTTCAGGCTGCCGTGTTGAAGGTATGGGGGCTCGACTATCACCGGCTTGGCTTGGAGTAGAAGGCCAAGGACGGTTTGCAGCCGCGACCTGTGCGGCGTCGGAATGCTCCATACGGATTTTCCCAGATAATTGAAGAGGCGGAAGATTTCTATCTGGGGGTGGAGCCTGTTGAAACGGAGTGCCCCGCCGAGCATCCCTGCGTGCAGTTGTGCCGAGGCGCGGTCAACTGCCATCAGCGTTTCGCCGTTCTGTGTGCCGGCGAAATCATGTAGAGCGTTCGTGCAGTCGTTAATCAACGCCCTCGCCTCGGGCGAGCGGTTGCCCCACCGCGCAAATCTCCGCGTAAGGTCCGAGTAGACTGAAGGCCAGCCGTCTTCGTTGACCTTCGCTTCGGGCAACCATTCCGTGATGATAATTCCGCTGGCTGGAGACGAGGCACGCAGTGCCGGGGCGAGGCCGCTCCGGCTAAAGTACTCAAATTTAGCGACGAGTTCGGCTGCGCTCCGCGGCCCCTGAAGTTCGGGCGGGATTGGCAGGACGAGCGAAAGGGTAGCCGGTCTCGGGCGCAGAAACTTGGCGTGGAAATGCTCGCCACTCTCGGTGGTCAGGCGGGCCCCGGTCTGGGAACCGCCCGAGGAGTCTTTCCACTTCACGACCGTCTGCTTTAACATCCCCTCACATTCCCGCAGGGAGCTTTCGATGACTTGTCTCCGCCACTCCCTCCGCGGGCATTCGGGCAGGGCGGGCGTACCGCCATTGCAGACGATCTCATAATAGGCGCCATAGACCTTCTCGGTTGAGAACGTGCGCGCCCATAGGTGGGCATTCGCCCCGTGATACTCACGGCGGCAGGGATTACGCAGGTACCCGGCCAGTATGTTGGCCAGTGCCTCGGCGTCGTCGGCGGCGAACAACTCGCCAGTGACTCCCGGCACCACGGTGTCACGCAGGCCGCCGACATCCGACGCCACGACTGGACAGCCGCAAGCCATGGCTTCCAGCGCGACCAGCCCAAACTGTTCGAAGGTGGACGGGATAACTACTACAGTCGATCTGGAGTAGATTTCCGCAAGAGAGGTGTTTTCGACCGCGCCCCACGCTAACCACCGGCCGCCTCCGGCCAACCCGCGCAATGGCGAATGGCCGGTCGGCATGGCCCGCAAGAAGCTTTGTTCCCTGGCATCCCCGCCGACCAGCCACACCTGAAACAGCGGCAAGAGGTCTAATGTTTCGAGGACGGCGATGGCGTCAACAAAGGTCGCCAGCCCTTTACGTGAAGCGAGTGGTCGTCCGACGAAGGTAATGATCGGGGGATAGCGGCCGTATGCCAAAGACATTGGTATCGACTCCCAGTGGGATGCAACGCAGGCGGTTCGGATCGACTTCCGGGTAGAGGCTTAACAGTTCGGAAAGCTCACTCCTTGAGCACGTGACGACCTGGTCAGCCGACGTCAGAACCTTCAACTCGCACTCCCGCCAAACGGCGTTAACCTTGGTGGGGCTTTCACCGTGAGCCAACCTGACGCGGGCCAGAGCCAGCACGCAATGGGTGTGCGGAATGCTGGAATCAAAGTAGAGGCGACGAACACATTCGCCGGAAATCCAGTTATAAGAAACTAAACGGTCGATATTGGTAGGGCGCAGTCCCGAAACAGCCTTGGCGCTCTCGACTATTTCATCAATGTATTCGCCGCACTCGTAGTACGGTATCTCTTTGGCCGGCCCACCTTTGAGACGGAATATCTCGCAACCCTCCCCGACCTTCTCGTACTCGCTTTTCACCTCGCGGTCTCTCCGCGTGACGAAAACCACGCTGGCCCCCGCGCGGACGAAATGGCGGCCCATATCGAACATCACCACATGCGACCCCCCATGCCCTCCCATCCCGGGCACCTCAAATGGGTCATCGGTCAGAGCGAAAATAGCTATTCGCATGGAGCGATAATTCCGAGTTATCCATACTCCATTGTGAGCGGAAAGATACTGTCAGATTTGGCGGATGAACTCGCAATGTAGGAAGGATGTAGGGGCGATGGGAAGCCTATTGGTCGACACGGTCAGATCCGCGAAAAGATTATCTTTAGTGCGACAAATCAACAGTTGGGTGAGAATCCCTATCTAGGGCTGAGCAACCACTTAAGCACAAATAGTCTCGTAGCTTACTTGTGTTTATCGGACTCATTATTTCTACCGCCATCGACGACCATGAAAGATCCTTACGGCGTTGGAGTGGGCCAGCCCGATCCGAAGTCAGCCCTTATAACTTATCAAACTAGATCGCCGGGCGTGATATCCGGCAACTTGAGCGTCATAAACTCATGCCAGATTAAAATGCACTTTACAGAAATTGACATATTTTAACGTAACGTGTAGTGTTCGCTCTGAAGAGGAGGTTATAGATGAAGCAAGCTATACCTACCGATCTAATAAGCACAGCTGAAGCGCAAAAACTTCTCGGCGTCAGCCGCCCCACGATGAGCCGGCTGTTAAAAGAAGGAGTAATCCGATACTTCCCCAATCCGATAGATCGGCGAGTCAAGCTCGTCAGCAAGGCAGAGGTCTTGGCACTATTACCTAGACGTGCGGAGGCCGCATGAGGAGTAATCCATGAGCACCAGTTTGGACAAGATCAAAGAAGAGGTCAAAGCGTTGTCACCGGATGAGCTACATCAGGTGCGCGAACTGGTCGATTCCCTGCTGACTGAGCCGGCCAAGCCGCAGATGACTGAAGATGAGTTCGAGCAGTATCTCGCAACGAAGGGCGTAATCTCGCTCCCTGAAACTGCGGAGACGGAAGATGATGACGACTGGCAGCCGGTCGAATTTACGGGCCAACCACTGTCTGAGATGATCATCGAGGAGCGGCGCTAAGGTGGCAGCCTACTACCTCGACAGCAGCGCCCTTGTTAAACGCTACGCGCGCGAGGCTGGCACGGCTTGGATGATCGGGTTATTTCGCCGCGCTGCCGGGCACCGCCTTTACGTCGGGCGCATCACCGGGGTCGAAGTGGCAGCGGCACTCACCCGGAAACGACGTGGTGGACACTTGACGAATAGCGAGGCGGCCCGCGCGCTGGCTCGTTTGCGCCGTGACCTAGGCGGCCGACTCCGCATTGTGGAGATCACGCCTGCGTTGCTGACTGCTGCAATAGGCTTGGCCGAGCAGCACGGATTGCGTGGTTATGACGCGGTACAACTTGCCGCCATGCTGGAGGCTAATGGCGAGCGTATGCAGTTGAAGCTCGCGCTACTCACGCTGATTGCAGCGGATTCAGAGCTCCTCGCCGCCGGTGTTGTTGAAGGATTAGCGACAGACGATCCAAACGCGCATTGAAGTTGGAGGACGATGCAGTGAAGACCATTGCTATTGCCAATCAGAAGGGCGGCGTCGGCAAGACTACGACTGCATGTAATTTAGCCGCTGGGCTTGCTATCCGCGACTTTAAGACGCTGCTCGTGGATTTAGACAGCCAGTGTAACACCACACAGACTTACCTCAACCCGGATGTGGTGACGGTCACGCTGGCCGATGTGTTGGTCGGGCATCAAGAGCGCCCACCCCTAGCTGATGCGATCTTCAATACCCATATAGAGAATCTTGACCTTGCGCCCTCGCACATCCGGCTCGCAATGCTGGAACGCGCCGTGCAGATCGAGGAGCAGTACAGGTTAAAGGACTCGCTCGATTCCCTGTCCGGCTATGACTTCGCAGTGATTGATTGCCCACCCAGCTTGGGGATGACCTTGACCCAAGCCCTCTTAGCCACGCAGCATGTCATTGTGCCTGTCGCCGCGCAGTTCTATCCGCTCGAAGGGGTAATTGATCTAACTTCTACAATCAACGCGACCAAGCGGCCAAACCCGAATCTTTCAGTACTTGGCTACCTGCTCACCTATTTCGATTCACGCAACCGCATCTGCGGCGAAGCACTGGCGAAGATTCAAGAGATGTTCGACGGGGCTGTCTTTGACACGGTTATCCGCACGAACGTCAAGCTGCAAACCGCGCCCGCGTTCCGCAAGACTATTTATGAGCATGCGCCGGATTCACACGGCAGTAAGGACTACGACGCATTGACCGACGAAGTGCTGAGTCGCCTACAGATGAGCACTACTCTCCGCGTAGTTAAGGAGGCTTGATGACAGACCCGAAGGAAAAGCCACGCCGCGAGATTAAGGTCCGCGAGGCGAAGAAGGCCAAGCCTGACACTTTCGCCAATCTACGGCCTTTGCCGACAGCACATCCTATTGAGGAAATCCTGAACCTGCCGGGCAGTACCCACCAGTCCCCACCACTGACCACGACTCAGGGGCACTCCCCGTCACTCACCAGTTCAGCTCCGGCGCGAGACTTCAACCGCCGCGCAAATAGCCTTGAGCGTGATGCGCTGCCTGCTGGTATCTTCACTGGCTCAAGCAAGAAGATTTACGACGCGCTCTATCTTAGAACTCGCGGCGCGGTCGTGCCGCGTAAGCTCGTGCGCGCCTCACGCAAAGACCTGCTCGCGTGGACAGGCATCAAGAATTTGAAAACAATCGACGCACAACTCAGGCTCTTGATGACCGCGGGCCTCATAATCCGTCACTGGGAACGTGGGCAGATTGATGGTTCGGAATATGAGGTGCGCTTGCCTGAAGAGGCCTACTATCCACCAGTAACCACCAGTCCCCACGACTCCCCACTAGACACCACGAGTCAAAATATGACTGGTGGTTATAGCCAGAATTCGGGGAGTGGTGGTGATAGTCAAAGTGCTGACTTTAAAAGAGCTTACGGTGATGCCAAGACTGATCTAAGACTTACTGATCGATCTGATGATGAGCCGCTGGCACTGCTCGTCGCAAATTTTGAGCAAGTTAGCAGGGAGCTGACAGGCAAAGGGCTAAGCACAACCGAGCGGGAGAAATGGCGTGAGCTGAGCGAGTTGCTTACCGCAGAACTAAAAATCGCGGCGGCGCGCACCGGGTCTGTTTCTTCCATACCAGCTTTCCTGACTGAATACCTACGCCGGCGGCTGTGGAAGAAAGACAAGGCGCAGCTTGAGCGCGAGAGCAGAGAAGTGGCGAGCGAGCCAGCCACACAAGTTGATGCGAGTAAGTGTCAGGATTGCGGCGGTTCTGGTTGGTGGTACCCAGAGGGAACGGAGAAGGGCGTGGCGAAATGTCGGCATGCTAAAGTCTCACAATCGTAGGTCTTCAGAAAATCTACGTCCCAGTCATCTCTCAAAGTTAGCTATATAGAGACTGTTCCACGCCACGTTTCACGCCTACTAATTTTAACTTCATGTAAGTTAAAAAACGTTATTCATTTCTTCTTAGGACATTTCCGATAATGAACCTTTTACGAAGATACCTCTGCTGCGTATCTGTTCAGCTATTACGGTTTTCAATCGGATGCGACCGAGTAGCCGCAATGCTCGAACCAAGCTCGACAGTCGTTCAGGGTGATTAGCTCAAGCCCTTTGTTGAGTGCTTGGCTCAGTTCTTCAATGGTGCGC
>Ga0081539_10005914_pt1:5000-7500 | contig 12087 bp, 10 predicted proteins | sample TabmetS4T2R2_FD_71023 | JGI IMG/M metagenome (GOLD analysis project Ga0081539, IMG submission 71023) | Tabebuia heterophylla rhizosphere microbial communities from the University of Puerto Rico - S4T2R2 | ecosystem: Host-associated > Plants > Roots > Rhizosphere ...
GCCATGCACCACCACCCACCGAATCAAGAAAGAGCTATCAATCTGTCAATCCTTCCGGTGTCTGGGCCTGGTGAGGTTTCCCGTGTTGAGTCAAATTAAGCCGCAGGCTCCACTCCTGGTGGTGCCCTTCCGTCAATTCCTTTAAGTTTCAGCTTTGCAACCATACTTCCCCCGGAACCCAAAAGCTTTGGTTTCCCGGAAGCTGCCCGCCGAGTCATCGGAGGAACTTCGGCGGATCGCTAGCTGGCATCGTTTATGGTTAGAACTAGGGCGGTATCTGATCGCCTTCGAACCTCTAACTTTCGTTCTTGATTAATGAAAACATTTTTGGCAAATGCTTTCGCTTCTGTCCGTCTTGCGACGATCCAAGAATTTCACCTCTAACGTCGCAATACGAATGCCCCCATCTGTCCCTATTAATCATTACCTCGGGGTTCCGAAAACCAACAAAATAGAACCGAGGTCCTATTCCATTATTCCATGCACACAGTATTCAGGCGAAGGTAGCCTGCTTTAAGCACTCTAATTTGTTCAAAGTAAACGTACCGGCCCGACTCGACACTCAGTAAAGAGCACCGCGACGGGATATTAGTTGGGCCGCCCCTCGCGGAGCTAAGCCCACCGGTAGGACGTCCCACATCACGCCAGTTAGACACCGCGAGCGGTGAACCGACGGTGTGCGACACAGATTCAACTACGAGCTTTTTAACCGCAACAACTTTAATATACGCTATTGGAGCTGGAATTACCGCGGCTGCTGGCACCAGACTTGCCCTCCAATGGATCCTCGTTAAAGGATTTAAAGTGTACTCATTCCGATTACGGGGCCTCGGATGAGTCCCGTATCGTTATTTTTCGTCACTACCTCCCCGTGCCGGGAGTGGGTAATTTGCGCGCCTGCTGCCTTCCTTGGATGTGGTAGCCGTTTCTCAGGCTCCCTCTCCGGAATCGAACCCTGATTCCCCGTTACCCGTTACAACCATGGTAGGCGCAGAACCTACCATCGACAGTTGATAAGGCAGACATTTGAAAGATGCGTCGCCGGTGCTAAGACCGTGCGATCAGCACAAAGTTATTCAGAGTCACCAAAGTAAACGGTGGACGGGCGGTTACCCGTCCGCCACCGATTGGTTTTGATCTAATAAAAGCGTCCCTCCCATCACTGGTCGGGACTCTGTTTTGCATGTATTAGCTCTAGAATTACCACAGTTATCCAAGTAAATGTGGGTACAATCTAATGAACCATAACTGATTTAATGAGCCATTCGCGGTTTCACCTTAATTCGGCATGCACTGAGACATGCATGGCTTAATCTTTGAGACAAGCATATGACTACTGGCAGGATCAACCAGGGAGCTTCGTGTTCGGTCAACTCCGCGCGAGCGGAGAGACACGCACGAGCGTCCGTAGACGCCGTGTTTCGTTCAGCGACGACGGAACCGTCGTCGCGCCTGTGTCTTCATTGCCGCCGGCATCTTTCGATCCGGTCGGCGACACTCCGTTGTAACGTTTGGCACAGTGTGCCACAGTCGAATCGAGAGCGACCGGTTTTTGCCGGCGCTTCGAAACCGACTGAATTCTCTTTCAGATCACACAATTGTTGCTCTCATTCTCCGTAATTGTGCGGCCTCGCGGCCGCATCGCCCTGACGCTAGATCGACTGCGCGCGATGCTGAGACGTCGAGGTACGATATCGTCGTGCGCGTAGGCACGTAACATGGATTGACCTTCGCTACGGTTTACAAGTAAAGCGGGAAGAGAAAACAGAGTCTTCCTTCCGCCACTCGTATCCGTGGAGTTGATGCTCGGTTAGCGCGTGACGATCCCCCGTTACATTCGTCTGCGAACGACAGGAGATGACGCGGCCAACACGCTTAAGCGTGCGCGCCACATATGAGCCATTCGGTCTTTCGACACCGACTCGTGGCAATGCTGTGCTCACAAGAGTAAAAAGGTTGGAAAAAAAATGGAAAAAAAAAAGTTTGTCCTTACAAGCAGTCCGACGCACGTTCGTCCGTGCGCGACAATGTGCAATACGCATCGAAGATGCGAAACGTTCTCCCGCGACGCGAGAGCAGCACATTCAGAGTGCCGCGGCACGGCGCGGAACACATCGGACGCTTCGAGTGTCGCCCGGCACGCCGAGCGCACCGTATCTCATGTAGTACCCAACCGGCCGGCCGAGCCCTCTGCCAATTACGGTCCGAAGCGCGGTCGCGTACGGGCGCGAGCGGCGAAACGGAGAGGCCAACGACACTTGGCCGCATAGCGACGCTGGACGCTCAACGAGACGAGTCGCACTGAAAAGCAAAGTATAATGAAAATTAATATATAGATTTTTATTCGTCAATTTATTTAAAAAAATTCTATCCAAATTGTTTTATTTAAAAAAAACCGTATCTTTCTCTGATTATTAATTTATGGCTTTTGGGTACCGTAAAAGTCTTAAATTAGTTAAATTTTTATTTCCATTAGATGTTAAGAATGTACTTGAATAAA
>Ga0081539_10005915_pt1 | contig 12087 bp, 9 predicted proteins | sample TabmetS4T2R2_FD_71023 | JGI IMG/M metagenome (GOLD analysis project Ga0081539, IMG submission 71023) | Tabebuia heterophylla rhizosphere microbial communities from the University of Puerto Rico - S4T2R2 | ecosystem: Host-associated > Plants > Roots > Rhizosphere ...
ACGCCGAGACCCGTCCGCCCGCGCGCATCGAGCGCCGCCCGGGTCGCGTCCGGCTCGACGACGTGGCCCGCGAGGCGGAGGTCTCCAAGTCGCTGTGCTCGCGCGTGCTCAACGACTACCCGGGCCTCAAGGTCCGGCCGGAGGTGCGCCAGCGCATCCTCGACGCCGCCGCGCGCCTCAACTACCGCCCTCATGCCGCGGCCCGCGGCCTGCGCCGCGCCGACACCGGCATCGTCGGGCTGCTCATCCCCGACCTCACCAACGCGTTCTTCGCGCGGGTGATCCGCGGCGCGTTCGCGCGGGCGGTCGAGCGCGACTTCGTGGTCCTCGTCGCGGAGGACCAGGCCGCGCGCGAGACCAACGAGATGGTCGAGCGCCTCGTCCAGTCGGCCCGGTTGGACGGGATGATGGTCGCCTCGGCGCGGCCGCGGCATCCGCTCATCTCGATGCTGCGCACGCGCAACATCCCCCACGTCTTCGTCAACCGCGGCGTGCGCGGCAGCCACCGCAACGTCGTGTTCGACGACGCGCGCGCGGGGCGCGCGGCGCTCGACCACCTGCTCGAGCTCGGCCACACGCGGATCGGCCATGTCGCCGGGCCGGCGGAGCTCGACTCGACGCGGCGGCTCTCGGAGGGCTTCCGCGCGATCGCGACCGAGCGCGGGCTCGAGCCGCTCGTGATGGAGGGCGAGCTGTCCGAGGACGGCGGCGGCCGTGCCGCCCGCGAGCTGCTCGACCGCCACCCCGACATCACGGCGCTGTTCGCGACGTCGCTCGTGCAGGCGGTCGGCATCCTGCAGTTCGCCTACCAGCGCGGCCTCGACGTCCCCCGCGACCTCTCGCTCGTCGCCTACGACGAGACGCCCCTGGCCGCGTTCCTGCAGCCCCCGCTGACGACCGTCGAGATGCCGACCGACGAGCTCGGCGCCACCGCGGTCGACGCCCTGATCGACCAGATCCTCGGCGAGGAGCCGCGCAGCATCATGCTCGACGTCGAGCCCACGATCGTGGCGCGCGAGTCGACGACGGCGGCGGCGGTGCGGGCAGCGGCGCGGTAGGGAGCGGCCGCCGGCGGAGCGGGGCCGTCGCATGGGGGGCAGCGGCGGCGGTAGCGCGGAAATCGGTTGACCACAGGGATTTTGGCCCATACGATGGGCCGCGATGACGCCCCCACCGCCCAAGGTCGCCTTCGTCGGCGCCGGCAGCGTGAAGTTCACCGCCGAGCTGATCCGCGACATGCTCCACCACCCGGAGCTGAAGGACCTGTCGATCGCGCTGTACGACGTCGACCCCGATCGGCTCGCCACCGCCGAGCGGCTGGCCAGGCGGACCGTCGAGGTCATGGGTGCCCGCGGCGCGGTCGAGGCTCATACCGATCGGCGCCGCGCCCTGGACGGCGCCGCGTACGTTGTCAACACCGTCCAGGTCGGCATGCACGCGGCGACGCTGACCGACTTCGACGTCCCCGCCCGCTACGGCCTGCCCCAGACCATCGGCGACACGCTGGGCATCGGCGGCATCTTCCGCGCCCTGCGCACGATCCCCGTCCTGCTCGACGTCGCCGGCGACATGGCCGACGTCTGCCCCGAGGCCTGGCTGCTCAACTACACCAACCCGATGGCGATGCTCTGCCAGGCGGTCTCCACCGCCCACCCCGAACTGCACGTCGTCGGCCTGTGCCACTCGATCCAGCACACGACGCGCCACCTGGCCGAGCTCGTCGGCGTCCCCTTCGAGGACATCACCTACCTGGGCGCCGGGATGAACCACCAGTCGTTCATCCTGCGCTTCGAACGCGACGGCGAGAGCCTCTACCCGCTGCTCGACGAGCGCATCGCGCGCGAGCCCGAGCTCGCGCGCCGTGCCCGCGTCGAGATCTACCGGCGCATCGGCTACTTCCCGACCGAGTCGGGCGAGCACACCGTCGAGTACGTCCCGTGGTTCCTGCGCGACGCCGGCGAGCGCGAGCGCCTGCGCATCCCCGTCGGCGAGTACGTCCGCCGCAGCGAGCGCACCCAGGCCCGCTACGAGCGCACCCGCGCCGACGTCGACGCCGGCTGGACCATCGACACGAAGCCCGGCGTCGAGTACGCCGCGGAGATCGTGCACTCGATCCAGACCGGCCAGCCGCGCGTCATCTACGCCACCGTGCGCAACGACAACCTCATCGACGGCCTGCCCGAGCAGGTCGCCGTCGAGGTCCCCTGCCTGGTCGACGACAACGGCGTGCTGCCGGTGCGCGTCGGCGCGCTGCCGCCCCAGTGCGCGGCGCTGAACCGCAGCTTCGCCAACGTCTGCGACCTGACCGTCGCCGCCGCGCTCGAGGGCCGCCGCGACCACGTCCTGCACGCGGCGATCCTCGACCCCCACACCGCCTCGACGCTCACCCTCGATCGCATCGCCGCGCTCGTGGACGAGATGCTCGAAGCGCACCGCGGGCTGCTGCCCGAGGCGCTGGCGGCCTAGAGCCCGAGTAGCCGGCGCGCGTTGGCGGCGTAGACGCGCTCGAGCACGCCATCCTCCAGCCCCAGCCCGGAGATCGCCCAGCGGCCGGTCGTCGGGACCGCCTCCGGGTCGCCCATGTAGGAGAAGTGCTCGTCGAGCGTCTCCAGGAACCGATACGCCAGGCGGTAGGCGGACAGCGCCGGCGGGAAGACGTCGGTGCCGAAGAGGATCCGATCGGGGTGAGCGGCGAACAGCGCCCCGGCCGCGCGCGGCTGGCGCCCCAGCTCGGCGATCCGCGCCGAGATGTCGACGTGGAAGTTGGGATACGTCGAGAGCATGCGGTCCACCCAGGCGAGGTCCTCGGCGCAGCAGCCGACGTGCGCGCCGATGAACGTCGTCGCCGGGTGGCGCGCGACGATCGCCTCGAGCGCCTCCATGAGCCGCCAGAAGCGCGGGAAGCGCGGATCGTGGAAGGACCAGTCCGGGTGCTCGGCGAGCTCCTCGAGGCGCTCGTTGAAGCGGTCGATCGGCTCGAAGAAGGCGATCGGATCGGCGGTGTGGATGAGGATCGGCAGGCCGAGCTCGCCGGCCGCCGCCCAGACCGGATCGAGGCGCGGGTCGTCGGGCAGCAGGAGCCGGCCGTGCTCGTCCTCGAAGCCGAGCCCCAGGTCCTTCCACACCTTCAGCCCCCGCGCGCCGGCCTCGGCCGAGCGGGCGAGGCTGCGCGCCAGCTCCTGCGCCGAGCCGCCCCGCGCCAGCGAGGCCCACTCGACGTGGCAGAAGGTCGCGAAGCGGCCCGGGTGGGCGCGGTCGTAGCGATCGAGGTTGGCCTCGAGCTCGCCGTCCCAGCGGCCGTCGAGGTTGACCATCGCCTCCACCCCGGCCTCGTCCATCAGCGCCAGGAGCGCGGGGACGTCCGGGCACATCCAGCCCTCGCTCAACCACCGGCCGAGGTGGTTGTGCGCATCGACCACCGGATGGCGAGGGCGCTCGACGGACGTCGCCGGTACGCGCAGCTGCGCGCGCGGGTGGTACTCGCTCAGCGCCAGCTCGCTCGGCGAGATCACGGCGCGCCCATCTCCTGCGCGAAGTCCGCCAGCCGAACCTCGTTGTGCACGGAGGGCACCGAGTGGTCGGCGTAGCGGTGGACCGCGAGGCGCTTGGGCGCCGCGATCGCGTTGTAGGCCGCGTAGATGCCGGACGGCGGGCAGACCGGGTCCTTCAACCCGACGCTCATGAGCGTGCGCGCGCGGATCCGCCGCGCCAGCAGCGCGCAGTCGACGTGCGCGACGGTGGCCAGAGCGCGGTCGACGACGTCGACGTGCTGGGCGAGGTAATGGATGAGCTCGGTGTACGGCGCCTCCTCGACCTCCTCGAGCGAGCCCTCGATGTCGCAGAGGAAGGGCACGTCGGCGTGGCACAGGCGCACGCGGTCGGCCGCGAGCGCGGCTGCCGCCAGCGCGAGCGCGCCACCCTGGCTCGCGCCGCCGACCGCAAGCCGCGTCGCATCCACGTCGGGGTGCTCGGCGGCGGTCTCGACCGCCCGCACCGCGTCGACGAACAGCCGCACGTAGTAGTAGTCGTCGGGCGAGAGGATCCCGCGGGTCAGCACGCCCGGGTGCTCGGCCGCCGACGATCCCGCGCCGGGGTCGCCGGTGCCGCCGGGCGACCAGTCGCCCCCCTGGCCACGGGTGTCCATCACCAGCTCCGCGTAGCCCGCGGCCGCGTAGGTGGTGTGCTCGGCGGGGACGCCGCGCCCGCCCCCGTACCCGATGAAGGTCACGAGGCAGGGCAGTGGCCCGCGCGCCGCGCGGGGGCGCAGGAACCAGGCGCGGATCGGCGCGCCCTGCGCGCCGCTGAAGGTCACGTCGTCGACGGCGAGCTCGCCGTAGACCTCCGGCCGGTAGGGCACGAACGAGGCGGGCTCGGCCAGCTTGCGCGCTGCGGCGAGATGCCGGGCCCAGAAGGCGTCGAGGTCGTCGGGTTCGGCAGCGGTGGGTTGGGCTTGGGCGTACACGCGCGGCATCCTGCCATCGACCTCACGCGGCCGGCCGCCAGGCACGCCCGACCCCGGTCCGGTCGACGTGCGCGCGCCCGGTCGTCACCATCGCGTCGAGGATGCCGGCCACGCTCATCGCGAGATCGCTGGGGCGCGCGTCGGGGAGGCCGGCGTGACGGCGGTGCACGGCCGCGCACACCTCGGGCAGCGTGCGCGCGCCGACGTCGAGCGCCGCCTCGACCGCCGCCTCGAACCAGACCACCGCCGCGCGCGATGCATCGAGGAACGCGTCGATCTCGGCGCCTTCGAGCGGCGGCTCGTGGGTGCAGAGCATCGTCGCGGGCCGCAGCTCGGCGATGCGGTCGATGGTCTGGCGGTAGACCGCGGGCGAGGAGAACTGCGGCGCGTAGAGCAGCGAGCCGTCGACCTTGCGGATGCCCCACCCCATCGCGGCGTCGGCAGCGATGAGCACGCGGTCATCGGGCAGCCAGGCCCCGGTGTGGCCGGGGCTGTGACCGGGCAGGTGAACAAGTCGGCAGACCCGGGCACCGAGGTCGATCTCGTGGCCGTCGGCGAACGTGCCGTCGAGCGCGAACGCGCCGCCGAGCCGGCTGCGAAGGCGCGCGAGCGTCGGCGCGTCGGGCTCGACGCCGTCGGCGGCGAAGCGCCGGTAGCGCACCTCGATCGTGCGCTCGGGATCGCCGAGCGCGCCGGCATCGGCCTCGTGGGCGATCACCTCGAGGCCCGGCAGCGCCGCGACCAGCTGCGAGGTTCCGCCGCAGTGATCGGTGTCGGGATGGGTGATGAGCAGCACGTGGCGCAGCCGCGGGTCGATCGCGGGCACGATGGTGTGCTCCGAGCTGCCGGGCAGCCCGGCATCGACGATGAGCGTCGCGTCGGCGCCGCGCACGACGAACTGGCAGATGAAGCGCGGCCCGTCGGGCTCCTGCAAGCGCAGCACCCCGGGCGCGACCTCGGTGGTGCGCGGCACGGCCGCCGCGGGATCGCTCGCGCGCGCTTCCGGCTTGAGGTGGGCCTCACCCATGGCTAAGGTAGCTTGCCAGATAAATCGATTTCCGTCGGGAATCGCGCGACGGGAGGGCGAGGGATGGCGGCACTGCTCGAGGTGAAGGACCTGCGAACCGAGTTCGCGACCGACCGTGGGACGGTCACCGCGGTCGACGGCGTCTCGTTCTCGGTCGGCGAGGGCCAGATCCTCGGGATCGTCGGCGAGTCGGGCTCGGGCAAGAGCGTGACCTGCCTGACGATCATGGGCCTGAACTCGCGCCGCCACGCGCGCACGTCCGGCCAGGCCCTCTTCCGCGGCCAGGACCTGCTGAGCCTCCCCGAGGAGCGCCTGCGCCAGATCCGCGGCAACGACGTCGCGATGATCTTCCAGGACCCGATGACGAGCCTGAACCCGGTCCAGACGATCGGCGCCCAGATCGTCGAGAGCATCGAGCTGCACGCCGATCCAGGCCGGCGGGCGGCCAGGCGCCGCGCCGTCGAGCTGCTCAAGGAGGTCGGCATCCCCCACGCCGAGCGCCGCGTCGACGACTACCCGCACCGGTTCTCCGGGGGCATGCGCCAGCGGGTGATGATCGCGATGGCGCTGGCCAACAACCCGGCGCTGCTCATCGCCGACGAGCCGACGACGGCGCTCGACGTCACCACGCAGGCCCAGATCCTCGAGCTGCTCGCCCGCCTGCGCCGCGACTACGGCAGCGCGATCATCCTGATCACCCACGACCTCGGCGTCGTCGCCGAGGTCGCCGACGAGGTCGCGGTGATGTACGCGGCGCGCATCGCCGAGCGCGCCACCGTCCACGAGCTCTTCCAGCGCCCGCTGCACCCGTACACGTGGGGGCTGATGGACTCGCTGCCCCGCCTGGGCGCCACGGTCGACCGCCTCAACCAGATCCCGGGCCAGCCTCCGTCCCTGCTCGATCCGCCGGCCGGTTGCCGCTTCCATCCCCGGTGCCCGCACGCGCTCGAGATCTGCCGTACCACGGCGCCTGCGCTCGTCGCCGAGCCCGATGCGCCCGATCACCTGCGCGCCTGCGTCCTCGACGCCGCGACCGCGACGGCGGCCGCGCGGACGAGGCTGGCCGGCGGCGCCGCCGCCGCCGTCGCCGCCGGCGTCCAGCGCGACGGCGACGACCTGCTCGTGGTCGAGAGCCTGCGCAAGGACTTCCCGCTGCAGCGCTCGTCGATCTTCCACCGCGATCCCGGCGTGGTGCGCGCCGTCGACGACGTCTCGTTCACGCTGCGCCGCGGCGAGACGCTCGGCATCGTCGGCGAGTCGGGGTGCGGCAAGTCGACACTCGCGCGCTGCATCACGCGCCTCATCGACCCGACCGCCGGGCGCGTGGTCTTCGAGGGCCGCGACATCACCGCGCTCGAACGCGACGAGATGCGTCCGCTGCGCCGCCGGTTGACCATGGTCTTCCAGGACCCCTTCGGCTCGCTCAACCCGCGCAAGAGGATCGGCTACATCGTCTCCGAGCCGATGATCGTCCACGACGTCGGCAACGAGGCCGAGCGCCGGCGGCGCACGCAGGAGCTGCTGGAGATCGTCGGCCTGAACCCCGAGCACTACAACCGCTTCCCGCACGAGTTCTCCGGCGGGCAGCGCCAGCGGATCGGGATCGCGCGCGCCCTGGCCGCCAACCCGTCGCTGATCATCTGCGATGAGCCGGTCTCGGCGCTCGACGTCTCCGTGCAGGCCCAGATCCTCAACCTGCTCAAGGACCTGCAGCGCGAGTTCGACCTGACGCTGATCTTCGTCGCCCACGATCTCAGCGTCGTGCGCCACGTCGCCGATCGCGTGATGGTGATGTACCTCGGGCGGGTGGTCGAGCTCGCACCGGCGGGCGAGCTCTACGGCAGCCCGCAGCACCCGTACACGTCGGCGCTCCTGGGATCGGTGCCGATCCCCGACCCCGAGCTCGGGCGCGCGCGCGAGCGCGTCGTGCTCGCCGGCGACGTGCCCAGCCCGGTCGACCCGCCGAGCGCCTGCCGCTTCCATCCGCGCTGCGAGCGCTTCGCGGCGGGCGTGTGCGACGTGAACGACCCGCAGCTCGAGAGCGCGGCGCCGCTGCACCAGGTGCGCTGCCACTACCCGCTCGGCGTGGGCTGAACGGTGGCCGCTCGGCGCGCGCTGCGGCGCGGCGCCCCCCGGCGACCGCTCGCCCCCAACGGTTGCCGCTTGACAGCCGTCCGCTCGCCGGAGTACGGTATGAAATCGGTTTCCCGACTGGTAGTTGCTTGAGGAGGAAGGGCATGAGGCGTGGTGGGATTCGGGGCGCGGCGGCAGCATGGCGACGCCCCACCGGCAGCATCGGGCTCGCGCTTATCGTGGCGCTTGCCGCGCTCGTCGTCGCCGGCTGCGGCGGCAAGTCCTCGCCGAGCACGGCGAAGGCCGACGCGAAGTCAGGCTCCGCCGCCAAGCCCGGCGGCACGATCACGATCGGCTTCTACCACGACGGCTACTGGGACTCGATCGATCCCGCCATGGCCTACGGCCTCTCGACGTGGGAGGTCACCCGCCAGCTCTGCGTGCCGCTCGTCAACTACCCCAACTACGGCGGCGCCAAGGGCAACGACCTCGTGCCGGCCGTCGCGGCCTCGATGCCCGAGATCTCTAGCGACGGGCTCACCTACACCTTCACGATCCGGCCGAACCTGAAGTTCTCCAACGGCGCCCCCCTCACCGCCAAGGACGTCAAGTACACCTTCTACCGCCTGTTCAAGCTCAACCCCGACGCGGCCGACATCTTCTCCGCCGTCAAGGGCACCGACAAGGTCGTCGCCGGCAAGGCCAAGTCGGTCTCCGGCATCACGGTCGCCGGCGATCAGCTCACCTTCCATCTGTCCCAGCCCAACGGCGGGTTCCTGCAGGCCCTCTCGCTGCAGTTCACCTGCCCGGTCCCCGACGGCACCCCGGTCAAGCAGACCGAGACCGGCAAGATCCCGGGCAACGGGCCGTACATGACGCAGAGCTACCAGCCCGGCCGTCAGCTGGTGATGGTCCGCAACCCGAACTTCGACACGGCGCTCGGGCCGAAGGGCAACGCGGACAAGATCGTCTTCGACCTCGCGCTCGACCAGTCGCAGGCGCTGCAGAAGATCAAGCTCGGCGAGATCGACCTCACCTTCGACGGCCTGCCGGCCGCGGACGCGCAGGCGGCGCTGACCGATCCGACGCTCAAGGGCCGCGTCTTCTCGAGCACGTCGCCGACGATGACCTACGTGTGGCTGAACAACGACGTCCCGCCGTTCGACAACGCGAAGGTGCGCCAGGCCATCAACTACGCGGTCGACCGCACCCAGATCGCCAAGGTGGTCGGCGGCGCCTCGGCGGCCAGGGCCACCGACCAGATCCTGCCGCCCGCGCTCGCCGGCGACTCCCCGAAGGTCTACCCCCTCACCCCCGACCTCGCAAAGGCCAAGCAGCTCATGCAGGAGTCGGGCGTGCCCACCCCGGTCAAGCAGACGCTCGACGCCCCGAGCATCAACGGCGAGCCCCAGATCGCGCAGGTCATCCAGGCCAACCTCCAGAAGATCGGCATCGACCTGAAGCTCAACGTGGGCTCGGCGACCGTGCTGTCCGCGGCCAGCGCGAAGCGGACGTCGAAGCGGCCGGCGGGCTTCTCGTCGTGGACGCAGGACTACCCCGACGCCGGCGACTGGCTCCCGCTCCTCGATCCGCGGTTCGTCGAGAACGGCGGCCAGAAGGCGCGCTTCCACGAGGCCAGCCTCACGCCGACGTTCGAGGCCATCGAGAAGGAGTCCGGCGAGAAGCGCCAGACCGACTACCAGCACCTGGCCACGAAGATCATGACCGAGTACGCGCCGTGGATCCCGCTGTTCGACACGGTGGTGACGACTGCGACGTCCAAGCGCGTCGGCGGCTACGAGTGGCAGGCGCAGGTCGGGCTGCCGGTGCTCACGAGCCTGTACGTGAAGTAGATAGGCGCCCGTTGGAGGCGATGACGGCGTTGACCGAGAATCGAGACGCGTGATCTCGAGCAGTCCAACGCCGTCATCGACCGATCCGACGGCGGTCGACGCCGTCGTCGCCCCGCCGGCCGACGCGGCGCCGGCCGCGGCCGATCCGCGACGCGAGCTCTGGCGCCGGTTGCGCGCCAACCGCCCGGCGTTCGCCGCCACGGTGCTCATCGGCGTCCTCGTCGTGCTCGGGATCGCGGGCGCGCCGCTGGCCGCGAAGATCACCGGCCACCCGCCCAATCAGCAGTACACCCGCGCGCTCGACGCGCAGGGCGTCCCGATCGGCCCCGGCCAGCGAACGTACAAGGCGGACTCGACGACGCCGGACCCGCACGGGGACTTGTTCCTGCTCGGCGCCGATCGCCTCGGCCGCGACCAGTTCGTCCGCGTGCTCTACGGGCTGCGCGTCTCGCTCGCGGTATCGGTCGGCGCGACGCTGCTGGCGCTGATCGTCGGCGTCGCACTGGGCATCGTCGCCGGGTTCTTCGGCGGCGCACCCGACGCCGTCATCTCGCGGCTCATCGAGACCGCCATCGCCTTCCCGTCGCTCCTGCTCGGCATCGGCCTCGCCGTCGCACTCGGCGCCGGCGTGCTCAACGTGATCATCGTGATGGCGGTGTTCGGCTGGTACTACCCGGCGCGGATCATCCGGACGGCGACGATCACCGTGCGCGGGCTGCCCTACATGGAGGCGGCGACGGCGGTGGGCGCGACCGTGCCGCGCCTGCTGCGCCACCACGTCCTCCCCCAGTTGACGGCGCCGATCCTCATCTACGGCACCTCGATGATCGCCAGCAACATCCTCTTCGAGGCCGGCCTGTCCTACCTCGGGCTCGGCATCCCGCCGCCGACCGCGACCTGGGGGCAGATGCTCTCCGACGCCGTCGCGTCGAACTTCTACCGCCTCGATCCATGGCTGGCCCTGGTGCCCGGAGTGGCGCTCGTGTTCGTCGTGCTCGCGTTCAACGTCCTCGGCGACGGCCTGCGCGACGCGCTGGACCCGCATGGGGAGCACCTGTGAGGCGGTTCGTCATCCGCCGCCTCGCGGCGGGCGTGGTCCAGGTGCTCCTCGTGACCTTCATCGCGTGGTTGCTGTTCTTCGTCGTCGCGCGGCTCACGGGCGCCAGTCCCGCCGATCGCGTCGCCGGCAAGAACCCCAGCCCGGGGACGGTCGAGCGCGTCGCCCACGAGCTCGGGACCGACAAGCCGTACTACGAGCAGTACGCCAAGTACCTGTGGAACTTCGTGCACGGCAACTTCGGCCACTCCTACATCCAAGGCCGCTCGGTCAGCTCGATCGTCTTCTCCGCGGCCGCGACGACGCTCTCGCTCGTGTGCGTCGCGCTGGTCATCTGGCTGGTCCTCTCGATCCCGATCGGGCTGCTCATCGCGATGCGCGCGCAGTCGAAGACCGACGTGCTCATCCGCGTGATCGTGATCCTGGGGATGTCGACGCCGGTCTTCGTGCTGGCGCCGCTCATGAGCTACTACTTCGCGTTCCAGCCCGCGGAGGGCAAGTTCCTGGGCATCAGCCTCCCCGGGCCGGTCAACATCTTCCCGCTCGACGGCTACGTCAACCTGCGCGACAACCCGCTCGAGTGGCTGCACCACCTGCTGCTGCCGGGCTTCGTGATGGCGGCCGCCTACGCGGCGCTCTACGTGCGCTACGTGCGGGCGCTGACCCTCGAGCAGCTCGGACAGGACTACGTGCGCACGGCGGTGGCGAAGGGCGCCGGGACCGGCCACGTCCTTCGCCGCCACGTCGGGCGCAACATCGCGCCGATCGTGGTCACCCTCGTCGGCCTGGACTTCGGGGCGGCGCTGGGCGGCGTCCTCTTCGTCGAGACGGTCTTCGCGCTCCCGGGACTCGGCTACGTGGCCCTGCGCTCGATCCTCGACCTCGACTACGCGGTGGCCAGCGGCGTCATCACCTTCACCGCGGTCGCCGCCGTCGCGGTGAACGCGCTCATCGACGTCGCGCAGGGCGCGATCGACCCGCGCACGCGGGCCTGACCTCCTTCGAACACCCCAACGAGAAAGGCAACGAATGCCCAACGCCCGCTTCGAGCTGCGCCGCGAGGCCGACGCGAAGGTCTTCATGGACGGCGGCGAGATGGTCCTGCGCTACTTCACCACCGACAAGATCCTCTTCAGCGCCTCGACGCTGGCTCCCGGCGAGCGGTCCAACCGCGACCCCGGTCACGCCGGCGCGCACGAGATCGGCTACTGCGAGGCGGGCCAGATCGTGCTGCAGTTCGGCGACGGCGACGACCGCGAGTTCGTGCGCATCGGGGCCGGCGACGCGATCCTCATCCACGAGAGCGTCCCCCACACGCTGTTCAACCCCGGCCCCGATCAGGCGCGCGTGACCTGGTCCATCGCGCCGAGCCTCGGGCGCCCGCAGTTCAGCGAGTGAACGGTCCGCCGACGCTGCCGAAGATCGGGGCCAGGGTTGAACAACCCGCGGGCGATCCGCAGATGGTCCTCGAGGCGCTCGAAGCGCGCCGGCCCACGCCGGGGTACTCGAAGCGCTGGATGAAGAGTCCGAGCTCGACCGGCGCGCGCATCGATCAGGGCAGCAGCCGGTAGGGCCGCACGCGCAGCCACACCGGGAACGGCTCGAAGCCCTCGGC
>Ga0081539_10005916_pt1 | contig 12085 bp, 10 predicted proteins | sample TabmetS4T2R2_FD_71023 | JGI IMG/M metagenome (GOLD analysis project Ga0081539, IMG submission 71023) | Tabebuia heterophylla rhizosphere microbial communities from the University of Puerto Rico - S4T2R2 | ecosystem: Host-associated > Plants > Roots > Rhizosphere ...
CGGCGCTGCGGGCGGTGGAGATCGGGGCCGAGGTCCTCCTGAAGGCCACGAAGGTCGACGGCGTGTACGACGCCGACCCGCAGACCCACCCCGACGCCCGGCGCTACGCTGAGCTCGGCTACGCGGACCTCCTCCGAGACCAGCTGAAGGTCCTCGACGCCGCGGCGGTCTCGCTGTGCATGGAGAACGACCTGCCGATCGTCGTCTTCGACCTCAACCAGCCCGACAACATCACGCGGGTTGCCGCCGGCGAGCCGGTCGGCACCCGGATCTCCGGCGCAGCGGGGGCCAGCGGAGGAAGCCGATGAGCACCGAGACGATCTCGTCCGCCGACCACAAGATGGCTCGCGCCGTCGAGGCGATGGAGCGCGACTTCCAGGCCTTCCGAACCGGTCGAGCCTCGACCGCCCTCGTGGAGCGGCTCCACGTCGACTACTACGGCACCCAGACGCCGCTCAACCAGCTCGCCGGGATCAGCGTCCCCGAGGCGCACCAGATCGTCATCCAGCCGTGGGACCGGGCGGTCCTCGGCGCGATCGAGAAGGCGATCCAGAAGTCCGAGCTGGGGCTCGTGCCGAACGTCGACGGAACGGTCGTGCGCCTGAACATCCCGCCGCTCACCGAGGAGCGTCGCAAGGACCTCGTCAAGGGCGTCCACAGGCGGATGGAGGAAGCGCGGGTCGAGATCCGCAACCTCCGCCGCGACGCCGCGGACGAGCTGAAGAAGGAGGAGCGGGACGGCACGGTCGGCGCCGACGAGTCGCGCCGCCAGCACGACCAGCTCCAGAAGACGACGGATCGCTGGATCGCCGAGGTCGATCGGGTCGGCGGCGTGAAGGAGCAGGAGGTCATGGAGGTCTAGTGGCCCGGACGCCCCTCGCCCGTCCCACCGACGCGCCGCCAACGGCGCACCGGGCCGACGCCGAGGCCAGCACCGCCCCCGGCCCCCGCCCCGCCGAGGCCGACGGGGAGCGACTCCTGCCCGAGAGCGAGATGCCGCGGCATGTCGCGATCATCATGGACGGCAACCGGCGCTGGGCGCGCCAGCACGGCGTCGCCGAGATCGAGGGTCATGCCGCGGGCGTCGAGGCGATCCGCACCCTCCTTCGCCACGCGGTTCGGCGGCGTGTTCCGGTCGTGACGGTCTACGCGTTCAGCCGCGAGAACTGGGCCCGCTCCGACGACGAGGTTCGGGGGCTGTTCGGCCTCTTGGAGGCCGCCATCCGGAGCGAGACGGCGGAGCTCAAGGAGCAGGGCGTCCGGATCCGGCTCCTGGGCCGTCTCGACGAGCTGCCGGAGGACACGCGGCGATCGATCGGGGCCGCGCTTGCCGAGACCGCCGGTGGCGACCGCCTCCTGCTCAACGTCGCCTTCAACTACGCCGGGCGGACTGAGCTGGTCGATGCGGTCCGGCGGATCGTCGCGAGCGGCGCCGCTCCCGAGGCGATCGACGAGACATCGATCTCCGAAGCGCTGTACACGGCCGGGCTGCCCGACCCAGATCTCGTCATCCGGACCGGGGGCGAGCAGCGTCTCTCGAACTTCCTCATCTGGCAGGCGGCCTACGCCGAGCTCTACACGACCGAGGTCCTCTGGCCGGACTTCGGCGCCGACGCGTTCGATGCCGCCCTGCTCGAGTTCGCCAGCCGCACGCGGCGGTTCGGTCGCTGAACGGAGCCAGGGTCCTGAGCGGCACCGCCCCGATCCCGACGGGCCGCCTCCGCCAGCGGGTGACGAGCGCGGCAGTCCTCATCCCGCCGCTCGTCGTCGCGCTGCTCCTCGGCGGCCCGTGGGTCGTGGGGGTCGTCGTGCTGGTGACGGCGCTCGCGGCGCGCGAGACGTTCCAGCTGCTGACCGGTGCCGGCTATCCGTCCCTCGCCTGGCTCGGTGTCGCGTTCGCGGTCGCGCTCGTCCTGGACGCCGCGGTCGTGCCCGCGATCGAGTCGAGCGGGATCCTGCTCGTCGCGATCGGCGCGATCCTCGCGGCGGTGGGGGCGTTCACCCGGCCGGATCCGCGCGAGGGCCTCCCGACCTGGTTCGCGACCGTGTTCGGGGCGCTGTACGCGTCGCTCCTCGCGTTCGTCCTCCGGCTGGGCCACGCCGCGCCGCCAGTCGCGGCGGGTGCGCCGCTGGCGGCGCTCGGCGCCGATCGTGGTTGGATCGTCCTGCTCGTCGTCGCGGTCTGGTCGTACGACACCGGGGCCTACTTCGTCGGGAAGCGCTTCGGTCGGCGGACCTTCCTCAGCCACATCTCGCCCTCCAAGACCTACGCCGGGCTGATCGGCGGGACCGTCGCCGCCACGATCGCGATCGCGGCCGTGCTGGCGGCCCTCGGCCAATCGTGGCTCGGAGCGATCCTCCTGGGTCCGCTCCTGGCGCTCGCGGCACAGGCCGGCGACCTTGCCGAATCGATGCTCAAGCGGGCAGCGGGGGCGAAGGACTCCGGGACGCTCATCCCGGGTCACGGCGGGATCCTGGACCGGGTCGATTCGTTCCTGTTCGCCGCACCGGTCGCGCTCCTCTATGTCCTCGCCGCGTACCGCTGAGGAGGGGAGGGGAAGCGGCGGGGCGGGACGCCGCCGCGTCGCCGTCCTCGGCTCGACCGGCTCGATCGGGACGCAGACGCTCGACGTCCTTGCGGCCCACCGCGACGCGTTCGAGGTCGTGGCCCTCGCCGCCGGCCGAAACGCGGCGGAGCTCGAAGCGCAGCGCGACCGGCACCGGCCCGCGGCGGCGGTGCTGGCCGGCGATGACCCGGAGCCGCTCGTCGAGCTCGCGACCCGCGACGACGTCGACCTGGTCGTCGTCGCGACCGGCGGGATCGTGAGCCTCCGCCCGGTCCTCGCTGCGCTCGGTGCCGGCAAGGTCGTTGCGACCGCGAACAAGGAGACGCTCGTTGCCGGCGGCCACCTCGTCATGGCCGAGGCCCGGGCGCGCGCGGGCGCTGTGGCCGCGACCCGGCCGGGCGATCCGCTCGCGAGCCCGCTCGCCTGGCTCCGCCCGATCGACTCGGAGCACTCCGCGATCTGGCAATGCCTCGTCGGCGAGCCCCTGAACCGAGTGGCCACGCTCGTCCTCACCGCCAGCGGCGGCCCCTTCCTCGATGGCCCCGCGGACCTCTCGGGCGTGACCCCGGAGCAGGCCCTCCGCCACCCGACATGGTCGATGGGATCGAAGATCACGATCGACTCGGCGACCCTCGCCAACAAGGGCCTGGAGGTCGTCGAAGCACGCTGGCTGTACGATGTCGGCGATGACGCGATCGAGGTCGTCGTCCATCCGCAGAGCGTCGTCCACTCAGCGGTTCGCTTCGTGGACGGTTCCCTGAAGGCCCAGCTGGGCAGCCCGGACATGCGCACCCCGATCCAGTATGCCCTGACCTATCCCGATCGACGGCCGTCCCCGTCGGCCGGCGTCGATCTCGTCGCCGCGGGCCGGCTCGAGTTCCGCGCGCCGGACGAGGGGCGCTTTCCGGCCCTTCGGATCGCCCGCGAGGCGGGCCGGATCGGCCAGCGGGCCACGACCGCGCTGATCGCCGCCGATGACGTCGCCGTGGCGCGGTTCCTGGACGGCTCCTTGGGTTTCACCGGGATCCCGGCCCTGCTCGAGGCGGCGGTCGATCGGTTCGGGACCGGAGCGGCCGACCAGGCGCCGGACGTGGATGCGCTCGTCGCCCTGGACACCGAGGTCCGAGCGTTCGCCGGCTCGTGGAGCGCGTCCTCGTGAGCGGCCCGCTCGGCGTCCTCGTCACGCTCGTCCTGTTCGTCGTCGTCCTCGGCAGCCTCGTCCTCATCCACGAGCTCGGCCATTTCGTGACCGCGCGCCTGGCGGGCATCCGCGTGCTCGAGTTCGGGATCGGCTTCCCGCCGCGGGCCAAGGTCCTGCGGAACACGAGCGAGACGCTCTACACGCTCAACTGGCTGCCGATCGGCGGCTTCGTGAAGTTGGAGGGCGAGGACGGCGACGACACGAAGGATCCCCGGTCGTTCGCGAGCGCGAGGCTCCCGACGAAGGTCGTCATCCTCCTCGCCGGCGTCGTGATGAACCTGGTCCTCGCCTTCGCGATCTTCACCTCGATCGCGTGGCTCGCGACGCCGTACGTGGGACTCCACGTCGCGTCGGTCCAAGCGGACTCGCCGGCCTCGGCAGCCGGCATCCAGGCGGGCGACACGATCCTCGGGATCGACGGCGAGCAGTACGCGTTCCTCGAGGACCGCGACGTCCTCACGGAGCTGCGCGCCCACGCCGGCGACACGGTGACGCTGGCGATCCGGCGGACGGATGGCACGGTCGAGTCCGTCGTCGCGACCCTCCGGAGCCAGACCGAGATCGACAAGGCGGGCAAGGACGAGAACGGCCGACCGAAGCTCGGCCCGCTCGGGATCACCCAGGATGCGGCGCCGTTCTTCGGAACGGTGCCGAGGGACCTTCCGACGGCGGTCGGGATCGGCGCCCAGCAGACCGGCCATTGGTTCGGCGTGATCATCGAAGGACTGGCGGCCCTCGTCGGCCAGGTCCTGACGAACCCGACGGCGCCGCCCCCCGTCTCCGGGCCGATCGGGATCGCGACGACGATCAGCGACATCTTCTTCGGATCGGGGATCGTCATGACGATCTACGTCGCGGGAATCCTGTCTGCGAACCTCGCGCTCGTGAACGTCCTGCCGTTCCCGCCCCTCGATGGCGGCCGCATCCTCATGCTCGTCCTGAAGCGCATCCTCGGAACGCGGCTCAGCCTCCGCGCCGAGCAGATGACCTACGTGGTGGGGTTCGCGTTCCTGTTCGCGTTCCTCATCTGGGTGAGCGGCTTCGACATCGTCCGGATCCTGTCCGGCGGCTCGTAACCGCGTCGCGCCCGGTGGCAACCCCCGACAGCTTGCGCCCGACGCGCCGCCCGACCGTCTCCGTCGACGTCGGCGGGGTCCTGGTCGGATCGGCCCACCCGATCGTCGTCCAGTCGATGACCAACACGGAAACCGCCGATCCGGACGCGACCGCAATCCAGGTCGCGCGGCTCGCCCACGCCGGGTCGCAGCTGGTCCGCGTGACCGTGAACACGGAGGAGGCTGCGGCGGCCGTCCCCGAGATGATGCGGAAGCTCCGCGACAACCTCGGCGTCGACGTCCCGGTCATCGGCGACTTCCACTACAACGGCCACAAGCTCCTGGTCGAGTACCCGGAGATGGCGAGGGCGCTCGCGAAGTACCGGATCAACCCGGGCAACGTCGGCGCGAAGCGCCACGACGAGCACTTCGCGACGATCGTTCAGGTCGCGATCGACAACGATAAGCCGGTCCGGATCGGGGTGAACTGGGGCTCCCTCGACCAGCAGCTCCTGACCGAGCTGATGAACGCGAACGCGGCGGCCGCGGAGCCGCGCGACGCCCGCGACGTGATGATCGAGGCGATGATCGAGTCGGCGATGCGCTCGGCCGAGCTCGCCGAGCAGACCGGGCTGGGCCACGACCGGATCATCATCAGCGCCAAGGTCTCAGGGGTGCGCGATCTCGTGGACGTGTACCGGCTGCTGGCCGCCCGGTCCGACTACCCGTTGCACCTCGGCCTGACCGAGGCCGGGATGGGCGACAAGGGGATCGTCGCCTCGACCGCCGGCCTGGCGATTCTGCTGAACGAGGGCATCGGCGACACGATCCGGGTCTCGCTCACGCCAGAGCCCGGCGCGGGCCGCGAGCGCGAGGTGGAGATCGCCCAGCAGGTCCTCCAGTCGATGGGCCTGCGCTCGTTCCTGCCCCAGGTCAGCGCCTGTCCCGGCTGCGGCCGGACGACCTCGACGTTCTTCCAGGAGATGGCCCAGCAGATCCAGGCTCACCTCAAGGCGCGGATGCCCGAGTGGGCGGTGACGCACCCCGGCGTCGAGGAGATGCGGGTCGCCGTCATGGGCTGTGTCGTGAACGGCCCCGGCGAGTCGAAGCACGCCGACATCGGGATCTCGCTGCCCGGCACGTTCGAGGACCCGGTGGCTCCGGTCTTCATCGACGGCAAGCTCGACCGGACGCTGCGCGGCGAAGGACTCGTGGCCGAGTTCATCGACATCCTCGAGGCCTACGTCGACCGGCGCTACCCCGCGTCCACGACCGCCGCCGGCGTGAGCTGAGGCGAAGCCGCCCGCTGAGTCGGGGTGCGACTCAAATCGGGCACTGCTGAGCGTGGCCGTGGCGGGATCGCAGCACGGCCAAGCGCGCCCGAGACGAACCTGAGTCGCCGACCGACTCAGCCGCCGCCCGCGGGCACCGATTGATCGTCCACGCGTCCGGGGATATACTTCCGATCCAACTGAACGGCCGCTCCGTGACGTGGGTGACCCCCACGTTTCTTTTTGTCGGGGGTGCCCGGCGGGTCGGCCCATCGAGCAGCAGCGAGGAGGCAGCGTGAGTCGCGATTTCGTCGGTGCGCTCCTCCAGCTCAACGCCGAGAAGCAGGTCTCCCGAGAGCAGCTGATCCACGCGGTGGAGGACGGCATCCAATCCGCCTACCGCCGCGTCGCCGGCGACGAGGACATCCACGTCCGAATCGACGCCGAGACGGGCAAGATCCGGGTGTTCCGGGCGCGAACCGCGGTGGACGAGGTCGAGGACCCGCTCATCGAGTTCACGATCGAGGAGGCGCGCGCCCACAAGCCGGATGCGAAGGCCGGCGAGCTGGTCGAGACCGAGGAGCTCCCGGACGACGTGTTCGGCCGGATCGGCGCCCAGACGGCGAAGCAGATCGTCCTCCAGCGGATCCGCGAGGTCGAGCGCGACCAGGTCTTCGACAAGTTCGCCAACCGCGAAGGCGAGATGATCACCGGCCAGGTGAACCGGGTCGAGCCGCGCGCGATCATCCTCGACGTCGGCAACAACGTCGAGGCGATCTTGTCGACGTCGGAGCAGTCGTCGGTCGAGCACTACCGGATCGGCCAGAACGTCAAGGCCTACGTTCTCGAGGTCCGTCGGTCCAGCCGCGGACCGCAGATCCTCGTCAGCCGGACCCACAAGGGCTTCCTGAAGCGGCTGTTCGAGCTGGAGGTGCCGGAGATCCACAGCGGCACAGTCGAGATCCGAGCGATCGCCCGGGAACCCGGCAGTCGCTCGAAGGTGGCCGTCGCGTCCCGCCAGGACGGACTCGATCCGGTTGGCGCGACCGTCGGCCAGCGCGGCGCCCGTGTCCAGGCGGTCGTCGCGGAGCTGGGCGGCGAGAAGATCGACATCATCCCCTGGAACGACGACGCGAGCGTCTTCGTCGCGAACGCGCTGTCGCCGGCCCAGGTGATCAGCGTCGACATCGACGAGGAGAAGCGGATCGCGAACGTGACGGTTCCCGAGCGGATGTTGTCGCTCGCGATCGGCCGCGAGGGCCAGAACGCCCGACTCGCGGCCCGGCTGACCGGCTGGCGGATCGACATCCGGAGTGACGTCTCGGTCGCCCAGAAGGCAGCCGAGGACGAGGCCGCTGCGGCGGCGGCGCCAGTCGCCGAGACGGCCGAGGCACCGGTCATCGCTTCGGACGATGCGGTCGCGCCCGCCGCGGCGGAGGGTGATGCTGGCGTGGCGACGCCCGTGCCAGCAACCGAGCCCGTGGCCGAGGAGGCCGCGCCGGCGAAGCCCAAGCCACGAACGAAGAAGGCGGTCGTGCCGGAGGCCACTGCCGACGAGGCCGACGGAACCGAGGAGGCCGCGGCTGAGCCCACCGCGACTGCTGCCACGGCGGCGAAGAAGGCACGCACGAAGAAGTCCGCCGAGGCGGTGGACGCATAGCCCGGCACGGTTCGCCCGTCCCGCGGCGCGCTCCCACCCGCTCCTGCGTCGCCTGTCGGACGGCGCGTGACAAGCGGGAGCTCGTCCGGGTCGTGCGGACCCCGGATGGCCGGATCACGATCGATGAGACCGGCCGGCTCGCCGGCAGGGGTGCGTACCTCTGTCGGGATGCCGACTGTTGGACCCGCGCCGTCGAGCGGGGCGCCGTGGGGCGCGCGCTCGAGGCCCCGCTCCCGCCGGAGCTCCGCGAGGTGCTCCTGGCCGGACCGGCGATGATGACGATGACAGGAGGAGCAGCCCGTGGCCAGGAGTAGAAGCGGCACCCGCGGCCGGCGCGGGCCGCGCAAGCCACCGCGCCGGATCGACGGCAACCAGTCGGCCGTCCAGACGATCGACCCGCGCGAGCGGGGCGCGATCGAGCTGCCGCCAACGATCACGGTCAAGGAGCTCGCCGAGCTCCTGGCGGTCAACCCCGCGGACGTGATCCGCGAGCTGATCAAGAGCGGCATCTTCGCCACGATCAACCAGCTGATCGACCGCGACACCGCATCGCTCGTGGCCGGAGAGCTCGGTTACGAGGTCGCGGAGAGCGTCGCCGCGACGGCCGGCGTCGCTGTCGAAGGCGAGGAGACCGAGGCGCCGGCACCCGCGGCGAAAGAAGTCCTGTTCGACGAGGACGATCCCAAGGACCTCCAGCCGCGTGCGCCGATCGTGACCGTCATGGGCCACGTCGACCACGGCAAGACGAGCCTCCTCGACGCGATCCGGACGACCGAGGTCGCAGCCGGCGAGCGGGGCGGGATCACCCAGCACATCGGTGCGAGTGAGGTCGAGCACGACGGCAAGCGGGTCGTCTTCCTCGACACGCCGGGTCACGAGGCGTTCACCGCGATGCGGGCGCGCGGAGCGAAGGTCACGGACATCGCCGTGGTCGTCGTCGCGGCCGACGACGGCGTGATGCCCCAGACGCTCGAGGCGATCAGCCACGCCAAGGCGGCCAAGGTGCCGATCGTCATCGCGCTCAACAAGATCGACAAGGCGGATGCGAACCCGGACCGGGTGAAGACCGAGCTTTCCGAGGCCGGCGTGATCGTCGAGGACTACGGCGGCGACACGCCGCTGGTCCCCGTGTCGGCGCGGACCCGCGTGGGCTTGGACGAGCTGATCGAGATGATCCTGCTCGTCTCGGACCTCCAGGAGCTCAAGGCGAACCCGAAGCGCGCGGCGGTCGGAACGATCGTCGAGGCCCAGCTCGACAAGAACCGCGGCGCGGTCGCGACCGCGATCGTCCAGACGGGGACGCTCCGCGTCGGCGACGTGATCGTGGTCGGCGAGACGTTCGGCAAGGTCCGAGCGCTCGAGAACGACGAGGGCAAGCGGATCACGTCGGCCGGTCCGTCGTCGGCGGTGGTCATCCTCGGCCTCTCGGCCGTCCCGGAGGCCGGCGACATCCTGCGCGTGGTGGCCGACGAGAAGGCGGCTCGCGCGGTCGTGGAGACGCGTCAGGCCGAGGCGGCCTCGAAGGGCGGCGACGGCAGCGGCCGAGCGACGCTCGAGGACCTCTACCGCCAGATCCAGGCCGGCCAGGCCAAGGAGCTCCGGATCATCCTCAAGGCGGATGTGTCGGGCTCCCTGGGAGCGATCACCCACGCGCTCGACCAGCTCAACCAGGACGAGATCCGGATCAACGTCCTCCACGAGGGCGCCGGCGACATCACCGACAACGACGTGATGCTGGCCTCGGCATCGGACGCGATCATCGTCGGCTTCAATACGAAGATCACCGACACCGCGCGTCGCGCGGCAGACGCCGAAGGCGTGGATGTCCGCCTGTACGACATCATCTACAAGCTCACCGACGACGTTGGAGCCGCGCTCCAGGGTCTGCTCGAACCCGAGATCGTGGAGGTCGTCGAGGGCCGCGCAGAGGTCCGCCAGATCTTCCGCGTCGGCAAGTCGACGGTCATCGCCGGCTGCTTCGTCACCGACGGCCGGATCGTGCGCGGCGGCGCCCGCGTGTGGCGCGGCGGCCGGGTGGTGGCGACGGATCGGATCGAGTCGCTCCGGCGCTTCCGGGATGACGTCCGCGAGGTCCAGCAGAACTACGAATGCGGCATCGGCCTCGCCGGGTACAACGACCTCGAAGAAGGCGACATCATCGAATGCTTTGTGTCACAGACCGTTAGCCGAGTCGCCACCGCGTGACCTTGGTCGCCGCCAGGGCGCCGCATGCGCGTGTTGGCCGGTCCGGGCGCTCGCTTACGCACGCACAAGTGCGCGCGCGAGCGTCCTCCCGGCCGCCTTCGCCTGCGACGTCCTGACGGCGAGTCCGAGTTCGGAGTGACATGACACAGCGAACGGATCGGATCGATGAGCTCTTGCGGGAGGAGATGACGTCGATCCTGACTCGCGACGTGGACGACCCGCGGATCGGGTTCGCCACGATCACGGACATCGAGACCGCCCCCGATCTTCGCCATGCCAAGGTCCTCGTCAGCGTGATCGGCCAGCCGGCCGAGCGGCAGGCGACGATCGTCGCGCTCGGCCGGGCGATGCCGTACGTCCGGCACGAGCTCGGGAAGCGACTCCGGCTCAAGCGGATCCCGGAGTTCCATCTCGAGCTCGACGAGCGGTTCGAGCGCGGGACCCGGATCCTCCATCTCCTCGACGAGCTGGAGGCAGGGCGCGTCCCGGACCAGACGACGACCGACGGCGAGACGCTGCCGACGCCGCATCCGCTCACGGCCGAGGAAGCCGCGCGGGCGGCCGGGTTCGGGGCGGCCGCGGCCGAGCAGGCCGTCCGCGAGGAGCGCGGCCGAGGCGGGCGGCGCGGTCGAGCCGGCGGGGCAGCCGCGGAGCGGCGTCGGAGGTGATCGACCTCGGTCCGTGGCTTGGCGACGTCCCGGCGGCGGTCGTCGAGCGGCTGACGAACGCTCGCCGTGTGCTCGCGGTGGGCCACGAGAACCCCGACGCCGACACGCTCGGCGCGACGCTCGCGATCTGCCGGCTCGTCGAGCGGACCGGAGCCAGCGCGACCGCCGTCTTCGCCGATCCCGTGCCGCCGCTGTACGACTTCCTGCCCGCTGCGGCCCGCGCCCGGACGGATCCGGATCCGTCGGTCGACTACGACCTGCTCGTCGCGAGCGACTGCGGGGCGCTCGATCGGATCGGCTCGGTGGTTGACCGGCACCCGGACCTCTTCGCGCGGCTACCCATGGTCGTGATCGACCACCACGCCTCGAACGATGCGGCCGGCCCGCTCGACTGGATCGAACCGGCGAGCGCGGCGACGTGCGAGATGGTCACGCTCCTCGCTGCGCGACTCGGGGTCCCACTCGACGCCGACGGGGGCGCGATGGCGGCCGAGCTGATGGCCGGCATCGTCATGGACACCGCCACCTTCGCCCACCCGAACGCGACGCCGCGAACGCTCGCGGTCTCCGCCGCGCTCGTCGAAGCGGGAGCGCCCCTGTCGGACATCTCGCGACGGCTGTACCGCACGAAGCCGGACGTCCAGCTCCGCCTGTTCGGGCGGGTTCTCGCCCGGCTCGAGTCGGCGGCCGGCGGCCGGATCATCCACTCCACGTTGCTGGACGCCGATCTCGCGGCGACCGGCGCGACGGCACCGCACTCGGAGGGGATCATCGATCTGCTCGCCCAGAGCGACGAGGCCGAGGTCGCGATCCTGTTCAAGGAGGCAGGGGAGGGGACTCGCCTGAGCGTCCGGACGAAGCCGGGCGGCGTCGATGCGACGGTGCTGACCGGCACGTTCGGAGGTGGCGGACACGCTCGGGCGTCCGGAGCGACGATTGCGGAGAGCGTCGACGCGGCGCGACCCCGGGTCCTCGCCGAGGCCGAGCGGCTCGTCGCCGCCGTCCGGCGCTGATCCGCGCGTGGACGGGGTCCTCGTCGTCGCGAAACCCGTCGGCCCGACCTCGCACGACGTCGTGGGGCTCGTCCGCCGGCTGAGCCAGACGAAGCGGGTGGGCCACGGCGGAACCCTGGATCCGTTTGCGAGCGGCGTGCTGCCGGTGTTCCTCGGCAAGGCGACCCGGCTGGTCGAGTACCACCTCGGCGATCGGAAGCGCTACCGCGCGACCGTCTGCTTCGGCGCGTCGTCGACGACCGATGACCTCGAGGGTGCGCTGACGCCGGCATCGGGAGCGCCGCCCTCGCGCGAGGCGGTCGTGGGAGCCTTCGCCCGGTTCCAGGGCGAGATCGAGCAGCGCCCGCCGGCGTACAGCGCGATCAAGGTTGCGGGGCGCCGCGCCTACGCGCTGGCGCGGGCCGGCCAGACGGTGGAGCTCGCTCCGAGGACGGTTCGGATCGAC
>Ga0081539_10005917_pt1 | contig 12084 bp, 7 predicted proteins | sample TabmetS4T2R2_FD_71023 | JGI IMG/M metagenome (GOLD analysis project Ga0081539, IMG submission 71023) | Tabebuia heterophylla rhizosphere microbial communities from the University of Puerto Rico - S4T2R2 | ecosystem: Host-associated > Plants > Roots > Rhizosphere ...
GCACGTCTCGGTGGTCGGGTTCGACGACGACCGGCTCGCCGCGCTGCCGCACGTCGACCTCACCACCGTCCGCCAGGACCCGGCCGAGCTGGCCGCCGGCGCCGTCCGTCGCGCGGTACAGCGCCTGGCCGGCGAACCGGTGGCCGAGCAACCCGAGGACGTCGTCGTCCGCCCGAGCCTGATCGTCCGCGGCACGACGTCCCGTCCACGGCGCTGAATAGCATGTGCGCCATGTGGCGGGTGGAGGATCACCTCGAGGGCAAGCCGCCGGAGTCCGTTGCGCTCTACCACCGGTTCGTCGAGCTCCTCGACGCCTGCGGCCCGGTCACGGTCTCGGTGTCGAAGACCACGATCACCTTCAAGGGCACGCGCCGGGGGTTCGCCGGCGCGCGCCCCACGAAGACCGGGCTGGTCGGCTACCTGGACCTGCAGCGGGTGGTGGAGGACCGGCGGTTCACCCGGGTGACGCCGTACACGAAGCGCCTGTTCGTCCACCAGTACCGGATCGCGGCGCCGGAGGAGCTGGACGACGACTTCGCCGGCTGGCTGTGCGAGGCGTACGCCGTGGGCGCCGGCGCGCACCTCGACCGACGACCCGCTACGGGAGCGGGCCCAGGGTGAGGTGCCGGCCGTCGAGGGCGGACTCGATCGTGCCGACGACGGTGCCCGGGGAGATGCGCACGTCGGTCGCCCGCAGGTAGCCGGTGTGCCGGCCGCTCACCCGCAGGTCCGCCGTGTAGCGGGAGTCGGCGCCGTAGAGCCCGGGCCGGTCGTAGACGGCGCGCTCGACGCCGTCGAGCACGAAACCGGCCTCGTCCGCGTAGTTCCGGTCCCGGACCTCGACCGCGAGGTCGAAACCGGGCACCGGCGACGGCCCCTGCGTGACCTCGATCGTCCCCGAGACCCGGCCCCGGTGGCGGCTCGGGACGGTGACGTCCGGCGGCACGTAGCAGCCGGCCGGCGCCGCCCAGCGCGGTGACGGCGTCGCGCGCGGGGGCAGCGGACGGCCCGGACGCCGCGCGGTGAGGCGCGCGATCACCACCCGCGTCGCGGTGTCGCCGATCCGCTGCTGCCAGAACACGACCGCCGTCCCGTCGGGCTTCCAGCGGAAGTTGGGCTTCGAGTCCCACCCGGCGGCCAGGGCGCCGGGCGCCAGCGGCTGCCCGGGCGAACCGTCCAGGGCGTCGCCCTCCGGCGCCAGCCACGGCTCCGCGACCTGCGGGTTCCGGGTCGTGAAGACGGCGAACGGGAGCGCCTGGATGCCGGTCTCGATCGCCGCCGGACGCCGGAGCTGGGCGACGGTCTCGAGCAGCCCGGTGCCGCGGGCGCTGCCGACCACCTGCCAGCGGGTGCCGCGGTGGACCTGGGCGGAGATCTCGACGTCCTCGTCCCAGTCCGGCGCCGTCGTGATCCGCCGCTGCCGACCTGAATGAAGGTCGACGGCGACGTCGTCGGGGTTGCCGGCGTCGAAGGCGCCGAGGAAGCGCGAGAACAGGACCTCGCGGCCGTCCGGCGTGAATCCCTTGAGCTCGCCGTCGGTCGCCACGACGCGGGCGCCGTCGACCTGGTACGTGTCGCCGCGGCGGGCGAGCGTGCCCACGATCCCCACCCCGGTGGGCCGCCCGCCCGCCGTGCGCCGCACCTGCGTGAGGCCGACGTGGACGCCGTCCGGCGCGATCCGGAGCTCGCGCTGGTCCTGCTCGACGTTCGCGTCGCCGGCGGCCGGCGGCACCAGCGGCACGACGCGGGCGCTCCGGCAGTCGAGCACCGACGGCGCGCACTCGACGACCGCGTGGTCGGCCGCCGCCACCGGCGACTGTGGCCCGACGCGGACGAGCACGCGCCGGCCGTCCGGGAACGCGATCGGCTTGAGCAGGTCGGCGCCGTGCCACGTCGCGCAGGTGAGGCACCGCAGGTCCGTGCCGTCCTCGGTGAACGAGACCAGCTGCGTGCCGGCGAAACCGGCGGAGGTCGCGGCGGCGAGCAGCCGCGACCCGTCGGCGGTGTAGCCCGGGAAGCGCACGCCGGTGACCGACGCCGGCAGCGGCACCACCCGCTGCGCCGCCGGCTCCGGCCGCGGCGGCGCCGGGTACCCGGGACGGCCGGAGAACCGCACGGTGACCGTGCGCCAGCCGCGCGTGGCGTCCGAGCTGAAGTCGGTCTGCTGCGCGGTGTGGCTCGGGCCCAGGTCCAGCCGGAGCGAGAGACGCCCGCGCCGGTCGGCCACCACCGGGCGCGTCGCGCCGTCCACCTGGATCCGGTAGCGCCGGCCCGGGACGTACCGCGGCGGCGTGACGACGTCCAGCCGGCCGCTGCCGGTGGCCACCAGCCGGTCGGGGGCGACGTCGAGATAGGCGAACTCGCGGACGGCACGGTGCGCCGCGAAGCTCCAGCCCCACGCGGTGAAGGACGGATGCGCGGAGGCGACGGTGAACGACGGCGGCGGCGCGGGCGGGTGTGCGAGCCGGCCGGGCAGCCAGCCGGCGAACTCGCGCAGGTCGCGGTCCCAGTAGGGCCGGGAGTGCGAGCCGGGGAAGAACCGCGCGTCGGCGCCGGTGACGCCGGCCCGCTTCAGCGCCGCCAGGAAGTTCTGCGCCATCTGGTGCGCGCCGGCCTCCGTGAGCAGCCGGATCTGCCACCTGGTGCGCTCGGCCGGGTCCGTCGGCGGCGTCGGGGAGTCGAACGGGCCCGGCGTCCCGTCGCCGGAGCGGACGAACAGCCGCACGCCGCGCAGGTTCGCCGCGAGGGCGGTCGGGCTGTTGTCGCGCCAGACGACCTCCTGCGTCGCCGGGTCGCCCCGCACGCAGTTCTTCGACCGCCCCTGGCCGACCGTCGGGTCGAGGCTGCCGGAGAAGGACGCCGCGTAGCCGAAGGTCCCCGGGAACTCCGCCGCGTACTTCACCGCCCCGCCGCCGCCCATGGAGATGCCGGCGATCGCGCGGCCCGCGGCGTCCGCCCGGGTCGGGAACGCCCGGTCGACGAACGGGACCAGCTCGCGCACGTGGTAGCTCTCCCAGGCCGGCACCGGGCCGGTCTCACCGGCCTCGAGCCCGAACCAGTCGGTGTAGCCGCCGTTGCGGTTGTGCCCGGCGGCGTCGACGTCGGAGCCCTGCGGCATGACGACGATCGCGCCGAGGTCGCCGAGCACCTGGTCGACGTGGTCCCGCTCGATCCAGTTGCGGTAGCTGCCGCCGGCGCCGTGCAGCAGGTAGAGGGTGGGGTACCGGGTGCGCCCCGACGGGTCGAACCGGCGCGGGAGCAGGACGTCGACGTGCTGCTCGCCGGCCATGGCGCGGGAGGCGAGGGTCAGGCTGACGACGCGCCCCTGCGTGCTCCGGCCGAGCTCGCGGAGGCCGGTCGTGACCGGCGTCGCCCGCTCGACGCAGGCCGGCCACGTCGCGGCGACCGGGACCGGCGGCGTGCTCGGGGGCGCCGCGGCGGCGAGCCCGGTGCCGAGCCCGGCACCGAGGCCGACGCCGAGCAGGGCGAGGGAGGCACCGGCCAGACGGCGGCGTCCGGTCAGGAGAGGAAGGCTCATGCACCGGATGCTGGGACGCCGCGCTGCCGCCCACCGGAAGCCTCCCTGACGGTTTCCTGACGGTCTCCGGCGACGCCGCCGCGGCGCCGTCGGGCGCGGCTAGCATGAACGCTCCCGAGGCCGGTGGGGGTGGTGATGACCGATCCCGCGGGCCCGGCGCGGGCGGCCGGCGAGCGCCTGCTCGTCGTGGACGACGATCCGCACATCACCGAGCTGCTGGTGACGACGCTGCGCTTCGCCGGCTTCGAGGTGACCTCGGCGCCCTCCGGGGCGGAGGCGCTGCGCGTGGCCGCGGAGTTCCGGCCCGCGGTCGCCATCCTCGACGTCCTGCTGCCGGACATCGACGGCTTCGAGGTCATCCGCCGGCTCCGGCGGAACGGCCACCGGTTCGCCGTCCTGTTCCTGACCGCCCGCACCGGGACGGCGGACAAGATCACCGGCCTCTCCCTGGGCGGCGACGACTACGTCACCAAGCCGTTCAGCATCGGCGAGGTGATCGCGCGGCTGGAGGCGCTGCTGCGCCGCAGCCGGGGCGTGGAGCCGGGCACGGTCCTGCGGTACGCCGGCCTCGAGCTCGACCAGGACGCGCACCAGGTGCGCCGCGACGGGCGGCCGGTCGAGCTGTCGCCCACCGAGTACCGCCTGCTGCGGTACCTGCTGCTCAACGCCGGCCGGGTGGTGTCCAAGGCGCAGATCCTCGACCAGGTCTGGCAGTACGACTTCGGCGGCGACGCCGGCGTGGTGGAGAAGTTCGTGTCGAACCTCCGGCGCAAGATCGACGCCGACGGGACGCCGCTGCTGCAGACGGTCCGCGGGTTCGGCTACTCGCTGCGGCTACCGCCCGGGCCGACGGGATGAGCGCGGGATGAGCGCGGGATGAGCGCGGCATGAGCGCCGCCCGCGGCCTGCGCCCCCTGCCGCGCACGCTGCGCGGGCGCCTGCTGGTCGGCGTCCTCGTGCTGGTGACGGCGGGGCTGGTCGGCTCGGACGTCGCGACGTACGCGCTGCTCCGCTCGTACTTCGACGCCCGGACCGAGCGCCAGCTCGCCCGGACCGCCGACCGCGTCGACCAGGCGCTGGCCAACCGGCGGGACGTGCGGGCGATCGACCAGACCCTGCGGCTGCTGGCCGGCAACCGGGTGCAGGCGCTGCTGGTGGACGGCGCGGGCCGGCTCACGGCGTCGCCGCCGGCGGCGGACCCGGGGCGCGGCGCGCTGCTCGCGGCGCTGGACCCGGGAACGGTCGCGCGGTTGCGCCGGCGGCCCGGCCGGAGCGAGCGGCTCGCGACGTCGTGGGGCTCGTTCCGCGTCGCCTACCGCCCGGTCGCCCGCGCGGCGACAGGCACCGGGACGGGCGCGGCGGGAGCGGTGGCGCCGGTGGCCGGCGTCGTCGTCGCGGTGTCGCTGCGCGAGGACGACGAGACCCTGCACCACCTGGCGGTGACGACGGCGCTCGTGACCGCGGTGGCGCTGCTGGCGCTCGTCCTGCTCGCCCTCGGCGTGCTCGCGGTCGGGCTGCGCCCGCTGCGGCGGATGGCGGCCACGGCGGGCGCCATCGCGGGCGGCGACCGGGCCCGGCGGATCGAGCCCGGCCACCCGGATACCGAGACGGGCCGGCTGGCCGTCGCCCTGAACGACGCCTTCGACCAGCAGGTCCTGGCCGAGGAGCGGCTGCGGCGGTTCGTCGCCGACGTCTCGCACGAGCTGCGCACGCCGCTGACCACGATCGGCGGCTGGGCCGACCTGTACTTCCAGGGCGGGCTCGCCGACCCGGCCGCCACGGCGACGGCGATGAGCCGGATCGCGGACGAGGCCGCCGGCATGCGCAGCCTGGTCGAGGAGCTGCTCCTGCTCGCCGACCTCGACCAGCAGCGGCCGCCGGCGACGGAGCCGGTCGCGCTGTCGGCCCTCGTCGCCGAGGTCGTGGCGGACGCGCGCGTCATCGCGCCCGACCGCGACGTCACGCTGGCGGACCGCGGCGGGCAGGCGGTCGTCGTCGGCGACGCCGCCCGGCTCCGGCAGCTCGTCCGCAACCTGCTCGCCAACGCGATCCAGCACACGCCGCCGGGCACGCCGGTGCACGTGAGGCTCGCCGTCCACGACGACGGTGGGACGCCGCGGGTGACCCTGACCGTCGCCGACGAGGGGCCGGGCGTGCCGCCGGCGGCACGGCCGCACCTGTTCGAGCGCTTCTACCAGGGGTCGCCGGTCCGGCGGCGGGGCAAGGGGCTGGGCCTCGCGATCGCGCGCGCCGTCGTCGAGGCGCACGGCGGCGTGATCGAGCTCCGCGATCCGCCGGGCGGCACCGGCAGTGAGTTCGTCGTCACGATTCCGGCCTCGCCGGCGGGCCGCGACGGGCCCCACCTCAGCCGATCGTCGGGAACAGGTCCAGCGTCGTCGACTTGACGTCACCCTTCAGCGGCACGCTGGCCTTGCGGAGCGCCCGGAACACCGCCGGGTCGGGGATCACGCGCTTGCCCTTGACGCCGACCACGAAGGCCCGCTTGTCCGGGCCGGGGACGGTGGCGATGAACATGTCGTCGTCGAACGGCACGTCGGTCTCGAACGGCGGCCGGAACACGGCCTTGATCTGGCTCACGCTGCGCCGCTTCACGAAGACGCCGCCGCCGTCGTGCTGGGAGCCCTTGGCGCCCGAGGTGTTGCCCTCGACGGCGCTGAAGTGCCCGTCGGTGACCTTGCTGATGGCGATGCCGACGTGGTCGGCGTCGTGGGGCAGGTCGCCCTTGGCGACCACGCCGAAGTCGTAGAGCACGAGGTCGCCCGGGAGGATGTTCTTGAGGTTCCGGATCCGCTTCCAGCCGAGCGCCTTCTGGGCGTCCATCAGGCGCTGGTTGGTGCTCGCCGGGTTGTGGAAGCCGTGGTACCGCAGGTCGTAGCCGGCCTGCCGGAAGCACCACCAGATGAAGATCCCGCACCAGAAGACGCCGTCCAGGCCGTACTCCTTGCCGTACTTCGTCTTGTTCACCGGTTTCTCCGTGGTACCCACCTCGCGCATCGCGACCCGGATCAGGCGGTCCGCGGTGAAGACGAGGTTCGGGTCGTCGGCCATGGCGCTCAGCTCCTTCACGAGGTTCCGCACCGCTCCTGGACAGAGGCCTCACGCGCCGGGCGTGATACCTGCCGGCTCCCGGGCGTCCGGCAGGTCGCGGGCGCGGCCCACCGGGCTCAGGGCGAGCACCAGCCAGCAGGGCGCGAGCAGGCCGGTCATGATCCACATCGCCGGCCGGTACCCGACGGCGTCGCCGAGGGCGCCGCCGGCCACGGAGCCGAGCGGGATCGTGCTGTAGTTGATCATCATGGCCGTCGCGACGACGCGGCCGAGCAGGTGCGGCGGGCAGTAGGTCTGCCGGAAGCCGGCGACGACGACGTTCGCGACCGTGATGCCGGTGCCGACCAGGAACGCGCCGAGCGCGAAGCGCACCAGGCCGGGCCCCGGCGTCGCCGTCGCCATCAGCAGGGCCGACGGCCCCGCGACCGCCTGCAGCAGGACCAGGCCGCGCCCGGTGCCGAGGCGCCTGGTGACCGGGCCGGCGAGCAGCGCTCCGGCGACGCCGCCGGCGCTGCCGGCGGTGAGCAGCAGCCCGACCGACGCCGGGCTCAGCCCGACGGTGCGCACCAGGAACACGACCTGCACGGCCTGGTAGCCCAGCAGCGCCAGGTTCGCCAGCGCCCCGTAGGCGACCAGCGGCCGCAGGTACGCGTCCCGCCCCACGAAGCGGAGCCCCTCGGCGACCTGCCGGCGCAGGGGCACCGGGTCCGCGCGGTGCGCGGGCGCCGGCTCGACGACGCCGATCCGCGTCAGGCACAGCGCGGAGACGGCGAACGTCACGGCGTCCGCGAGCAGCCCCGACGCCGCGCCGAGCGCCTGCGCGAGCAGCCCGGCCGCCCCCGGCCCCGCGACCTGCGTGGCGGCCTCGGCGCCCTGCAGCCGCGCGTTGCCGGCGAGCAGGTCGCGCCCGCCGAGGACGACCGGGATGTAGGCGTGGTACGCGGTGGCGAAGCACACCGCCACCGTGCCGGCGACCAGCGCGACGGCGACCAGCTGCGCCAGCGTGAGGACGCCGAGCCACGCCGCGACCGGGACGCTGGCCAGCGCCGTCGCCGAGGTCAGGTCGCACGCGACCAGCAGCGGCCGCTTGCGCGCGCGGTCGACCCAGGCGCCCATCGGCAGGCCGGCCAGCAGCCACGGCAGCCACACCGCCGACGCGAGCAGGCCGACCTCGGCGGCGCCGGCGTCCAGGACGACGACGGCCGTCAGCGGCAGGGCGACCAGCGTGATGCTGTTGCCGAGCCCGCTGGTGGTCTCGCCGATCCACAGCAGGCGGAAGTCGCGCCGGCCGAGCGGCCCCCTGCCCCACGGCCCACGCCGCTCCGCGGAACGATCGCGCACCCCGGCATCATGGCTGCCGGGCCGCGCCGGCCGGCGTCACGGCAGGTCGGCGAGCAGCCCGCCACGCCATGGAGCGGCAGCTCGCCGTCATGCTCGCGGAGGGCCGGACGACGCGGCAGGCCCCGGCCGCGCTGTTCCCCAGCCAGGGGACGGTGGTGTACCTGTGCCCGAAGCCGGACTTCGCCTCACTCCCGGAACCGGCCCCAGCGCCGGCAACGGACGCAGGGACCACAGGGACACGGTGATCACCGTCAGGTGGGCGAGGATTCTCGGCCAGCCCGAGGCGCCCTCCAGGGCCGGTTGCGAGGTCCAGAAGGCGGCCAGCGCCGGGAGCGTGAACAGCACCGGCAGGCGGCCCGAGCGGGCGTCGGCGAGCAGGGCCAGGGCGACGACGCTCGCGGCGTACGACGGCGCCGGGTTCATCTCGGCCATCGACCGCACCGTGAACGCGAGCAGCAGCGCCACCGCCGGCGCTCGCCGGGCCATGCCCCACACCGCCACCGCGGTGCTCGCGCCGAGCTGCACCGGGCGCAGCCAGATCGGCGGCGGCCCGTCCAGCCCGCCGGTCTCGCCCCAGAAGCTGTGCGGCGAGACCCGCATGACGCCCTTGGCCGCGTGCAGGAACCCGGCCGGCGAGTCCCAGACGAACGGCAGCCAGAGCAGCACGAACACCACCGTGGCCAGCGCCGCCGTCTCCGCCGACGAGACGACGAGCGGCGCGAACACCACCGCCGTCGGCTTCGCCAGCAGCGCCACCGCCCACAGCGCCAGGACGACGCCCGGCCGGGCACCGCGGTCGAGGGCGTGGACGACGAGTGCGGCGCAGACCAGGACGAGCGCGTCGTCCGCGTGTCCCTTCCAGGCGAACTGCGCCCACGGCACCACCAGCCCCCAGCACGCGACGAGCCAGAGGCCGTCGCGGCGCCGGCCGTCGAGCGGCGCGGCGGCCAGCGCCAGGAACGGCAGGACGAGCGCGGCCACCAGGACGACGTAGCCCGCGTGCGGCAGCCGGCTGGCCGCGATCGCGAGCGGGCCCATCTGGGCCCGCGGCTCCTCGAGGTACGTGCGGTACCAGTCCGCGGAGAGCAGGACGCCGGCCGCCCGCCGCGCGATCCCCAGGTCGGGGTGCACGAACCAGCGCCAGGTCCAGGCGTCGACGACGGTGACGAGCGCCACCAGCGCGACGACGACCCCGGCCGTGCCGCGGCCGCGCGCCGGGTCTCTCTCGGTGCCCGCGGGCGCGACGAGCGCGCGCGGCTCATGGTCGATCACAGCAACCCCCCAGCCCGCGCGCGGCGAAAGCCCCCACCCCGGCGCCCGCGGCTCGTCCCACCCTTGCCCTCTTGACACCGTGGGACGCCGGAAAGGTTGCCGATCGGTACGGACGAATGCGCCGCTGCGTTACGTTCGTCGATGTGATCCGGGCGCGCGTGGCGAGCCCGACCTTCGTCGGGCGCGTACCCGAGCTCGCCCTGCTCCGCGAGGCCCACGCCGCCGCGCCGGGCGGCGTCTTCCTCGGCGGTGAGGCGGGCGTCGGCAAGTCCCGGCTGGTGGGCGAGTTCCTCGCCGACGTCGCGGGCGGCGCCACGGTGCTGCGCGGCAACTGCCAGCCCGGCGGCGGCCTCACGCCGTACGCCCCGATCGCAGAGGCGCTGCACCCGCTGGCCGACCGAGTCCACGACGGCCCGCTCGCCCGCCTCCTCACCGCCGACCCGGTGGGGCCGGAGCCGCCGGACGCCGACCAGCGCCGGCTGTTCGGCGCGGTGGTCCGGCTGCTGGAGGGGCTGGCCGCCGAGCGGCCCGTCGTCCTCGTCGTGGAGGACCTGCACTGGTCCGACGCGTCCACCCGCGAGCTGCTCGACGTGCTGCTGCGCAGCCTGCGGGCACCGGTCCTGGTGCTCGGTACCTACCGGGACGACGAGGTGCCCGGCCGCCATCCGCTGCGCGGCCTGCTCGCCGAGCTGTCCCGGCTGTCGGGGCCGGTCCGGGTGACCACCGTCGAGCTGCACCGGTTCGACGCCGGCGAGGCCCGGCAGCAGATCGAGGGCATCCTCGGCGACGCCGCCCCCGACCGCCTGGTGCACAGCGTGTTCGCGCGCTCGGACGGCAACCCGTTCCTCGTCGAGGAACTGCTCGCCGTCGCGGACGGCGCCGAGCTGCCGAGCACGCTGCGCGACATCCTCCTCAGCCGCTGCCGCGAGCTGCCCGCGAAGGCACTGCCGCTGCTGCGCACGCTCGCCGTCGCCGGGCACGCCGTCCCGCACGCCCTGCTCGTGAGCGCCCTGGGCCGCGACCCGCAGCGCGACCGGGACGACGACGCGACCGTGGCCACGCTGCGAGCCGCGGTCGACCGGCACGTGCTGGTCTCCACGCCCGACGGGTACCGGTTCCGCCACGCCCTCGTCGCCGAGGCCCTCGTCGCGGACGCCCTGCCCGGCGAGCTGATCCCGCTGCACCGCCGCTTCGCCGACGCGCTCGAGGCGGCCGGCGGCGTCCCGCGGTGGGCCGAGCTGGCGCACCACCGGTTCGCCGCGCACGACCTCGGGCCGGCGCTGGTCGCGTCCGTCCGGGCCGGCCAGGCCGCCGAGCGGGTGTTCGCGCTGGCCGAGGCGCTGCGGCACTACGAGCGCGCGATCGGGCTCTGGTACGACGCCCCCGAGGCGCATGCGGAGGCCGCCCTCGACCTCGTCGGGCTCCGTGCCCGCGCCGCCGACATGTCCGCCCTCCTCGGCGACACCGATCGGGCGATCACGCTGATCCGCGATGCCGTCGCCGAGGCCGGCGACCCGACCCGCGAAGGCCTGCTGCACGAGCGCCTCGGCCGGTACCTCTGGAGCGACGCGCACCCGGCGGACACCGTCATCGGCGCGTACCGGCGTGCCGTCGAGCTGGTCCCGGACCGGCCGACCCGCGAGCGGGCCCGGGTGCTCGCCGGGCTGGCCAGCGCGCTCATGCTCCACCACAGGTTCCGGGAGTCCCGGCCGGTCGCCGAGCAGGCGCTCGCCGTTGCCCGCGCGGTGGGCGCCCGCGAGGAACAGGGCCACGTGCTCGCCACGCTCGGCCTCGTGTTCGTGGCGCTCGGCGAGGCCGACGTCGGAGTCGGGCACCTGCGCGCGGCGCTGGCGATCGCGGTGTCGTCCGACCGCCTGGAGGACATGCACCGCTCGTACGCGAATCTGACCGACGCGCTCCGCAGTACCGGTGATCTCGCCGAGGCGCTGGCGGTGGCCCTCGAGGGGCACGCGAGCGCGCAGGTGCGCGGCACGATCTGGACCGAGGGCGAGCACCTGCTGGCCAACGTCGTCCACGCGCTGTTCCTCATGGGCCGCTGGGACGAGGCCCTCGCCCTGCTGCCGGGCGTGCCGCAGAGCCGCGGCTTCGCGACGGCCGCCGCCTCGGTCTCGCTGGCCGCGGTCCGTGTGCTCACGGCGGTCGGGCGCTTCGCGCCGGCAGCGGAACACCTGGCCGCCGCGCTTCGCCGGCTCGGGGGCGACGCCCACGCGAACCTGCAGGTCCTGGCCCTGACCGAGCAGGCAGACCTGGATCTGTGGCAGAACCGGCCCGAGGACGCCCTGCGTCACCTCGACGGAGGCCTGGCGGTGCTGGACGGCCATGACGCCGACGGTCACGCCGCGGCCGTCGTCGCGCTCGGGCTGCGCGCCGCCGGCGACCTGCGCCAGTTCGCCGGGAAGGCCGACGCCGCTGCCTCGGCTGCCGAGCCCTACGCCGCCTGGCTCGCCGCGCTGCCGCCGTTCCGCAACGCGCCGGCGGAGTCGCTCGCCCTGCACGCCGTCGCCCGCGCCGAGCTGACCCGCGTGCGGGACCGCCCCGACCCCGCGGCCTGGGCGACCGCCGCCGCGGCCTGGGAGGCGTTCGGCTGCCCGTTCCACCGCGCGTACGCGCTGTGGCGCGAGGCGGAGGCGCACCTGAGCGACCGCCACGGCCGCCCGGCGGCGCGGCGTCGCCTCGCCACGGCCGCGGCGATCGCGGCGGACCTCGGCGCCGAGCCGTTGCGCCGGCAGGTGGCGGCGCTGGCCGCCCGGGCACGGCTCGACCTCGACGCGGCGGACGGGCCCGGCGCGCGGGGCGCCGGCGAGCCGGCCGCCGCGCCGTACGGCCCGACGCCCCGCCGGCTG
>Ga0081539_10005918_pt1 | contig 12084 bp, 12 predicted proteins | sample TabmetS4T2R2_FD_71023 | JGI IMG/M metagenome (GOLD analysis project Ga0081539, IMG submission 71023) | Tabebuia heterophylla rhizosphere microbial communities from the University of Puerto Rico - S4T2R2 | ecosystem: Host-associated > Plants > Roots > Rhizosphere ...
GCCCACCGCGGGCTCAGCCGGACGCCGATCATGAGGTGCGAGACACCATACAACGCTATGGTGCGCAAGGACGTGGCCCCTATGGCACGCGCCGCCTCAAGCAGCTGTTGGCGCAGGAGGGACTGCAGGTCAGTCGTCGCCGCATCGGGCGCGTGCTGACCCAGGCGGGCCTGCGCTGTAAAACGCGGCGGAAATTCAAAGCGCCTCGGGTCTCGGAGCAGGCGCAGACGATCGCGCCAAACCAGCTCAATCGGGAGTTTACAGTGCAAGTGCCCGATACGGTCTACGTGGGTGATATCACCTATCTTCCTACAGGCGAAGGCTGGCTCTATTTGGCCGCCGTGTTGGATCTCTGCTCGCGGGCCGTGGTCGGGTGGTCGATGGCTAATCATATGCGGGCCGAATTGGTGAACCAGGCGTTGGCCATGGCGCTCTGCCAGCGTCAGCCCACCGCGGGCCTCATCATGCATACGGACCGTGGCAGCCAGTATGGCGCCGACAGCTATCGCCAGCTCCTGGCGCAACACGGGATGCAACCCAGTATGAGTCGGAAGGGCAACTGTTGGGATAATGCTGTGGCCGAGAGTTTCTTCCATACCTTAAAAACCGAATTGATCTCTCTGGAGGACTATGACACACACGAGGCCGCCCAGACAGCGGTATTTGAATATATTGAGGTTTTCTATAATCGCCAGCGCTGTCATTCAGCGAATGGCTATCTCGCTCCTCTGGTCTCTGAGCAAGCCTTAAAAACCAACGAGATTTTTTGTCCGGAAAAGTGTTGACGCATCAGACAATCCTTGCCTCTCACTCGTGCTTGCCCCTCCTCTCACCCCGCTCGATGCCTCCATGGCGCTCGCCCACCGCTTTCGCTCGCGTTCGTGCTATAGACCCCACCCCGCCGCAGCAAGGCCCACACGATCCGTGCATTTTTGTTCGCCACCGCCCCGGCCGTTCGATGCCACCCGCGACGCTCGAGCACCCCCTGTATCCACTGGCTGCGACCATCTGTTTTCCGCTTCCCCCAGCGCCGCGTCGCCCGGGCTCCATGGATCAATAGCTTGCGGAAGTCGCTAGCCCCCCGCTTGCTGATCCCTCACAAGCGTGTCTGCCCACCCGTGGAGTGCTGCTTGGGCACCCACCCTAACCAGGCGGCAAACTGGCGGCCATTCTTGAACACCCCCACACCGCCGACTGCCGCCACCAGCGCCGGCGCCGTGCTCGCGCCAAGCCCTGGGATCGTCAGCAGCCGCTGCCACGCCGGATGCGTCGTGGCCAGGCCTTCGCGCTTCTCCTGGTAAGAAGCGATGCGTTGCTCCAGGTCGACAAACTCCTGGACCAACTTCCAAAACAGCTCTTGGCCCAGAGCCGTGAGCTGGTCTTGGTCGCGCTCGCGCTTCGCCACGACGGCTTGACGAAACTTCGCCACGCCTTTGGGCATCACGATGCCATACTCAGGCATCAGCCCGTGTACTTCGTTGATCAAGGCCGTCCGCTCGCTGCTAAGCCGCTCACGCCCCCGGGGCAGCGCTGGGATATCCTGTTGAGCGATCTCCTTGATGGGCACAAAGCGCATGGTCGGCCGCGTCACCGCTGCCGCGATAGCCTCGGCGTCACGCCGAGCATTCTTGTTCGACTTGCCAAAGGGCGTGACGAACTGGGGCGCCAAGCGCTTGACTGCGGGGCCATGCTCGCGGAAGCGCCTGGCCCCGTAAGGCGCCCCGCCGCCGGCTTCCATGCCGATGCGTCCCGGAGGCAGCTTCGCCATACAGGGCATCAAGTCATGCCGAGACAGCCGCGTGCGCCAGACGATCTTGCCCCTCTCATCCATTCCCACCGCGTGCAACACGCGCTTGGCCATGTCGATCCCCAGTACGCTCATCGCTGGTTGCATGAGACTCGCCTCCTGTGGCTCTAGGGGTGCACGGATTGCGCACTCATTGTGGCTCATCGCAGCCGAGCCACATAGGGGCGGGGCCATTTCATTAATGCCGTCGCAACGGTCGATTTTTGGGGCGATTGTTCGTACGGCCCTCTTCCTTGTGGTGCGATGTGTGCTGGGTGCACGGTGTGACATGCTGCCACTGATGCCCCAGGCTGCTGTGGCGCTCGGACAGCCTGGCAGAAGGTGGTGCAGAGTGAGCCGTGGCGCACGGCGACGAGGGCTGCTCCGGCACAGTCACGCCGTATCGCTCTATGCTATCGCGTCTGGTGGCGTCGGGGTCGCCCTGGACCGCGCGGCGGCGCAGCACCTCCGCAGAGCAGAGGGGAGCGGGTATAATACCTGCAAACCACACAGCCTAGTGCAATCTCTTGCCGAGGATACTGATGGAAACGATCCATGGTGCAGAGCTGATCTTACTCTCTTTCCCAGAACAACAGGAAGGCGAGTATGTCGGGGGCCTGTTAACGATCGCGACCCCCATGGGCAAAAACTGGCATTGGTTGCGGGCAGAAGAGTATGTGAACGTCGATGCCCTGCTCGCCGCCGCGTTAGGCTACGCCCAGTGCGTGGGCATTGACCATGTCAAGGTGGTGGAATGCCAGATGGTCGAAGAATATCTGGTGGCGAGCGACGACGGGGACGACGAGGACGACGAGGGCATGGAGGGCGAAATCGAGCTGGAATCGCCGTACTAGGGAGTTATCCCCAGCCGCTGGGGGAAACTGGGATAGGGGAACTCTTCACTATTGGTCTGGCCGATCGGTAGGCAGAGTGCCTGGGATGTGGGCAGGGCAGGCTCTGATAACCCGTTCTCTGTGCACCAAGCGTGGCATGATTGTGCAGGCGTGACGCTGATGCCCAGAAACCGGGGTGATCGGCACGAGGGAGAGACGCTCGCACGGCGGCTGGGTGGGTGGCGTATGCGCGGTGTCGGTCTCGACGCAGGGACGCGAGGCACGCGTCGGAGGCAGGTGGCGTGCAGGCTCCTCCCAGACACCGGGTGGACGCTCCTATCCGCGCCCCAGTGACCCGCGGCCCTCACCTCCGCGCATCGGTACGGGGCGCAGAGACGCCAGCCCGAGCGGCACCGTACCCCCTCGGAGGGACGCGAGGGGCCGAGGAGGCGCTCGGCTGGTTGGCCCTAACCTAGCGAAGGGCGATTTTCTGGCCAAGTAAGGCTGCTCTGGGACTAAAATCGGCGTAGAATCGTCCTGTCGTGCTGGCCGGCACGCGCCACCCGGCGCTCTGAGTGGCCCGAAAGTGCGCACAAACCGCTTACTACGAAGGTTTTGCCTGCACCAGAAGGCCAAACCCGCGCAAAAAAGCGGTGTAATTGGGCTGAAATACGTGGTCAAATGAGGCAAGCGAACTTTTGGTGCGTGCTCCAGCACAGTTGGCATCGCCGCACAGCGTCTACTTGGCCAAAATTTGGGGCTTCGCTAGGTTTGGGCCTTTATGAGTAGTTTCTGCAGTTTGCGTGCCGTCCTGATCGCTCCACGTTGCGTGGCTCGGTACATCCGCTTTTGGAGGCGGAAGACATGCCGTTGGACTTTCTTCCATGGCATGTCTTGCCAGGCCACCTTCAGGGATGGTCCCTGTGTTGTGGCGCATTGCCTCTGACTCACCGCTTTACCTTTCAGCACACCGGCTCGACGTCAGCCTATCCTGGACATGACCCCAGGCGTTTGCTTCTTCGAGCATCCTCGTCCCCAGCCGCATGCGGTTGGCACCTACTCTGGAAGGTCATTAAGCTCGCAGAGGGCTGCTGGGGGTTATGCCGTTCCCCATCTCCATTGGTTGAACCCTGAGGGCGACGCTATCCACCGGGTTTCGTGACAGTGCCGACGGGTCAGAGCTATGGCTGCCCGCGTCGTATCCTGTGCCCTTTTGGCTCCAGCCTGTCAGCCTCTTGCGCTGGTTGACAATCACGATGGCTCACCCACGTCTTGGCTTTCGCTACCCATAGGTTCTTGCGAAGCGAGCGGTCCAGGGGAGGCTCCTAGGCTCTCGCCGTTTATCCCCGCTGCAACCCGTTGAGAACCAGTCGCGGGGTTGGGGGCTACGCGGTCACCTCGGCACCTGAGGGGCGGGGCTTACACCCGCATGGACATGGAGTTGTAAGGCCCTCTGGCCTCACAGCGTGCCTGGAAGTGTGCACCTCCTTTCAGCTAACGGATCGCACATAGCTGTGTGTAGCTCGTCAATACTGACGGAAACGCTGGGCTACGATACATCGTTTTCGAGCCCATAGTGTGGAAAACGGCCCGTTTTAGTGCGGCGCAAGCCGCTCCTTACGGAGCAACTTCAACCATCTACAAATGCTGATAAATTGAGCGAGCCGGGTTATATGCTGAGTTGCTCGGTGAGGATGCTGCTGGCGCTGTCCACCCATCGTCCACTATGATAGACCGGTCGAGTGCTGGTTGGACACATGCAGTCCTCTCACGTGTCACAACGCCGAGAGATCCATCAGGGGCATCACGCAGCAGGAGGAGTCGTGCAGACCAATGAAGGGACAGTTACGTTTAAGTGTGAAGGGTGTGGGGTGCGCAAGCCTGAAGCCGAACGCTATCGTCCCCGGTCGGCGTTTACCGTCTGTTCCCAAGCGTGTTTAGATACCGCGGCCCAGAAGAAGGCGCGAGCCTTGCATGACCCGCGCAGGCGCGACATGCTGGCTACAGACTGACCTGTAAAAATCGTCCGCTTTTTAACCACAAAGGCCAAGAAGGCTTGCCTTCCTCCACAGGGCTCCTACACTGTCTGCGCCTGACGTAGTCCTGAGACCCAGCGGCGCAGCCCGGCATAGATCAGCACCATGCCTATCCCCCAGCAGCCATTGATCAGGAGGCTCGCCAGCATGCGCTGAGGTACCCAGCCGGCGGCGATCGGGGTCCCTTTCAGCGGTGCCACCACGAACCAACTGGCGAACACGGGCCCGAGGACGCCGAAGGCCAAGCCGAGGAGCAGGAGCGGCCAGGCAGGCAGGAGGTCGGCCACCACGGCGAACAGCAGGCCCCACAGCCCACCCCAGAACATCTGGTTCAGGATCGTCGGCACGCCGAAGGGGGGCACGCCCTGCATGGCAAAGACGCGGCTCTGGATCAGACCGACGGTACTGAGCAGGAAGACCATGCCTTGATGGAAGGTCGCGACCGCGAGCGCCCCGGCGAGAAAGCCGAGCACGAGATCGCACCCGCGTGACGGTGTTCCTGGGATGACGTGCGCCATCGCAATGGCCCTTTCCTTGCCATTGGCCCCGTGTGCCTCCACACCGCGGCGGTGGCCCTGGCTTGGCGGCAGTGCTCCTGAAGCCGCTGCGGCTCGTGCTCTCCTGCAAGGCCCAGTGCGCCTGCAGCTGCGGCGAGGGGCCCTGGAGCTTCCCTACAGACGACAACACTGACGACGAGCCCGATATGCCCCTAGGCGCCCGGAAAGAGGTGCTCGGGGAGGGTTGACGCCCCTCAGTGAGAGGCAGAGACCGCGAGCGTGCTGTGCCTCCCGTGCGCTGTCTCTGGAAGAACCAGGCCAACACGGGAGCCATACCTCTGCAACACTGCCTTGCTGTGTCCTCTGAGGGCAACAGGGAGCACAAAAATCCAAAAAAACGCCGGTATAGTGGACGCCGCCCAGCGCAGTTGGCGTATTTTGTCACCGTCTCCAGGGCCTATGTGCCCTCGCATCCCCGCATGCAGTGCCACAATGCACAAACGCCTTGCCTTTGCTCGCGCTTCCGCACCAGGTTTGTGCACGCCCGAACGCCTTCAGTCCTAGGAGCGTCTCGCGTCATGCACAACCGGGCGTTTGTGCAACCTCGGGTCTTGTGAGTCCTCTGGCAAAGTCTGCTATGCTGGAGGGACGCTGCGGCTGCCCGAGGAGCGCTCATGAGCGCGTGATCCCGGAGTGCACGACTCACCTCGGCCATGCCAGTGCGGGAGGGCCGGCACGCGCCGAGGCGGGCCACCACCGCGCGCGTGCCACGATCACCCTTCCGCAGGAGGTCGTGCGCCCGGTGCCGTGCCCCCGTCACGTATCGTCAGGAGGATCAGCAACATGGTCACGCCCTTACTACGCGACAAAAGCCATACGGCGGTGCTCATCATAGACTACCAAAACGACATTGTCAGTGGGATGGCCGTCCACCACCCACAGCTCCTGGACCGGGCTGCCGCCGTCCTCAGCGGCGCCCGCCTCGCGGGATTACCGGTCATCTATGTGACGGTCGGCTTTCGGCCGGGCTATCCGGAGATCAGTGACCGCAATCCACTCTTCCGGGGCCTCAAAGCAGCGGGACGGCTCGGCGAAGGGAGCCCGGGCGCCGCGATCCATCCCCGCGTCGCCCCGCAGCCGACGGAGGTGATCGTTACCAAACGCCGTGTGGGGGCCTTTGCCACGACGGAGCTGGAGAGCATCTTACGCGCCCAGCAGGTGACGAGCCCTGTCCTGCTGGGGATTGCCACGAGCGGCGTAGTGCTGTCGACGGTGCGGTGGGCGACCGATGCCGACTATGAGCTCCTGGTGCTCGCGGATTGCTGCGCGGACGCGGACGTGGAAGTGCACCGCGTGCTCATGCACAAGGTCTTTCCCCGCCAGGCGACGGTGGTCCAGGCGCAGGCGTTTCTCCAGGCCCTGGCCCCTGTGGCAGAAAAGCCTTAGCAGTGGCTCGCGCTCGCAGGGAGCTGCCGTGTGCCGCGGGTGGCCCCACCGCGCGCGGTAGAGGACGCTCTTTGTGGTGCCGCCCTCGCAGCTCCCCACGACCTGGGGCCCTGGCAGATCGCCACTAGCCGTGAGGGTCAACGACGCATCCATGACGTTCGGCGCGTCGAGCTTCGCCTGCATCTCCGCCTTGCGCCCGTCGCACGCTTTGCAGGCACGCTCTATGGTGGAGGCAGATGGCGGAGCCGAGTCTGCAGCGGGGGGGTGGCGCGTGGCAAGCCTGCCACGCGCCACGTGAGAGGTGGGGCAGGCCCCCGCCAGCGCGGCAGGGGGAGACCCGCGGCGTCACCTCAGTCTTCATATTGGGTGGTGGTGCTGCCTTTGGCCGTTAAGGCAATATGGGAAAAGTGGGAGTGCGCGGTGGCGCCATGCCAATGTTTTTCCTCGGCCGGGATGTGGACCACATCGCCGACGGTGATCTCCTGTTGCGTGGTCTCAGTGGCAATAATGCCGGTCCCTTCCGTGACGAACAGGACCTGATCACTGCTGAGCTTCCGATGAGCCTCCTTGACTTCTCTTCTTGAATCCGTTACACCACAGGCCTACGTCTCCATCCGAAGATTGCATCTCGACGCCAGTGGGGAGCGCTGTGTTTCAACGCCGCAAACTGCTCAGACGTCTCCAAGAAGTCGATCTCAGCCCCGACGAGGCCTGGGCGCTGCTGGATCGCATCCAAACGCGCACCAGCAGTGCCGAAGACCGTGAGCAGTTAGCCCACCTCATTCGGGTCACCACAGCGGTCACAGCGCAACTCCGGGCTGCGCCTACCGAGCCGGAGCCGCCTGCGCGCCAAGCCAAGCGCAAGCGGCAATTGGCCAAGGCCGCCCGGCGCCGGCAGCGGCACTAACATGCAGCCTGTCGAGGACGCGGTGGGGCAGAAGCCCGCAGAAACTGTGACGCTGAGTGTCGCAGAAGGCGAGGCGCTGATCGCGCGTCTGTCGGTCTATACCCCGAGTCGCTCGGACTGTGAGCTACTCATCCAGGTGGTGCGGTGGTATTTTTGGCTGGTGTGGACCGTGCAGGAGGCGAAGCTGAGTCTCAAGAAGCTGCGGACGTTGCTGTGCGGCCAAGGCCCGAAGCGGCCCACGCGGTGTGAGCCTGTGGCGGCATCGGTCTCGACCTCCTCGCGTGGTGACGGCGTGGTGGCGGGCGACGAGTCGGTACACGATGAGGAGGGCGAGCGGTCCACAGCCGCCAGGTCCCAGCTCGAGTCTGTGGCCTCGGCGACGGAGACAAGCAAGCCCCAAGGCGGTCATCGGCCGGGCACTGGCCGCCTCGGAGCCGAGGCCTATACAGGGGCCGAGCGGGTAGAGTGCCACCATGAGGAGCTGGCGGTGGGGCAGCGCTGCCCGGTATGCGGTCAAGGCACGTTATATGCCCTGCCTCCTGGCGTGGAGATACGCATCGACGGTCAGGCCTTGCTCAGCGCCATACGCTACGAGTTAGCAAAGCTACGCTGCTCGGCGTGCGGTCAGATTTTTACGGCGGGCCTTCCCGCGGGCGCGGGGGCAACGAAATACAGCCCACAGGCACGGGCCGTCTTGGCGGTGGGGCGCTATTTGCTGGGCTTGCCTTTGTACCGTATCGCAGCCTATCAAGCCATGCTGGGGGTGCCGGTCCCCGATGCGACGCAGTGGGACCAGATCGAGGTGCTAGGGGACTGCGCCTACAAGGTATTTGCGCAGATGGAACACGAGGCGGCCCAGGGCGAACTGATCTTTCACGATGACACGGCGGTACGCATCTTGGCACTGATGCAGGAAAACCGCGCGCTGGTCGCCGCGGCGCAGGCCCACGGGTTGTCCACGCCCCAGGACCGCACGGGGATGCACACTACGGCGCTGGTCGTGAAGGTGGGCGAGCACACCGCCATTTTGTATTACTCCAGCCGCCGTCATGCTGGCGAAAACCTCCAGGGCCTCCTGGAGCAACGGGCGGCAGGTCTTGATAAACCGCTGGCGATGTCGGACGCGCTGGCGAGCAATGCGGTAGCCGATGAATCGAGACTGATTCGGTGTCACTGCTTGGCGCATGGCCGGCGCAAGTTCAGCGATTTGGAAGACGTGTTTCCGCAGGCGTGCCAGGTGGTGCTCCGGGTGCTCAGCCAGGTCTTCGACCACGACGAGCAGGCCCGCAAGGAGCAGTTGAGCCCCCAAGCCCGCCTAGCGTACCACCAGGCGCAGAGCCAACCGCTGATGGAGGCACTGAAAACGTGGCTGGACACGCAGATGGCTGACCATCTGGTGGAACCCAACAGTGCGCTGGGGAAAGCGATTGGCTATATGCAGAAGTACTGGGCAACGTTGACGCGCTTTTTATCCGTGCCCGGCGCGCCTCTGGACAATAACCTGGCGGAGCGGGCCTTAAAGCTGTTCATTCGGCAGCGCAACAACTCCCTGTTTTACAAAAGTACGCATAGCGCCTACATTGCCAGCATACTGACCAGCCTGATCGCCACCTGCCTCTATGCCGGAGTCAACGCGGTGGAATACCTTGTGGCGCTGCAAGAGCACCGGCGTGAGGTCTTTGCAGCCCCGGCGGCATGGCTGCCCTGGGCCTATGCCAACAGCCGAGCCTCGCCTTAAGTCACCCGCCGCCAGTCGCGGGCCATCTGGGCCCGCTCGGGGTTGCCATTCCACAGCATAATGATGAGCTCACGCGCCGAGAGGGGCACCCGTGTGTCCGCGCTCTTGGGCCACCAGGCAAAGCGCCCCTGCGAGAGCCGCTTCATCATCATCCAGTAGCCCTGGCCGTCATACAGCAAGAGTTTCAGCGCCGTACCCGCACGGTTGCGGAAGACGTAGATGGCGCCCTCCAAGGGGTTGTCGCCGAGGCGCTGGCGACACACGGCCCCGAGGCCATCGATGCCTTTGCGGAAATCGACGGGTTCTGTGGCCACAAAGATGCGGCTGTGCGGGGTGAGTTGGAGCATTAGCGGGCCTCCACAAAGGCGCGCACCACCGCCTCCAGCGGCAGTGCCGAGGCGGCACAGTGGATGCACAGCCGGGTGCCGTCGGTGCGGGAGAGTTCGATCGGTATGGCGGCGGGAGGCTGGGGCCAGGAGGGTGCCGCCGGCACTTCCACAAAGCCCAGGGCGATGGGGGGCGGCGTCACGGACGCCGCGGGCGGGGCAGTCACCATCTGTTTTTTGAGGTCTGTCAGGCGCAACCGTAACTGTTTGGCCACGCGCGAGGGCGGCAAGGCCGAGGCCAGCGCGACGGCCTGATCCCAGAGCGCTTGGGGAAAGCGCTCGCCGGGATGGGTTCGCGTCTGGCGCCAGTGCTCAAACTGCGCGGCTAATTGATCCAGTTGGTGCTCCGCGTGCAATTGGGTCTCGATCTGCATAATTGCCTCCATGTCATCGGGTGCCTTTCATCAGGATGACTGTAGGCCAAGGAAAATCGAGATTCACGCGGGCTGGTCGGAAGCACAGCAATTTCTCGCAGTTTGTAGCGCGTAAAAAGGACACTTTTCATTTCCCGTTGCCGTTAAGCAGCCATGTTCAGGTTCGATTTCTCTCGGCAAGGGATGCGTAATTCTCTGATGGGCATGGTCAACTTGTTGACCATCCTTTCTGAGCCGTGACATAATCGTCCCCGACGATGCCCCCTCACCGATCAAATGAACGCAAGGATAGGTACTCAGGTATGACCCCTCCGGCCGACACCGTGCGCTACAAGAACCACCGTTTTCCCGGTGAAATCATCAGCCACGGCGTTTGGCTTTACTCTCGCTGCACCCTGAGCTACCGCGACGTGCAAGAGCTCCTGTTCGAGCGTGGCATTACTGTGTCCCATGAAGCCGTCCGTCAATGGTGTCGGAAGTTTGGGCAGGATGATGCCAATCGCCTGCGGCGCCGTCGCCCTCAACCCGGGGATACATGGCATCTGGATGAAGTATTCCTCACAATTCACGGTGAGCGCCATGACCTGTGGCGGGCCATCGATCAGGATGACAACGTCCTCGATATTCTGGTGCAGAGCCGGCGGAACCAACAAGCAGCCAAGAAGTTCTTTCGCACGTTGCTCAAGGGCTTCACCTCTGTGCCGCGCGTCATCATGACGGATCAACTCAAGAGCTATGGCGCGGCGAAACGGGAGATCCTGCCCGGAGTGGAACACCGTCAGAGTCGCTCTCTCAATAACCGCTGTGAGCACTCGCATCGCCCCACACGCCAGCGTGCGTATCGCATGCAGGGGTTCAAGTCGGCGGGACCTGCGCAGCGCTTTTTGTCGGCGTATGGACCTATGGCCCAACACTGCCGACCACGACGGCATGTGCTGTCAGCGGTGGAGTACCGCGAGGAAATGCGGAGTCGATTCGGGAGTTGGGCCGAAGGAACGGGTACGGAGCGGGCCGCCGAAAGGGTGGGGAGGACCGGGGAGAGGCACCTGCTTGCCTGATGCGCGTTTCAGCCTCAACAACTTGACAAAACCCGCTTCCGGCTTGAGCAGTCAACGGTCAACAGCAGGAGGAAGGACAATGCAGGCGACTGACATTCCTTTAGACATGACCATCAATTTGACAGTCAATGGTGCACGGCAGGCGATCACGGTGGACGTTCGCACGTCGCTGTTGGATCTGCTGCGCGAGCGACTCCAGTTGACCGGCACGAAAAAGGGCTGTGACCACGGCCAATGCGGCGCGTGTACGGTGCATGTGAATGGCAGGCGCGTGAGCGCCTGTCTTAGCCTGGCCGTGATGCACGATGGGGACGAGATCACCACCATAGAGGGGCTCGGTACCCCCGACAACTTGCATCCCATGCAAGCGGCATTCGTTGCGTGCGACGGATACCAGTGCGGATATTGCACATCAGGCCAGATCATGTCGGCTGTGGCGTTGCTCAAGGAACCGTGCGGCCCCGATGACGCGGACGTGAAGGAACTGATGAGCGGCAACATCTGCCGCTGCGGAGCCTATGGCAATATTGTGGCCGCGATCCAACACGTTCGCAAAAACACGTAGCCGCGAGCAGGAGCGATCCCATGCATACTTTTGCATTCGTTCGGCCGGCAGATGCCGCGACGGCGGTGGCGACCGCGGCACAGGCGAACACCGCGCAGCAGGGCGCCGACGTGCGGTTTGTCGCCGGCGGGACGACGCTGCTGGATTTGATGAAGCTGAACGTCGAGACGCCGGCGCGGGTCATCGATATTAACCGTTTGCCGCTCGACAAGATTGAAGAGACGCCTGATGGCGGGCTGAAGATTGGTGCCACCGTTCGCAATGCAGATCTCGCGCACCATCCAGCGGTACAACGCGATTATACCGTGCTGTCGCAGGCGATTCTCGCCGGTGCATCGGCCCAACTCCGCAACATGGCGACCACAGCCGGCAATCTCCTCCAGCGGACGCGGTGCATGTACTTCCGCGACACTGCCATGCCGTGCAATAAACGAGAACCCGGCACTGGCTGCCCGGCG
>Ga0081539_10005919_pt1 | contig 12080 bp, 10 predicted proteins | sample TabmetS4T2R2_FD_71023 | JGI IMG/M metagenome (GOLD analysis project Ga0081539, IMG submission 71023) | Tabebuia heterophylla rhizosphere microbial communities from the University of Puerto Rico - S4T2R2 | ecosystem: Host-associated > Plants > Roots > Rhizosphere ...
CGGCGGCCACGTTGAACGCCCCTCGCACGTCCGAGCGCAGGATCCGGGCGTACGCGTCGGCCACGTCGTCGGCGTGCACCGCCTGCATGCGCAGCCGCCGGTGCTGCGGCAGCACCGGGATCCGCTGGAAGCGCAGCAGCGGAGCGGGCAACAACGGCCCGGCGAAGTACCGCCCGATCTCGACGCCCGCGTCCCGCTGAAAGATCAGCCCGGGCCGGACGCGAACCACGCGAAGCGCCGGACGATCGCTCTCGACCTGGTCGAGCAGCCGCTCGACGAGCGCCTTGTGCCGGCTGTACGACGACTCCCGGACACCGGTGTGCGGCCAGCTCTCCCGCACGTACGCCCGCTTCGGTCCCGGCGCGTAGGCGCCCACCGACGATGCCTGCACCAGCGACGGCACGCCGGCCCGCAACACGGCCCGGACCACCTCACGGCCGCCCAGCACGTTGGTGCGGAACAGCCGGCGCGGGTCGTGGCTGGGCTGGATCTGCCAGGCCAGGTTCACCACGGCGTCCGCCCCGCGGAAGACCGGTTCGAGTCGCTCGGCCGCGTCGTCCGCGCCCACGTCGACGGAGTGCCAGCGCACATCGCGGTAGACGCCGTCGGCCGGGGGAAGGCGCCGCGCCACGCCGGCGACCTCGATGTCCGCCTCCGCGCCCAGGCGCCGCAGAAGCGCCGTGCCGACGTTGCCCGTCGCGCCGACCACCACCACCCGCATGCGCCTGCCGTACCCGGTGAAGGGGTCTTGAACCCCGCACCGCACGAGGCGCGGTCAGCCGCCGAGGGAACTCTCCCGCAGCACGAGGCGGTGCCCGGCGGACACCTCGCGCGGCGGGGCAGCCGTGTCGTGGCCGAGCCGTCCGGCGAGGAGTTCGACGGCGAGCCGGGCGATCCCCGCCTTGTCCGGTGCGACGGTGCTCAGCGTGGGCGTGCTGAACCAGCCGTCCTCGATGTCGTCGAAGCCGGCGACCGCCACGTCGGCGGGAACCCGCACACCGGCCTCGGCCAGTGCCCGCAGCGCGCCGAGGGCGAGGGTGTCGTTGAAACAGAAGACAGCATCCGGACGGGCACCCGACTCCAGCAGGGACCGCATGGCCGCCGCGCCGTCCGCGCGGTGCCAGGCCCGAGCCGGTGCCACCAGGGCGTTGTCGAAGTCGATCCCGGCCTCGGCCAGCGCCTCCCGGTAGCCGAGCAGGCGGAGCCGGGCACTGGCGCCCTCGGGGTTTCGCTGCGCGCCGATGGCGGCGATCCGCCGACGGCCGAGCCCGGCCAGGTGACCGGTCATCTCCCGGGCCGCTCGCACGTTGTCGACCACGACATGGTCGGCCGGGCCATGGTCGACACGCTCGCCGAGCAGCACCATCGGAGTGCCGTCGACGTCGGCCGCGAGGTCGTCGGCGGACAGCGCGAGGGGGCTGATGATCAGACCGTCGATGAGCTGGTCGCGGATGCCGGCGGCAACCGCTCGCTCCTCGTCCAGGGAGCCCTCGGTCTGGTCGATCAGCACGGTCCACCGGTGCCGGGCCGCGGCGGCGACCACGTGCCGGGCCAGCTCTGCGAAATACGGCTGGTCGAGTTCGGGTATGGCCAGGGCGATCACTCCGGTGCGGCCCATCCGCAGGTTGCGGGCGGACAGATTCGGCCGGTATTTCAGCTCGGCGAGGGCTTCTTCCACCCGGGCGCGGGTATGGGGGCGGACGTGCACGTAACCGTTCACCACGTTCGACACGGTCTTGACCGAGACTCCGGCCCGTTCCGCGACGTCCTTCAGCCTGTGTCGCACGTGACCGCCCTTCCGTCGGTACCGATAAGACCATAACCTCGCAACGCCTCTTTACAACGTTGAATACAACGTTGTAAAAAGACGGTCACGAGAGTGCCAGAGGGGGCACGTTGGCTAGGGCTACGGTGACCGTCGATCCGGCGTTCCGCATCGCGGAGGCGGACCGCAAGGTGTTCGGCTCGTTCGTGGAGCACATGGGCCGCTGCGTCTACGGCGGCGTGTTCGAACCGGGACACCCGTCCGCCGACGCCAACGGATTCCGCGGCGACGTCCTGCGGCTGACCCGCGAACTGGGTGTCTCGCTGGTCCGCTATCCGGGCGGCAACTTCGTCTCCGGCTACCGCTGGGAGGACGGCATCGGCCCGGTCGGCGACCGGCCGCGCCGGCTGGACCTCGCCTGGAAGACGATCGAGCCGAACGTTTTCGGTCTCGACGAGTTCATGCGATGGGCCAAGGCCGCGCGGGTCGAGCCGATGATGGCGGTCAACCTCGGCTCACGCGGCCTCCAGGAAGCCTGCGACCTGCTCGAATACACCAATCACCCGAGCGGCACCGCGCTGTCGGACCTGCGCCGCAAGCACGGCGCCGAGGAGCCGTACGGCGTGCGGCTGTGGTGCCTCGGCAACGAACTCGACGGCCCGTGGCAGGTCGGGCACAAGACCGCCGACGAATACGGCCGGCTCGCCGCGGAGACCGCCCGCGCCATGAAGATGATCGACCCGTCGATCAGCCTGGTCGCCTGCGGCAGCTCCAACCGGCGGATGCCCACGTTCGGCGCCTGGGAGGCCCGGGTGCTGGAGCACACGTACGACCACGTGGACTACATCTCCGCGCACACCTACTACGACCCGTCCGACGGCGACACCGCCAGCCTCCTGGCCTCGGCGGTGGACATGGACAACTTCATCACCGAGGTGGCCGCGACAGCCGACCACGTCGCCGCGAAGCAGCGGCACACCCGCAAGCTCAAGATCTCGTTCGACGAGTGGAACGTCTGGTACGAGTCCCGGACGCCGGCCGAACTGGCCCGGCGCGGCTGGGTCGAGGCGCCGGCACTGATCGAGGACGACTTCACCGCGGTCGACGCGGTCGTGGTGGGCGACATGCTGATCACCCTGCTCCGGCACGCCGACCGGGTCGGTATCGCCTGCCAGGCACAGCTGGCCAACGTCATCGCCCCGATCCGCACCCGGGACGGCGGCGGCGCCTGGCGGCAGAGCATCTTCCACCCGTTCGCCCTCACCGCCCGGCACGCCCGCGGTGTGGTCCTGCGGACCGAACCCGTCTGCGACCGCTACCAGACATCGAAGTACGGCGACGTACCGGTGCTCGACACCGTCGCCGTGCACGACGAGGAGAACGGCGAGCTGGCCGTCTTCGCGGTCAACCGGTCCACCGAAGTCCTGGCGCTCGACCTCGACCTGCGCGCCGTGCCGGGCCTGTCCGGGCTCGCGCACACCAGCCTCGCCGCCGGTGCCGATCCGGCGGCGACCAACACCGAGACCGATCCCGACCGGGTGACGCCTCACGACCAGAACACCCCCACCCTCGACGCCGGCCGGTGTTCCGTGCGGCTGCCCGCGGTCTCGTGGAACCTGCTGCGCTTCACCACCCGGCGCTGACCTGCTCTCATCCGCCCCCCAAGGAGAGACCGAGCATGATGAACGGCAATCCCAGCCCACGGCGCCGAGGCGCCGGATCCCCCACCGCACGCCGGCTGATCGGCGTCGCCCTCGCGGCGGCCCTGTCCCTCACCGGATGCGCCGGACAGGGACAGAAGAAGGACGAAGGATCCAGCACGAGTGGCGGCAAGGTCACCATCTCGTTCTGGAACGGCTTCACCGGGCCCGACCGCCCCGCCGTCGAAGGGCTCGTGAAGAAGTTCAACGCGTCGCAGAACAAGGTCACGGTCACCATGGAGATCTCTCCCTGGGACGTGTTCTTCCAGAAGCTGCTGCCCAGCATCGGTGCCGGTAAGGGCCCCGACCTCATGGGAATGGACGCGGCCCAGCTGCCGCAGTACGCCTCCCGCGGGGTGCTCCGGCCGATGGACGAGTACTACTCGGACGCCGCGAACGAGAGCGACAAGCTGGTCAAGCCCGCCGTCGACGCCACCGCCTGGCAGGGCAAGCACTACGGCGTGCCGATGAACTTCACCACGCTGCTGCTCTACTGGAACAAGGGCATGTTCAAAGACGCCGGCCTCGACCCGGACACCCCGCCCAAGACGTGGGCCGAGTTCCAGACGGCCGCGAAGAAGCTCACCAAGGACACCAACGGCGACGGCAAGCCGGAGCAGTACGGCCTGGCACTGGCCGACCACGAGACCATCGCGATGTGGCCGATCCTGTTCTGGGGCAACGGCGGCGGCGTGGTCAGCGACGACGGCAAGAAGGCCATGCTCGGTGACCCGAAGACGATCGAGGCCATGCAGCAGTGGGGCGACCTGGTGCGCAACCAGCACATCTCCCCGGTGGGCCTGGGCGGCGCCGACGCGGACAAGCTGTTCCAGACCAAGAAGGCGGCCATGGAGATCGTCGGGCCGTGGATGACGACGGGCTTCAAGGACGCCGGCATCGACTTCGGGCTCGCCGCCCCGCCCGCCGGGCCGGCCGGTCCGGTCACGCTCGGCACCAGCGTCGCGTTCGCGGTGAACGCGAAGACCACCGACGCGAAGGCGAAGGCGGCCCAGGAGTTCATCAAGTTCTGGAACACCAAGGACTCGCAGAAGGAGTGGGCGCTGGGCTCCGGCTTCCCGCCCAACCGTACCGACCTCGCGGCCGGCGACCTCACGGAGAACCCGTACGTCGTCGCGTTCGGCGAGCCGGCCGGCACCGCGAAGTTCTACCTGGCGAACGTCAAGGACTTCACCAAGGTGAACGACACGCTCTACACCCCGGCCCTGCAGAAGGTCCTCAACGGCAAGGGCACCGCCCAGGACCTGTTCCCCCAGGCCTCGGCGCAGATCCAGCAGCTGCTCGACAGCCAGCAGTGACGAGTCGTCCCCGGGGCCGGCCGGCCCCGGGGCTTCCTGGGAGGGCCCGAATGTCGACCGGAATTCCCGTGGCGCGGCCCCGGTACCGCGGCGGCGTCGCCAAGCGGCGGCAGGCTCGCGCGGCCTGGCTTTTCCTCGCACCCAGCCTGGTCATCCTCGGCGTGTTCATCGTCTATCCGATGACCCAGGCGCTGTATCTGTCCTTCACCGACTACGACGTGCTCAACCCGGCGACGTGGACGGGGCTCGCGAACTACCGGGAACTGCTCGGCGACGAGGCATTCCGGAACGCACTGGTCAACACGCTCTACTACGCGGCCGTCGCCACACCCGTGTCGGTCGCTCTGGCGCTGGGCTGCGCGCTTCTGCTCAACCGCCGCTTCCCGCTGCGCGGCCTCGGGCGCACCGCGGTCTTCCTCCCGGTCGTCGTCGGTCTCGCCATCGTCGCGATCGCCTGGGGCTTCCTGCTGGACCCGGACATCGGCCTGCTCAGCTACTGGCTCGGCAAGATCGGCCTGACCGCCAACAGCGGATGGGTACGCGACCCCACCCTGGCCATGCCCGCCGTGATCATCGTGGGGGTGTGGAAGAACATCGGGTTCTACATGGTGATCTACCTCGCCGGTCTGCAGTCCATCCCGCGTGACCTGTACGAGGCGGCCGAGGTCGACGGGGCCTCGCCGTGGCAGCGGTTCCGCAACGTCACCTGGCCCCTGCTGGCGAACCAGACGATGCTCGTCACCATCCTGTGCGCGATCGCCACGCTTCAGGCGTTCGACCAGATCTTCGTCATGACCCACGGCGGCCCGTTCTTCCGCACCGAGACGCTGGTCATGCTGATCTACCGGCAGGGATTCAGCGAGTTCCGGTTCGGCTACGCCGCGGCGATCTCCTGGGCGCTCGTGCTGCTCATCCTCGTGCTCAGCATCTTCCAGTTCGCCTACTTCCGGAAGCGGGCGGTGCGTTACTGATGACCATTCTCGCCACCTCGACCGCCCCCGCGGAAACCGTCGAGCGGCCCGCGGCAGAGGAACGCCCATCGCGCCGCCGGCAGACCGTGCTGCTGGTGGCCCTCACGCTGGCGATCTCGGCGGTCATGCTGCTGCCGCTCGTGTGGATGCTGCTGACGTCGGTCAAACCCGAGGCGGACATCGTCACATTCCCACCCCGCCTGTTCCCGCGGCACGTGACCTTGCAGAACTACATCGACGTGTGGCACCGCATCCCGTTCGCGCGCCTGTACCTCAACACCATCGTGTTCGCCGGCACCGTGACCATCCTGTCGCTGATCCTCGACTCGATGTCCGCGTACGCACTGGCCCGGCTGCACTTCCGCGGCCGCGGCGTGGTCCTGGCGCTGGTGCTGGTCATGCTGATGCTGCCGTTCCAGGTCACCCTGATCCCGCTCTACGACCTGCTCAACTCGCTCGGCTGGACCGACACGCTGCACGGCCTGATCGTGCCGAGGGCGACGAACGCGTTCGGCATCTTCTTCCTGCGCCAGTTCTTCCTGTCCCTCCCCCAGGATCTGGAGGAGGCGGCCCGGATGGACGGCGCCGGGGAGTTCCGGATCTACCGCCAGATCATGCTTCCCCTGGCGGTGCCGGCACTGCTCACCCTCGGCCTGTTCCACTTCATGTACAACTGGAACGACCTGCTCTGGCCCCTGATCATCAACCAGGACCAGGCGCACCAGACCCTGCCGTCCGGCCTGGCGCTGTTCATGGGACAGCACGTGGTCGAGTACGGCGTGCTGATGGCCGCGTCGGTCATGTCCCTCGTGCCGGTCGTGCTGTTCTTCCTGCTGATCCAGCGCCGCTTCGTCGAGGGCGTGGCCACGACGGGAATCAAGTGACGACGCGCCGGACCCGGGCCGGCTGGGCCCCGAGCGACCGGTTCCGGTTCGCGGTCGGCATCGAGGACACCTTCATCGCGCACGAGACCCCGGGACGGCGCCGGCTGGACGAGTACGAGCTCACCCAGCACTACCAGTTCTGGCGGGACGACCTCGACCTGGTCGCCCGCAGCGGCGCCGGCTCGCTGCGCTGGGGCATCCCCTGGTATCTGGTCGAGCCGGAGCCGGGACGCTTCGCGTGGGACTGGACGGACCGGGTGGTCGCCCGGATGGCCGAGCTCGGCATCGAGTGCATCGTCGACCTGATGCACTACGGCACCCCGCTGTGGCTGGAGAACTCCTTCCTGCACCCCGACTACCCCCGGCGCGTGGCGGACTACGCGGCGGCGGCCGCCGAGCGCTACCGCGACGTCCTGCACGTCTGGACTCCGCTCAACGAGCCGGTCGTCAACGCCGTCTACTGTGGCGAGAAGGGACTGTGGCCGCCGTACCTCACCGGCCAGTCCGGCTTCCTCGCCGTGCTCGCCCAGGTCGCGGAGGGCATCTGCCGCACCCAGGCGGCCATCGCCGAGGCGCAGCCAGACGCCTCCTTCGTGCACGTCGATGCCGGCTTCCGGTACGCCGGCGACCAGGCGCCGCTGCCCCTCGACGTCCTGCTGGACCGGCGGTTCCTCGCCCTCGACCTGGTCACCGGCCGGGTCGACCAGGTGCACCCGCTGGCCGGCTGGCTGGCCCGCAACGGCCTCTCCGAGCAGCGGCTCGCCTGGCTGCGCGACCACGCGGTGACGCCGGACGTCGTGGGAGTCAACTACTACCCGGCGTTCACCACGATGCGGTACGACGCCGCCGGGGAGGTGTACCCGGTGGAGGCCGGTACGGCGGGCCTGGCGGACCTGATCCGGCTCTACCACGACCGATACCGGCGGCCGGTCATGGTGACCGAGACCAGCCGGGCCGGCCCGGTCGAGGATCGGCGCGCCTGGCTGCGCGACAGCCTCGCCTGCGTGGCGGCGTTGCGCGCGGAGGGCGTCCCGCTCGTCGGGTACACGTGGTTCCCGTTCATCGCGCTGGTCGACTGGCTCTACCGGGAGTCCAGCGATCCCGTCGACGCGTGGTTGCTGCAGATGGGGTTGGTCGACCTGGCCCGGATCCCCGGCGGGGGTGCGCTGGAACGCCGGCCGACCCCGCTGGTGGACGACTTCGCGCGGGCAAGCCGGCGCGGCATGCCCGCTGTCGCGGCACCACCGTGATCCCGCCCCGGACCGCCCGGATGAGTCCCGCCGGTGGATCGGCCAAGCTTTCACGACCCGGTCTTCGCGTGCGGCGCCTCGACCGGCTTGGATTGCGACGATCCCCGTTGCCGCAGGAAGATCCCGAGGATAACCAACGCGCCGACGGAGAGGAATTCGCTCTGCCAGTTCTGCATGGACTGGAACCAGAACTCGGGCATGCCCAGGAACTGCAGGGCCGTGACCGGCGGCTGCCCGTGCAAGCCCTGGTCGTCGTTGTAGGCCGCCGTCCCGCCGAGCAGGTGCAGGACGAACGACAAGGCGAAGAGCCCGAACAGGGCGAGCGACAAGCTGTTCTCGTACAGCCGCAGGGCCAGGCCGCCGCGCTTGACCGGTGCCGGTGACGCGTTGACGACCGGCTCACCGTCGTCGTCGCCGTCGTCGAGGGGCTTGGATTCCGGCGAGCCCTTCTGCAGGAGGAACGCGGTCAGCAGGACGAAGGCACCCATCTGCAGGAACTCGGACTCCCAGTTCTCGAAGGTGGCCTCCACGAACTCACCACCGGCCACGTACGCCCAGTACGACTCCGCGGCCGCGCCGTGCTCGGTGAGGTCCTGGTTGTTCGCCTCCCAGCCGAACACGCTCTGCAGAATGATAAAAACCACAAACGCGCCGAACATCGACAACGAGAGTGCGTTCAATGTGACCCATCGCCTCATAGCGCCCCGGCATACCCGTTCGCGCCGGGGACATAACTGAACGGCGGGCGGGAAAATGAGTGTCGAGGCGAGGGAGTCCTGGCATGCGTCACCAGGCCGGTCCCAGGTCGGCGGACAGCCAGTGTTCCGGCCGCAGGTAGACGGCGATGTGTTCGCCGAGCTGCGTGCGTTCGTACTCCAGGTAGTCGGCGACCTTGTCCGCCGGGATGTACCGCGCCGCCATCTCGCGGGAGCGTTCGCCGCTGCCGGCCATGGTCCGGACCACCGGCCCCTCCACCGACACGTAGCGGATTGTCGGCGCGGTGCGCTGCACCATCAGGCTGAACCGGCCTGCCGCCTCGATCGCCCGGGTCTTCCGCGCGCCCGGCTCGGTCAGCACCCACAGCTCACCGCCCGGCCGGTACTGGTACCAGATCGGGACGGTCAGCGGCGCACGATCCGCACGCTCGACCACCGACAACGCACCGATGTGGGGTTCGGCCAGGAACCGTTCACGGTCTTCCACGGAGAGCGCCATGGACCCGGATGCTAGCCGTCAGGTCTGCGTAACACATAGGCGGTCGTCGAGAAGTGCAGCGGCGACTGTGGCCCGGCCTTTCGAGCTCGGTGGGCGGTTCCGCTCAGCCCGACGATCGTGGCGCCGATCGTTTGAGCATGAGGTCCACCATCGCGCCGTGGCGGCCCCGAACCCGGGACGAAACCGTCCACCCGGGTGCCGGCGCCCCGGACGGTGGCCGAGCCGGCCCGGACGACGACGGGCCGCCGGATGACCCGCCGTCCCAGCGGATCCGGTTGAGCGCCGGATGGCGATCGCCGACGCTGGTCTGGCTCGTCGTCGTGGCCTCGACGGCGGTCGCTCTCGGGGGTGCCCTCGGCATCGTCCAGCTGCAGCAGTACGCCGCCCAACGATCCGGTTTGCGGGTCGTGCTGGCCGAGATGGAGACGGCCGCCTGGCAGCGGAACGCACTGGAGTGGCAGGCGATCGCCGAGCGCCGGGTGACGCCCTCCGTGGCACGCGAACAACACGATGCCCGTGAGGCGGCGCTCGCCATGTCGGCCCGGCTCTGGCAACGGGATCCCGACAGCGCCGAGGCCCTGGCGGTGCAATCCGCGCTGGCCCGTTACAACGCGGCGATCGACCTCGAATTCAACCTGCTGGGCGACGGCCAGATCGGCCACGCCACGCAGGTCGACGACGAAAAGGTGGATCCGGCCTTCGACGCGCTCGCCGCCGAGCTGGACGACGCGGACCGGCGGTACGGGGCCCTCGCGCGACAGGCCGACCTGCAGGCCTGGCTGGGCACGGTGCTCATCCTGGCCGCGGAAGTGATGATCATCGGCGTTCTGGTGTGGCGGTTCCAACGCGTGCGCGCGCGGGCGTTCCAGCAGGTCGCCCACCAGGCCGCCCACGACGCGCTGACCGGCTTGCCGAACCGAACCTTGCTGCACGAGCGGACCGCCGACGTGCTCCGCCACGCCGGCCGGAACCACACCAAAGCCGCGTTGCTGCTCATCGACCTCGACCGGTTCAAGGAGGTCAACGACACCCTCGGCCACAGCAGCGGCGACCAGCTGCTGGTCCAGGTGGCCCACCGGATGCGCGCGGCGCTCCGGCACGGTGACACCGTCGCCCGCCTCGGCGGTGACGAGTTCGCCGTCCTGCTGCCCGAGGTGGCCACGGTTCAGGACGTCGCCGCGGTGGCCACCAAGTTGCGGGCCGTCTTCGACACCCCGTTCCTGCTCGGCGGGCTGGAGGTCACCGTCGATGCCAGCGTCGGGGCGGCGCTCTATCCCGAGCACGGCACCAACGCCGACGACATGCTGCAGTTCGCGGACATCGCCATGTACGTGGCGAAGACCGGCCAGACCGGATTCGCCGTGTTCGATCCCGGCCAGGAGCACGACGCTCCCCGGCGGCTGAACCTCGCCAGCGACCTGCGCCATGCCATCGATCACGGACAGCTGCTGCTGCACTATCAACCCAAGGTCGACACCCACAGCCGCCGCGTGCTCGGCGTGGAAGCGCTGGTCCGGTGGCAACACCCGAAGCACGGTCTGATTCCGCCGCTTGATTTCATTCCGCTCGCCGAGAGCATCGGGCTCATCACGCCGCTGACGCACTTCGTTCTCGACGCCGCGCTGCGGCAGTGCCAGGCGTGGCGGCAGGCCGGGCACGAACTCATCGTGTCGGTCAACGTGTCCACCCGCCGGTTGCTGGATCCCGCGTTTCCCGACGAGGTCGCGGATCTGCTCGCCCGGTGGCGGATCCCCGCCGGAATGCTGGAACTCGAGATCACCGAGAGCGCGATCATCGCCGATCCCGTCCACGCCCTGCAGGTCCTGGAAAAGCTCAATGCCATGGGAGTTCAGCTGTCCATCGACGACTTCGGCACCGGCTACTCCTCGATGGCGTACCTCAAGATTCTGCCGGTCCACGAACTGAAGGTCGACCGGTCGTTCGTCAGCCACATGACCACCAGCGCCCGGGACGCGGTGATCGTCCGCTCGACCGTGGAGCTCGGCCGCAACCTGGGGCTCCGGGTGGTCGCCGAGGGCGTCGAGGACAGCGACACCTGCCAGGCCCTCGACGCGGCCGGGTGCGACGCGATACAGGGCTACTACATCAGCCGGCCCGTCACCGCCGAACAGCTCGAGGAATGGCTCGAGCAGCACCAGCCGGCCGAGTCTCGCTGACCGGATCTCCCGGTGCTCGTACGGGTCCTTCGAGATCCGCCCCTGGACGTCATGCCGGCGACCTTCCGGCGTCGTATAGACGTAGAGGGGGAGGCACACATGGCGGACGCGGTCGTCAGCCAGCGCGTCATCGACAACGGTGCCGTGGTGGTCGACCTACGGGGTGAGATCGACATCGCCGTGAACGAGGCCGTCCGTGACCTGTTGGTCGACATCATCACGACGCGACGACCCCCGTGCGTGATCGTCAACATGCGGCATCTGGTCTTCATCGACTCGACCGGCCTGAGCGCCCTCATCGCCGGGTACCACGCGGCCACCAGCGCCGGTGTAGGATTTGAGGTGCGGGAGATGGCGCCGCTGATCGAGAGGCAGATGCGTGCCACCGGCCTCTACGACCTCATGGCACCGCAGCCCGGCCGAGACTGAGCCGGGCCGCGACCCAGGACGAATCACCAGTGGAAACCGGCGGTGTAGGAGATCTCGGCGAGCTTGGCCTGCCCGGCGGTGTTCGGGTGGAAGTAGTCCCAGCTGGACACCAGCGACAGCGGGAACTTGTAGTTGAACACGGCGTTGTCGTCGAAGTCGCACCTGGTGCCGTACGCGGCGCACGCCTGGGCCAGCTGGGTGTTGTAGTCGATCACCCGCTGCCGGACCCGCTGCCGCCGGGCCTCGTCGGTGCTGGAGGTCGACCAGGCCCGGGACAGCATGGACGGGCAGATGCCGAACACCGACCAGGCGGTCAGCGCGGCCGCGTTGGTGTGCCCGACCTTCCACAGCTGGTAGACGTCCGGGATGCTGA
>Ga0081539_10005920_pt1 | contig 12080 bp, 8 predicted proteins | sample TabmetS4T2R2_FD_71023 | JGI IMG/M metagenome (GOLD analysis project Ga0081539, IMG submission 71023) | Tabebuia heterophylla rhizosphere microbial communities from the University of Puerto Rico - S4T2R2 | ecosystem: Host-associated > Plants > Roots > Rhizosphere ...
CGGCGCTGACGACTCCCCGCGGCGCTCACCTCCGCCGTCGCATCGCTCGACCGCCGGCCACGCCGGCCGCCACCCGCCTCGCCGCTGCTCCCTCGACCGCGGCTCACCTCCGCCTCCGCTCACCTCCGGGCCTGCTCGCCAGCCCCTCTGCTCGCGTCGGCCACCGCTCGCCTCCGCGGCTCGCCACCGCCGCCGCTCACGTCGGCGCCGCCACCCGCCACCCGCCCGGCGCCACTTCGTTCGGCACCCTGTGGATAACGGACATCTGTGGATAACTCAGACGAGCGATCTTGGTTTTCCGCCACTGTGGACCCATGACCGCTCAGCCGCCCCCCACCGCCTTCCCCGCCCCGCCGGCTCGGCCGGCCGTTCCGGGCTTCGCCGCCCGCTCGCTCCTCGGCTTCGGCAGCCACGGCGAGGTCTGGCTGGCCGAAGACCTCGTGTCGGGCGAGACCGTGGCCCTCAAGATCGGCAAGCCTCCCGGCTCCGACCCGCCCGGCTCCGACCCTCCGGGCACCGAACCGGCAGCCGCCCCGGACGATCCGGCCGTCCCACCACGACAATCCGCCGGCCCGTCGACGACCGCGGACGACGCGCTGGCCCGCGAGATCGCGCTCCTCTCGCGGATACACGACTCGCACGTCGTCCGGCTCCACCGCGTCGTCCGGCTCGCCGGCGGCGGCCACGCGCTGGTCCTCGAGCACGCTGCCGGCGGCAACCTCGGTGCCCTCGTGGCGGCACGCGGCGCACTCGACCCGGGTGAGGTCACGACGGTCGTCGTGCCGCTCGCCCAGGCCCTCGACCGCCTTCACGCCCGCGGCCTCGCGCACGGCGACCTGTCACCCGGCAACGTCCTCTTCGCCCATGAAGGCCGTCCTCTGCTCTCCGACCTCGGCGTCTCGCGCCTCCTCGGCACCACCGGCTCGGGTCCGCACGGCACGCCCGGGTTCGTCGACCCGGCGGTCGGCCGCGGCGTCGACCCACGCGCATCCGACGTCTGGAGCCTCGCCGCCCTCGGCTGGTTCGCCCTGACCGGCCGCCCGCCGGGCCCGGCGAACGCGGAGCGGCCACCCGCCGCGCTCGCCGCGCCCGCCCTGACGCGCCTCCTCGCAGAGGTGCTCGGCGCCGACCCGGCGGAGCGACCACCGGCCGCCGAGCTCGCCCAGCGGGCCTGGGAGGCCGTCCGGCCGGCACCCATCCGGCTGCTTCCCACCTCCCGCTCGCAGGCGGACGACGACGCCTGGGCCTCCCGGACGACGCGCCGCGCCGAGCCCGCCCCACCGGCTCCGCCACCGGCCGGCCCGAGCGGTCGCCGGATCGTGCGACGCCGCCACGTCGAGCCACGGGACGCCGGCGGGCACGAACCACGCCCGTACCGCCGCAGCGCCCGTACGGCGCCGCGCGCCCGGCCGACGCTCTCGCGCCTGCCCGTCGCGGTCGCCGTCGCGGCGGTGGTCGCCGGGGGCGCGGGCGCCGCGTGGGCCGTCGACCGTGCGTCGGAGAGCCCGGCGCCGGCGACGCGCATCCGGGCCGCGACCGAGCCGGAAGCCGAAGCGGAGACCGCGAACCAGGACCTCAGACGTGCGGTGGAGGGCATCGGCCGAGCGCGGGCGTCCGCCTTCGCCGCCGCCTCGCTGTCCCCGCTGGCCCGAGCGGACGAGCGCGGGTCGCCGGCGATGGCCGCCGACGCGCGGCTGGTCCGCGAGCTCGCCACCCGCCGATGGCGGCTGGTCGGCGTCCGCTACACGGTCAGCGACCTCCGCGTCGTCCAGCGCTCCGCGGGCACCGCGACCGTGACCGCGCACGTGACGACGTCCGCGCACCGCCGCACCACGGCGGCCGGAGCCCTCGTCGGCCAGGTCGGCGTCGACGGCCCGCGCCCCGTCACGCTGACACTGGTCGCCGTGCCCGGCGCCGGCTGGCGGGTCAGGGCGGTGTCATGACCACGGCCGCGCTCATCGCCGGCCCCGGACCGGCCCCCGACGAGCACGACACGCCCGCGCCGATCCGCCCACCGCGTCGCGCAGCTCAGGCGGCGTTGCCCACGGCCCACGCCGCCGCGTCCTCCAGGCGGCTGTGGTGGAAGGCGAAGCCCGCGGCGCCGAGCACCTCCGGCAGGGCGCGCTGGCTGCTCGTCACGTCGTCGGCGAACTCGCCCAGGTACAAGCGCAGCGCGAACCTCGGCGCCGGTGCGATGGCCGGCCGGTGGGCCTCGCGCGCGATCGCCCTGACGACGTCGATCTGGCGCGCGGGCTCCGGAGCCGTGAGGTTCGCGGGCCCGGAGACGTCGTGGTCCAGCAGGAACCGCAGTGCCCCCACCACGTCCGGCAACGTCACCCAGCTCCACCAGTGCCGCCCGCTCGCCAGCGGCCCGGCGAGGCCGACCTTGAGGAACGGCATCAGGCGCCCGAGCGTCCCGCCGGACCGCGACAACACGATCCCCGTCCGCGGCACCGCGACCCGGATCCCGGCCCGCTCGGCCGCCGTCGCCTCGGCCTCCCAGGCCCGGACGACGCCGGCGAGGAACGTGTCCCCGTACCCCGACTCCTCGGTGAGGATCTCGTCGCCCCGGTCGCCGTACGCACCCACGGCCGAGCCCGACACGAGCACCCGCGGCACGGGGTCGAGCGAGCCCAGCGCGCGCACCAGGGTGCGAGTCCCCAGCACGCGCGAGTCACGGATCCGCCGCTTGTACGCGTCGGTCCAGCGGTGGTCGCCCACGCCCGCGCCGGCGAGGTGGACGGCGCCCTCGACTCCCGCAAGCGCGTCGAGGTCGACGCTGCCCGTGTCCGGGTTCCACCGGGCCTCCCCGGGTTCCCGCGGCGGTCGCCGGACGAGGCGCACCACGTCGTGGCCGTCCTCGCGCAACGAGGTCACCAGGGCGGATCCGATGAGCCCGCCGGATCCCGTGACGGCGACGCGCATCGCGTCAGAGCCCGAGATCGGCCTCGAACGCGCCCTCCTCCAGGCGCTCCTTCATCGTCGTCAGGAACCGCGCGGCGTCCGCGCCGTCGACGATCCGGTGGTCGTACGACAGCGCGAGATAGGCCATCGACCGGATCGAGATGCTCTCTCCGCCGTCATCACCGGTCACCACGACCGGACGCTTCACGACGGCGCCCGTCCCGAGGATGCCGACCTGCGGCTGGTTGATGATGGGCGTGTCGAAGAGCGCGCCGCGACTGCCGGTGTTCGTCAGGGTGAACGTGCCGCCGCCGAGCTCGTCGGGCGTGACCTTGTTGCTGCGGGTCCGCGCCGCCAGGTCCGCGATCTTGCGCGCCAGCCCGGCGATGTTCAGGTCGCCGGCGTCCTTGATCACGGGAACGATCAGGCCCTTGTCGGTGTCGACTGCGATCCCGAGGTTCTCCTGGGCGTGGTAGACGATGTTGTCGCCCTCGATGCTGGCGTTCACCGTCGGGTGCTGCTTGAGCGCCTCCACCGTCGCCAGCGCGAAGAACGGCAGGAACGACAGCTTCACGCCCTCGCGTGCGGCGAAGTCCGCCTTGGCGCGCTCCCGCAGCCGCGCGATGCGCGAGACGTCGACCTCGACGACGGTCGTGAGCTGCGCCGACACCTGCAGCGACTCGACCATCCGGGTCGCGATCACCTTGCGCAGCCGGGACATCTTCTCGGTGGTCCCGCGCTTCGCGGAGACCTGTACGCCGGACCGGCTCGGCGCCGCCTGACCGCCCTGCTGCGGCGCCGCCGGTGCCTCGGCCGGCTTCTTCTCGGCGGCCTGCTTGGCCTTCGCGGCGTCCAGCACGTCCTGCTTACGAATGCGGCCCCCGACGCCGGTGCCACGGACCGTGGCCAGGTCGACGCCGTTCTCCGCGGCCATCCGGCGGACCAGCGGGGTCACGTATCCGGCGCCGTCGCCGTTCGCCGTCCGGGCCACCGAGGGTCCCTGCGCCTGCGTCGAGGCCGCGGGCGCCTGCGCCGCGGGCGCGCCGCGCTCCGCGGGGGCCGGTGCGGGCGGCTCCGCGGGGGCAGGCGCCTGGGCCGGTACCTGGCCGGCCTGCTGCGGAGCCTGCTGTTGGGTCGGCTCCTGCGGGGCGGGCTCCTGCTGCGTCGGCGCCTGCGTCGCGGCCTGGCCGCCGGACCCACCGTTGCCCGAGTCGCCGGTCCCGCCCACGATGGCGAGATCCGCGCCGACGGCGACCGTCTCGTCCTCCGACACGAGGATCTTCTGCACGACGCCGCCCACCGGCGAGGGGATCTCGGTGTCGACCTTGTCGGTCGAGACCTCGAGCAGCGGCTCGTCGACGTCGACGGTCTCGCCCTCGCGCTTGAGCCAGCGCGTCACGGTGCCCTCGGTCACGCTCTCCCCGAGTGCGGGCATCTTGATCGGCGTGCCCCCGCCGCCACCGTTACCGCCGCCCGACGGCGCCCGCTGCGGTTGGGGCGCCTCCTGCTGGGGCGCAGGCTGTTGGGGTGGGGCCTGCTGGGGCGGGGCCTGCTGGGGCGCCTCCTGGGCGACCTGCTGCTGCGGCTCGTCACGCGCCGGCTCCGGCGGCGCCTCCTGCGCGGACTCCTGCGGCGCCCCGCCCGTGCCGCCGCCCCCGGACCCGTCTCCGATCCGCACGAGAGGAGCGCCGACCTCGACCGTCTCGTCCTCGGCGACGAGGATCTCCTCGATCACGCCGGCCACCGGCGAGGGGATCTCGGTGTCGACCTTGTCGGTGGAAACCTCGAGCAGCGGCTCGTCGACCTCGACCCGGTCACCCACCTGCTTGAGCCAGCGGGTGACCGTTCCCTCGGTCACGCTCTCGCCCAGCGCGGGCATCTGCACGGAGTCCGACATCTGTTCTCCGTCCTCCTTCGTCGCGGTCGCCCTGGCAGGCGTCCGATGTGGTCGGTGCGGTCGTGGCCCGGCTCGCTGCGGCGGGCGAGGGGTTCAGGCGTGCGCGTGCAGCGGCTTGCCCGCGAGCGCGAGGTGAGCCTCGCCCAGCGCCTCGTTCTGGGTGGGGTGCGCGTGCACGAGCTGGGCGACGTCCTCCGGGAACGCCTCCCAGTTCACGATGAGCTGGCTCTCGCCGATCAGCTCGCCGACCCGCGCACCCACCATGTGGACGCCGACGACAGGGCCGTCCACCTGCCGCACGAGCTTCACGAAGCCCGCGGTCGCCAGGATCTGGCTCTTGCCGTTGCCCCCGAGGTTGTACTCGTACGTCGTGACGCCGTCCGCGCCGAACCGCTCCTGCGCCTGCGCCTCCGTGAGCCCCACCGAGGCGACCTCCGGGTCGCAGTAGGTCACGCGTGGGATGCCGCTCTCGACGATCGGCGCCGGGTTCAGCCCGGCGATCTCCTCGGCGACGAAGATGCCCTGCTGGAAGCCGCGGTGCGCGAGTTGCAGGCCGGGCACGATGTCACCCACGGCGTACACGCCGTCCACGCCGGTGCGCAGCCGCTCGTCGGTCAGGACGAAGCCGCGGTCGACGCGGACGCCCGCCTCCTCGTAGCCGAAGCCGGCGGTGTTGGGCCCGCGGCCGACGGCGACCAGCAACAGGTCGGCGTCGATGTTCTCTCCCGACTCCAGCGACACCGAGACACCGTTATCGCGCTGCTCCGCCCCCGCGAAGCGCACACCGGTCTTGAAAGCGATCCCGCGCTTGCGGAACGCCCGCTCCAGGGCCTTCGAGCATGCCTCGTCCTCCGCCGGCACCAGCCGGGGCAATGCCTCGACGACGGTGACCTGGGCGCCGAACGATCGCCAGACACTGGCGAACTCGACCCCGATCACCCCGCCGCCCAGCACGACGACGCTGTCCGGCACGAGGTCGAGGCCCAGCGCCTCCTCGCTCGTGATGATCCGGCCGCCGATCTCGAGCCCGGGCAGGGTGCGCGCGTAGGAGCCGGTCGCGAGGATGACGTTGCGCCCGGTGTACCGCGTGCCGTTCGCCTCGACCGCGTCCCGCGCGACGAGCTTGCCCTCGCCCTCGACGTAGGTGATCTTGGCGGCTTTCACCAGGCCCTGCAGGCCCTTGTACAGGCGCGAGACGACCTTGTCCTTGTAGTCGTTGACGCCCGCGATGTCGATCGCCTCGAGGGTTGCCTTGATGCCGAACTGAGAGCTCTCCCGCGTCGAGTCCGCGATCTCCGCCGCGTGCAGAAGCGCCTTCGTCGGGATGCAGCCACGGTGCAGGCACGTCCCGCCGAGCTTGTCCTTCTCGACGAGGGCGACGGACAGGCCCAGCTCGCCCGCACGCAGGGCAGCGGCGTAACCCCCGCTTCCGCCGCCGAGGATCACGACGTCGTAGACCTGACCGTCGGGCGTCTCCGACACGGGTGCTCCCTCGCCTGGCGAACTGCGGCTTCTTCGGCGGCCTCACCATCAGGATCAGCCGACGACATCCTGTCACCCGCGCTGGTGAGGGTCACATCGGGTACTGGCCACCGGGCGCGTCGTGAAGTCGATCACATTCTCCGGCCACACGATCATCGGCACGGGCGCTCGGCGACCGTTGTCCGACGGCCGGGAACGCGGGATTTCCGGCGTTCGTTCGACGACAATGGACCGACATCGCCGCTGTTGCCGGTCGTTCTAGGTCTGCGGCGCGCATCCGGTACAGAAGGACTCAGGAAGGTGGATCGTGGGCTGGTTGCGACGGCAGCGCGGCGCGGCACCCATAGCGGGTCGCGCGGAACAGCGTGCCGAGATCGACAGGGTCCGCACCCACTTGGAGGAGTTCGTCCGCACGCGCCCGGGGGTCGAGGCGTACATCGAGCCGCCGACCACGGTGACGCCGCCGACCGTGGTGCTCATCGCCGCGACCGGCGAATGGACGCGTCGCCGGCTGCCCGATCCCGGGGTTGTCCGCGACCTGGCGGTCAAGCTCGCCGTACCGGTCTACGACGTCCAGCTCGTCGGCTATCCCCAGCGCATGCGCGACTGGAACGAACGCATGCGGCGCGAGGGCAGCCGCCCGGCCGCCGAGCCCACCGAGGGCTGAGTGAGCCGTCCGGTGCCCGCCCCGCGCGGGCAGGACGGGCACCAGCCGGGTGAGGCCGCAGCTCAGACCGCCACGGGCCACTTGTCCACGTACGGCCACTTGTCGGCGCTGAAGGTCAAGGCCGCGGGCCACTTGTCCGCAAACGGCCACTTGTCCGCACGGGGCCACTTGTCGGCACTCCCTGTCACCGGCGACGTGTCGGCGGGTGCCGCGGCCGGCCACTTGTCGGCCACGGCGGCCGGCCACTTGTCGGCCAGGGCGGCCGGCCACTTGTCGGTACGAACTGTCGCCGGCCACTTGTCGGCGAGGACGGCCGGCCACTTGTCGGTACGAACTGTCGCCGGCCACTTGTCGGCGAGGACGGCCGGCCACTTGTCGGTACGAACTGTCGCCGGCCACTTGGCGGCGAGGACGGCGGGCCACTTGTCGGCGGCCGAGACGACGATGGCGGGCCACGTGTCCGTGCGGGGCCACTTGTCCGCTCGGCCGCCGGTCGGCCACCTGTCCGGGAGCGCGGTGGCGGGCCACGTGTCGGTGGCGGACGCCGTCGCGGACGCCGGCATCGTGGGAACGTCGCTGAGCATGGCTGAACCTCCGTGAGGATGCGCAGCCATGTCCGCGCGAAGAGCGGGCTCGCACCTCGACCCGAGTCCGCTGCTCACCCGCACGAGGCCGCGCGAGGGGACAATCCGGGCGTTGTTGAATCTACGTACCGACAGGCCCGTTGTTAACCGGCTAGGTCCTCGCAAAGGCCGATCAGGGTGCGTACACCCACTCCGGTCCCACCGGACGGCGTGTAGCCGTGGGCCGCTCCCGTGTTGAACGCCGGTCCGGCGATGTCGAGGTGTGCCCACGGCAGGGAGTCGGCGTCGGCGCCCTCGCCACGGGTCGGCACGAACTCCTGCAGGAACAGCCCGGCCACGAGCATGCCCCCGTACCGGTCACCGATGTTCGCGATGTCGGCGACGCGGGAGTCCATGCTCGCCCTCAGTTCCGGCGGCAGGGGCATCGGCCAGAACTGCTCGCCGACGCGGTCGGCGACGCCGTGCACCCGGGCGCGCAATTCGTCGTCGTTCGACATGAGCGCGGACGTCCGGTTTCCGAGCGCCACCATCTGGGCCCCGGTCAGCGTCGCGATGTCGACGATGAGGTCGGGATCCTGCTCACCGGCCGCCACGATCGCGTCCGCGAGGACGAGGCGGCCTTCGGCGTCGGTGTTGAGGACCTCGACCGTCCGGCCGCCACGGACGGTGATGACGTCCGACGGGCGCTGAGCCGTCCCGGACGGCATGTTCTCCGCGAGCGCGAGCCAACCGGTGATCCGCAGCGGCAGCTCCAGCTGCGCCGCCGCGACGATCGTGTGGAGAACGGCCGCCGCCCCGGACATGTCGCTCTTCATCGTGTCCATGCCGGCGGCGGGTTTGATCGACAGCCCACCCGAGTCGAACGTGATGCCCTTGCCGACGAGTGCCACGTGCGTCGTCGCCCCCGCCGGCGCGTAGTCGAGGCGGACCAGCCGAGGTGGCCGCGACGAGCCGAGACCCACGCCGAGGATGCCGCCGTAGCCGCCGCGGGTCAGCCGTCGCTCGTCGAGCACGGTGATCTCGATCGGCAGGTCGGCGACGGCGGCGACGGCCTCGTCCGCGAACGCGGCCGGGTAGAGGTCGACGGGGGCGGTGTTCACCAGGTCACGCGTCGCGTGCACCGCCGCGGCGACGACGCGTGCCCGCTTCGCCGCGGCCCGTGCACCGGCGCCGGAGGCGGTAGGACCTACTACGGTCACCGCCGACACCGGCTGCTTGTGCGGCGAGCCACCGTTCTGGCTGCGGTAGCGCGTGTAGTCGTACGCGCCGAGCAGCGCACCTTCGGCGACGGCGCCCAAGGCTTCCGCGTCGGGGGCGGGCAGGGCCAGAGCGGCGCGGGCGGCTCCCGACAGTTGCCGGGTCGCTGCGCCTGCGGCCCGGCGGAGCGTCTCCGCCGGGAGGGCGCCGCGCGCCTGCCCGACGCCGACGAAGACCACCGACTTCGCGGCCACTCCGGGGACCGCGGGGATGCGGTGGAACGAGTCCGCGGCCCCCGTGGCCCCGACGAGCTCGAGGGCCGAGGCCAGGGCCGAGCGCACCGGCCGCGGTAGGGAGTCGGCGCCCAGCAGGCGCGGTGAGTTCCGACCGCCGGCCACGGCCAGGACCAAGGCGTCGGCGGCAACCGTCGCTGGGTCCTTGGCGGAGAGAGTCAGTGTGGCCACGGCCGTCCTTCGACTGGGGAGGGCCGGAATGTCGGCCCGTGAGGATCGCCGGGGCCCTGACAACCACCGGCCGCCGGCGTCCGGGGAACACCGACTGTCACGGCCCCCGATGTTAGGTGCTGGCAAGCCCCGAGCCGTCGCCACCCGCCGCACACCCCCTGGACTGAGGGCATCATCACGATCCCAGCCGGCGTGCGGTGGGTGGCGGTGGCCTCGGTGGCGCCGGGTGACGGTCGCGCCGGGTGGCGCTGTGTGGCCACCGGGACAGCCCGGGATGGCGGCGGCGTCAGGTGGCCCGGCGTGGCGAGGGGCGTCGGTGGCCGTGCAGCCGGGGCTGGCACGCGTGGCGGTGGCGCCGGGTGGCGGTGGCGCCGGGTGGCGGTGGCGCCGGGTGGCGGTGGCGCCGGGTGGCGGTGGCGCCGGGTGGCGGTGGCGCCGGGCGGCGGTGGCGCCGGGTGGCCCTGGCCGTGGCGCCCGGGTGGTGGGGATGGCGGCGGTGCGCACGGCGTGAGGATGGCCGTGGCGTAGTGGGGCGCCGCGCCCGGAGTGGCGTGGCTGGATGCCGGTGTCGGGTTCGGGTGGGTCAGCGGTAGTGCTTCGGGTGGTGGCGATACCGTCGGGCCCGGACCCTGCGAGGAGGACGTCGCCGCCATGACTCACGCCCCCACCCTGCGCCGGACGGCGCTCTACGAGCGGCACGTCGCCCTCGGCGCCAAGCTGGCCGACTTCGGCGGCTGGGAGATGCCGATCGAGTACCCCGGCGGCGGCGTGATCCGGGAGCACGACGCCGTGCGGTCCCGGGTCGGCGTCTTCGACGTCAGCCACCTCGGCAAGCTCTCGGTCACCGGGCCCGGCGCCGCCGAGTTCGTCAACCGGTGCCTCACCAACGACCTCGGGCGCATCGGGCCAGGACGCGCCCAGTACACGATGTGCTGCGACGACGCGACCGGCGGTGTGATCGACGACCTGTTCGCCTACCTGCGCTCGGACGACGACGTCCTCCTCGTCCCCAACGCCGCCAACTGCGCCGAGGTGGCGGCTCGCCTCCAGGCTGCAGCGCCCGCCGGGGTCGAGGTGCGGGACCTCCACGAGAGCTACGGCGTCATCGCCGTCCAGGGCACCCGCTCCGACGAGACGCTCGACGGCATCGGCCTGCCCTGGGGCCACGAGTACCTGACGTTCGTCGACACCGAGTGGCAGGGGCTGCCGGTCATCGTGCTCCGCACCGGTTACACCGGGGAACGCGGCTACGAGATCCTCCCGGCCTGGGAGATCACGCCGGCGCTGTGGGACGCGCTCCTCGAGTCCGCCGCCGCCTGGCAGGGCCTGCCGTGCGGGCTCGGCGCGCGTGACACCCTCCGCACCGAGATGGGCTACGCCCTCCACGGCCACGAGCTCACCCCCGAGATCACGCCGGTCCAGGCGCGGCTCGGTTGGGCGGTCGGCTGGCGCAAGCCGGAGTTCTGGGGCCGCGACGCCCTCCTCGCCGAGCGCGAGCGTGGCCCGGCGCGCATCAGCCGCGGCCTCATCGCGCTCGACCGCGGCGTCCCCCGCCCGGACATGGACGTCGTGGACGACGACGGCCGCGTCGTCGGCCGGACGACGTCCGGCACCTTCTCGCCGAGCCTCAAGCAGGGCATCGCCCTCGCCCTCCTGGAGCCCACGATCAAGGACGGCGACGAGGTCGGCGTCCAGGTCCGCGGCCGCACGCTGCGGTGCCGGGTCGAGAAGCCGCCGTTCCTCGAGGTCCACACGCGCGAAGCCGACTGACGGTGCCGCAAGCCCTGGAAGGCCCCGACGTGCAGGAGCCGGCCGCCAACGAGCCCCCCGGCGGCGGGCCGCCCGGCGGTGGCGTGGCCGGCGGTGGCGTGGCCGGCGGTGGCGTGGCCGGCGGTGGCGTGGCCGGCGGTGGCGTGGCCGGCGCTGGCGCGAACGGCGGTGGCGCGAACGGCGGTGGCGCGAACGGCGGTGGCGCGACCGGCGGTGGCGCGGCTCGCGCTGGCGCGAACGGCGGTGCGACGGACGGCGGTGCGACGGACGGCGGTGCGACGGACGGCGGTGGCGTGGCCGGCGGTGCGACGGACGGCGGTGGCGTGGCCGGCTGGGGTGCGGATGTGGTCCGGTTCCTGGTGGGGACGTTCACCGTGCTTCCCGTTCCCCCGCCCCGGCGGGTTGACGGGCGCGTGCCCGGCGTCGCCATGGTGCTCGCGCCGGTGGCCGGGGGGCTGGTCGGCGGGGCCGCGCTCCTCGTCGTCTGGGGGGCCGGGCGCCTGGGGATGTCGCCGCTGCTCGCCGCCGCGCTCGGTGTCGGCGTGCTCGCGCTCGCCACCCGGGGGCTGCACCTCGACGGGCTCGCCGACACCGCCGACGGGCTCGCCGCCGCGTACGACCGCGAGCGCGCCCTGGCCGTCATGAAGCGCGGCGACGTCGGCCCGGCCGGGCTCGCGACCGTCGTCCTCGTGCTCCTCGTCCAGGTCTCGGCGCTCGCGCAGGCCGGCTCCGCGGCCGTGCTCGTCGCCGCCGTCGCCGGCACCGACGACGTGGCGGAGATCGTCGCGGCGACCGCGACGCTCTCCGGCACACCGGGTACGATCGCGGTGTTCGCCCCCGCGGTCGAGGCGGGCCTGCTCGCGGTGGACCAGTCGAGCGTGCGCTTCCGCCATCCACTCATGCGCTCCGCAGTGCTGCAGTCCGAGCCCGTGCACCGGCAGCAGGCCGCCCACGGTGCGCTGGCCGGCGTCCTCAGCAACGATCCGTTCCGCCGGGCCTGGCACCGGGCCCACGCGATCGTCGGACCGGACGACGACGTCGCCGACGAGCTGGCCACCGCCGTGCGCTATCCGCTCGCGCGTGGCGCGGTCGCCTCGGCCATCCGCTGCCTGGAG
>Ga0081539_10005921_pt1 | contig 12078 bp, 11 predicted proteins | sample TabmetS4T2R2_FD_71023 | JGI IMG/M metagenome (GOLD analysis project Ga0081539, IMG submission 71023) | Tabebuia heterophylla rhizosphere microbial communities from the University of Puerto Rico - S4T2R2 | ecosystem: Host-associated > Plants > Roots > Rhizosphere ...
GCGCCCATGCGCTGGGTGGACAGCGGGAACGACGTCGTGGCGTTCACCCGTGGGGATTCGTTCACCTGCATCGTCAACGCCGGCCCGTCCCCGGTGGCACTCCCGCGTGGGCACGTCGTGCTGGCCAGCGGGCCGGTGGACGGCGAGCTGCCGCCGGACACGGCGGCCTGGGTGGTCACCGCCTGACTTCGTGCTGGCCGTTCATGCCCGATCAGCAGGCGTTTTGACCCACTTGCTGGGTCAAAACTCCTGCTAACTCGCGGTTTCCGGCCCACGCCTCCGCTGCATCAAGATGCACAGACAACGGGGACGTACGCTGGCGCCGTGGTGGCTCCCGACCTGCTCCCCCACCTCAGGGCGGCCAAGGACCTGATCGACCGTCACTACGCCGAGCCGCTCGACCTCGACCTGCTGGCCAAGCGCGCCGGCTGCTCCCGATACCACTTCCTTCGCGCCTTCGCCGCCGCCTACGGCCAGACGCCCGGGCGCTACCTGAGTCGACGCCGGATCGAGCGTGCCCAGGAACTGCTGCGGGTGGCCAACCTGACCGTCACCGAGATCTGCATGGTGGTCGGCTTCTCCAGCGTCGGCTCGTTCAGCAGCCGGTTCCGCGAGATCACCGGTCTGACGCCGAGCGAGTTCCGCGACCGCGCGGTGGCTGCCGGCGGGCCGCCGCCCGTGCCAGGCTGTTTCGTGCTCATGTGGTCGCACCCCACCCAAGCCAGGAGCGCAATTGAGGAGAAGCCGTCGGTCGCCCGGAATGCTTAGTGTCGCAAGCGAATAGCTCGCACGGCGGAAGGGGACAGACATGATCAACGGCTTCTCACACGTCAGCGTCTGGGTGCTGGATCAGGAACGCGCCAAGGCCTTCTACACCGAGAAGCTGGGCTACGAGGTGAACACCGACGCCGACATGGGCGGCGGCGGCCGCTGGCTCACGCTGACGCATCCGAACCAGCCGGACATCGAGCTCATCCTGGCCGAGCCCGGCCCGCCCATGCTGTCGGAGGAGGACGGCGCCACGATTCGGTCGCTCGTCGCCAAGGGGTCGCTCGGCGCCGGCGTCATGCGCTGTGACGACATCCACCGCACGTACGAGGAGCTGAAGGGCAAGGGTGTGGAGTTCATCCAGGAACCCACCGAGCGGCCCTACGGCGTCGAGGCCCTCTTCCGCGACGACTCCGGCAACTGGTTCAGCCTCGGCCAGGTGTGAGGCATTCGCCGGGCGCGATCTCTGTTGCCGAAATGACCCAGCAACTGGGTCATTTCGGCAACAAGAGGTTCCGAAGCCCTCGCGGGACCCTGGGAATCGATCGCTACGCCGGCGGAAGGAGTTGCCCGCGAAGCGACACCACCTGGCCGATCACGATGATCGCCGGGGGGCGGACGCCTTCGCGGGCGGCGACTTCGCCGACGTCACCCAGGGTCGCGACGACCACCCGCTCGCCCGGCATCGTGCCGTTGACGACGATGCCGACCGGCGTCTTCGGGTCCCGTCCGCCCGCCACCAGAACGGCTGCCACCTGAGGCAATGTCTCCACGCCCATCAGGACCACGATCGTGCCACCGAGCCGGGCCAGTGCCGCCCAGTCCGTCAGCGACCGTGGATCGTCGGGTGCCACGTGCCCGGACACCACGACCGCCTCGTGCGCGACCCCGCGATGGGTGAGCGGGATCCCGGCCAACGCCGGGACGGCGACCGCGCTCGTCACCCCGGGCACGACGGTGACCGGGATGCCGGCCGCAACGAGCTCCGTCATCTCCTCCGAGCCGCGGCCGAACACGAACGGGTCACCGCCCTTGAGCCGCACGACGAACCGCCCGGCCTTGCCGTGCTCGAGCAGCGCGGCCGTGATCGCGTCCTGGTCCATGTGCCGGCCGCGCGGCAACTTCGTGGCGTCCAGGACGACGGCGTCCGGGCGCAATTCCTCCAGCAGCGCCCGAGGGGCCAGCCGGTCGACCACGACGACATCGGCATGGGCGAGCAACCGCCGGCCGCGGACGGTGATGAGGTCGGGGTCGCCGGGCCCGCCGCCGACGAGTGCGACGCCGGGCAGCGGGCCCAAGGACGGCAGCCCGGACGATGCGAGCGCCTCCCGCCGCGGCACGGAGTCCAGGCGTCCCTCCCGCAGTGCCTCGATGATGCCGTCACGCACGGCCGCGGCGCGCCGCGGGTCGCGCTCGTCGTGCGGCCCCCAAGTGAGCACTCCGACGCGAACGCCCTCCTGCTCCCCACCGGCTGGGGTCACCGCTGTGCCGTGAGGTGCGTCGTCCGCGCGAACGCAGAAGACCCGCGCCGCCTCCGCCTCGGCGACGACGGAAGCGTTGACGCCTGGATCGTCGGTGAGCGCGAGCACGTACCAGGCACCGGCGAGGTCACCGGGTGCGTAGGCGCGCGATTCCCATCTCAGCTCCCCTGCGCTGATCATGCCCTCGACCGCCGGGGTCACTTCCGGCGAGACCAGGACGACGTCGGCTCCGGCGGCCAGCAGACCCGGCAGCCGGCGCTGCGCCACGCTGCCCCCGCCCACGACGACGACCCGGCGGCCGCCCAGCCGAAGTCCGGCCAGGTAGGGGACCTTCGCCACGGACTACGCCTCCTTGTCGGCGACCCCGGCCGAGTCGAACGTCGCCATCTCCCGCAACGCCCGAACCGCCGCCTGCACGAGCGGCAGCGCCAGGACCGCGCCAGTGCCCTCACCCAGACGCAACTCCAGCTCCACCAGCGGACGCAGTCCCAGGTGTGCCAGGGCCACGGCGTGTCCCGGCTCCGCGGACCGATGGCCGGCGACACACGCATCCATGCTGGCAGGCGCCAGCACGTGGGCGGCTAGGGCGGCCGCTCCGGCGATCACGCCGTCCAGGACCACCGGGATCCGCTGCGCCGCCGCGGCGAGTATGAACCCGGCGATGGCCGCGTGCTCCAGCCCGCCGACCGCGGCCAGCACCCCGACCGGATCGCCCGGGTCGGGCCGGTGCAGGTCCAGAGCCCGGCGGACGACGTCCACCTTGCGCTGCAGCGTCGGCCCGTCGATGCCCGTACCGCGTCCGGTGACGTCACCCGGATCGGCGCCGGTGAAGGCGGCCACCAGTGCGGCGGACGCCGTTGTGTTCGCGATGCCCATGTCGCCGGTGATCAAGCAGCGGTGCCCCTGCTCGGCCAGTGTGCGGGCGACGTCGATGCCCACCGCGATCGCCGCCTCTGCCTCCGCGCGGCTCATCGCGGGGCCGGTGCTCAGGTCCGCCGTCCCCGGCCGGACCCGGCGCAGCAGCAGTCCCTCCGCGGGCTCCAGGTCACCCGCCACTCCGACGTCGACCACGACTACCGTGCTGCCGGTCTGCCGCGCGAACGCGTTGACCGCCGCGCCGCCGGCCACGAAGTTGACCACCATCTGGGCGGTCACCTCCTGCGGCCAGGGGCTGACCCCCTGCGCGTGGACGCCATGATCGGCGGCGAACACGGCGACGGCGGCCGGCTCGGGCAGCGGCGGCGGGCACTGGCCGGCGAGCCCGGCCAGGCGAACGGCGACCTCTTCGAGCACGCCGAGTGACCCACGCGGCTTGGTGAGCCGATCCTGGCGGTCCCGGGCCTCCGCCAGGGCGATCGGGTCGAGCGGCGCGACGGCGTCCACGGTGGCATCCAGGGCGGCACGCACCGATGCGGCGCGATCAGTCATCGGGTGATCTCCTCAAGAGTGGTGAGCGGTCCTGTCTCGTCATGGGAGTGCCGGTGCGAGTGCTCGTGGGTGGGGTCGTCCGGGTGATCGTGCGGATGCTGCGCAGCGCCGACCTTGTGCTCGAACCCGGGCATGGCGATCCGGTAGACGCAGGTGTCGCAGTTCATCCGGATGTCGCCACGCAGAGCCTCCTCGTACCGCTCCTCGACGAGATCCGCGAGGCCGTCGCAGTCGCCGATCACGCCGGCCGCCCGGACGTCCACCTCTGGGTGCCCGGCGGCCCACTCCCGCGCCTGCTCGACCACGCGCTCCGGCAGCACCCCGGCGAAGAGGAAGTACGGCGCGACGACAATCCGCCGCGCGCCCAGGGCCGCCGCCCGATCCAGCGCCGCAGGCACCGCGGGCAGCGCGAGCGAGACGAACGACGTCTCCACCCCGTCGTAGCCGCGGCCCTCCCACAGCAGCCGGGCCACCTTCGCGACCTCGGCGTTGGCGTCCGGATCCGTGGACCCGCGGCCCACCAGCACCACCGTCGTCCCGGCCCGCGCGGCTCCGGCGAGCGCGTCGTCGATCCGTTCCTCCAGCAGCGACAGGAGCGTCGGGTGCGGGCCCAGCGGCCGCCCGTACCGGTAGCTCAGGCCGGGCCGGCGGTCCTGCTCACGCGCCATCGCACCCGGTACATCGCCCTTCCCGTGCCCGGCAGCGGCCAGGACGAGCGGCAGCGCGACCAACCTCCGGTGCCCGCGCTCCCAGAGGCCGCCCACCGCATCGGTGAGGGGTGGGCGAGACAGCTCGATGAAGCCGCCGTCCACATCGCCCGGCTCGCCACCGCGGGCCACCCGGCGGGCCCGGAGCCGCTCGACGAGCGCCAGGAATCCCGCGACGCCGGACGCGTCGCGAGTCCCGTGGCCGACCACCAGCAGCGGCAGGTTCATGAGCGCTCCAGCGGCAGCGGGTCGCCGTACAGCAGCGCGTTCACGGCCGCGGCGGCCACCGCCGAGCCGCCCTTCTCGCTGACGTTGCTGACCGCCGGTAGGCCGGTGTCACGCAGTCTCGCCTTGCTCTCCACGGCTCCGACGAATCCGACGGGCAGCCCGATCACCAGCGCCGGTGTCAGCCTCGGCGCCAGGTCGATCGCCGCCTCCAGCGCGGTCGGCGCGTTCCCCACCACCCAGATGGCGCCCGGTCCCGCCTCCTGCGCAGCCAACTGCATCGCGGCCGCCGAGCGGGTCAGCCCGTGCTGCACGGACAGCGGTGGGACGCGCCCGTCATCGATGAGCGTGCGCACCGGGCGGCTGGTGATGCCGGCCGCCACCATCCGGGAGTCCGCCACCAGCGGCGCGCCGGCGGCGAGTGCCGCAGCCGCCCGGGACAGGACCTCCTCGTCCAGCACCAGGTCCTCCAGGTAGGCCAGGTCGGCGCTGGCGTGCACGACGCGTTCCACGACGACGCGGGTCCAGTACGGCATATGCCCGGTGCGGCCGAGGGACCGCAGAATGCGGTAGGACTGCGCCTCGATCGGGTGGGCGGTGCGGGCGTCCGTCATCCCGCCGCACCCCGGCGGGGATCCTCAGTGGTCATAACGGCTCCTCACTGCCGACGTCGGTATGAGATCGATGGCGTCCACCGGGCACACCTCGATGCATTCCCCGCAGCCGGTGCACCGGTCGCTGCGGACGATCAGGTGCCCGCCGCGGGGGCGGATGGCGTGTTCCGGGCAGGTGAGCAGGCACGCGCCGCACCCTTGGCAGGCACCGACTCGCGCGGTCTGCCCGCCCGAGGTTGGCCGGCTCACGACAGCCACCGATAGCCGCGCGGGGTCACCATGCGGCCGTCCACCAGCCGGGTGGCGCTCGAGCCGACGATGACGACAGTGAGCATGTCGACCCGCTGCGGATCGACGTCGGCCAGCGTGGTGACCACGCCTCGCTCGCCGGGGCGGCTGGCGTCCCGGACCAGTCCGACGGGCGTGGTCGGCGGTCGGTGGGCGGCGAGGATGGCCAAGGCCTTGGCGAGATGGTCCGACCGGGCGCGGCTGCGTGGGTTGTAGAGGGCGACCGCGACGTCGGCCTCGGCCGCGGCGCGCAGCCGGTGCTCGATGACGTCCCACGGAGTGTGCAGGTCGGACAGCGAGATGTAGGTGTGGTCATGACCGAGCGGCGCACCGAGCGCGGCGGAGGCCGCCAGCGCAGCAGTGATGCCAGGAACGCCGATCACGTCGATCGGCGGGCCCCCGGCGCGCAGGGCATCGTCGAGCGTCTCGAGGGTGGGGCTGGCCATGGCGTAGATGCCGGCGTCGCCGGAACCGACGAGGGCGACGGCCCGTCCCGCCTGCGCCTGCGCGACCGCCGTTCTGGCCCTTTCCTCCTCGGCGCCCAGCCCGCTGGCCAGGATCTCGGCGCCCGGGCGGAGCAGATCGCGCACCTGGTCGACGTATTGGTCGAGTCCGACGACAACGGCCGCGCGGCGCAGTTCGCGGACCGCGCGCGGGGTGAGCAGGTCACGCGCGCCGGGTCCGAGGCCGATCAGCGCGAGCCGGCCACGCGGCGGGAAGCGGCCGATGGCCACGGTCACGGTCCGGCCCACGCGCTTCGGCAGGACGAGGTCGGCGCCTGTGGCGAGCACGGCCGCCTCCGCCACGGACGGCGTGCCGACGGCGGCCTCGACTACGGCGCTGGGATTCGGCACCGGTTGGGTGGCGAGGTCGCCCGCCGGGAACGTACGGAAGGGAACGGCGAGCGTCGATGCCAGCTCGCGGATCGCCGGCTCGTCCGCCTTGACGTCGGCGGAGACCACCTCGCGGACGGATCTCGGGGAAAGCCCGGCGTCCGCGAACGCCTGCTCCGCCAAGGCACGCAGCTCTTCGGCCGGGGCGCCACGGCTGGCTCCCACACCCAGCACGAGGGACGGCGGGCGCAAGACCGCGCTGGGCCCGGCCGAGCCACCGTCGCCGTCCGGTCGGAGCCGGTCGGTGAGGAGGATGCGCGGCGCGCCCGGCGGCGCGGCGGCGCTCACGTTCGTCGGGAAGGCGGGCAGCGGCCAGGGCTGGTCGGCCTCGAGACGTACCGGTTCCCCGTCCAAGAGCGCGCGGCTCACGCCGGCGATGTCGCCCTCGCAGGGCAGGCCGAGCGCATCCAGACCGGGCACACCCGCGGCGTCCGTGGCCGTGGTGACCACAGGCTGAGCGCCGAGGACGGTGGCGACGTCGTGGGCCAGCGCGTTGGCCCCGCCGGCGTGGCCGCCGAGCAGCGCGACGGCAAACGTCGCGGCCTCGTCGACGCAGACGACCCCGGCGTCATGTGCCTTGTCGACCAGGACGGGCGCCAACAGCCGGACGGCGGCGCCCGTGGCGAGGAACGCCACCACGCTGTCGCACTGCCCGAACGCGGCCGGGAGCGCCGTGCTGGCCGGGCCGTCGTAGCGCCGGGTGCGCCCCGGCCACGCAGCCGCCAGCCGGTCGGCGTTGGCCCGGCCGGCTGCCGTGACCGCCACGAGCCCGATCACAGCTGGTTCCTTTCCGGACGACCGGGTCGATCAAGCACAGCGCGATCGCCGTCCACGGCGTCCGCCCACAGCACGGTCACCGGATTCAGCGCCGCCAGCCGGGCCGAGCCGTCGGGCAGCTCGGTCAGCCGGCTCACCGCCACCTGCGCGCCGTCGACCTGGTACCCCGCACCGCGCAGCCCGGCCCGGGCGGCGACGGCGTGCTCCAGCGCCGCGCAGGCCACGACGATCCGCGGCACGCCACAGGCGGTGACGGCGGCCACCACCCGCGTGCCGCCGCCTCCGATAAACGCAGCGTCCGGCCACGGCAACCCGTCCAGCGCCCCCGGCGCCTCGCCGTCCACCACACGCACCGACACGGAGTGCCGCTGCGCGTTCGCGGCCACGTCGGCGCAAGCCGCGGCGTCCCGGTCGACAGCCACGACCGCTGCCCCCAGGGAGGCGCACTCCACCGCGACCGAGCCGCTGCCGGCGCCGACGTCCCAGATCAGCCGGCCCAGCGACGGCGCCAGCCGGGCGACGACGAGCGCCCGGATCTCCGCCTTGGTCACCATGGCGTCGCGGTGCCGGTACGCCGCCTCCGGCAGCGCCCAGCCGCCGGACGGCGCGGCGGCGGGCTGGTCGTTCCACCGCACCTGTTGCGCGGCCCGCGCCGGATCGGTGACGAGGACGACGTTCGGCTCGGCCCAGGCGCGGTCGGCGTCGTCCGGCGCGTACTGCGTGATCCGCTCGTCCGAGTGGCCCAGGCGCTCGGCGACGACGAGCCGGCGGTCCCATCCCGCGAGCCCTTGCGCGAGGTCAGCTGGAGTGAACTGCGGCCCGGTGAGCACGGCGACCAGCGGAAGGGCCCGCGCGGTGTTCAGCGCGGCGCGGGGATCGCGGCCGTGCGCGGAGACGGTGACGATGCCGTCGTGCGGCAGCCCGAGCCGGGCCGCGAGCAGCGCGACGCTGGACGGCGCGGGCAGTACGCGCGCGGTGATGCCGCGCTCCCGCAGGGCACGGACGATGCCGAACCAGCCCGGGTCGCCACTGGCCAGGACAGCCACCGGTCCGGTGTGCGCAGTGACGGCGTCGAGCGCGGGATCGAGCGGTCCCGTCACGACGGTCCTGGTGCCCTGGCGCAGCAGGTGGGACACGAGTTCCAGATGACGGGCCCCCCCGACGACGAGATCGGCCGCTGCGAGTGCCTGCTCGGCGGTGTCGTCCAACCGGCCTCCGGCAATCCCGATGACCGTCACGGGGTGATCGGTGCCGGCGGTTACTCGACGAACGCGGTTTGCTTGATCGACACCAGTCATGACGGGGTCACCGCCACCCACTCGGGGCGGGTGGCGGCCACCACTCGCCGTCCGGTGAAGTCGACCATGGCAACGTCCGCGTCGAACGGTTCGGCGCCCACGACCTCGGCGTCCACGTCGCCACTTTCCGCGGCGGCGAACCGAATCAGCACGTCGCGAACCGCCGCGCACAAGGCGTCGCCCGCCGCCCGCAGCACGCCCGCGGCCTCCCACAGCTCGTACGCGTGGCGCCCGGTGTTCGCCTCCGCCACGGCCGCCGCGAGCTCGGGCGACCCCCCGACGCCGCCGGTGATCCGCGCCAGCACTGTCGGGTCGACCTTCGACCGTGTGTAGTGCGTCATGAGGACGCCGGCCGCCAGCTTGGTCAACTTCCCCGCCATCCCCACGAACACCAGCCGTGGCACGCCCGCCCGCACCATCGTCCGGATCGCGGCGCCGGTGAAGTCGCCGACCTCGATGAAGCACACCTCCGGCAGCTCCGGCAGCAGCGCCATCGCGCCCTTTTCCGTCCGCCCACCGGTGCACAGCACCGCCGTCCGCTCCCCCTGGGCCGCCATCACCCGCACGGCCTGCTCGACGCTGGCCCGCCAGGACGCCGTCGAGAACGGCCGCACGATCCCCGTCGTCCCCAGGATCGAGATGCCGCCGAGGATGCCGAGCCGCCCGTTCGTCGTCCGGCGGGCCATTCGCTCGCCCTCGGGGACGCTGATGACGACATCCAGACCGCGCCGCCCGGCGGCGGCCGCGGCGTCGTCGGCCAGCGCCTCGTGCACAGCGGCACCGATCATCGTGCGCGGCACCGGATTGATCGCCGCCTCGCCGACCGGCAGTCCGAGCCCCGGCTTGGTGACGATGCCGACACCGACCCCGCCGTCCAGATGCACCCCAGCCTTCGCGCGCCACGTCACCGTGGCTGTGACGTGGGCGCCGTTCGTGACGTCCGGGTCGTCACCGGCGTCCTTGACAACAACCGCCTCGGCGCGCCGGCCGGGGTCGAGCAACTCGCAGCGGTCCGTCGCGAACGTCACCCGCCGGCCCGACGGGAGCGGGATCTCCACCACGGGTTGCGGTCGGCCGGTCACCAGGCAGGCCGTCGCGGCTTTGGCCGCCGCACTCGCGCAGGCGCCGGTCGTCCAGCCGGTACGCAGCGCACGCGGCCGGTCCTTCGCCGTCCGCGGCAGGTCCGGCTCGCGCAGCTGAGGTTCGGGCACGTCGGTCACGGCATTGACTTCCGTGTCGCGAGGAGTGCCCGGCGCGCTGTGGGGTCGGGGCGTCGGTGACCGTGGAAGTGGCCCGGGTGGTACAGGTGCGAGCGAGTTCCCCCGGCGCCCAGCGCCGGTCCGACGAGCACCAGCGTGTGCTTCCACAGCTTGTGCCGCTTGCAGGTCTCCTCGAGGGTCCCGACCGTGCAGCGGACGACGAGTTCGTCCGGCCAGGTCGCGGCATACGCGACCACGCAGGGAGTTTCCTCGTCGTAGCCACCGGCCAGCAGTTCGGCTTGCAACTGCCCGGACCGCGCCGCGGACAAGAAGAGCGCCATCGTCGTCCCGTGCGCGGCGAACGCCCGCACGCTCTCGCCGTCCGGCATCGGCGTCTTGCCGCCTTCGAGCCGGGTGAGGACGACGGACTGGGCCACCTCGGGCACCGTGAGCTCGCGGTCGACGATGGCGGCCACGGCGCTGAACGCGCTGACCCCGGGAATCGTCTCGTGCGGCAGACCCAACCGGTCGCACAGCTCGCGTTGCTCCTGAACCGCGCCCCACAGCGCGGGATCGCCGGAGTGGATTCGCGCGACGACCAGGTGCTCCGTGATCGCGCGCCGGTACAGCGCCTCGACGCCCTCCAGCGGCAAGGCGGCGGAGTCGACGACCTCTGCGCCCTCATGCGCATGCTGGAGCACGTCTTCCGACACCAGGCTGGCCGCCCAGATCACGACGTCCGCTCCCGCGATGACGCGGGCCGCGCGCAGCGTCAACAGATCCGCCGCGCCCGGCCCGGCACCGACGAACCACACCTTCGGAAGATCGCTCAAAGCCGTCCTCCTCGGCCTTCGCGCCGCGAGGTCGACACGACCGTGGTCAGGTACGGCGCCCGCGACTCGGGCGGTACGTCGCGGGCCGCGCTCACCCGCTCGTCGGCCAGGCCCAGGCCGCTTCCGACCACGGCGTCATCGAGCCGGCCCTCGTCGGCCAGCACCTTCAGGACCTCCGGCAGGTGCCGGCCCCCCTTGTACGCGACGACGGTGTCGACCGCGCGCAGCACCTCCCGGTACCGCTCCAGACCCGCCGTCATCGGGAACAGGGCCAGCGCCTCGTCGCCCTCGCACAGGGTCACGCCGGCGCGCATCGCCAGGTCCTGCATCGCGGTGATGCCGGGCACCGTCTCGACGGCGACGGCGGGCATCCGCTCCCGGACCGTTTGCGCCAGGTAGGTGAACGTCGAGTACACGTTGGGGTCGCCGATGGTGGCGAACGCCACCGTGCCGGCGCCTGAATCGAAGCCCTGGACGACCGCCCGAGCCGCCGCCTCCCAGGCCGCCTCGCGCCGCGGCGTCACACCATCGCGGTCGTCCAGCGCGAACACCACCCGGCGCACCCGCGGGTCCTCGGGGTCGGCCAGGTGGGCCCGCACAGTCGCCTCGGCCCGGCCGGGCTCGTCCGGTGCGATGACCGGGACGAGCACGAGATCGGCCGCACGCAAGACCCGGACCGCCTTCACGGTCACCAGTTCCGGATCTCCAGGCCCCATCCCGACGCCCACCAGGGTCGGCGGACCGCCCCGCCCGGTCACGCTGCCCGCCGCCCGGGCCGGCGCGCGGCATCGGCCAACCGGCCGGCAGCCGACGGGATGCCCGCCCAGTGCAGGTGCAGGTACGAGGCATGGACCCGCCCCGCCACCCAGCCCTCCGGCCGGTCGCCGTCTCCGCTCATCCGCCACGCCGGAGTGGTGCCGTGGCCGGGCTCGACCACGGTGCGATGGAATTCGTGCGCCGCGACGACCTCCCCAACGTCGGCCAGGACCGATCCCGCCGCGGCATGAGCGGTCCGGTACCCCAGGACGAGGCGTTCCGTCATGCGCGCGGACGCGTCGAGCACGCCCGCCATCGGGTGCCCGTCAAGTTCCCGGCACAGGTAGAGCAGCCCCGCGCACTCGGCCGCGACAGGCGCGCCTGCCGCGGCGACGTTGCGGATGGCGCGCCGCATCGGCTCGTTCGCGGACAGCTCCGCGGCGTGCACCTCGGGGAAGCCGCCGCCCAGGTACAGCGCCCGAACGCCGTCCGGAAGCGCCTCGTCGTGCGCCGGGTCGAACTCGACGACGTCGAGACCCGCCGCGGCGAGCAGCTCCGCCGTCTCGGCGTACCGGAACGTGAACGCCCGGCCGCCGGCCATCGCCAGCACCGGCCGGGTCGCGGTTTGCTTGATCGACCCCGGAATGCTTGATCGACCCCCGATTGCTTGATCGACCCCGGATTGCTTGATCGACGCCGCACCACCATTGCTTGATCGACCCCCGATTGCTTGATCGACCCCGGATTGCTTGATCGACGCCGAGGGGGACCAGGGTTCGGCGCCCGTCAGGGGCGGCGCGGAGCGGGCCAG
>Ga0081539_10005922_pt1 | contig 12074 bp, 12 predicted proteins | sample TabmetS4T2R2_FD_71023 | JGI IMG/M metagenome (GOLD analysis project Ga0081539, IMG submission 71023) | Tabebuia heterophylla rhizosphere microbial communities from the University of Puerto Rico - S4T2R2 | ecosystem: Host-associated > Plants > Roots > Rhizosphere ...
ATCGGCCCGCTCGTCGGCGGTCTGCTCACCGAGTACGCCAGCTGGAGCTGGATCTTCTTCGTCAACGTCCCGGTCGGGGCTCTCGGCATCGCGGCGAGCTACCTGCTCATCGACGAGTCGCGCGACCCGACGCACGAGCGGCTCGACATACCCGGGCTCGCAACCTCGGCGCTCGGGCTGTTCTCGCTCACCTACGCCCTCATCGAGGCGAACACGTACGGGTGGGGCTCGGCACGGATCGTCGGTGCGTTCGCCGTTGCGGCGGTCGCGCTCCTCGTGTTCATCGTCCTCGAGCGGCGCCAGCGCGCGCCGATGCTCGACCTGAGCCTCTTCCGGCACCGGACGTACGTCGGCGCGAACCTCGTCGTACTGCTCGTCGCGCTCGCGATGTTCGGCGTCTTCTTCTTCGTGTCGCTCTACATGCAGAACGTCCTCGGCTACTCGGCCGTCCAAGCGGGCGCGGCCTTCCTGCCGATGACCCTGCTGATCATCGTCGTCGCGCCGATCGCCGGAAGGCTGTCCGACCGGCTCGGCTCGCGCGCGCTGATCACGGTCGGGATGCTGCTCGTCGCGACGCAGCTGATTCTGTTCAGCCAGCTCGGGCCGGACTCGTCGTTCTGGGCGCTCGTGCCAGGCCTCCTGCTCGGTGGGCTCGGCATGCCGCTGACGATGACGCCCGGCGCAGCAGCCGCGACCCGCGCCGTGCCGGTCGAGAAGGCGGGTGTCGGGTCGGCCGTCCTCAACGCTGCGCGTCAGGTGGGCGGGTCGATCGGCATCGCGCTCCTGGGCGCGATCATGGCGTCGCATCTCACGACCCCACCGACGATCGATGCGTTCATGGACGGCTTCGAGCAGTCGCTGCTCGTCGCCGCCGGGATCGCGATCGCAGCGGCGGTGGTGGCTGCGGTGCTGATCCGTCCGCACGACCTGCGCGAGTCCGAGGAGCAGGTGGCGCCGGCCGAGGCTGCGTGATCCCGCCCGAGGCAGCGAAGGTCAGGCGGCTTCCCGCCGACGAGCGCCGGCGCGCGATCGTGCAGGCCGCGCTGCGCGTGTTCTCGGCGGGGAGCTATGCGGGCGCGACGACCGCGGAGATCGCGCGCGAGGCCGGCGTCACGGAGCCGGTGCTGTACCGTCACTTCCGCTCGAAACGGGATCTCTGGGCCGCATGCCTCGACGCGGCGTGGGAGGAGTTTCGGGAGGCGTTCGACGCGGGTATCGGGCGCACGCTCTCCGCGCGCCAGGGCGATGAGCAGTCGATGCCGCCCTCGGTCGCCCGGTGGAAGAAGGCGCTGATGCCGAACCTGTGGATACAGGGCATTACGGAAGCCGGGGAGGACCGCGAGATCCGGAAGCTCGTCGCACGACACATGCACGAGGTCCACGACCACTGCGCCGCGAGGCTGCGCCAGGGTCAGGAGGCCGGATTGGTGCCGCCCGACCGGAATCCCGACGCGGAGGCGTGGTGGTTCATCGCCGGCGGTCTGCTCCGCTCGTTCGCGGACCGGCTGGGCGGGCTGCTCGACGACGACGACCTCGCGGCCATCCAGCGCGAGCGGAAGCGCTGGCTCCTCGGGCTGGACTGACTGGCCCCCGCGCGTCCGCGCGGCGGACATCGAGGCGTATCGTGCGGGAATGCGGGTCGCCCTGTGCGCGGTGCTCGTCGCCTTGACGGTCGCGCCCGCCGCGGCCGCGCTCCGCGACGATTCGCCCGCCAGGACGAAGCAGGTCGTCCGGGCGTGGAGCCGGCGCCTCAACGCCTTCGACAACGTCGGCGTCGCGAAGCTGTTCGCGCGCCCCGCGACCTTCCTCCAGGGAGGCGTCGCGCTCCGGCTCCGGACCGCCGAGGACATCGCGCTCTGGCACCGGCTCCTTCCGTGCGCGGGCAGGATCGTGTCGATCTCGGTCAAGGGGGAGTTCGCGACTGCGGTCTTCGTGCTCGCGGACGGCCGGAACCGTCGCTGCGACGCGCCGGGAGCGAAGGCGGCGGCGGTGTTCCACGTGCACGCGGGAAAGATCGTGAGCTGGGCGCAAATCCCCGTGCCGGAGCCGGCCCCCTCCGGCCCCAAAGCCTGAGCCGCGTCGGGCGACGCCGTTACGACGGGGCGCGAAACGGGAACCAGACGCGTATGCCGCGCGCGATCTGGTCGGGTTCGATCTCGTTCGGCCTCGTGAACGTCCCGGTGCGGATGTACAGCGCGATCCAGGAGCGCGACGTCCACTTCCACCTCCTGCACGAGAAGGACGGCTCGCGGATCGGCTACGACAAGGTCTGCAAGAAGGAGGGCAAACGCGTCCCCGACAGCGAGATCGTGCGGGGCTACGAGGTCGCCGAGGGCAAGTACGTCTACGTCACGGACGACGATCTCGAAGCCGCCGCCGGGGAGAGCTTCAAGACGATCGACATCCAGGACTTCGTCGAGGTCGACGAGGTCGATCCGGTCTACTTCGAGCGCGCCAGTTACCTCGGACCGGCCGAGGGCGCCGACAAGCCCTACGCGCTGCTCGTCCGCGCGATGGAGGAGTCCGGGCTCGTCGGCATCGCGACGTACGTCATGCGCGACAAGCAGCAGCTCGGCTGCCTCCGCGTACGTGACGGGGTGATCCTGCTCGAGCGGATGTTCTTCGCGGACGAGATCCGGCCCACGAAGGGGATCGTCGGACGCAAAGCGCCGGTCGGGAAGCAGGAGCTCGGGATGGCGCTCGACCTGATCGATCGCTTCCGCTCCAGCTTCGAGCCCGAGAAGTACGAGGACGCGTACCGCAAGGCGCTGCTCGACCTGATCAAGCGCAAGCGCAAGGGCGAGGAGGTGCACGCCGAGCCGCGCACGAAGGAGGGCGAGCCCGTCGACCTCCTCGAGGCGCTCCGCGCGAGCGTCGAGGCGCACAGCAGCAAGGCCAGGCGGACGGCGGCTCGTCCACGTCGTTCGGCGCGATCGAGCTCGACCCGCCGGCGCCGATCGTCACGCAAGCAGAAGACCTGAGCGTTCGAGGCACTGCTCGTGGGGTGGATTCGCCGCAAGCCCGGCGGTTAGGCTCGATTGGTCGTGGAGGCCGCGTACGACTTGCTCGTGATCGGCTCTGGCCCGGCGGGCCAGAAGGCCGCCATCCAGGCGGCGAAGCTCGGCCGCCGCGTCGCGGTCATCGAGCGCGGCCACATGCTCGGGGGCGTGTGCGTGAACACGGGCACGATCCCGTCGAAAACCTTGCGCGAGGCGGTCGTCTACCTCACCGGGCACACGCAGCGCTCGCTCTACGGGCAAAGCTATCGGTTGAAGGACGACGTCACGATCGACGACCTCATGTGGCGGGCGAAGCACGTCGTGGAGCAGGAGGTCGACGTTATTCGCGACCAGCTCGCGCGCAACCACGTCGAGCTCGTCCACGGAACTGCTCGCTTCGTGGATCCCGCCACGCTCGCCGTGTCGGACTCGAGCGGTGTCGAGCGCCGCCTGACGGGGCATGCGATCGTCGTCGCAAGCGGCACTCTCCCGGCGCGTCCCGCGGACGTCCAGTTCGACGACCTGACAGTGCTCGACTCGGACGGAATCCTCAACCTCGGCCGCATTCCGAGCTCGCTCGTGGTCGTCGGCGGCGGGGTGATCGGGCTCGAGTACGCGTCGATGTTCGCCGCGCTCCGTACTCGCGTCACGGTCGTGGAGAGGCGCGACCGGCTGCTCGACTTCTGCGACGCGGAGATCGTCGAGGCCCTGCAGTACCACCTTCGCGACCTCGGCGTCGTGTTTCGCTTCGGCGAGTCGGTGAGCGCGGTCGAGGTGACGGAGAACGGGGCGGTCACGTCGCTCGCCAGCGGCAAGAAGATCCCCTCGGACATGGTCTTCTACTCTGCGGGGCGCCGCGGTGCGACCGACGAGCTCGACCTGGCTGCGGCCGGCCTCGAGGCGGACGACCGCGGCCGCCTCGCGGTGGACGCCGAGTTCAGGACGCGCGTCCCGTCGATCTTCGCCGTGGGCGACGTGATCGGCTTTCCGAGCCTGGCCGCGACCTCGGCCGAGCAGGGCCGCCGCGCGAGCTGCCACGCATTCGGCATCCCGGCGGGCGGCCACGCGTCACCCCCGCCCGTGGGGATCTACACGATCCCGGAGATCAGCTACGTCGGGCGAACCGAGGAGGAGCTGACGGCCGAGGGCGTGCCGTACGAGATCGGCGTCTCGCGGTACAGGGAGCTGGCCCGTGGCGCGATCCTCGGCGACAAGCACGGGATGCTCAAGCTGCTCGTGTCGCCGCACGACCGCCGGATCGTCGGCGTGCACGTGTTCGGCTCGGGCGCGACGGAGGTCGTGCACATCGGTCAGATGGCGATCGCGAAGGACGCGGTCGTCGACGACCTGGTCGAGACGGTGTTCAACTATCCGACCCTTGCCGAGGCCTACAAGGTCGCCGCCCTCGACGTGCTCAACCGCATGCGGCACCTGGAGCGCGTGACCGGCTAGTCGATCGCCTGGCCGATGCCCAGCATGTTGCCTTCGCTGTCCCGGAACCACACGGCGCGCTCGCCCTTGCCACCCTTGCTCGGGTAGTTCCCCTCCACCTCCGCGACCCCGTCGACCGTCGTCAGGCCCGGGAGGTCGTACTCCTCGAAGACGACTCCCCGGGATCGAAGCTCTCCGACGACGGCGTCGAGGTCGTCCACGTCCCAGGCGAGCTGCGTGAACGTGCCGGGTGAGGACCCGTTCGTCTCGAACAGCGCGAACTCGCCGCTCGCGCACCGGTAGAGGAGACCACCGGGCCGTTCCTCGGCGGGCTCGAGGCCGAGCTTCTCCGAGTAGAACGCCCGCGCCCGCTCGAGATCTCGAGCGGGGATCCTTGCCGCGACGCGACCGCTTCCGAGCATCACCGCTCCCTTCGTCGGAGACCCATCAGTATCCGTCCGGCAGGCTCTGGCTGAAGCCAGAGCCCGGGTCTCTGGGTGCGTTGCGCGTCGCGGCCGGAGGGCGGCTTTGCCGCCCGGGAGGCCAAGCCAGCCTTCGCGTTGTCGCAACCCCAAGGGAGGGGGGCCGGTGGGGGGAACCGCAGGTTCTCCCCACCACGAAGAAACGCCCCCGGCTGCGGCTTCCGGGGGCGTTTCGAAGGAGGCGTCCCCTGCCGGGGGCGTCGGTCGGAGCTCGTGACTCTGCGGCCCAGCCACGCTGTTCTCCGTTCCGCCGCCGATCCCGTCGGTGCGCCCCAACAGCGGTCCTGGCGTCTGGATCGCTGTTTGGTTGGCCTGACTGTAGGGGCCATGTCCCAAAAAGTCAAGTACCTCAGTCAAGTGATCTCGTATATATTCCGCTTCACATGGCTTCCGGCTCGCGTACCGACGATTCACCCCAACGGGGGAGGGCGTCCGGGCAGGTGGCGGCTTGAGTGACAGCGGTATGCGCGATGCGGCCGCCACCTCCCGGTCAGCGACACGGGCACTCGCCTCGGGTGTCGGCGAGCGCGTACGCGCGCTCCGGGTGGCGGCGGGCCTGACGCAGACGCAGCTCGCGGGCGATCGCTTCTCCAAGGAGTACGTCAGCCAGATCGAGCGGGGCAAGACACGTCCGACGGCCGAGACGCTCGCGTGGCTCGCGGAGCGCCTCGCCGTCGATCCGCAGTACCTCGCCCATGGCGTCTCGGCGGACGTCCGCAACAAGGTCGAGGCGCTGCTGACGCGCGCCGAGGCGCTGTCGGAGGCGCACCGCGACCAGGAGGCCGTCGACGCGTTCCGGGAGGCCCGGGAGCAGCTCGGCGAGCTCGGCTCGCCGGAGCTCGAGGTGCGGGCGCTGGCCGGCGAGGGCTGGGCGCTCCAGGAGCTCGGCGCGGCACGCGAGGCGATCGAGGCGCTTCAGGCGGCCAGAGAGCTGACGGAGCTGCCGGGCTTCTCCGACGTCGACCGCGCCGATGTCCTGTTCCGGCTCGGCTGCTGCCGCTACCGCATCTCGAGCATCCCGACGGCGATCGGCCTGTTCGACGAGGCGCTGCAGCTGGCGGAGCGCTCGGGGCTCCCGTGCGATCTCCTACGCGCGCGCATTCTCGCGTGGCGCTCGCGCTGTCGCCGCCGCCAGTCGGACTACGAGGCAGCGCGCGAGGACGTGGAGCGAGCGATCGAGCTCGCGCAGGCCATGGACGACCCGCGCGTGGTGGCGGGAACGTACTTCCAGGCCTCGCTCGTGGCAGAGAAGATGGGCCACTGGGTGCTCGCGCGCCAGTACGCGCAGCAGGCGAAGGCGATCTACCAGGAGCTCAACGACGAGCGCAACACCGGCCGCCTCATGCTGAACCTCGGCGGCCTCCAGCTCCTGCTCGGGCATCCCGAGCAGGCGATTGATCATCTGACGGCGTCGTTCGCCCTCGCCGTCGAGGCCGGCTCGCAGCCGGACGCCGCCCAGGCCCTGGGAAGCCTGGCGGCGGTGCACGAGCACCTCGGCGACCACGAGGCGGCCGACCTGCACGCACGCAAGGCGCTCGCGCTCCTCGAGGGGCGTGAGGACTTCCTCGACGAGGTCGGCCAGTCCAATCTGGTGCTCGGCCGCTCGTTGATGGAGCGGGGCCGCCTCGACGAGGCGGAGCAGTGCTTCCGGGCCGCGGACTCTGCATTCGAGCAGATGGAGTCCATCGGGCACCGGACGGGGGCGTGGGTAGCGCTGGGTGACCTCGCGGATCGACGGGGAGATCCGCACGAAGCAGCGCGCTGGTACCGCAATGCCGCCGAAGCACTCGCTGTCGTCCGCTTCTGAGAAAGGAGGTCCGCAATGAGCAAGGCACGCCTCATCCTGTTGCTCGCCAACCTGGCGATCTTGGCGTCGTTCCTGGGCAAGGCCGGCTTGACGCGGACGTTCTCCGACGGAGACTGACGTCCGGAGCCGCTGCGGCCTGCGGCTAGATTGGGCGCGTGACGCGCTCGTCGGTGACTGCGCTCGTTCTCGCTGTCGGCACGGCGCTCGCCGCGGCTGGCTGTGGCGGCTCCGGAGCCTCCGGCGGCGAGACGAGCGCGCAGGGCGGCCGCATGACGCTCGAGGCACTCTGGCGCGCGCCCGGCGAGGACGTCGCCATCGTGCCGGGCACGTCCGACTATGCCGTGGGGGAAAGCCGCGTGTCCTTCCTCGTCGTCGACAAGCAGTCACGGCTCGTCGAGCGACCGACGGCGAGGGTCTGGGTCGCGCATGCGTTGAAGCAACCGCCGTTCGCAGAGACGACGGCGAAGCTCGAGCCCCTAGGCGTGTCCGGTGGCGAGGACGCCGGCGTCGGCGGCATCTACGTCGCGACGATCGACACGCCGGCGCCGGGGAGATACTGGTTCCTCGCCGAGCCAGTCGGCGGACGCAAGATCCAGGCGCTCGGCAACGTCGACGTCCGGAAGCGGAGCGAGGCTCCCGCCGTCGGCGACCGCGCGATTGCCTCGAAGACTCCCACGCTTGCGTCGACCGGCGGCGACCTCGCCAAGCTGACCACGTCACGGCACCCCGACGGTGCGCTCTACCGCAGGTCGGTCGCGCAGGCGCTCGCCGCGCACGAGCCGTTCGTCGTCACGTTCGCGACGCCGCAGTACTGCCAGTCGCGGACGTGCGGGCCCGTGGTCGACGTCGTCTCGGCCGTGCGGAAGAGGATGGGCTCCAGCGGCATCCGCTTCATCCACGTCGAGATCTACAAGGACAACGACCCGGCCAAGGGCGTCAACCAGTGGGTTGCGCAGTGGCGGCTGCCGACCGAGCCGTTCACGTTCGTGGTCGACCGCACCGGCGTGATCCGCGCAAAGCTCGAGGGTGCCTTCTCGGTCGCCGAGCTCCAGGCGGCTGCGCGCGCAGTCGCTCGCTGAGTTAGAAACCGCTGACTCCCGCGCCGACGGTGCTGCTTCCGGGACGTGTAAGCGCGCCAACCGCATTACTTGCGGAAGTGAAGTGTCGTTGCTATAGATTGTGAAGCGTTAGCCATCGCGAGCGGTCGAGGGATCTGGCCCGACGACGCCGCCGCAACCGGGGACACGAGCCCGCCAGGTGCGAACTCCAGCCGTACGCCGCCCGTCCCGGAGCGGTCGATGCGGGAAGATGACAGCGCAGAGCCCGCCGCGCGGGACACCGAAGGCTCCGGGAACCCCCACCCCGAGCCGCTCGCCTCGGGGCAGCGACGTAGACCGAGGACGAGAGGAGACACGTGGCACCCACGGCACGCGCCCCCCGGGCTTCAGAGCCTCCGACGCTCGAGCTCGTCCTCAAGCGCAACTCCGTCGAGCGGCTCAAGCGCGAGAAGAGCCCGCTCGGGATGCTCGGCGAGCTGCCGGCGCTGATCGCGGCGGGCTACGCGGACATTCCGGAGGAGGACATCGTCCGGCTCAAGTGGTGGGGCCTCTACCACGACAAGCCGAAGGTCGGGACGTTCATGCTGCGGATCAAGCTCCCGGCCGGGCGCATCACGCCGGCACAGCTGCGGACTGTCGGCGAGCTGTCGCTGGACCACGGTCAGGGCGCGGGCGAGCTCTCGACGCGCCAGACGATCCAGCTGCACTACCTGCGGCTGGCCTCGCTGCCGGACGTCTTCGCGCGGCTCGGCGAAGCGGGCCTCACGACGGCCGGCGCATGCGGCGACGCCGTTCGCAACATCACCGGGTGCCCGCTCGCCGGTGTCGTCCACGACGAGCTGTTCGACGCATCGCCCGTGATCGACGAGGTGACGTCCTTCTTCTACGGCAACCCGGCCTATAGCGATCTGCCGCGCAAGCACAAGATCACGATCTCGGCCTGCGCGCACCGCTGCAACGCTGCGGAGATCAACTGCATCGCGGTCGTCGGTGCGATCCACGAGGGCGAGGAAGGCTTCGGCGTGCTGGTCGGAGGCGGTCTCTCGTCCGTGCCGCGCCTCGGTCGCGAGCTCGGCGTCTTCGTCCGCAAGGACGAGGCGCTGCCGGTGCTCCGGGCGCTGATCGACGCGTGGCAGGAAGACCTCCGCTACCGCGTCTCCCGCGTAAAGGCCCGCCTCAAGTTCATGGTCGACGACATCGGTCCCGGGGGCATGCGCGCCGAGGTCGAGAGGCGGCTCGGCCGCTCGCTGCCCGACTTCGCGCTCCCGCCGGCGCCCGCGCGCGATCACGACCACATGGGCGTCGGGCTCCAGCACGACGGCCGCCGCACGGTCGGCGTCCCGGTGCACGTCGGGCTCGTGAGCGGCAGCCAGATGCTCCAGCTCGCCGAGCTCGCCGAGCTCGCCGACGCCTCCGGCGGCGACGTTCGCGTCACGCGCCAGCAGAACCTCGTGCTCACCGGCGTCGCCGAGGAGGCGATCGAGCACGTCCACGCCCGCCTGGCCGAGATCGGCTTCCCGGTCGACGTCAATCCGATCCGCGCCGGCTCGATCGGCTGCACGGGCGAGCCGCACTGCAACTTCTCCGTGACCGAGACGAAGACGCGGCTCGCCGCGCTCGTCGAGGGGCTCGAGCGCAGGTTCGGCGACGACGTCGCCGAGCTCAAGCTGCACCTCGACGGCTGCCCGCACGCGTGCGCGCAGCACTGGGTCGGCGACATCGGCTTCCAGGGGAGCACTGTCCGGGACGAGAGCGGTGCGCGCCACCAGGCCTACGAGATCTACCTTCGCGGTGGCCTCGGGGTCGACTCCGGCATCGGCCGCGCGGTCTTCCGCCGCGTCCGCACCGACCTGCTCGACGACGTCGTGGGGGGCCTCGTCGCCGGCTGGCTCGCACAGCGCAATGACGCGGAGAGCTTCCCGCAGTTCGCCCGCCGGCTCAGCGACGCGGAGCTGGGCGAGCTCGCAGGCATCGAACCCGCACCCACCCGAGCGACCGAGGAGGCCGAAGCCGCATGAGTACCCACCTGATCGACGACCTGGAGGCGGGGGAGCTCTCGATCGAGTTCGAGGGTCGTGAGCCCTGGGAGCTGCTCGAGTGGGCGCTCGACCAGTACGGCGAGCGTCTCGGCGTCTCGACCGCGTTCCAGGAGGGCGACGTGGCGCTGATCGACATGGCGTACGCGATCGACCCCGACGTGCGCGTGTTCTCGATCGACACCGGCCGGTTGCCGCAGGAGACCTTCGATCTCGTCGAGCAGCTGCGCGAGCGGTACCCGGGGCTACGCCTCGAGCTCGTCTCGCCCCGTGCGGAGCACGTGCAGCGCCTCGTCGATCGGCACGGCCCGAACCTCTTCTACAACTCCGTCGAGGAGCGGCTCCTGTGCTGCAACGTCCGCAAGGTCCAGCCGCTCAATCGTGTCCTGGTCGGTCTCGACGCCTGGGTCACGGGTCTCCGTCGCGACCAGTGGGCGTCGCGCTCGGACATCCGGAAGGTCGAGATCGACCACGACCACGACGCGATCGTGAAGCTCAACCCGCTCGCGGAGTGGACCGAGGACGAGGTCTGGGACTATCTCCGCGAGAACGGCGTCCCGACGCACCTGCTCTACGAGAAGGGCTACACGTCGATCGGATGCGCGCCCTGCACGCGCGCGATCGGGCCGGGCGAACCGCACCGTGCGGGCCGCTGGTGGTGGGAGACCGACGCCCCGAAGGAGTGTGGCATGCACTGCTCGATCGAGACCGGCGGTTTCGAGCACGAGCTGCACGCAATCCTCGGCGACGAGGCGGGCCATGGCGACGACTGAGACGCTGTTCGCGGTACGAGACACGGAGCTCGAGGTCGCGCTCGGCGAGGTCGACGCCGTGCTCGCCGCCGTCCCGGAAGGCGAGTACCGCCACCGGCTCGAGCGGCTGCGCGAGGAGCTGCTCGGCGACGGGCTCGGCGCCGGGGCGGTGGCCGAGCTCGACCGGCTGATCGAGATCGCCTTGCAGTCCGGCCGGCTGCGGGCCGTCTACGGCCCCGGCGGCGAGGCCGCCGCGACGCGGCTGTATCGGCGGCTTCCGTCGGGTCGCGAGCTGACCGCGAGTGCGAAGGAGGTCGCGGAGGCTCTCTCGTCGCTGTCCGGGCAAGTGCTGGATGAGGTCGCGCTCAGCGTCAACGGCCCCGGCGCCTTCGGACTGGCGTTGACGGTCGGCGGTCGCGAGATCGCGGTGCGGCTCGACCGGCAGGGCGTCCGCCTGCACTCGGTGGGGGTCTAGGTGGCCGCGGAGAAGCAGTACTACATGGCGTGCCTCGACCTCGAGGGCCGCAGCGTGCTCGTCGTCGGGGGCGGGCGGATCGCGCTCGAGAAGGTCACCGGGCTGCTCGAGTGCGGCGCGGACGTCACGGTCGTCGCGCCCAAGATCCGACCCGAGCTTCGTGAGCTGCCCATCCGCCGCCTCGCGCGGCGCTACGAGCGCGACGACCTCGCCGGCCGCTACCTCGTCGTCGCGGCGACCGAGATCGAGGCCCTCAACGCGTCGGTCTCTCGCGACGCGGCGCGGCGTTCGCTCCTCTGCAACGTCGTCGACGACCCGGCCAAGTGCAGCGTGATCCTGCCGGCCGTCCACCGCGACGGCCCGATCGCGATCGCGGTCTCGACGGGCGGCGCCTCGCCCGCGCTGGCCAAGCGGCTGCGCGACGAGTTCGCGTCGCAGATCGGGCCGCGCACCGTCGCGCTCGCCCGCGAGCTACGCGCGCGTCGTCCCGGGGCGAAGCAGCGGTTCGCGACCTATGACGAGCGCAAGGAGTACTTCGAGCGGCTCGTCGAGGAGGCGCTGTCGTGACGGTGCATCTCGTCGGCGCGGGACCCGGGGATCCGGGTCTGATCACGACCCGCGGCCTCGAGCTCGTCCGTGGCTGTGACGTGCTCATCCACGACGCGCTCGTCTCGCCCGAGCTCGTCGCCGAGGCTCCTGACGACGCACTCGTCATCCCGCGCGCTCCCTTGAAGCAGGAGGCGATCAACGAGCTGCTCGTCGCGTACGGCCGCGCCGGGCTCGACGTCGTCCGCCTCAAGGGAGGCGATCCGTTCGTGTTCGGGCGCGGCGGCGAGGAATCGCTCGCGCTCGTCGAGGCCGGCGTCGAGTTCACGGTCACGCCCGGCGTGTCGAGCATCGCGGCGGTGCCGGCCGCGGCGATGATCCCCGTCACGCACCGCGGTGTCTCCGACCGCGTGACGATCGCGACGCCCGCGGCGGCGGACGAGCCGGACTACGCGCAGCTCGCCGCCTCCGGCGGCACGCTCGTGTTC
>Ga0081539_10005923_pt1 | contig 12073 bp, 12 predicted proteins | sample TabmetS4T2R2_FD_71023 | JGI IMG/M metagenome (GOLD analysis project Ga0081539, IMG submission 71023) | Tabebuia heterophylla rhizosphere microbial communities from the University of Puerto Rico - S4T2R2 | ecosystem: Host-associated > Plants > Roots > Rhizosphere ...
GACCTCGGTGGCCGCGCCGACCTTGATCACGCCCACGCCGCCGGCCAGCTTGGCCAGCCGCTCCTGGAGCTTCTCGCGGTCCCAGTCGGAGTCGGTCCGCTCGATCTCCTGCTTGATCTGGGCGATCCGGCCCTTGATGTCCTCGCCCGACCCGGCACCCTCGACGATGGTGGTGTCGTCCTTGGTGACGGTGACCCGGCGGGCCCGCCCGAGCAGGTCGAGGGTGACGTTCTCGAGCTTGAGCCCGACCTCCTCGCTGATGACCTGGCCACCGGTGAGGGTCGCCATGTCGGCCAGCATGGCCTTGCGGCGGTCGCCGAACCCGGGGGCCTTGACGGCGGCGCTCTTGAAGGTGCCGCGGATCTTGTTGACGACCAGGGTGGCCAGGGCCTCCCCGTCGACGTCCTCGGCGATCACGATCAGCGGGCGGCCGGCCTGGACGACCTTCTCGAGCACCGGCAGCAGCTGCTGGGCCGAGGAGATCTTGGAGTTGGCGATGAGGATGTAGGGGTCCTCGAGCACCGCCTCCATGCGGTCCTGGTCGGTGACGAAGTAGGGCGAGATGTAGCCCTTGTCGAACTGCATGCCCTCGGTGAACTCGAGCTCCATGCCGAAGGTCTGCGACTCGTCGACGGTGATGACCCCGTCCTTGCCGACCTTGTCCATGGCCTCGGCGATGGTCTTGCCGATCTCGGCGTCCTGGGCCGAGATGGCCGCCACCGAGGCGATCTCGTCCTGGTTCTCGACCTCACGGGCCTGGTTGCGGATGGCCTCGGCGACGGCCTCGGTGGCCTTCTCCATGCCGCGCTTGAGGCCCATCGGGTTGGCCCCGGCGGCCACGTTGCGCAGGCCCTCGTGCACCAGGGCCTGGGCGAGCACGGTGGCGGTGGTGGTGCCGTCACCGGCCACGTCGTTGGTCTTGGTCGCGACCTCCTTGGCCAGCTGGGCACCGAGGTTCTCGTAGTGGTCCTCGAGCTCGATCTCCTTGGCGATGGTCACGCCGTCGTTGGTGATGGTGGGGGCGCCCCACTTCTTGTCGAGGACGACGTTGCGGCCCTTCGGGCCGAGGGTGACGCGGACCACGTTGGCCAGCTTGTCCACCCCGGCCTCGAGGGACCGACGCGCGTCGGCGTCGAACAGCAGTTGCTTAGGCATGGCTTCGCGTTCCCTCGGTTACTTGTTGACGATCGCCAGGACGTCGCGGGCGGACAGGATCAGCAGCTCGTCCCCGCCCAGCTTGACCTCGGTGCCGCCGTACTTGGAGTAGATGACCTTGTCGCCGACCTTGACGTCGAGGGGCACGCGGTTGCCGTCCTCGAAGCGGCCGGGCCCGACGGCGAGGACCTCGCCCTCCTGGGGCTTCTCCTTGGCGGTGTCGGGGATGACCAGGCCGGAGGCGGTCATCTCCTCGCCCTCGCTCGGCTTGACGACGATGCGGTCCTCGAGCGGCTGCAGGCTGACGCTCATCCTTCCTCCTCGTGCGTGTGGCCCGACCCGGCGGGTGGGCCTGAAGTGAGTCCAGGTTCGGCGCGGATGTTAGCACTCACCAAAGTCGAGTGCTAACAGCATCCTAGGAACCTGGGGCGGCGGCGTCAAACCCGGATCCGGCAACGAGCTTCTCGGCGTGACGGTGCCGTCACGCTGCCGGAACGAACCAGGCGTACAACGCTAGTGAAAGGAATCACAAGGAGGAGGTCGTCATGAGCCGCACCTACCGGGCGCTCACCACCCTGGCGCTGAGCCTGGCGCTCGTCGGCACCACCGCCGCCGTCGCGCTGGCCACCCCGCCGACCGGATCCACCGAGGACGTCCACGCCCAGCGCAAGGCGCTGGAGCTGACACAGACCCAGGCCGCGCGCAAGGCGCTCTACCAGTCCGAGCTGGCACCGACCCTCGCGCCCGTGGTCACCAACGCTCCCCAGCCCATCCCGCCCGCCCCCGCTCGCGACGTCGGCGTGGTCGCCATCGCCCTGGTGGGCCTGGTCGGCGGGCTGATCGGCGGCGCCGCCGTGGTCGTCGGGACCGCGGCCAGCCGGCGCCGGCACCGGGTCGTGGCTGCCTGACGGCAACCTCCTCCATCCCGGCAGCCACCGAGGCCGGCGAGCACCCCAGGGCTCGCCGGCCTCGCCAATGCGTGCCGAGATCAGCGGCGCCTGGGCCGGCGGGGGGCGCGCCGGCCGAACCCCGGGATGATCTGGAGGTTCGGGTCGGCGCCGACGTCCAGGGGCGTGTGCTCGCCCCGCTCCAGGGCGAAGCTGCCGGCGCAGGCCACCATGGCCCCGTTGTCGGTGCACAGGGCGGGTGAGGGCACCAGCAGGCGGATGCCCAGGTCCGAGGCCTCGGCGGCCAGGCGGGCCCGCAGGCGCGAGTTGGCCGCCACCCCCCCGCCGAGCAACACCGTGTCCAGGCCCTCGCGCTTGGCCACGCCGACCACCTTGGCGATCTGGACGTCGACCACCGCCTCCTGGAACGAGGCGGCCACGTCGGCGACGTTGACGTCCGGCCCGGCCGCCCGGACGTGGCGGAGCACGGCCGTCTTGAGCCCGGAGAAGGAGAAGTCGTCCGAGCCGTCGTCCAGCAGGGCCCGGGGGAACCGGACCGCGTCCGGGTCGCCGTCGCGGGCCAGGCGGTCGATCACCGGGCCGCCCGGGTAGCCGAGCCCGAGCACCCTGGCCACCTTGTCGTAGGCCTCGCCGGCGGCGTCGTCGATCGTCTGGCCGAGGCCCCGGAACGCTCCCTGCTCGTCCATGGCCAGCAGGCTGGTGTGGCCGCCCGAGACCACGAACACCACCGCCGGCAGGGGCAGGGCCCCGTGGTCGAGCACGTTGGCGTACACGTGGGCGACCAGGTGGTTGACCCCGATCAGCGGCTTGTCGAGGGCCAGGGCATAGGCCTTGGCCGCCGCCACCCCGACCAGCAGGGACCCGGCCAGGCCGGGGCCGACGGTGACCGCGACCGCGTCCACGTCCGACAGCCGGGCCCCGCCGAGGGCGCAGGCCTGCTCGACCGCCGGGTGGAGCAGGTCGACGTGGGCCCGCGAGGCGACCTCGGGCACCACCCCGCCGTAGCGGGCGTGCAGGGTCTGCTGGTCGGCGAGCACGTTGGAGCGGACCAGGCGGCCGTCGGCGACCAGGGCCACCCCGGTCTCGTCGCACGACGTCTCGATCCCCAGGACGAGCACGGCTACAGCTCCCTCGGCTCGGGGATCCGGGCGGCGAGGGTGGCCAGCCGCTCGGCGTACGCCGAGGACTGGAGGCCCTCGGCCCACATGATCAGGGCGTCCTCGCCGGTCTCGGCGTAGTAGTTCTTGCGGATCCCCACCGGGGCGAACCCGAACTGGTGGTACAGCCCCTGGGCGGCGTGGTTGGCCACCCGGACCTCGAGCGTGCAGGCGGTCGCGCCCCGGCGGCGTGCCTCCGAGACCAGCGCGAACAGCAGCCGCGAGGCGACCTTGCGCCGGTGCACCCGGGGGTCGACGGCGATGTTGGTCACATGCGCCTCGTCGCCGAACACCATCAGCCCGGCATAGCCGACGACCTGGCGGCGGGCCTTGGCGACGATGTAGAAGCGGGTCGAGCGCTGCACGATCTCGGACAGGAACAGGGTCATGGTCCACGGCCGCGGGTAGACCTGGCGCTCGATGTCCAGCACCTGAGGGATGTGGCGGCGGCGCATCGGCACCAGCTCGATCGCGACCGGCTGGCGGGGATCGTCGAGCTGGCGCCGCGGCGGGTGGATGGTGGCCATCAGGGACCGAACCTCTCCTCCGCCAGCCGACGCTCCACGTTCGGATCGACGTCGGGGCGGCGCAGGTACAGCGGGGTCACCTCCAGTGGGCTGGTGAACTCCTCGCGCAGCATCCGCGGGAGGGCCAGCTCGACCAGGGCGGCCGCGGACGGCGAGGACTGGGTCAGCCCGCCGAGCTCGGACTGCTCGCCCAAGTGCTCGAAGGCCGCCCGGTGCAGCAGGACCCCGTCCCCGCACAGCAGGACCTCCTCCCCCCTGGCCTCGATCCCTGCGGCCAGCTGGTCGGGCCGGAGCACCTGGTAGTCGGTGACCCGGACCACCCCGCCGGGAGCGTGGCGGTACAGCGTGCAGAAGACCTCGCCCCGCCGGGCGTCGATCACCGGGCAGATGGCCCGCCGCGCGTGGCGGTGGGCGAAGGCGATCAGGTCGAGGCTGGGCACGGCCACCATCGGCAGCCCCCAGGCCTGGGCCAGCGCCTTGGCGGTGGAGACCCCGACCCGCAGCCCGGTGAACAGGCCCGGCCCGGTGCCGACGGCCACCCCGGCCAGGGCGCCCGGGTCGACCTCGGCCTGCTCGAGGACCCAGCGCACCGCCGGGGTCAGCACCTCGGCGTGGCGGCGCTCGTGGCGGACGGCCACCTCGGCCAGGGTGCCCGCCTCCGACCCGACGGCCACGCCGGTGACCGGGGTCGCGGTGTCCATGGCGAGGACGAGCAACGAAGACCTTTCGAGCGATGCTGGCGGAAAACGTATTGTGGCACCTCAACCTGGGATCGCGCCGTCCCGAGAACAACCTTGATGGCACGCGTGCTGATCGTCCAGGGACACGCCCGCTCGCGGGCGGACACGGCCGCCACCCTGCGGGCCGAGGGCCACGAGGTCCTCGAGGCGGGGTCGGCCGACAACGGCGTGCGCCTGGCCCACGAGCAGGGCCCCGAGGTCATCCTGCTCGACCCGATGCTGCCCGACCGCTCCGGCTACGAGCTCTACGCCAGCCTCCAGCGCGACCCGGCCACCGTGGCCATCCCGGTGCTGTTCCTCCCGGGCGAGCTCCCGCCGGTCCCGGGCGGCGAGTCCGAGATGCCCGGCCTGCCCGTCGCCGGCCTGGACATCGTGACCCGCCTCGGGCTGGCCCTGCGGACCAAGTCGCTCAACGACGAGCTGCGGCTGGCCGACGTCAGCCTGCGCTCGGCCGTCCTCACCGATTCGCTGACCGGCCTGGCCAACCGCCGGGCGGCCGAGGAGCGGCTGCGCTCCCTCACCGGCCTGGCCCGCCTGGGCATGGGCCCGGCCTCGATGATCCTGGCCGACCTGGACGGCTTCGCCGAGGTCAACGAACGCCTCGGCTACGCCGTGGGCGACCGCCTCCTCCAAGCCTTCGCCGGCCTGCTCCACGAGTCCTGCCGCACCGGCGACACCGTGGCCCGCCTCGAGGCCGAGGCCTTCCTCCTGCTCCTGCCCGGCACCAAGCTCGACGCCGCCTGGTACGTCGCCGAACGGGTCCGCCGCCGCACCGCCGCCATCGGCGCCGCCCTCGGCCCCGACGGCCCCTCCCTCACCGCCTCCTTCGGCGTCGCCGAGCACCGCCCTCCCGACGCCTGGCACGACCTCCTCGACCGCGCCGAAGCCGCCCTCACCCGCGCCAAACGAGCCGGCCGCAACCGCTGCGAGGTCGCGTAGCGTCCACCCCATGCGCTTCATCGGGGTGGATCTGGCGTGGGGCGGGCGGCGGCCGTCCGGGCTGGCCGTGCTCGACCCGCACGGCCGAGTGGTGGACGAGGGGTGGGCCACCACTGACGACGAGCTCCTCGGGTTCCTGGCCGCGCACGACGCCGGTGGGGCGGTGGTGGCGCTGGACGCGCCGCTGGTGGTGACGAACCCGGCCGGGACCAGGCGGGGCTGTGAGGCCGAGTTGCAGCGGCGATACGGGCGGGTGGGAGCCGGCCCCTACCCGACCAACCTGGGGCTGCTCGGGAGGCGGGTGCGGGCGATGGAGCTGGCCGCGCGGTCGCCCCGGCCCTATCTGACCGTGCCGCGCGACCCCGGACGCGGGCGGGGCTGGTGGGCGGTGGAGGTGTTCCCGGCCCCGGCGCTGGTGGAGCTGGGCGGGCTGGCGCGGGCGGTCCGGTACAAGCAGGGGCCGCCCGATGCGCGGCGGGCCGGGCTCCGGGCCGTGGCGGCGGTCCTGAGCGGGCTGGCCCGGGCCGACCCGCCACTACGGCTGGACCCGGCAGGGCGGCTGGCCCGGGAGCTGGGGCGGCTGGAAGGGCTGCGGGGGGCGGGGCTGAAGGCGGCCGAGGACCTGATCGACGCCCACGTCTGCGCCTATGTCGGGCTGTGGTGGTGGGCCCGCGGCCGGGCCGCCACCCTGGTCGCCGGGGACGACGCCACCGGGGCCATCCTGGTCCCCCGGCCGTAGGATGGCGGCAACCCCCCAGCGAAGGAGGACCGGACGTGGCGGACGCCAAGGAGGCGGCCCGGGAGCGGGTCGAGCAGGCATGGGACGACCTGGTGGCGCTCAGCCACCGCATCCACGCCAACCCCGAGCTGGGGTTCGAGGAGGAGCGGGCCTGCGCCTGGCTGTGCGAGCTGCTGGACGGGGCCGGGCTGAAGGTCGAGCGGGGGGTCGGGGACCTGCCGACGGCGTTCGCGGCCCGGGCCGGATCGGGGCCGCTGCACGTGGTGGTGTGCGCCGAGTACGACGCCCTGCCCGGGGTCGGCCACGCCTGCGGGCACAACGTGATCGCGGCCATGGCCGCCGGGGCCGGGCTGGCCCTGGCCCGGGTGGCCGACGACGCCGGGCTGCGGGTGACCGTCCTCGGGACCCCGGCCGAGGAGGGCGGGGGCGGCAAGATCCTGCTGCTGCAGCGGGGCGCCTTCGACGGCGCGCACGTGGCCATGATGGCCCACCCCTCGCCCTACGAGCAGGCCGAGATGCCGATCATCGCCGTCGACCACCTGCAGGTCGCCTACACCGGCAAGGAGGCCCACGCCTCGGCGTATCCGTTCATGGGCGTCAACGCGGCCGACGCCCTGGTCGTGGCCCAGACCGCCATCGGGCTGCTGCGCCAGCACCTGCGGGCCGGCGACCGGGTGCACGGGATCGTCACCAAGGGCGGCGACGCCGCCAACATCATCCCCGCCCACACCGAGGGCGCCTGGATGGTCCGGGCCGCGACCCTGGAGCAGCTCCAGGAGGTCAGGGACAAGGTGATCCGCTGCTTCGAGGCCGGCGCCCTGGCCACAGGGTCGACCCTGGAGCTGACCGAGGACCCCAACCCGTACTCCGAGATGCGCCACGACCACGAGCTGTCGGCCCTGTACCGCCGCAACGCCGAGGCGCTGGGCCGCAGCTTCGTCGACAAGATCGACCGCGGCGAAGGGTCGACCGACATGGGCAACGTGTCGCTGGCCCTGCCCTCGATCCACCCCACCATCGGCATCGACGCCCTGCCCGCGGTCAACCACCAGCCCGAGTTCACCGCCAAGTGCGCCACCCCGGCTGCCGACCAGGCTGTGTTCGACGGATCGGTGGCGATGGCGTGGACGGCGATCGACGCCGCCGCCGACCCGGCCCTGCGCGAGCGCCTGCTGGCCGGTCCGGGGTCCTAGCGGGCGAACGGCTCCAGCGCGGCCGTCAGCGGGTCGAACCGCCGGGCCCAGGCAGCGCCGTGGGGGCGGACGTCGATCTCACGGTGATCGTCGTCAGCGATGTGGAGGGTGAGCTCCAGCCAGCTGTCGGGGAGGGCGGCGGCGACCCGGTCGGCCCACTCGACGAACACCACCGCGTCGGGTGACAGGACGTCCTCCAGGCCCAGGTCCTCGAGCTCCTGGGGACCACTGAGCCGGTAGGCGTCGACGTGGTGCATGGGCGGGTCGCCGTCGTACTCGCGGACCAGCATGAAGGTCGGGGACAGGACCGGGCCCTCGACCCCGAGGGCGTCGGCCGCCCCCTGGACCAGCCGGGTCTTGCCGGCGCCGAGGTCGCCGGCGAGCCCGACCACGTCGCCGGGGTCGAGGAGGCCGGCCACGGCGGCCCCGATCGCCTTGGTGGTCGTCTCGTCGGCCGACCACAGCCGCAGGGTGCCCATGGCTCAGAACAGCCCCAGCTGCTCGGAGGGCCGGTCCTCGACCGGGGCGTGGGCGGCCAGCAGCTCGGCCAGGACCCGGAAGTCGCCTTCCATGGCCTCCAGCGGGCTCGGCCCGGCCGTCCGCCGCCCCTGGGCGTGCAGGGCCGCCGCCGGGTGGAAGGTCGGCAGCAGGACCCGCCCCTGGAACGGGTAGGTCCGGCCCCGCAGCCGGGTGATCCCGGTGGTCGTCTCCAGCAGGGTCTTGGCCGCGAAGTTCCCCAGGGTCACCACCACCTTGGGGTCGACCAGCCGGATCTGGGCGTCCAGCCAGGGCCGGCAGGCGGCGATCTCGTCCGGCTGGGGATCGCGGTTCTGCGGCGGCCGACAGTTGTGGACGACGCCCCCGGTCGTCACGAAGTTGTGGGTCCCCTCGACATCGATGCAGTAGAAGGTGACGTCCGATCGATAGCGATCGGTGATATCGCTGACCACAGCCTCGTCGTAGAGGACCTCGGCGTCCCCTGGGACCATACGCGTTGGATCGAACGGGACACGCGCCGCCACCTCAGGGTGCAGTTTGTACCGCATCGACGGCGGGACGTACGGTGCGATGAGGTCCGACAGCGCCACCGTTCCAGGGACGCCAAAGACCAGCTTCGGACGCGTCCCAGTGACCCTGGCCCGCAGCCCAAGGCGAGCCAGACCGGCGACGAGGATCTGATGGTCCTCCTCTGAGAACCCGTAGGTTGCGATCTCGGCAAGTGGCCGCTTGCCCGGTCGAATACGGAGGTGCCCGTCATCCATGAACCAGATGGCCACCATCAGCGGACTCAGCCGCTCGGCCATCCACAAGGGAGCTCGCTTCTTCCGCTCATAGAACGAGGTTCGAAGGAGCCGAAGAGACCTGTGGGCGAGCGTGCGGACCTGGACCACCGGGTACGCCGTGGGACCACCCGCGACCGCCGCCACATCGAATCGACTCAGTCGCGGCGCCAACTCCGTAAGCAGCTCGGCCTTGAACTGTGCATACGCTTCCTGGCGTGTCGAGTGGGAGAACGACAGCGTCGATTGCGCCGCGGTGAGATGGCCGTCACCCAGCAGCGTCCCACAGACGACGTCATGGGCAACACGGCTTAGCCCTTGACCGGTCGCGATCCTTGCTCCAGGAGGGAGTTGCTCGACGGCGACGAACCCTCGATTCGTCAGGACCTCATGGTCTCCGGTGAGCTGGATGCTCACCTGTCCGGCCCCGGCGTGCTTGGCCGAGCGATAGGTCAAGCGAAAGACGCGCCGTCCGGCGAGTGGCGAGGTGTACCAGCCCGTGACTCGTCGGCGAACGAGGCGCCCTTCGGCGTCGACCGACATGACCGTGCCGTCGTAGCGCGATCGAACCAGGCGCCCAATCCGTTCCCACGAGCCGTCCCCCAGCTGCACCATCGCGTTGTACCGAAGGCATTTGTTGACGTTGCAGATATAGACGTCCTCGCGGCGCAGGCCGATGCCTTCCAGGAGCCGGTTGAGGAGCTGACCGGAGGGGCCGACGAACGGGACGCCCTGGCGGTCCTCGTGGAAGCCGGGGGCTTCGCCGACGAGCATCAGGTCGGCGCGGGGGTCGCCCTGACCGAACACCACCTGGGTGCGGCTCTGGGACAGGCGGCAGCGGGTGCAGCCGGCGGCCTCGGCGGCGACCGCCTCCAGCTCGGTCGGCACCTCAGCAGTTCCCGCAGGCCCCGCCGCAGCAGCCGCCGCCCCCGGCGACCGGCATGGCGGCGCCGTCGCTCCCACGGACGGGGGCGGCGACCAGGCTCAGCAGCCGGCGGGCCTCGGTCCCGCAGGTCGGGCAGCACTCGGCGTCGGCGCGACCAGCCGGCACCAGGGCCTCGAACTGGTGCCCGCAGTCCGCGCAGCGGTACTCGTACAGCGGCACGCTATTCCCCTCCTCCGCTCGATGCGTCGGAGGCCGCCGGGATGCCGGCGACCGGACCGGCGGCCCGGACTCCGGCCCGGATGGCGGCGGCCAGCGCCTCCTCTGCCAGGAAGGCTACCAGGTCCATGGTGGCCGGGACCCTGGGCACGGCCAGGGCGAACACGGTGTCGCCGTCGAAGCTGGTGTGGACGGGGAAGATGGCCCGGGCCATGCCGTCATGGGCTTGCACGGCCACCCGGTGGACCTCGCCCTTGGTCAGGACGGCGTTGGTGGCGACCACCCCGAGGGTGGTGCTGCCCCCCGGCGGGACCGGCACCTCGCCGTCGCCGGTGGGGTCGGCGAGGCGGTCGCGCAGGGCGGTCCTGGCGCCGCCGGGGACCCGGGCCCCGGCGAGGATGGTGCCGTCGCTGTCCAGCACGTCGCCGCCGGCGTTGACCGCGGCCAGGGCGCCGACCGTGACCGGCCCGGCCTCGACCACCGCCCAGCCCAGGCCGCCCTTGGTCATGTGGTCGGGCCCGGCGGTCTTGCCCACGGTGGCACCCATGCCGGCGCCGACGTTGCCCTGGGGACCGTCGGCGGTGGAGGCGGCCAGGCAGGCGGCCTCGCCCTCGGCCGGGCCCGGCCGGGCGTCCCAGTCGCCCACGGCCAGGTCGAACAGCACGGCCGCGGGCACGATCGGGATCGGCCGGCCGAAGCGGCCGTAGCCGAGCCCGCGCCGCTCGCACCAGTCGACCACTCCCTGGGCGGCCGCCAGCCCGAACGCGCTCCCGCCGGTCAGCAGCACGGCCGAGACGCCCTCGACGTGGGCCTGGGGCTGGAGCAGGTCGGTCTCGCGGGTGCCCGGCCCGCCGCCGCGGACGCTGGCCGCGGCCACGTTGCCAGGTGGGGGGACCACCACCGTGCAGCCGGTCAGGCCGACCGGGTCGGTCCAGTGGCCGACGGCCAGGTCCTCCAGGCCCAGGGCCACGGGACCTACGACCCCTTGGCCCGGCGGACGCTGGTGCGTCCTCGCTTCCGGGCGGCCGCCCTGGCCGGGACCAGGACCTCGTCGGCGAAGCTGGTGATCTCGGCGTCGAGCACCTCGTGCTCCTCCAGGAACGCGCAGTGGCCCGCGTCCTCCAGGATCAGCAGCCGCGACCCGGGGATCTTCTCGGCCATGTGGCGGGCCGCGGCCGGCGGGGTCAGCCGGTCCTTGTCCCCGGTGGCGATCAGGGCGGGTACCCTGACCGCCTCCAGCGACTCCGAGAGGTCGAAGTCGACCAGGCTGGGGAACACCTTGGCCCAGACCTCGACGTCGGTGCCGGCCAGGGTCCGGTCGATGAACGCGACCTGGCTGGGCGACGGGTTCGACCCGAAGCCGAACAGGCGGGTGCCCAGGTAGCCGAGGTCGCTGCCGCGCCGGCGGAGCTGCTGGGCCCGGACGGGGTCCTGGCCCATGAAGCGGAAGGCCCCGGTGATCAGGGTCCGCTGGGCCCAGGCCGCCCCCCACGCGCTGACCGCGGCCGTCATGCCCCGGACGGTGTCGACGTAGGTCGAGCCGACCAGGACCAGCCCGGCGACCCGGCTTCCCAGCTCCTCGGGGAACTGCTCGGCGAACTGGAGGCTGGCGATCCCGCCCATGGAGTGGGCGACCACCACCACCCGCTGCTCGCCGGTCCAGTCGAGCACGGCCTTGAGGTCGCCGGCCAGGGCCTGGAGGGAGAAGTCGTGGTTGCGGGGACGGCCCGAGCGGCCGTGGCCGCGCTGGTCGTAGAACACGCAGCGGTAGCGGTCGGGCAGGTCGCGGCGCTGGTAGTGCCAGGCGTCCTGGGTCAGCGAGAACCCGTGGGCGAACACCAGGCAGGGCCCCTCCCCCAGCTCCTCGACGTGCAGCCGGGTCCCGTCGTGGCTGGTCACCTTGGCCGGGGTCCCGCGGATCCTCCCGAACGGCTCCCCCGCCTCGGGGTCCTCGCGCCGCCGGTCCCGCCCCACCAGGGTCTTCTCCAGTGTGACACCGGCCCCGATCCCGAGCAGCAGCCCGCCGGCCAGCAGCCCGAGCCCCCGCGCGGTCAGGGGCGGCGAGGGCCGCTTGTCGTCGCGCCGGTTGGGGCTGTCGTCGCGCCGGTTGGGGCTGTCGTCGCGCCGGTTGGGGCTGACGTCGCGCCGGGGCCTGTGGACAGCCAAGCGCGCTCCGTTCCGCCGTGCGCTACGCTCCCCCACCGGGGGGGCCGGCATCCGGCCCGATCGTTGACGGCTGCCCGCGGCCGGCTGCTTGCGCACGACCGGGTTCTTCTTGCGCACAACCGGGTTCTTCCCCCGGCCGGCGCGCTCGACGGCGGTGCGGGCGGCCC
>Ga0081539_10005924_pt1 | contig 12071 bp, 11 predicted proteins | sample TabmetS4T2R2_FD_71023 | JGI IMG/M metagenome (GOLD analysis project Ga0081539, IMG submission 71023) | Tabebuia heterophylla rhizosphere microbial communities from the University of Puerto Rico - S4T2R2 | ecosystem: Host-associated > Plants > Roots > Rhizosphere ...
GACCTCGCTCACCGGATAGGTGAGCGCGCCATTCTCGATCCAAAGTCCCGATGCACCGCGGCTGTAGTCACCGGTGACGAGATTGGCGCCCATGCCGATCAGGTCGGTCACGTAGAAGCCGTCCTTGATCGCGCCGATCAGCTCCTGCGGGCTTCTCTGCCCCGGCTCGAGATGCAGGTTTGTGGGCGAGGGGGAGGGCGAAGACGACACGCCGCGCGCCGCATGCCCGGTCGTGGTCAGTGCGAGCTCGCGTGCGGTTGCCGAATCGAGGAACCAGGATCTCAACATGCCGTCGTCGATCACGGCGAGCAGCTTGCCGCCGACGCCTTCCCCGTCGAAGGGATGCGAGCGCAGCCCGCGCTTGCGCAATGGATCGTCGACGATGCGGATGCCGGCGGGAAAGAGCCGCTCGCCCATGCGGTCTTTCAGGAAGCTGGTCTTGCGCGCAATCGAGGCGCCGTTGATCGCCGAGGCGAGATGCCCGACGAGCGAGCCGGCAACGCGCGGATCGAACACGACCGGCGCGCGCCGCGTCTCGACCTTGCGCGGATTGAGCCGCCGCACCGCGCGCTCGCCGGCGCTGCGGCCGATCTCGTCGGCCGATTCCAGATCCTGCGCATGCAGCGCCGAGGTGAAATCATAGTCGCGCTCCATGCCGGTGCCTTGGCCGGCGATCGCCATCGCAGAGAGCGAGTGGCGCGAGCCCACATAGGCGCCGCGAAAGCCGTGGCTCGTCACCAGCACCATGCCGCCGAGTCCCGCGGCCGCGCTCGCGCCGCCGGACTTCGTCACACCCTTGACGGCGAGCGCAGCACCCTCGGCCGCGCGTGCGTGCCGCTCGAGTGCGGCGACATCGGGCAGCGCGGGGTCGACCAGATCGAGATCGGGAAACGTGTGCGCGAGCAGCGCCGCATCAGCGAGCCCGGCGAACTTGTCCTCCGGCGCGGCGCGCGCCATCGCGACAGCGCGTTCGGCGAGCGCGTCGGCGCCGTTGCCCTTGAGGTCGTTGGTCGAGACGACGGCCTGTTTTCGCCCGACCAGGACGCGCAATCCGACATCATCGCCTTCCGCCCGCTCGGTCTCCTCGACCTTGCCGTCGCGCACCTCGACCGAGAGCGAGATCGACCGGACAGCGACCGCATCCGCGGCGTCCGCGCCGGCCTTCCTGGCGGCGGCGACGAGACGCTCGGCAAGTGCGAGCAGGGGCGATTGGTCGAGAAGGTCGATCATGAATTCGCTGTCGGTTTAGGGGGAGGGCAGCACCGTGACAAGTCCGCCGCCCGCTCGACATGTTGGTTGCCGGTTCCTTATCGGCAAGGGCCAAATCCGATGCAACTCGCCCGGATCGGGAAAATGTGACCGATCAACGCAACCCACCGTCAATCATGACGCAGGGAACGCGGGGAGTGACGGGTCGTTAACCAGCGATCTTAAGCGCATTCCGAGGGTCGCCATGGCACGTTCGCGCCAACGCCGGAGACAGAAAAAATCATCCGGCAGGGAGCGAATTGTGAGGCGTCAAACCGAGCTCGGCGGTCACTCCGCCGGGTCGAGCCGCTCCATGCGGCTCGACCCCCACGCGCTGCCGGTCCAGTTCACGGCCGATGATGCCGTCGCGGACGAGCGGGTACGCCATGTCGAACTGCATCGTGAGCGCGTGGTCTTGCGCCGCGCGTTGCACGGGATGCGGATCGCGCTCAACGTCCCGGTCAAGGCGTTTCGCGGCGTTTCGATCCGCCTCGTTGCCGAAACGGCCGAGCGGGCGGCCGGCGTCGCGGTCTATCTCGAGCATCTCGATCCCGCGCTGTCGATCGAGCTCTATGCGGCGGAAGACACCGACGACATCGTCGCCGAGTGGCAATCCTGGGCGCGCGTGCTCGGCCTGCCGCAGCTCGTCGCCGGCAGCGACGGCGGCTTCCATACGCCGTTTCCGCAGATCGGCGCCGTGCGCCACAAGGAGCCGGCGCCACGGCGCCGTCGCCGCTCGGCGGTCGCGTGTCGCCGTCCGCGCTTTCTCGTGCGGCGCCAAGCGGGTGTTGCGCGCATCATCGCGCTGGTGCACCGCGACGAGCGCGAGATCATCGCGCGGAGCTAGCGCCGTAGCCGTAGCCCGGATGAGCGAAGCGACATCCGGGGAGGGCTCGCGGCGGGGCAGTGTCATTTCGGTTCCAGTCGAGCCTTCGCTCACGCGGGCTACAGCCTGCGCTGGTGCATCGGCGGCGAGCGTGAGATCATCGCGCGCAGCTAGCGCGACGCGCTCTTACCTTCCCTTCATCAGTGATCCCGCAAAACGTGCGTTGAGGGAGTGGTCGCCAGGTATTGGAATGCCTGCCCTGCGATCAACTGTTCGCCTGACTACAAACCCCAATGCCGGCGATAGAACCGCGCTTGCCGTCTGCGCGACTACTCTGCTGTGTGAAGTGACTTGTACCAGGTTCTTTGAGGGGGAGCCGGGCCATGCAAGTTCTACGGATGGGATCACAAGGTTCCGACGTCAAGCGCGTGCAGGAAGCGCTCAACCGCCGCATGCTGCCGCCGAATAACCGACTTACCTCGCCACCGATGCAGCGTCTCGCCGAGGACGGCCGTTACGGCCCGAAGACGCAGGCCATGGTGCGCGAATTCCAGCGGTTGAACGAGATCACGGTGGATGGAATCGTCGGTCCCGACACGTCATATCTGCTCTTTCCCTTCATCCAATTCACCGCCGCAATGGTTGGGCAAGGTCGCATCCGGGGCCGCGCGGGCCAATCGGATCTTGTGCTTCCTCCGCGTCCACCGTTGCGTCCGCCAACCTTTGCGGTAAGGCGCAACAACCTCACGGCCGCGCCGAGTACGGTCGGCGACGGGGAGCCGCCGGAGCCGGAAGGACTCAAGATCGACGTGGAGGTCGGGGCCGGCATCAGGCGGGAGTTCACGCCGTGGTTCGTGTTGAAGCCGCAGGATCCGCCGGAAGGCGCCGTGTCGTCGGCCACGCTGAGCGTCGGCGCGACCGTGCTGCGCGTCAAGAAACTGGAATTCGGTGGACAATTCGAGTTCAGCAAGAAGCTCGAGGGGACCGGCGAGACGTGGAGCTGGGAAGCCGCGGTGCAGGGCCAATACACGGATATCAAGACTGCGGACGGGGTTGCCTCGTTCACACCGATTGCCGAGCTCAGCGTGAAACGCGGCCTTGCTCTCGGCGCCGGCCTCGGCGGTGAGGCGTCCGTCGCGATCCGCAAGGACGTGTTGGAGCTGACCGTGGGGGCCAAGGTGGCGGGCGAGTGGGACCCGCACGAGGGCAACGTCAAAGTCGGCGCTGAGGTGACCACCGGCCTCAAGCTGAAATGGGACCTGGTGCGGTTCGGCAAGAAGTGAAACGGTCCAAGCCGTCGTTCACCAGGCCGCGCACGCGCGCTACCCCTTTACCCCGAGCAGCTCGACATCGAAGATCAGCGTGGCGTTCGGCGGGATCACGCCACCGGCGCCGCGCGCGCCGTAACCGAGCGCGGGCGGGATGATCAACGTGCGCTTGCCGCCGACCTTCATCGAGGCGACGCCTTCGTCCCAGCCGGCGATCACGCGCCGCTGACCGATCGCGAACTCGAATGGCTCGCCCCGATCGACCGAAGAGTCGAATTTCTTGCCCTTGGCGCCGTTCTCATAGAGCCATCCGGTGTAGTGCATGACGCAGGTCTGGCCCGCCCGCGGCGTCGCGCCGGTGCCGACCTTGGTATCGATGATCTGCAGCCCGCTCGGCGTGGTGACGGCTTTGGGCGCCTGCGCGAAAGCGGCTTCCGGCGTGACCGCGGCGGCGGCCAGCGTCACGAGGGTCAGGCGTCGAGTAAGTCGCATACGGGCTCCTTATGGGAAATAGAACTGATAGAGCGCGTCGCCGATGAGCGCGGCGAACAGGATCAGTCCGGCATCGCGGTTTGATTTGAACAATTTAAGGCAGCGATCCGGATCGTCGATATCGAGCGCCTCGATCTGCCAGCCAAGATGCGCGCCGAAGATCACGCAGCCGACCACGAACACCGGACCGGCTGAGGCCGCCGCACCCGCAAGACCGATCAGCAGCACGGCCGCCGCGTAGAAACAGATCAATGCCAGCCGCGTGCGCCTGCCAAACAGCCGCGCGGTTGATTTGACGCCGATCAGCGCGTCGTCCTCGCGATCCTGATGCGCGTAGATCGTGTCGTAGCCGATCACCCAGGCGATCGAGCCCGCATAGAGCAGCAGCGCCGGCGCGTCGAGACGCGAGAACACCGCCGCATAGCCCATCAGCGCGCCCCAGGAGAACGCCAAGCCAAGTCCGATCTGAGGCCACCAGGTGAAGCGCTTCATCAGCGGATAAACTGCGACGATGGCGAGCGACGCGATGCCGAGCAGGATCGTGAAGCGATTGAACTGGATCAGCACCAGCAATCCGACGAGCGCCTGCAGCACGAGAAACGCCACCGCCGCCTTCACGCTCACCTGGCCGGACGGGATCGGTCGCGAGCGAGTGCGCGCGACCTTGGCGTCGAGATCGCGATCGACGATATCGTTCCAGGTGCAGCCGGCCCCGCGCATCACGAGGGCGCCAATGAAGAACAACAACACATGCCACGGATCAGGGTAGGGGCGGCCGGTCGCGATCGCGGCAAGTCCGGCCGACCACCAGCACGGCATCAGCAAGAGCCAGGCGCCGATTGGACGATCGGCGCGGGCGAGCCGCAGATAGGGGCGCAGTCCAGCAGGTGCGAGGGTGTCGACCCAGTTCCCGGTTGAGTCGGCGACGCGGCCTTCAATCGGGGGCACGGGCTTCGCTCACCGGGCGAGCACGTTTCCGGTCAGGGTGTCGAGCCCGCCGCTTTGCGGCGCTGTCGTGTCGAGCGTGCCGCCGCGCGTCATGCCGAGCGCCTCGCTCAGGCCCGGCCCGGTCTGCCGCTGCGGCGCTGCGGCCGCATTGCAGACCTGCGACTCCATCTTCACGGTGCGGTCGTGGTTCGATTTCATCGCGCCCACGGCCTGCTGCGGAATCCCGCAGCTTTGCGCATTGCTGGTGATGAACTTGACCACCTTGGCCTCGGCGGCCGCGAAGTTCTTGATCAGCTTGCAGGCTTCCTCGCGCGGAACCTTCTTCTGCATCGCGGCCTTGAGCACGTCGGCACGCTTTTGTGCTTCCTCGCGCAGCGGAGTGAATTCCTTGAAACAGGGCGGCTGTTGCGGCTGACCTGGAGGCGGCGCCGGAGGCGCGTTGTTCCAGTTCGGGGCGCCGCCGCCGGCGCCCGGATAGCCCATTCCCGGGCCGATTACCTGCGCAGCCGCACTCGTCGTGAGGCCGACGACCAGGGCCGCGGCGACCGCCAATGCGCGCATCTGTTGAATCTCCCAGCAGTGCGCCTGTTTTTGTCCCGACAGGCGCTGCGGTCAAGGATTTTATCGTATTTGAATTCGGCCACAACACGGCAAGGCGACGGAATCGCTACGGAATTTCCGCCACCGGCCGGCCCCGGGGCCTGGATCGGCGGCACGAGCCCCGATAAACGATCCTTATGCCCCGCTACGACTTTCGCACGCCCCGGCTGTTCGTCGACTCGCCGCTCGACGAACGTGCGGTCGTGGCGCTGACGCGCGAACAGGCGAACTACCTGCTCAACGTGCTGCGGCTGAAGGAGGGCGCCGCGGTGCTGACGTTCAACGGCCGCGACGGCGAATGGCGCGCACTGCTCGGGCCGGCGGGGCGCAAATCCGCGCAGCTCAAAGTCGCGACGCGCCTGCGCGAGCAGCCGCCGTCCGAGGATCTGCACTACCTGTTTGCGCCGTTGAAGCACGCGCGGCTCGACTACATGGTGCAGAAGGCGGTCGAGATGGGCGCCTCGCGCCTCGCCGCCGTGATCACGCGCCACACCCAAGTGGACCGGGTCAATCTCGCGCGCATGCGCGCCAATGCGATCGAGGCCGCCGAGCAGTGCGGCATCCTCGCCATTGCGGAGGTTGCCGAGCCGCAGCAGCTCGATGCCTTCCTCGCCGCCTGGACGCCGGATCGGCTGCTGGTTTTTTGCGACGAGGATGCGGAGGTGAAAGACCCGGTCGCAGCGCTGTCGGCCGCGCGCGGCGGCGGCCTTGCCGGCCGGCTGCCGGTGAGCGTCCTGATCGGGCCTGAAGGCGGCTTTGCCGAAGAAGAGCGCGCCGCGCTCGCTGAACTGCCCAACGCCGTGCGGCTCGCGCTCGGGCCACGCATCCTGCGCGCCGATACCGCGGCTGTCGCCGCATTGTCACTTGTCCAGGCCGTGCTCGGCGATTGGCGCTGAGTGCATTGGAGCATTTTCCGGCGAAGTGGACACCGGTTCGCCGCAGAAAATCCGACCGAACAAACGAATCTAGACCATGACGCGAATCTGATCGGGTCACGGTCTAGCCGCGGGAACCGAATATCACCTCACGGCGTTTCCGGTCGCCATCGTGCCAGGGGAATGGCCGAAAGGGGGCGCGTTTGCGCCCCACTGCGGCCCGGTTTCCCCGCAGTTTTAGCGGCGCGCGCCAAAAGGTGCGTCGTGCGTTGAAGGGGGCGCACGGAACGGCGAGTTGGCAATGGCACGGGAGAGGTGGACCATGTCCGGAGATTTCAAGTTTGGAATCGAGGAAGAATTCTTTCTGGTCGACGCCGAGACCAAATCGGTCTCGCGCGAAATGCCGGGCGGGTTTCTCGAACGCGTGAAAACCGCGACCGCCGGCCAGGTGAAGGGCGAGATGCTGCAGTCGCAGATCGAGGTCGCGACCGCGCCGCATACCAATCTTGCCGACGCCCGCACCGAATTGCGCTTCCTGCGCCAGACCGTGTCGAACATCGCGGGCGAGCATGGGCTCGCGATTCTGGCGGTCGGCACACATCCGACCGCGCAGTGGCGCGCCGCTACACAGACCCAGGCCGAGCGCTACGACGTCGTGATGGAAGACCTGCAGATGATCGGCCAGCGCAACATGCTGTGCGGACTGCACGTGCATGTCGAGTTGCCGGATCCGGACGACCGCGTCGACATCATGATGCGCATGCTGCCTTATCTGCCGCTGTTCATCGCGCTCGCGACCTCCTCGCCGTTCTGGCGCGCGCGCCCGACCGGCCTGAAGGGCTATCGCCTCGCCGCCTATGACGAGCTGCCGCGCACCGGGGTCCCTGAGCTGTTCCGCACCCCGGCGGAGTATGAGGCATACATTGCGGCGCTGGTGAAGGCCGGCGTGATGGAGGACTCGAGCTTCGTGTGGTGGACGATCCGCCCCTCGCTGCGCCATCCGACGCTCGAACTACGCGCCCCTGATTCCTGCACCTTGGTCGAAGACTCGATCGCGATCGCGGCGCTCTACCGCACGCTGGCGCGCCGCCTCACCCGCAATCCATGGCAGAACTGGGACCTGACCGCCGTCACGCGTGCCATCGTGGTGGAGAACAAATGGCGCGCGCAGCGCTACGGCGTGCACGGCACCTTCGTCGACATCTCGGGCAACGGCGCGATCACGGTCGCCGAGCAGCTCGAGCATGTGCTCGAGGACGTCGAGAAAGACGCGCTGGCGCTCGGCTGTCATCGCGAAATCCAGCATTGCCGCACCATCGTGGGTAGCGGGACGTCGGCCGACACGCAGTTGGCCGTGTTCGAGCAGGCGCAGGGGCGCTCGAACGACCGCGATGGCGCGTTGCGCGCCGTGACGGACTGGATTGCCGAGGCGACGCTGCAGTAAGCACGGTGGCCCGTGGTCCGGCCGCCCGGCCGGATCACGACGCGTGCCAGATTCTTTCGTTGGCGCATATCCTATTCGGAAAACCGGCATCCACCCCGGATCGAGTCCGGGGCAGGCATTTTCCGGGATATGCACGAGAGCTACTTCTTCGACAGATCGCAGTTGTTCTTCTGCGCACCGCGATTGGCAGCGACGATCTGCGCCCGCGTCTGGGTCAGCTCCGACCGGTAGGCCGTATAGCTGACGAGCACGCCGCCGGGCGCGGTCTCGGCCTTCGCGGCGAGCTCGGCAAGCTGCTTCTCGCGCGCGATCAGACCATTGCGATTCGCGACGATTTCGGGACAGGACATGAAATCAAACTTGTCTTGCGTCACGACCGAAAATCCGGCCGGATCGCTGACCGTGGCACAGCCACAGCACAATGCGACAAGCGCGGCCGTCCCGATCCGGGACAGCATTCCAACAACTTGATCAACGCGTTCCACCATGGGGCCCCCAAGGGCCAGAATCCGATGGCGAACTTGAGGCGGGGCTAACAGGGGCGCCCGGAGGGCCAAGCTCGACCGGAGGACGGTTCGGCAGGAACGGCTTGCCGGCATTGGACGGGCCGTAGGGGCCTTCGGGAGTGGTGCCGGCGGGCGTTTGCGGCGCAGACTGCGTTTCCTGCTCGCTCTCATCGCCGTCGGTCGGCGCATTGTCGAATTGAGGCACGGCGAGGGGGCCGGGATCGTGTCCGCCTGCATAGCGCACCAGCGCGTCGATGCGCTTGTCGATCGGCGGATGCGTCGCGAACAGGTCCTGAAAGCCTTCGCGCGGATTGTCGATGCACATCTCCATGACCCCCGCGGTCGCGACCTCGAGCTCGCCGCGGTTCTCGATCTTGCGCAGCGCCGAGATCATCGCGTCGGGATTCTTGGTGAGCTCGACCGCGCCGGCATCGGCGAGAAACTCGCGCTGCCGCGAGAGCGCAAAGCGGATCGCGACCGAGAGAAACCAGGCGAGCGCAATCAGCGCGATTGCGATCACGATGGCGAATCCGCCACCGCTCTTGCGGTCGCCGTCCGAGCGCGACGAGCGGAAGCCGCCAGAAAAGAACATGCGGAAGATCATCTCGGCAAAGAACGAGATCACGCCTGCGATGATCACGGCGATCACCAGCATGCGCACATCGCCGTTGCGGATGTGGGTCAGTTCGTGGCCGAGCACCGCCTCGATCTCGGCGTCATCGAGCGCGTTGATCAGTCCGGTCGTGACCGTGACCGAATACTGCTGCTGGTTCAGACCGCTCGCGAACGCGTTGAGCGCATCGGTCTCCATGATCTTGAGCTTTGGCATCGGAACGCCGCGCGAGATGCAGAGGTTTTCCAACAGATTGTAGAGGCGCGGCTCCTCCTGGCGCGTCACCTCGCGCGCGCCTGTGACCATGTCGACGATCGACTGGTTGAACTTATAGGCGATGAAGATCCACAGCGCGGTGCCGGCGGTGGCGTACGGCGCCGCAACCACCGTGTCGTGCCAGGCCTGGCTCAAGTACCAGCCGAGCGGCGCGTTGTAGCGGCTGACTTCGGCGAGCAGCGCGCCCGCATACACCATCACGTAGACGAGGAAGAACAGCCCGAGCAGCAGCGCGATCGAGCGGCGCTTGTTCGCCTGGATGTGGGTGTAGAGGCCGTAGGCGTGTTCCATGAATTTCGCTCGGTCTGTTCCCTCCCCTTGTGGAGGAGGGTTAGGGAGGGGGTCGAGCTCGACGCGCGATGGTTGCCTCGAATGAGGCCCCCCCCCCGCCCCCTCCCCGCCATTAGGGCGTTCACGCCCATCTTCGACGGGCTGCCGGGGGAGGGGAGAAGGAGGAGAGCTAGAACTTGACCTGCGGCGCCTGTTCGGCTGCGGCGCGGTTTTCGCCGAGGTCGAAGAACGGCTGGGTGTGGAAGCCGAGCGCCCCGGCAAACAGCACCGCCGGGAAATTCTGGATGCCGGTGTTGAACTCCTGCACGGCGTTGTTGAAGAAGCGGCGCGCCGCCGCGAGCTTGTTCTCGATATCGGTGAGCTCGGCCTGCAGCTGCTGGAAGTTCTGGTTCGCCTTCAGATCCGGATACGACTCCGAGAGCGCGAAGAGTTGCCGCAGCGTGCCCGACAGGACGTTCTCGGCCGCGACCTTCTGATCGAGCGTGGGCGCCGCAACGGCGGCTTGACGCGCCTTGATGACGGCCTCGAGCGTGCCGCGTTCGTGGCTGGCGTAGCCCTTGACGGTCTCGACCAGGTTCGGGATCAGGTCCTGGCGCTGCTTCAGTTGCACGTCGATGTCGGCGAACGACTGGTTGACTCGTTGCCGCATGGCGACGAGCCCGTTGTAGATCATGATGATCCACAACACGAGCACGACGAGGATGCCGATGACGATCCAGGTCGAGGAGATCGAGGACATGGTGGCTCCCTGAAAAGAGTCTTTGGAGGTGAAAGCGCGCGGAACTGTAGCCCAAGGATTGCGATCGGGGCAGGGCACTCCTCATCGCGCCGCAGATAGGCGGTGTTTGGTCGTTTGGGACCGGTCGGCGGTTCAAAAAATCCATGAATGGCGGTTAACGAACCTGACACAGGGCGCGTGCGACGAAGTGCTGAGATACGATGCCGCGACGCCCGCGGTGCGGATGGAGAAGGCCGCCGCCAAGGCCTGTGCGCCGATTGCGCGCCAGTTCAAGAGAGGTCGGTAAGCCTCTGTCATCGCGTGCCGGCACGGGAACCAAGTTCCGATTCGGCAGTTATCGGCTCAGCGCAACCGTGAAAGCGGGGCCTGACCATGCTCGCACGCCATTCCCTCATCATGCTGGCGGTGCTGTGCCCCATCGGCGTGTCGCTCGCACAGGATCCCGACACGACAGCGTCCATCGCGCCGGAGGTGCGCGCGACCGCGGCCTATCCGGTGCGGCAGGACGCGCGCCAATGGCTCGGCCTCAACCTGATCGGCGCAAAGGTCGTGAGCGCGAGCGGCCAGACCATCGGGCGTGTCTCCAATCTCATCCTGGACGAGAACGGCACCGTCGTCTCCGCCGTGATCTCGGTCGGCGGGGTGCTTGGCATCGGTGCGAAGAGCGTGGCGGTGACCTATCAGTCGCTCAATATCGTGCGCAACAAGAGCGGTGATGCGATCGACCACGTCACGGTCGCGGCCACCAAGGACGATCTCCGCCACGCCGCCGGCTTCAAGAGCCTGCGCCAGCAGACGGCGGATGCGCAGGCGAAGCGCTGATCCGAGATGAGTTAAGTCGAGGCACCGCTAAACTCCGCTCGTCCCCGCGGAAGCGGGGGCCCAGTTCTTTGGCCGAGTGTTTGGCCCTGGACCCCCGCTTTCGCGGGGGTGAGCGGGTGCGGCTCAGACCGCCTCGCGGATGCGCGCCGCGGTCTCGAGGTCGACCGAGACGAGCTGCGAGATGCCGCGCTCCGCCATGGTGACGCCGAACAGCCGATTCATCCGCGCCATCGTGATCGGGTTGTGCGTGATGATCACGAAGCGGGTGTCGGTGAGGCGGGTCATCTCATCGAGCAGATCGCAGAAGCGATCGACGTTGTGATCGTCGAGCGGTGCGTCCACCTCGTCCAGCACGCAGATCGGCGCCGGATTGGTGAGGAAGACCGCAAAGATCAGCGCCATCGCGGTCAGCGCCTGCTCGCCGCCGGAGAGAAGCGAGAGCGTCGCGGGCTTCTTGCCCGGGGGCTTGGCCAGAATGTCGAGGCCGGCTTCGAGCGGATCGTCGCTCTCGATCAGCTGCAGCTCGGCGGTGCCGCCGCCGAACAGCGAGGTGAACAGGCGCTGGAAATGGCCGTTCACCACCGCGAAGGAGGAGAGGAGGCGCTCGCGCGCCTCGCGGTTGAGGCTCTGGATGCCCTGGCGCAGCCGCTTGATCGCCTCGGTGAGGTCGTCGCGCTCGGTCACCAGGCTCGTATGCTGCGTCTCGACCTCTTTCAGCTCCTCTTCGGCGCGCAGATTGACGGCACCGAGGCGCTCGCGGTCGCGGCGCAGCTTGTCGAGCCGCTCCTCGACCTCCTGCACCGGCGGCAATTCGGCGCCTGGTTCGACCTCGGCAAGGCCCGCAACCTCGCCGGGCTCGCATTCGAGCATCTCGCGGATCTCGTGCGCCACATCGCTGGTGCGCCGGTCCGCGGCCTCGAGCCGTTCCTCGGCGCGCGCCGCTTCGGTGCGCGCTTCGCCGAGGCCCTCAAGCCCGGCGCGTGCCGCCTTGTCGGCTTCGGCGAGCGCGGTTTCGGCGCTGGCACGCCGATCGGCCGCGTCACGGCGCGCGCTGTCTGCCTGCTCGACCTCGGCGATCAGGGCGCGCCGCTTCTCCGCAAAGGCCGCCGGCGCGCCTTCGAGC
>Ga0081539_10005925_pt1 | contig 12071 bp, 10 predicted proteins | sample TabmetS4T2R2_FD_71023 | JGI IMG/M metagenome (GOLD analysis project Ga0081539, IMG submission 71023) | Tabebuia heterophylla rhizosphere microbial communities from the University of Puerto Rico - S4T2R2 | ecosystem: Host-associated > Plants > Roots > Rhizosphere ...
AAGATGACAATATCAAGATCGCTATCGTTGGCAAACCTAACGCGGGTAAATCCAGTCTGCTGAATAAGCTCGTCGGCGAAGAGCGAGCGATCGTAAGCCCGATCCCAGGCACCACGCGCGACGCAACCGATACGATTATAGAATTCGATGGTTTACCCATAACATTGATAGATACTGCAGGGATCCGCAAGCGGGGCAAGATCGAACATGGTGTGGAGCAATATAGTGTATTACGGTCGTTTAAGGCCATTGAGCGCGCCGATGTCGCGTTACTTATGATTGATGCAACGACTGGCATCACAGCACAGGATGCCCATATCGCGGGCTTTATTCTGGAAGAATGGAAATCTTGCGTTGTAATCGTAAACAAATGGGATGCAGTTGAAAAAGACGCGTTCACGATGGAAGAGTACACGCAAAAGATTCGGGCGGACTTGAATTTTATGGACTATGTACCTTTGCTGTTTATCTCTGCCAAAACAGGTCAACGCGTGGATCAAGTGTTACCGATGGCATTACGCGTGCAGGAAGAACGACTGGCAAGATTAACAACTTCCAAAATCAACGAAGTGATTCACAAGGCACAGGATGCACATCCCCATCCGTCTCATGCAGGGCGTCAATTGAAGATGTTTTACGGCACGCAAGTGCGAAGTGACCCGCCGACATTTATGATCTATGTCAATGAGCCTAAGTTGATGCACTTTACGTATTTACGTTATCTCGAGAATCAAATCCGCGCGGAGTACGGCTTTTTGGGAACGCCGATTCGGATTATAACGAAGGGAAGGAGAGAAAAGTAATTCATCCATTCAGGTAAAATTGCTGCAATGAAGAATCGCGGCATGGAGATTTACGATTACGTAATTATCGGCTCCGGCTTTGGGGGAAGTGTCTCGGCGATGAGACTTACCGAAAAAGGCTACTCTGTCCTAGTCCTCGAAAAGGGGAAGCGTTACGAAGATAAAGATTTCGCGAAAACCAACTGGCAATATTGGAAGTATCTCTGGCTACCAGCAATAGGCGCGCACGGCATTTTGCAAGTCAGCATCCTCAAAGGGGTGATGGTCTTACATGGAGCAGGTGTAGGTGGTGGGAGTTTGGGTTATGCCAATGTGCTCGAGGTACCAAGCGATGAAACCTTTGGGACGCCTGCCTGGAATCAAAATTTGAAATGGGGCGAGGTATTACGGCCGCATTATGAGACCGCGAAGAAAATGCTTGGCGTGTCGCGTAATCCCAAATTATGGAAGGCTGATCTTATTCTTAGGCAAATTGCCGAAGAGCGCGGGATGGGAGACACCTTTCGCGCAACCGATGTTGGCGCATATTTCGGTGAAGCGGGAGTCACAATCCCTGATCCATTTTTCGGTGGAGAGGGTCCCGACCGTGCAGGATGCACTCATTGCGGTGGGTGCATGGTGGGCTGTCGCTACAATGCCAAGAATACATTACCCAAAAATTATTTGTACTTTGCCGAAAAGAACGGCGCAGAGATAAAAGCGGAAATTGAAGTAACCAATGTGCGACCTTCAACCTTTGAAGGGGCGCGTTATGAAGTTTGTTATCGCCGCTCAACTTTATTCTTCAGCCAGGAAAACAAAGTATACGCTCGAAACGTGATCTTTTCTGCAGGGGTAATGGGAACGATAAAGCTTCTTCTCAATTTGAGGGATGTAAAGCGGTCTTTGCCGAAATTATCGGGGAGACTCGGTCACATGGTGAGGACCAACTCTGAAGCTTTGTTAGGAAGCGTGGCTCGGAAGTCCGATATTAATTATTCGGAGGGTGTGTCCATTTCATCTATCTATAACCATGACAAGATCACGCGGGTTGAACCTGTCCGCTACCCGAATGGATCCTCACTCATGCGCTTCCTTGCCGCGCCGATGATCGATAGCGATGTAAGTATCCCTATACGCCTTTTGAGATTCTTCACCTGGGCATTCACCCATCCCCTCGATTTTTTGAAGGCATTAGTCTTGCCCGGCTGGGCACACAACGCGACGATCTTGCTCGTCATGCAGCACGCTGATAATCGGATGCGCTTCTGCATCGGGCGTAGCTTGTTCACACTATTTCGACGCGGTATGGTAGCCGAGAAGGAACCTGGTTATGAAATCCACGCCCACGTAAAAGGCTCACACGAATTGACGCGTAATTTTGCAAGGCGAACGAACGGTGTTGCACTGGGTTCACTTGGTGAAAATTTGCTGGGTCTCCCCACCACTGCTCATATCCTTGGCGGCGCGCCGATGGGTTCCACTGCAGAAGACGGTGTCGTAAACGAAAATTTTGAAATCCACAATTACGAAGGGCTTTATATTATCGATGGCTCGATTATGCCCGCTAATCCTGGAGTAAATCCGTCGCTTACCATTACAGCGTTGGCAGAATATGCGATATCAAAAATCCCTCCCAACGATAAAGCACTATCGGTAAAGACGATTGAATTCATAGAAAATCAAAAATGACTACCTTCTCCCCCTCACGCCAATCTGCTTCAGAGCTTGACTCACAAGACCCTCTTGCCTCATACCGAAACCAATTCATTGTCAATGATCCGGATCTTATCTATCTGGATGGCAACTCGCTTGGACGGATGCCCAAAATCGTTATAGAGCGAATGAAGAAGGCAGTTGAAGAAGAATGGGGAACAGACCTCATCCGCGGCTGGAACAAGGGCTGGTGGGAAGCGCCCAGACGCATCGGTGAGAAAATCGCATCCTTGCTTGGGGCGGCAGAAGGACAAGTGGTTGTCGGCGATCAAACTTCGATCAACCTCTTCAAACTCGTTACTGCCGCGTTGATGCTGCGTCCTGATCGAAAACGCATCATCACCGACACTTTCAACTTTCCATCTGATTTGTACATCCTTCAAGGAATTATAAAACTCTTATCTTACTCCGATGGTCGAGTAGGCGGCGAAGGTCTCGATACGGACTATCGTCCTACTCGACCACCGCCGCCATATCGAGACCACGAAATCCTGCGCATTGGTGCAATTGACGATGACGTCACACCCGACCTTGCCGCGCTCGAATCAGCCATCAACGAAGACATGGCGCTTGTCACGCTTTCGCATGTCACTTTTAAGAGTGGTTATCTTTATGATATGGCTTACATCACCGAACTCGCGCATCGCAAAGGCGCGCTTGTAGTGTGGGACTTAAGTCATTCAGCTGGCGCGGTGCCTATCAAACTGGACAAATGTAATGTGGATTTCGCCATTGGCTGCACGTATAAATATCTCAACGGCGGACCAGGCGCGCCTGCGTTTCTCTATGTCAACAAGTCATTGCAAAATGATGCGATATCCCCAATCTGGGGCTGGTGGGGACAAAGGGATCCGTTTGCACTCGACCTTGATTATCAACCTGCGCCGGGCATACAGCGATTTTTAGCAGGCACCGCGCCGATGCTTTCGATGATCGCAATGGAAGAAGCGTTGACTCCCATTCTCAACGCAGGGATGGATGCCATTCGCGCCAAGTCCATCTTGATGACCGACTACGCTTCTTACCTGACCGACCACCTGCTTGCCCCATTAGGCTTTTCGCTCGGCTCTCCGCGTGACTCCGCCAGGCGCGGCTCACACATCAGCATCCGCCACCCGGACGGTTACCGTATCAACCGCGCCATGATTGAAGACATGAACGTCATCCCGGATTTTCGCGCGCCCGATAACATCCGTTTGGGCTTCGCGCCGCTTTACATTTCATTCACTGACATTTGGGAAGGGTTTGATAGAATCAAACATGTGGTGGAAGATAAGCTGTATGAGAAATATCCGAAACAACGATTGGTGGTAACATGATTTTGACTCTGGAGTAAGACAGCTTGCTGTCTACCTAATCCGACGGCAAGCCGTCGGACTCCAGAAAAGAGGAACTATGGAATCCAAACCTGACACAATCAAAGTTTCCGCTTTGCATCGCGAAGAAATATACGCTAGTCATGCAAATTTATTCGTAACTGTGAAAGGCTCGTCTGTGATCAGCGGCAATGAAGCGATGAAGAAAGCCAAAGAGGTGAATCAACTCGTCGAAGCGCTGACCAACTTCGGGCTGAGTCCCGACGTGGTCCATTTGCAGGGAGTCCGCATCGAAACGGCAAGCGGTACGCTGCTCAAGTCATCCAGCGCGATTTATCATTTAAAGATACATAATGAGAAGCTGGATCAACTCCCGGGGCTGCTGGACATCGTCGCTTCTCAAAAGAACGCAACCCTCGAACGGATCGAGTGGAAATACCCCGAAGAAACTGCCCGTGAGCGCGGGTTAGAATCTGCCATTGCCCAGGCAAAAAGCAAGGCCAATAAAGTTGCAGCCGCGTTGGGCGTACGGTTATTGGGCATCTATGATTTCATTGAAAATGCATACGACGAAGAAAGACCCGTTCCCATGCCCATGCAAGCCATGATGAAATCACGCGCGGAAATGGCTGCTGATGCACCGAGCCTGGATATGGACATTCAGCATAGCAAGACAATCCACGTAAGCTTGGAAATTTGGTATCGAGTATCTGATTTTGGAAATAGATAAAATATAAGAGCCAGAGGCGAGAGTATCTGGCTCTTATACTGATTCGCCTGTTATTTTCGTTCAAGCACCACGACCGCGCTACCGTCAGCAGATGTGATCGTAACTGTGTTACCCTTAATCACAAAAGGTACCGTCTCTGTAAACACATTGAGAGTCGTTGTTTCCTGGTCACCGACAGGACCTTCGCAAAACATCAACGTTGAAATGATCTGTCCAAAGGTGATGGTTGCTCCTTCTACAGTGTAATCACCGCCAAAGCCATTGCAGCCCACGTTCCCCTCCATCTTTCCATCTTCACGAAACGTAATAGATGTATCAACATCAGGCGCGGCAGGAACAGGATTTTCTGGCGGTCCATAAGAGACAAGTTTCCAGCTTCCTGCTAGTGAATCGGAGGCGCGGGCAGCGCCAACAGCACAGGCAGCCAGTATTACACCGGATATCACAAACAGGGAAATTAAATAAAGATGCAGTTTTTTCATGTTTAACCTCGAAGATATTGTTTACATAAGATGGACGACGAACCCTACAAAAAGTTCCGCAAATAAATTAAACCCAAGTAGACGGACATCCCGTCCTTGGGCAAAGTAAGTTTATACTTCCTAAACAAAAGGAAACCTATGAAAAAGAAGCAAGTCCGGTCTATGCTATTTTGCTTAATTCTTCTAGGCGGGTGGGGTTGCCAAGCTCAAGCGGGACCTGCCATTGACGGGGCACCAGGAATCGGAGATCCGTACTACCCACAAATGGGAAACGGCGGGTATGACGTCCAAAACTACACAATCAGGTTAGATGTAGATCCCCTCGCCAACACTCTTAACGGCTCAACCATGATTGTTGCCAACGCAACTGAACAACTTCGATCGTTTAATCTTGATTTCCATGCCCTCGCGGTTGACTCGGTCCGGGTTGATACCCTTGCTGCTGAATTCACGCGCGACGGAGATGAAATGACAGTCACGCCTTCAAAGCCATTGGAACTGGGTCGATCCTTCACGGCTGTCATTAATTATCATGGAACACCGGAATTGATGAGTTTCGAGGCATTTCCTATAGAGATGGGCTGGTCGCATGCGCAGGATGGAACCATCAATGTGTGGGGTGAACCCAATGCGGCATCCACATGGTTTCCGAATAACAATCACCCGCGCGATAAAGCTTCGTATCGCTTTGAGATTACTGTGCCCAAGCCGTGGACGGTCGCGGCATCTGGCTCTCTCAAAGATACAAAAGATGAAGGCGACAAGACTCTTTTTATCTGGGAAATGGAACAGCCGATGGCGTCTTATCTGGCATCTATCAATATAGACCAGTATGAATTATTTACACAAAAGGGTCCAAATGGGATGACAATAAGAAGTTATTTTCCGCCTGATTATCCCGAATCACTCCGAATGGGCTTTAACATCATTCCTGACGCAATTGACTTTTTCGATGATCTGTTTGGTCCTTATCCCTTCCAGGAGTATGGCGTGGTGATTTCTGATAACACAGCACCGTGCAATGTTGTGGATACTGCCCTGGAGGCTCAATCCCTTTCCATTCATTGTCCCAGCGAGGTTATGGCTTCTGAACGGGTCATCATCCATGAACTGGCGCATCAATGGTTTGGCGACAGCATCAGCCTCGAAAATTGGAAGGACATCTGGCTCAAGGAGGGGCTGGCCGTCTATTCAGAATGGCTGTGGGACTCAAAGAACGATCCTGTTGCCCTGGCGCGTATCGCAAAATCGCATCGAAGCGGATTTTTTGATTCTCCAGCATCCGTCGGTGAGCCTCCACCGGATGGCCTGTATTCAGATGAATCATACAGAGGAGGCGCGCTCGTCTTCGAAGCACTGCGTTTACAAATCGGCCATGAGACGTTTATCCGACTCTTAAAGACCTATGCCGAACGATACCGTTATGGCAATGCAGGGACAGATGAGTTCATTTCACTCGCGGAAGAGGTCAGCGGACAGGATCTCAAGGCGTTTTTCGATCAATGGTTGTTTAGTGAGCGATTGCCAAATTTGCCTGAATAATTCAAACTGCGATAACCAAACTCTAGCACTATTGTTCTAATAATGATAGAATTGTTCCTTCGCTGAGGAGCAATTCAATTATGTCTACAATAACCATTCATGCGGAAAACCTGAGCAAGACCTATCAAGTGCCCGAACGTGAAGGCGGCTTTGGCGCGGCAGTGCGCAGTTTCTTCAAGCGCAAATATAAAGATGTAAAAGCCGTACAACAAGTCAACTTCCGAATCGCCCAGGGAGAAGTTGTCGGCTTTCTGGGACCCAATGGCGCCGGCAAAACGACCACACTCAAGATGCTCTCGGGATTGTTGCATCCGACAGACGGCATTGCAAACGTACTCGGTTTTACTCCCTGGGAACTCAAGCCTGAGTATCTGCGTTCGATGACGCTGGTCATGGGACAGCGCAATCGCCTTTCATGGGATATCCCTGCTGCGGATTCGTTTCTGCTCAACCAGGCGATCTACCGGCTTTCCGATGATGAGTATAAAGCTACTTATAAAGAATTGGATGAATTGCTTGAACTTGAACCGCTAATGAAGAAGCCAGTGCGGAATCTCTCTCTCGGCGAACGGATGAAATGTGAGATCGCTGCTGGTCTGCTTCACCGACCAAAAGTCTTATTCCTGGATGAACCCACCATCGGGCTTGACATTACCGGCCAGGCGCGTATTCGCGAGTTTTTGCGTGAATATAACAAACGCACAGGCGCGACAATCTTGCTTACAAGTCATTACATGGCAGACGTGACAGCGTTGTGTGAACGTATCATCATCATCCATCAGGGGCAGCTCAAATATGATGGCGGGATTATTGACCTCTCGCGCAAGATCGCGCCCTTCAAATTGATCGGTGTGAGGTTGGCAGAGGTCGATTCGCATGACCTGACCAAATATGGAACACCGGTCCAAAACGAGGAGGACTGGGAAAAGCAATACATCCAGGTAAAAGCGGAGGATGTTACCCGAGTCACTTCCGGACTTTTGGCTGATCTGCCAGTACATGACATCACCATTACTGATCCTCCCATTGAGGATGTCATTGAACGCGCGTTTAATGAGTAATTTATTGTCATTGCGAGCCCGAAGGGCGAAGCAATCCCCAACATAATGAGGAGATTGCTTCGGGCAGAATCGCATCTGCCCTCGCAATGACAGGAGAATCTTTATGTTCCTTATCTTCCAACGACTCTGGCAAGTGAACTGGGCAGAACAATGGCAATACCGAGCCAATCTCATCATGTACCTGCTCTACTGGCTGGTCTCCCCCATCATCTATCTCGCCGTGTGGACAAGCATCGCTGCCAGTAAAGGAGATGTCAATGGGTTTACCGCCAACGACTTCGTCACTTATTACATGACACTCCTGATCGTCGATCAGCTCACCAGCAATATCATAATCCATACCTTTGCGTACAAAATTCAAGATGGAACTCTTTCAGGCGAATTGATCAAGCCAATTCATCCCATGCTGACCAATGCATTAGTCAACAATGTTGCGTTCAAGGGTCTGACGCTCATGGGACTCATTCCTATCTGGATCATTTTGTTCTTCCTGTTCAGACCAGATTTTAGCAACGTAACGTTGAATGGCATTTTGCTTGCTATTCCTGCCATGATGATGGGATTCTTTATGGGCTATTTAATTTCAGCCACCATCACCGCTCTCGCCTTCTGGACGACACGTGTCTATTCTATTTATGAGTTTTATTATGCCTTGACTGCTCTGTTCTCAGGTCATTTTGTACCCTTGACCCTCATGCCAAAGATCATTCAGGATATCGCCTTATTTCTTCCGTTTCAATTCCTTATCTATTTTCCGGTACAGCTGATTTTGGGAAACTTGTCCGCGACACAAATCGCTCAAGGATTTGTAACTGCGATCATCTGGCTAGTAATATCACTTGCTCTGTTTCGATGGACGTGGCGCAACGGCGTCAAGCGCTTTTCCGCCGTGGGAGCATAAACATGCACACGTTGAAATTGCTCGGTGCGCTTTTCAGGCTCAATGTTCAATTGGCGGTGGCTTACCGTGCAGACACGATTGTCAATATTCTGCTCAACCTCATGTGGCTTGGCTGGGAATTACTTAGCTTGAGCATCATTTTTAATAACACAGAATCGCTTGGCGGTTGGGGCTTCGGCGAATTGATTGCATTACTGGGTGTTTTCCGTCTCGTAAATATGTTGATGATTACACTCGTTTGGCCCAACACGGAAAAATTCAACCAGAGCATTCGCGATGGATCCATGGACTACACCATTCTTCTGCCTGCTAATAGTATGTTCCTCGTCACGTTCTCGCGCATCACCATATGGCGGTTTTGGGATCTGCTCCTCGCCATCATCCTGATCGTGATCGGCATAAATACGGCCGGTGAAATAACCACACCGCTTAGTATCCTGACCTTTATCCTGCTGACCGTTTCGGGGGCGATCATCATCTACAGCCTTTGGATCGTGCTGATGGCACTGACGTTCTGGTTCACCAAGTTTGATAACAACGTTACCATCCTGCAAGCCTTGATGGATGCAGGTCGCTACCCGGTAACTGTATACCCTGTGTGGCTGCGCATCATCGTAACATTCGTTATCCCGATTGCAGTAGCAACGACTATCCCTCTCCAGGCCCTGCGCGGTGATTTGAATATCCCTCGCATATTGATGTTTATCGCAATTGGAGTGGCAAGTTTCCTGGTGGCTTCACGAGTATGGAAATCGGGATTAAAAAGATATAGTGGAGCAAGTAGTTAGAATAGAGAGCGGCAAGGCGGGTATCGAATCATTCGTGCACTTTATGCACCATTTCGATTGAGTCAATAATGTTTGAGGGATTATCATGAACAATGCCCATCCCATGCTGGCTAACATTCTTGCTTTGACAGACGCGATGACTTGGCAAAAGAGTATTGACTTAGCCGATGAAGCTTTATCTGTATGGCTGAAGACTCCGCATACAATCAATCAAATTTATCTCGTTGGTCATGGTTCATCGCTGTACAACGCGCAGGTGGGGGAATATGTTTTTGAACATATTGCTGGTATTCCATCCAAAGCAATCCCTGCATTTGCCTTCTCGACGTATATGGAACAAAAGCTGCTCGACCCGCAAACGCTGGTGATCGGAATCTCTACAACCGGTGAGACTCAGTCTGTTTGTAATGCACTCGAACGTGCGCGCCAGGCTGGCACATTAACCCTGGCAATTACCGCTCACATCGACTCATCAATTACAAAGAGTGTAGATGTGGTCATCCTAACAGGTGGAGAAGACGACCAGATTTCGGTCAAAACCAAATCCTATGTCCAGGCACTGATCTCGCTTTATCTGTTGGCACTTCACCTAGCTGGAGATACACAATTAAGAGAATATTGGCTGAGTCAAATCAAACTAGCTGCACGAGGTGCCCAACAATTTTTGCAGGAAGGATGGCATCAAATCAAACAACTCGCTGAAAATTATGCTAACGCGCCTAACGTCTTTGTACTGGGTACGGGTCCCAATCTTGGCACGGCTGAAGAGGCATCTTTGAAAATTATCGAAATGGCAAAGATGTATTCTGAATGCCAGGAACTGGAAGATTTCTTCCACGGACGTTTGCGTGAGGTGGATCATAATAGTCCGCTGTTTTTCATAACGCCAAATGGTCGCGCCAGCTCGCGTGTTTTAGACTTTCTCACGGCGATGGATATGATTCATGCTCCGTCTGTTGTCATTACTGACAAGATTACATCGGGGATCCAACGTCTTGCAACACATATGATTCAAGTGCCAGTTCCGCTGGATGAATTTGCCACTCCCCTACTTTATGTTTTGCCTATGCACATCTTTAGCTACGAGATGGCTTTGCAACGAGGTCACGACCCAGCCTCACCGCGTTACGATATTGTTGCCCAAAACGTAAGATATGATGGAGAAGAATAAAGCAGACGGAGCTGCGAATAAGTAATAAATTATTCCTTCTCAGGAATAATTTGATTAAAGCGAACGCGATTATATAATGTGATCCCCGCCGCGGCGGAAACGTTCAACGATTCAACTTTTTCATTAATCGGAATACGGACTTTGAGAGTAGCGGCTTGCTCGATCTCTGGCGAGCTGCCTGTCTTCTCGCTACCAAATACAATTAGAAGACGCTCAGAGATAGATGCAATTTCATCCACTTTGCGTGTTGCTGTAGCAGACGTAACTAGCAGCTTCTCCCCATTTTGCTTGCAATAGTCGATCAACTGTATTGTTGTGGCAGTCATAATCGGAAGAGAAAAAACGTAACCTCGGCTGGCACGTATCAGTCGGCGGTCATAAATATCAAGAGGGTCGGTGTTCAATAGAACTATTCCGCCTACACCAAGCGCAAGCGACGTACGAATGATGTTCCCAATATTTCCTGAAATACTCAAGTCTTCCAAAACAACCACATCTTTTGTTATAGTTTTCAACGCCTCCAGCCCGATCGGTTTGGGTGTTTCAGCAATGGCGAAGATGCGCGAGATCTTGTCGTTCTCGAAGAGTTTTTTCGTCGTACGTTTTGCCACCTCATGAATTGTTGCTCCCTCTGTTAGCTTTTTTCGCAAATTGTCAGAGACCACCTCATCCCCTGCATAATAGACTGATTCGATTTCCACGCCTGCTTCCAAGGCCTGGAGGATATTTTCTTCATCGTCGATGAGAATCTGGTTGAGCTCCTGTCTACCCTGGCGTGTCAATAATTTGCGGATGGGGCCAGCCAGTGGATGCAGAAGGGAATCAACAAGAAAAGGATTGTTCGCTGATTGTTCGTTCATACAGGCATGATAATGCTGCTCCAGAAATAGTGTCAAGAAACGCGCGACGTATATGCATGGTTTTCGCAAAGTGGGAAAATTCTCAACGCGAATGCCACCAATGTGCGAATTTCACGAATTTTAAAAGAATATTCGCGTCATTCGCCTATTCGCGCAATTCGCATTCCCACATGTTCACTTCGCCAAGTGATCTTGAGAAACCATAGAGGGATGTGCCTTCTCGCAAGGACAAGTAAAATTGCGCTATATAAATTCGGGAGCATGGTATGGAGTTTTGGCTGGCAAGGAGTCCTTGGGTTGGGGTAATCTTGTGGATGATCCTTTATATCAGTGATTATTATCTAACTGTTTATTCCGCGCGAGGGTTTAAAGAGATAGGATTATTTCAATTTGAGGGAAGCTTTGAACTAACTCCCCAGTATCAAAAGGACATTGACGCTCTTAAACCCATTTCGAAACTCCACATCATCTTACTTATTCTTTATAGTTTGATAATCTTGGGCATTTGGTACTTGATGGTTTATTTCCTTGGTTTACCCTGGGCGTATTTGCTCTATTTAGGAATGTTTCTGTTACTTGAAGTTGCAGTGCATCTACGTCACTTGCGCAATGTTTTTCTTATTCGTGAGGTGAAAAAGAACGATGGCGCCTCGGGTCAGATCTCGTACAGAAAATGGTTTTCCTACCGAGTATCCGCTTTTGAATTGTATTTATATTCTGGA
>Ga0081539_10005926_pt1 | contig 12070 bp, 15 predicted proteins | sample TabmetS4T2R2_FD_71023 | JGI IMG/M metagenome (GOLD analysis project Ga0081539, IMG submission 71023) | Tabebuia heterophylla rhizosphere microbial communities from the University of Puerto Rico - S4T2R2 | ecosystem: Host-associated > Plants > Roots > Rhizosphere ...
TGCCCCATTCGGCGGTGCTCAAACGCAGCGCCCTCCTGATCGGCCACGCCGGGCATGGGGCTGTCGCCAAAGCCCTCTACTATGGCGTACCCATGGTGCTGGTGCCCTGGGACCGAGATCAGCCTGGTGTGGCAGCCCGTGCGGCTGCCCTCGGGGTGGCGGAAGTGATTGCGCGACACGACCTCACGGCGCGGCGGCTCTCCGCCGCCATACAGCAGGTGTTGGGCACCCCACGCTACCAGGAAAACGCGGCACGGATCGCCAGCCACTTGCAAGCACGAGACGCCGTCGCGCTGGCGCGGGCACGGATCGAGGAACTGCTGGAGACCATCTAACGGTCGAACCGAACAAAAGTACGTAAAGTTTCATAGACTCCAAGACCAGCGATAGACAAGTACAAGAGGTGCTACCTTTTCGGACTGGGTGTGGGCTGCAGCTTGCGCGTGTGGATAAAGTGCTGGAGGGTGGTCGGCGAGACCTCGACAATCCGTGCAATCGATGCTTTGGAGACGTGCTTGCGGAGGAGCAGTTGGATTTCCTGCTCCTTGCCATCCAGTTTCGACTTGCCTAACGCCCCCTTGGGCCGCCCGAGGGGCTTGCCTTTCGCCCTGGCGGCCATCAACCCTTCTTTCGTCCGCTCGGCAATCAGGTCACGCTCAATTTCGGCAAAGAGCCCAAAGAGGGTGAGCAGGGCTTTCGTCTGCAAAGTCTGTTTGCCCTCCAAGCGGATCGCTTCCTTAATCGCGATGAGACGGACCCCCTTCTGCACCAGCACGTCAATGATCTGCAGAATCTGCCCCAGGCTCCGCCCCAGGCGCGAGAGCTCACTGATGATCAGGCGGTCGCCAGGCGCCAGGGCCTCGATAAGCACCAGCACCTGGGCACGCTGGGCGGCGCGCTTGGTCGAGCTGTGGACTTCGACCACGTCGTCGACCGTGATCCGGTGCTGCCGCGCATAGTCCAGAATCGCGAGCTTCTGTTGTCCGAGGTCCTGGCCTCCAGTCGATACCCGGAGATAGGCGATGGTCCGCATGGCCATAGCAGGAAAAGGTTCCCAAGAGTTTTTCTGGTGGCATATGCACTGGGATAACCATTGCTTACCCTCGTAGAATATAGCCGAAAAAAGGGATCGTTTTCTTGCACACCTCTCGTGAGAACGGCCTCTCTGGTCGGTTAGGCGCGTAAGGCCTGCGCACGCAGCCGGAAGTCCTGCAGATGCGCGGCATGCGTCTCAAAGGCCTGCGCGGTGGCCAGCACGAATTCGTCTTCGTAGCGCCGTCCGACGATCTGCAAACCGATGGGCAGGTGCTCGTGGCTCAAGCCGCAGGGCACGCTGATGGCCGGATGCCTCGACAGGCTAAAGGGGTTACTCCGTGGGGGCATATACATGAAGCTAAGCGTTGACAGCCTCCATCAATGCGAGGGCTTCGTCTTGTTTTGCCAAACTTTCTCGGAGGATTTGAGCCGTGGTGTGTCGTTTTCGTGACGCCTTGGCCACCAGACGTTCTGCGGTAGCACAGGCCCGTTGGAGAAAGCGGCGTAGGACAAACTCGGCCTGAAAGATGGCCTGCATCCACCGATCAGCCAAAGCCTGGAAATGCCGGACGAGTTTGAGCACGCTCAGTTCCCGTTGTTTCTTCCCCCATAATGTCGCCCGCAACTGTGGACAAAGGGCATAATTGAGCACAATGAGCAGCATACGTCCGTACAGATAACATAAAGTTGGGTTGACTTTTTTGGTCTTGATAGAGGCTAAATGAAGATAGCTCTTCCAAGACTTAAAGATAAGTTCTATTTGCCAGCGAATAGGATAAACCTTCCTTATTATTGGAGTCTGCCATATCGTGTGTGGCACATTGGTGATAAAGAGGTTCCAGGCTAACAGGGCGAGATGTGCTTGAGAGGGAGTATAGCCTTTTTTCTTGGCCTTCTTTTTTGCGAGACGCCTTCGCTCATTGACGATGCCCTCTGGGAGACGATACGCCACGAGACGACAGGCCACCTGCTCCTTCGCTCCTAGGAAAATAGCGTGCTCTATACTATCGCCCGCTACGGTTGTGAGCCAAGAGGCCAGGGCCAGAGGTTGCACCTGCCCAGACGCCGTGTGCAAGAGTGTCGTTTGATGATTGAGGCGACTTAAAAAATACGCCCCAGCGGCGGCAATACACGCAAAGGCTTTGATCTTAAAGTAGCCTAAATCAAAGAGAAAGAGCACGCCTTTGTGCGCTAAGGCCACCACAGTGTCGACATACCTCTGATCGGGTATGTTCCAGGGGGTCAGCGCAAAATGACCAAATACGCTGTTTTTATAGTCCCACACGGCTTGGATTTTGGCTCCGGCTGTCGCTGCGCTCCCCCCAGAGCCGGGAAAGAGCTCGTGCAAACTGTCGGGGAGTGCAAAACCTGTACTATCAGCGAGATAGACCTTGGGAAAGTCGGTAAACAGCCCGTCATGGCAGACGTGTTCTACGGCTTGGACTTTGGCAAGCGCTTGCCGGAGCATGTCCTGCAGAAAAGCCAGCGCACGCGGGGTCATGCGTTGATGGATGGCTTCCGGAGACACCTCCACCTGCTCGTCCAATTGCGTCACCTTCGCCGCCAATTGTGCTAACGTTGTGGTGGCGTCACTCCAGGCCCCAAAGGTGACGAGGGCCAGAAACAGTTTGCCGGTCAGCTTCGACGTGCGTTTGACAAAGCCGGTGCGACGCGCGGCAGCTTCGATAGCGTCGGACGCAAAGAAGTCTGTCAACATGGAGACCGCACTACGTGTACCTGTGGTCATGGGAGTCTCCCTTGTCTGGTGTCAAGATGCGAAAGGCAATCCATCTTAACACCTCGGGGAGACTTCTACGGCCTATGGTAATTCAATAGGTTAGCGCTTCAAGCGTATGCCCGTGGAGGGGCCCCCGCACGGGCACGAGAGGCCGGCCGGGAGGGGCAGTGCTGACGACCGCCCACCCGTGGTGGGGCAGCGTCATCGCCACACGACCTGGACGCACGCGGTAAAGGAAAGCAGCCGGGGTGACAGCCTCTGCCCCCAGCGCAGGTGGAGGGCGCCATGGATCGTGCTGACGAGTTGCCCCAGCACCGCGGCCTGACTGCAGCACGCGATGCGCAGTGGCGCGATGGCGGCCAGCACGCGGCGCCGCGCGGGTTCTGGCACGCGCTCGCTCACCGTCGTGGGACCGTGCGCGCGGAGGTCTTTGGCCGACGCCAGGCTGAGGGGTTGCTCGCGCTGCAGGCACGGTGAGCGCCATGTGGCCGCCCATGGTTTTCCCCGGCTGGAGGGGGCGTCGACGAGCGCCAGCGCGCGCCTGCGCCGCCCACGCTGGGCCACGCCCAGACGCAGACGATCGCAAGCAAGCCCATCACTGTGCGGACCCGGAGCAAACGGCGCGTGCGTCGCCCGATTGGCTTTGCCACACCGAGAGCGCGGCACGCTCTGGGGCTGGGCCTCTGCAGCAATCACTACGAATGTGGGGGAGCCATCTGACGAGGAATCAACAGCTCTGCAACACCTTCCTCTCCTGCACAAAAATACGATTAGCCCAGATACAGGATTGGCCAGCGACCCGCATGAATTTGATCGCGGCCGCCCCTTCGACCGCCTCGCGCAGATCAGCGTCCTCACACACCACGAACGGGGCATTGCCGCCCAGCTCCAATGCGACACGCTTGAGCTACTGTGCCGCCTGGGCCATCAAGGCCTTGCCCACCTCCGTCGAGCCCGTAAACGCGATCTTGCGAACCTGCGGCTGCCGTAAAAACACCTCCGCGAGTGGGCTAGAATGTTTGCCGACCACCACAGTCATGACGCCTGCTGGAAGGCCCGCCTCGTGCATGATCTCCGCCAGCGCCAGGGCCGTCAGCGGGGGCGCCGAGGCCGGTTTCAGGACGACCGGACACCCGGCCGCCAGGGCTGGGGCGATCTTCCGGGTCACTATCGTCGCGGGGAAGTTTCACGGCGTAATCGCCGCCACGACCCCGAGCGGCTGTTTGAGCACCCACAGGCGCTTGAGGGGCACCGGGACGGGGACAACCTCGCCATACACCCGCCGCGCTTCCTCGGCGAACCAGCGGAAATAGCCCACCGCGAAGGCCACCTCCTTACGGGCTTCCTCCAAGGGCTTACCATTCTCCTGGGTCACCAGGCGGGCGAGGTCATCGCAGCGCTCCAGCATCAGCTGCGCCGTCTTGGTGAGGAGCCGGCCCCGTTCCATGCCGGGCAGCTGTGACCAGCACAGAAAAGCATCAGCCGCGGCCTCCACCGCCGCGTGCGCCTCGGCCGGCCCGCCATCGGGCACCTGCGCGATCACATCTTGGGTCGCCGGATTCACCACGTCAAAGGTCTTGCCATGCTGCGCGCCCACCCAGCGCCCATTGATGGGGTGGCTCCAGTGCTCAGATGTGCGGGCGCAGCCCTCGCCAGGAGCGGGCAGCCCTCTCAAGCTGAGTGAGGGGTGTCCATATGAGAGGAGAGCGCATATGTCCAAGGCGTGCTGAGAGGTACGGGCAACGTCCGGGTGTTCTCCTCTTTTCCTTCAACCCCTTATGCAGTGAGCTCGTCACTAGACCTCAGACGTAGAGAGACATCCCTTTGCCCACGGACGCCAGCCGTGCATTTCCAATTCAGGCTCTGAAGATCTATAGTAGCACGACACGCGTGATCACCACTTTTTTGCAACTCTACGACCTCAGTGAGGAAGCCTCCTATGAAGCACGACGATTGCAGACCACCTTGGTTCACCCGCCGTGTTTTGCTCCGCACGGCCGCCACTGCGGCCCTCGGTGCCTACGGTCTCTCACAAGGGCTGGCCGCCGAAGTCCCCGATGTGTTTGACGGGACCCAATGGCAGCTCCGCGCGCCGGAGCCCCAGGCCAAACGCGGCGGGGTCCTCCGCTACGGGCTCTTGAGTGCACCAGCCCACTTTGATGTGCATCAATCCGGCACCGTCTCCAATATCGGCACCCAGGGCTGTATGTACGACAATCTGCTCCGGCGTGATCCACGGGACAGCGGGCAGAGTATTATTCCGGACCTGGCGCATAGTTGGGAGATTGCCAAAGACGGCAAAACCTATACGTTTTTCCTGCGCAAAGGGGTGAAGTTCCACGACGGGGGCGCTTTGACTGCAGAAGACGTGAAAGCCACCTATGCCCGCCTCATCACACCCCCGGCGGGCTTCAGTAGCCCACGCACGCCCCTCTTTGCGGCCGTGAGCGCGATCAACATCCGTGATCCCTACACCATTGAGTTTCAATTGAGCGAGGCACGCCCGAAGGATTTTATGCTCGGGGCCTTTGCCAGCGGCTGGAACATCATTGTGCGCAAGAAGACCCTGGAAGAGCACAACTACAATTTGCGTCAGGTCATGAACTTTCCTGGCACCGGCCCGTTCCGCCATGTGAAGCGGGTCGATAAAGAGGTCTGGGTCATGGAGCGTAACCCTGACTACTGGAACGAGGGGCTGCCGTATCTCGATGGCCTCGAGTTCTATCACCTCGCCCCGTTTTCGACCGAGCTGGGCGGGGCGCTGTTATCGGGCAAAGTTGATTATACCCGCGGCCTCGACCCGGCGACGGCCAGGAAAGTCGCCGCGACGCCCGGGATGGCCAGCACGAGCTTTTATCAGAGCGTGATTCATGCGATCTGGACGAACGACCAGCACAAGCCGTTTGACGACCCCCGGGTGCGGCGGGCGCTGCATCTGGTGTTGGATCGGCCTGTGCTGGTGGATGTCGTCAAAGAGATGGCGCCCATGCTGGTGGGAGGGTTCATCTATCCCTTCTCCGAGTTTGCCACACCGCCGGCCCAACTCGCGGAGCGGCTAGGGTATCAGCCCAATGTCCAGGCGGCGATCACCGAGGCGCGCCGCTTACTGGCCGCGGCTGGACATGCCCAGGGCCTCAAGGGCGTGGACTTTCTGGTGCGGGAACTGCCCCATCATAAACTGTGGTCAGTGGCGATTCAGGCCATGCTCAAAGAGGCGCTCCATATCGAGACCACGATGCGTACGGTCCAGACATCGGTCTGGTTCGACGAAGCCCAGGCCGGGAATTTCGACCTCACGATTAGTGCGATCGTGTCGACGCTGATCGACCCGTCGGACTATTTTAATGCGTGGTATCGCACGAATGGACCCCAGAACTACTCCAAATGGCATAATGAACCCTTTGATGCCCTGGTCAAGCAGATTGATCATGAACTCGATCGTACCCGGCGCCTAGCCCTCATTCATCAGGCCGAAGACCTCATGGAACAAGATCCGCCCTTGCTCCCGGTGGCCTGGGAGCGGGTGAACGATGGCTGGTACACCTACGTGAAGGGGCCGAATCCTGCGAATTACTTTGGCGTCTATGATGTGGTACGGTTTGATACTGTGTGGTTGGACAAATGAATACGAGGGAGTTTGGGGATTTTTGCCCAACGGCCGTCATCCCAAGCACGGCATGAGGGAGGGGTGGGCGAAAACCCCAACTACGGTCGCTCAATTTCTCGCAATTTGTCGTGGGGGTATCGGGGGTGGTGCGCATCGCCCACATAAGGTGCCAAACCCTTCAACCCCTTGATGTATTATAACTGGTTGCGAGTTTTGCAATTGGCCCTAACCTCTTGTAGTCTCTGAAGTAATTCGCTTCTCCAGTGCACTTCACCCTTCCTCACATGAGGCCATTACCTGATGAGCACCATAGCCCCAACGCCTGCAACGACGCCGATTCCCGTCCAACTCTCCGCACCGGAGTTCGAGGCATTTATCTTGCCGCCCCTCTCGATGCCCAAGCGCGGCCCAAAGTGCAAACTGGGCTATTACCGGGTTTTTAACCTCATCCTCTGGGTGCTCTACACCGGGATGCAGTGGAAGGGTTTGCCCGTGCCTACAGACCCCGATGGGAAACCGGCGATTCATTACACGACGGTCTACAAAGTCTTTGCCAAATGGGCCGATGATGGGTCGCTGTGGCACGCGTTTGTGGCCAGTGTGCGGCATTTGGCGGCAGAGAAGCACCTCGATCTGAGCGTGCTGCATGGCGACGGGACGAACACCGTGGCCAAAAAAGGGGCGATGGCATTGGCTTCTCGGGGTACAAACACCAGAAGGGCGAGAAGGTCATTGCCATCATTGACAATCATGGCTACGTCTTAGCGCCAGTCCCCGTGGCTCCTGTCAATGAAACCGACATGGTCCTGTTGCCAGAGAGCCTCCAAGCATTGAAACAGGTGGCGAAAGAGGTCGGTGTCGATCTCCGTGGGGCCTATCTCAACCTCGATGGCGGCTTTGATTCCACACGCAATCGGAAGTGCATTTTCAATGCAGGGCTGATTCCGAACATCAAAGAGAATCTACGCAATCGCAAGACCACCAAGCGTGGACGGAAGCGCTTGTTCAATGCCATGATTCATGCATTGCGCATGCGTGTGGAGCGGACCTTTGCGTGGGAGGACAAATTCAAGCGGTTGTTGCTCCGTTTTGAACGTATCCAGCAACGACACTATGGGATGAAGTTGATGGCATACACGTTGATTAATCTACGAGCGTTCTGTGGTATCTAAAACTCGCAACCAGTTAACGGGAAGAACTCACGTTCAGACGACTCGCCATGGGCGAGGACGGCACAGGCCTGGTCTGACGTTTCGTCCGGAATTTGTGCCGCCCTGGCCGGCGCGCTCGCATATGACATCGCTCACCTTGAATCGCCTCGAGCGGCCCCAGATCGAGGCGCTGGTTTGGCACCAGGCCGGCGGCAAACAACTCCCGCCAGAAGTCGTGACCCACATTGTGGCCAAGACCGACAGGGTCCCCCTGTTTGTGGAAGAGCTGACCAAGATGATCCTCGAATCGGCGCTGCTCCGTGAAGAGGCCGATCACTATGCGTTGATCGGGACGTTATCCGCCGTCACCATTCCCGCCACGTTACACGATTCGCTCCTGGCGCGCCTGGATCGGCTGCCGACGATGCGCGAGGTGGCGCAAATCGGAGCCGTGATCGGGTGCGAGTTTGCCTATGAGGTGCTGCACGCCCTCGTGACGGTGGACGAGCGTACGCTGCTGGAAGGGTTGGCGCAGCTAGTGGCCACAGAACCGCTCTATCAGCGGGGCCGGCCGCCCCGGGCCACTTATATCTTTAAGCATGCTCTCGTGCAGGACGCCGCGTATCAGTCGTTACTCAGGCGTACCCGCCAGCAGTATCACCAGCAAGTGGCCGCACTCCTCGAAGTCCGCTTTCCCGAGACCGTGGCGACGGCGCCTGCGATGGTCGCGCACCACTATACCGAGGCGGGCTGTACGGCCCAAGCGCTGCCCTTGTGGCAGCGGGCGCTCCAGCGCTCCGCCAATCTCGAAGGCATCGAGCACCTGACCAGAGGGCTGGCCGTCCTGGCCACCCTGCCCGAGACGACCGACCGCCTCCAGCACGAGTTGGACCTGCACGTGACGCTCGGACAGGCATTGGTTGCCACGAAGGGCTATGCTTCGCCCGAGGTGGAACGCACGTTCGGCCGGGCCTGGGAGCTCTGCCAGCGGCTAGGGGAGTCCCCCCAGCGTTTCCCGGTCTTATATGGCCTGTGGGCGTTGTATTATGTTGGCGGCAAGCACCGGCAAGCGCGTGACCAAGCCGAGCAGTTTCTGCACCTGGCCCAGCGTCAGGCGGACGCCGTCTCCCTCCTGGTGGCCCACCGGGCCCTGGGCGTGTCGTTGTGTTTGAGGGGGGAGATGGCCCAGTCCCACGAGCATTTTGTCCGGGCCGTCGGGCTCTATGACTGCCAGCAACACCACACCCTTGCCTTCTCCTATGGCCAGGATCCCGGAGTGGCGGCCCTAGCGATGGACGCCTTCGCCCTGTGGAGCCTGGGCTATCCCGACCAGGCGCTGCGGCGGAGTCACGAGGCGTGCGGGCTCGCGGAAAACCTGGCCCATCCCCATACCCTCGTCTATGCATTCTGGCATCGGGCGATGGTCCATCAATACCGATAGGAACGCAAGGTGGCGCGCCAGCATGCGGAGGCCGTCACGCGTGTCAGCCATGCGCAGGGCTTCCCCCTCTGGCTTGGAACAAGCCTGATCCTCCAGGGCTGGGCACATGCGACCCGGCACCAGCCCACCGAGCAGCTCCCCTCCATGCACGAGGGCATGGCCATGTACCGCGCCACAGGTGCCGCGTTGTGGGTGCCCTATTTTCTGACCCTCCTGGCCGAGGCCTATGGGGCGGCGAGCCAGCCCGACACCAGGCTACGCCTCCTGGACGAGGCCCACACCATGATAGGCACCACCCAGGAGCGCTTCTACGAGGCCGAAGTGCATCGCGTGCAGGGCGAGTTGGTGCTCGCGCAGGCGGCGGACCAGCAGGCTCAGGCAGAGACCTGCTTCCAGCACGCTCTCACCATTGCCAGCCACCAGCAGGCCAGGTCCTGGGAGCTGCGGGCGGCCACGAGCCTGAGCCGCCTGTGGCAGCAGCATGGCAAGGATGCCGAAGCGCAGGCGCTGCTGGCGCCGATCTATGGCTGGGTCACCGAGGGCTTTGACACGGCTGACTTGCAGGAGACCAAGGCCTTGTTAGAGGAACTCGGAAGATAACACGGCTGGGCATGACACCCAGCGTTACCCAACGCCCCATCGCGTCGCATTGGAGGGAGAGCCCGGCGTCAACACATGGGGCGAGGCTTGGAGGTGCACGCCATGCAACGTTTCCCACTGCTCGCTGCTGTCCTTATCGCCGCGCTCGGTGCACTCGCGCCCGGATCGGCCCAATCCGCAGGCCTGGAGCGGCTGTATTTCCTCAATTGCGGCGAGGGCATCGCCGGGGACATCTCGCGCTGGTCGCCCGGCGTCAACGTCGGGCAGTCCATGCCCTTCGTGGACAATTGCTATCTGCTCAAGCATACGCAGGGCTGGCCGCTCTGGGACACCGGTGTGGCCGACGCCATCGACGCCATGCCCAATGGGCAGAAGCCCGCCGATCCGAAGGCGACGCACTGGTACCGTCCGAAGACGCTGGCCAGTCAGCTTGCAGCACTCGGGGTACAGCCCGCCGACATCACCTTCGTTGCCGTGTCGCACACGCATCCGGACCACATCGGCAATGCCGAGCTGTTCCCCCAGGCGATGCTGCTCGTGCAGAAGGCCGAGTATGACTGGCCTGGCGCCAACCAGGCGCCGTGGTTCAATCAGGTGCATCCGGTGACCAAACTCGACGGTGACAAGGATGTGTTCGGCGACGGTAGCGTGACGATCCTCGCTACGCCGGGGCATACCCCCGGCCATTAGTCACTGCTGGTCAAGTTGCCGAAGACCGGCGCGCTGGTGTTGTCCGGGGACGCCGTGCATTTCCAGGCGAACTGGGACCACCGTGCGGTCCCCTCCATGAACGTGGACGCGGAGCAGACCAAGGCGTCGGTGGAGCACTACCTGGCCACCGACAGCGCCACGGCGCGCGACCGGGCGCAGTTGTTTCACCTGGCGTGGGATATCTCGTGCAGCGCCTTTGCGGGCCGGCAGGTGTTAGACGAGCGGATGGTTGGGGGCAACGCCGTCCGCAATGCCATGACGTTGTTTCACACCGCCAATAAGGAGCCCTTTCGGCAGCAGGTCCACGATTTGCTGCGCACAGCGGAGGCGAGCCCCAAATGACTCCGCGATCCCAGGAGGTGTGATCGCTCTCTGTCGGGTAACCCCCGTTTTCTGACATCGTATACCTACGCGAAGCAACCGCAGGAGAGCGGACGTTGCTCTCGGCGGCTGCAGTGGAGCACGCATTGAAAGTGTATGATATACTCGGGCTCTCGCAACGGGGAACGCACACACGCTCGACGTCAAACGCCTATGGATAAAGATGCAAGACTACTAAAAATAGTAGGCAAGCTCCGTGGAGGACGTCTCGCGGACGTGGCGGACCAACTCATGGCGCTCTTTCGCGCACCCGAATGGTGGGAAGAGGAGTTTGAGCAGCAATTCGTGGCGCGCGGGTCCAGAGGAGCGTTTCAGGACACTGACACGTGTGATGCGGTCAAAGCGTTTATCCGTGCTCTCCTCACGCGTGCGCAACACGAGGAACGGCACAAGCTGCTCCTGGACATTGCACGGATAAGCGAGACTTACTTCGCTGGCGCTGGGAATCCAGAAGAGACAGCGTCAGCGAGGCAATTCTACGCTGTGCTGCTGCATGACCTGCGACACAAGTCCGAGACGCCACGAGCCCAGCCAGGCAGTCTCTGAGACGAGTCTTCCACAAGAAAAGCCGAAGGCAGCCCCCTCCATACATCCTGCCGCGCTGCAGACATGGGAGGGACTCCAGGGGTGCCCGCCGTCATCACGGGCCTTCCGCGCCGGGCATGACGGCACGCACGCCTGACGCCCTGGATGGACCACCCGCGCACCACCGTGCAGGTTTTGTGGTACTATAGGGCTACACGAGGCGAGTGCTTCTAGAAGTGAGGAGAGTTGCGATGGCGACGATGATCGATGGCGAATCCTATGTGGGCCGAGTACTCATTCGGCCGTTGTCTCAATCGGGTGACCTGCGCCTGTATCTCTGGCCCTTGCGATGCCTGAAGAGCAAAATGGGGGGCCCCACCTTCGGCATCGAGGTCCAGGGGGAAGAGATTCTCCGCTTTGATGCGCACGGGCCCCGCGGACATTGGCACAAGGGCGGCTATGACACACTCGGGGCGGGAGGCTCTCACCAAGACTTCCCCGAAGGCGTGGTGGATACGGCGTCCCAGCTCGCCTGGTCCTTCGCGCACCTTCGCGCGCACGCCCAGCAGCTCTTGGCGGAGGCCGGCCATCCGGCCGCGGCCGCGTCGCTCGACCCCGCGCTGCTGGCCGCGGCCTTAGACGCCGTGCAGGCGCACCTGGAGAAAGAGGGCGACCTCCGCGCGCACGCCATCGCCCAAGGCCTACTGGTGACCTAACGGTCCCGTCCCTTCCACGTGTGGCCGTTTCGGCTGGGCGTGTCCTGCGCCTGCAGAGCCGCCCGTGCGGGCCCTGCAGGCCGCACCAGTGCCCCGGCGCGTGCGTCGATGCCGTCGGCGGTGGCGTGGACCGTGGCAGACCACGCGCCGGGGGCAGACCCGTAC
>Ga0081539_10005927_pt1 | contig 12069 bp, 7 predicted proteins | sample TabmetS4T2R2_FD_71023 | JGI IMG/M metagenome (GOLD analysis project Ga0081539, IMG submission 71023) | Tabebuia heterophylla rhizosphere microbial communities from the University of Puerto Rico - S4T2R2 | ecosystem: Host-associated > Plants > Roots > Rhizosphere ...
GTATTGGGCGTCTTGACGATTGCCGGCAAGGGGCCGATCAGATCTGGCCTCACCGACGACACGCCGGTGATCGTCGTGATATTGGTCGTGATATTGAATGGTCCACCACTCTGCGCCTGTTCTACGACGACGACCTGCCATCCCTCTTTGAAGCGATTGCCCCTGAACGGCAGATCGTAGGACGCGTTGAACGACACGCGATGGCGGACGTCGAAGTCGGACGGGCCTTCGCTGCCGGCGAGGTCGAAGCTGTCCTGCACGGCGCCGGCGTTGGTCACGCCGTTGGCGTCGCCGGAGTTCGTGTCGGTCGACTTCGCCAGCGTATACGATCCGGAGACCTGCAGCCCGCGCGACAGCCGGCGGTTGGCGGTGACCCAGAGGCCCTTGTAGTCGGACCACCCGAGGCTGGTCACTCCCGTGATGTTGTTCAGCGTGGCGCCCGGCACGATAGGGCTGCTGAGCGAGACGCTTGGATACGGGCGATCTTTGGTGGTTCCGCCCAGGACCTTGTACTGATTGAGGTTGATCGGAATCCGCTGGCGATCGCCGTGCGACCCGAAATAGCCGACCATGACGCCCATCGATCCGATCTCCCGTTCGACGTTCACGTTCCACGACTGCATGCGTCCCGGCTGGAAATTCGGATCCGTGAACGTGGGGTTGAGGGCGACGCCGCCCGCCCCGTTGGTGGCGTTCGCGATGCTGATGCTGTTGCCGATTCCGGCCGTGCCCGCCGCCTGCGCCGAGAGTGGGGTCACGAGCGGCGGATTTGCCGTCTCGCCTGTGAAATAGCCGGTGTTGGTCTGATTGATCATGACCGCGTAGGCACCGCGGACGGCGACCTTGCCGTCGCCGGTCGGATTCCAGATGACGCCGATGCGTGGCTGGAAATCGCTGCCGTTCTTGGTAATCTGATCGATCCCCTGTCCGAAACGCAGCAGCGAGGCGGTCGCGGGATCGAACGTCACCAGCTTGTTATCGGCCTCGGTCGGCGAGGGGAGGTAGTCGTACCGCAGACCGATATCGAGCTTCAGTCTGGACCCGAGCGAGATCGCGTCCTGCACGAACGTGCCAACCGCGTTCACGTAGGCGTTGTAGGAGCGGTCGCCGAGCGTGATCGAGAACGCCGACGCATACCCCTGCTGGAATGCCGGGATGCTCGGGTACGTGACCAATCCGGGGTCGCCGTTGAAGCTGTAATGTTTGACCCGCCGGAATTCACCGCCGAACTTGATGATGTGGTTCCCGCGAAGATACGTGGCGGTGTCGCCAACCGCCATCGTCGTCACGGTCCGGCCGCTTGGGAAGCCCGCTGGACCGCCGATGTCGAGTCCAGGACCCGTAATGCGGATCTCCGGCAGCGCGATCGGATTCTGCGTCTGGCCGACGTTGATGCCGAGCGCCGCCGTGTCGACGAGCGTGTTCGGATTGAAATTGATGTTCAGACGGTTGAATCCGAACCTCAGTTCGTTGACCAGCGCCTGGTTGAAGATGTGGGTTTCGTTGACCGTCAGTACCTGGCGTTTGCCGCCGCGCGTGTCGCCGAAGCCGGCGACGTTGTTGCCCTGGGCGTTCGGCTCCTGCCGGATATCCTTTTGATACGCGTAGTAGAAGTGCAGGTCGTCGCTCTTCTGCAGGTTGTGGCGCAGGTCGATCGTGTATTGATCGAGGTTCACAGGCGCGAGCGCCGAGCCGATCCAGCGCCGGCCCGTCGAATCGTTCGCCTGCGGGATGTAGGCAAGCAGCCGCCTGGCGACTGGATCGACGACGCCGGCCCGGTCCGCTTCCGTGAGCGTGCCGGTGTTGAGGTCGACGGCCTGCAGGTGTCGCAGTCCCTCGTAGCTGCCGAAGAAGAACGTCCGGTTCTTGGCGATCGGACCACCCAGGTTGACCCCGAACTGCTTGCGGTTGAACTCGGACTGCGGCGCCGGCGCCGGATTGAAGTAGTTGCGCGAATCAAACCGGTCGTCGCGGTAAAAGTCGAACCCTTCGCCGTGCAGCGCGTTCGTGCCCGAGCGCGTCGCGACGTTCACAATCGCGCCCGAGTTGCGGCCGTACTCGGCGCTGAACGTCGAGTTGTCCACCTTGAACTCGGACACCGTGTTGATCGACGGCTGGAACGTCACCTGCGAATTGGACAGGTCGTTGAGGTTGATGCCGTTAATCATGAAGTTGACGGCGGTCTCGCGATTGCCTGCCGAGATGAATGAGAACGCCCCCTGGCCGCGCAGCGGCTGGCCCGCGAGCCCTGCCGTCTGCGGCGCAGTGACCCCGCCCGGCATCAGCGGCCCCAAGTCGACGAAATGGCGGCCGTTTAGTGGGATTTCCTGCACCGTTCGCTCGACCATCACCTGGCCGACCGACACGGTGGCCGTGTCGATGAGCGGCGCCGCGCCGCTGACCGTGACGTTCTCGGCGAGTGCCGCGACGCCGAGACGCAGGTTGATCACGATCGTCTGCGCCGGCGCGAGATCGACTTCGCGCGTCTGATCCTGGAACCCGTCGAGGTGTCCGATGACCGTATAGTGACCAGGCTGCAGGGAAGCTGCGGCATATTGGCCGGCGGCATCGGTCACGGTCGCGCGCTCGAGACCGGTGGCCGTGTTGCGGATCGTGATCGATACCCCGGGCACGATGGCATTCTGGGCATCGGTCACCGATCCTTGGAGAGTGGCGGTCGATTGCGCGGCCGCGGGAGCCGGCGCGCCGAGCGCCAGCGAAACGAGGGCCAGGAGGAGGGGAACCGCACGCCTCATCGTCTATCTCCTTGCAGAAAGTCCCGATCGGTGGGGCGGATTATGGGTTGGCTTGTCTATGATTGCAACGTAATGTGATCATAAAAATACGAAGCCGACTGATATTTCCCGTGGTTGATCCCAAATTCCGAATCCGGAACCATCGCCCGTGAACACCGAGCGTCTGGACGCCTGGCATGCGGCCGGAGCGATCACCGCCGAGCAACACGCCACGCTGACGGCCATTGCGCGCCGCGAGCTGTTCTCGGTCTTCCTGGAGCTCAACGCCCTCCTGTATCTCGGCGTCCTGGCGTTTGCCGTCGGTCTGGGCTGGACCATCTATGGGCGCTTCGAGCGGATGGGCGACGCCGCCGTGCTCCTGTTGCTGGGGCTGCTGCTCGCGGGCTGCTTTGGTTTCTGCTTCTCCCGCGCGCGGCCGTACGCCCCGGACAAGGTGGAGTCGCCGGGATTTGCGTTCGACTACGTGCTCTATCTCGGCTCCCTGATCGTGGGCGTCACGCTCGGCTTCGTCGAAATCCGGTTCGGCCTGCTCGGTCCGAACTGGGACTATCACCTGCTGGTCTCGGCCCTGATCTACGCGGCGCTGGCGTACCGGTTCGACAACAGGTTCGTCCTGTCCCTTGCCTTGTCGACGCTGGGCGCCTGGTTCGGTCTCAGGCTGGCGGTCCTGCAGTTCCACATTGCCGGCGCGCAGCGCGCCGATGCGCTCGCCTACGCGGCCGTGGTGATGGCTGCCGGCCTGTGGACCGACCGTCTCGAGCTGAAACGACACTTCCTCGAGACCTATCTGCACGTGGCCGCGAACGTGGCGCTCGCCGCCCTGGCCTCTGGTGTCATCGCCGGTGGCGATTCTCGATGGCTGTGGCTCCTCGGGCTGATCGCGGCGAGCGGAGTCGCCATCGAGCGCGGTGTGCGCTTCAAGCGCTTCATCTTCGTCGTCTATGGCGTGCTGTACGGCTACGTCGGTATCAGCAGCAGGATTCTCGACGGTCTCCGCGATCTGACGCTCGGGCTCGCCTACGTCGTGGTGTCAGCCGCCGCCGTCATCACGGCGCTCGCGGTCGTCGCTCGACGCACCGGACGTGACGCATGAGGGCGTACTCGCGTGCCGACGAGGAGAGCGTCCGCGATCAAGCCAGGGTGCGGGCATGGACCGCTGCCGGGTTGCTGAGCCCGGAGCAGGGCACGGCGCTCGAGGCGGAGCTGCGCACCGATCTCCGCCGGACGCACGTCGTCCTGCGAGGCGTGCTCGCGTTCTTCACCGCACTGATTGTCGCCGCGGCGGTGGGATTGTTTTTCACCGGCCTGAGCATCGAGAGCCGCGCGATCGTTGCGGTTGTGCTGTGGTTCTTTGGCTTCGTCAGCCTTGGCATTGCCGACGGGCTCGTCACGCAGATGCGCTTCTATCGCCACGGCATCGAGGAGGCGCTGGCCGTCTGCGGTATCGCTCTGCTGACATTCGGCACCATGCTGCTGTTCGACGATGTGGGTTCGCACGTCGATGGGCAGGCGGGGCTCGCCGTCGCCGTGCTCGGAGGCATCTATCTCTACGCACGCTTCGGTTTCGTGTACGCCATCGTCGCGGCGCTGCCGTGCGCCGCCGCGCTGGCGTTCCAGTTCGGCCTGCCCGATTCGATCGCGCGCGCGTCCGCGGCCCTCGTTCTCCTTGGCGCGATCGGCGCGACGCGAGCCCTGCGCCCTCGCGATGCGGGCGATTATCGGATCGGGGACTACGCGGTCTTTCAGGCGGCCGCGTGGGTGTTCGTCTATCTACTGCTCAACCTTCGCGTTGGCGACGTCTGGAGGGATCTCGGGCTCTACAGCTCGTTCGAGGGCGAGCGCGGCTTCTATTGGATCACTTACGTGGCGGTCTGCCTGATGCCGATCGCCGGACTCACCGTGAGCATCCGCGAGCGCGATCGACCGCTCCTCATCGCCAATCTCGCGCTGGCGCTGCTGACGCTCGCCACGAACAAGCCCTATCTCGGGTGGCCGCGCCAGCCGTGGGATCCAATCATCCTCGGCGTGCTGCTCGTGACCATCGCGCTCGGCGTGCGCCGCTGGCTGGCGCGAGGCCCGAACGGCACACGCGGCGGCTTCACCGCGGAGAAGCTGGACGCCAATCTCGATGCGATTCGGTATCTGGGAACGGTTTCCGTGCTGGTGAAAACGCCAACCGCCGCCCCATCGGACCACTGGAAAGGCTTCCAGGGCGGCCGGTCGGGCGGCGGCGGCGCGAGCGGAGATTTCTGAAAGGCTAACGGCTACACAACCGGTTTGTGCAGCACCTCGGCGGGCTCCTGCGCCTTCTTGCGGCCGCCGCCCAGACCCTGGATCTGAATCGTCGGCTGCTCTTTCAGCACGTGCTGGCGATACAGCTTGGCCATCTCCGCGTTGTGCGCGGCTTCCTTCGCGAGCTCCTCGGGTGATTTGTGCTTGCGCGCCTGGGCGGCGAGCTTCTCCTCGCGCGCGTTCTTCGCGATGCCGAGCTCGTCGAGGTCGGTCTGCGCGCCGGCGCGGACCGCCTCTTCGTTCAGCACCAGCGAGTGCGCCGTCGAATTCAGCGGCACGGCTTTGTTGCCCGCGAAGATCTCGTGGCGGCCGTGCTCCTCGTACCACTTGGTGAGCGTCGCCGTCATGTGCATCTTCTCGATGATGTTCCGCCAGCCGATGCCCGTGTTGTAGGCGCAGAAGGAGATCTCACCCTGCTGCGTCGCGTACGGGATGATGCACATCTCGGTGCGCCGGAAGTCGTAGTTGAAGAGATCCTGGAACCACATGCCGGCGATGAACAGGAAGTTCCAGCGGTCGGCGCGCCGCTTCGCGATATCGGCGGCGGTGCGATCCCCTTCGACCCTGCCGTACTTGCCCTTCTCGGCCGACTTGGTGGCGCCGAAGGTCTTGTCGAACTTCTTCAGCAGGTCGGTCAGCTTGAAGTGCGTCGGCGACTTGAACGAGTCGTAGTTGCGGACGAGCGACAGCGCCATGCCGGCGACCGAGAGGAAACGGCCGCGCCCGGCGTCGGTGACCGACTGGACGTCCTTGGCGAGCTGCTCGGCCTTCAGGAACGCCGTGACCGGCACGGCTTCCTTGGTTTCCTTGTCGATCATGATCGCCATACCGACGCCGCAGTTCGGATGGCAGCCGCACGTCAGCTGGCCGAACTCTTTTTCGGCGCCGTGGGTCACGTCGGCCCAGTCCGTGAAGCTGCCCATGAAGGAAATGGGGAACCAGTCGCGCACGGGCTCGCCGATGCCGGTCTGGTTCTTCACGTCGTGGGCGAGGTGCGACAGCGTGTAGCGCTGCGCCGCCCGGCGCTCCGGCGTCACCTCCTCGTCGCGGCCGGTGAAGCTGACCGGCTGGAACGAGAGGAAGTTGATCTTCTTCGGATTGTCGAGCGCGAACTCGATGATGCGGCCGACCTGCTCGTTGTTGACGCCGTTGACGATGGTCACGACCGGCACGATGTCGACGCCGGCGTTGTAGAGGTTCTCGATCGCGCGCAGCTTGACGTCGAACAGATTGCCGACGCGCCGGTGCGAGTTGGCGGCGTTGCCGATGCCGTCGAACTGCAGGTACGCGTAGCGCAGCCCGGCGTCGGCCGCCTTCTTCGCGAACTCCGCGTCCTTGGCGAACTCGATGCCGTTGGTGGCCGCCTGCACGCTGTTGTAGCCGACCTTGCGCGCGTAGCGGACGGCGTCGAGGAAGTACGGCGAAATCGTCGGTTCGCCGCCTGAGAACTGCACCGACATCTGACGGCGCGGCTTGATCGTGATGGCGTTGTCCAGCACCGTCTTGATGTCGTCCCACGTCAGCTCATGCACGAAGCCGACCTGATTCGCATCCATGAAGCACGGATCGCACATCATGTTGCAGCGGTTCGTGAGATCGACCGTGAGGACCGATCCGCGACCGTGCTGGATCGTGCTGCTGCCGTGGTTGTGGAGCTTCTCGTCGTTATGGGCGCGAATGTCGCGGCCGGGGAACACCTGCTCGAGGTGCTTGAAGAAGTCGGTGTCAATCGCCATCACGTCCTCGAAGTGGCCGTGAATCGGGCAATCCTTCACCATCAGAATCTTGCCGTCCCGCTCGAGAATCGTCGCCTTGATCTCGCCGACTTTCTCGTTGAGGAGGACGCTCACATCCTTCTTGCCGTCGAGAATCGCCTGCCGCGCCTCGCGCGTGCACGTCGGGCAGAGCGAATCGGTTTCGCGCGGCCAGCCGAGGGGCGGCTTCGTCTTCTCCCAAGACTTCAGCAACGGCTTGTCCGACCATTTGGGCGTGAACGACGGACGCCGGTTGATGCGATTCAGATTGCTGAACACTACCCACGCGCCGTTTGCCGCGATCGACAACCCTTTCTCGACGTACTTGATAGGCTTGTGCATGCGCTAAATCTTAGACGCTAAACAGCTTATGACCCTTACATTTCTGGTGAACGGGCTATAGGCGCATCGAGCGGGCATATTGCGGCCCGAGCGGTCGAAATCCGACCCGTTATGTCGGTGTTTGCCGCTTGGAATCGATCGCGTTGCGCACGGCTGCGAGCAATGACGCGCGGCTATACGGCTTGGGCAGCACCGCCGTACCGCCGAAGCGATCGACGTCGCTCAGCTCGCCGAAGCTGTACCCCGAGCAGAAAATCACCGGGATGTCCGGCCGCACGCGCCGCAGCGTGTCGTAGACCTGCCGTCCGTTTCTCACCGGCATCACCACGTCGAGTACCACGGCGTGAAGATCGGCGGCGCGCTCGTGCACGATCGCCTCGGCCTCGCCGCCGTCCCGCGCCACCAGCACCCGGTAGCTGGCGCCTTCCAGCATCTCGACCGCCAGGTCGCGCACGAACGGCTCGTCCTCCGCGAGGAGGATCGTCTCGCCGTTGCCGGCCAGCGCGGACGTGGCAGTGCCTCGTCCGGCGGGCGCCGACGCGTCCGCGCCCGCGCTCGGAAAGTACACCGTGAACGCGCTGCCGCGGCCTGGCTCCGTGTCGACGGCAATCAGGCCGCCGTGCCGTTCGACGATCGCGTAGGCCGCGGACAAACCGAGCCCCGATCCTTCGCCGACCGGCTTCGTCGTGAAGAACGGCTCGAAGATGTGCGGCCGCACGTCCGCCGGGATTCCGGTCCCCGTGTCGATGACGCGCACGAACACCCAGCGTCCAGGCTTGGCCCATGGACGGCTGCGGCAGTCGTCGCTCGTGAAGTCCTGCCGGCCCGTTTCGATGGTCATCGTGCCGCCGCCGGGCATCGCGTCGCGCGCGTTGATGCAGAGCGCCATCAGGATCTGCTCGATCTGGCCGCGGTCGCCGTCGAGGCCGGGCAGCTCGGTGCCTTCGATCGTCTCGACCTGGATGTGTCCGCCGATGGCGCGGCGCAGCAGCACGCCGGTGTCGGACACGACGCGGTTGAGCGACAGGCGCTCGGTTTTCGGCGCGTCGCGGCGGCTGAACGTCAGGAGCTTGGTCGTGAAGTTCGCCGCGCGATCCGCGGCTTCGCTGACCTGCGCGAGCGGCACCAGCACGGGATGGTCGGCGGGCAGGCCGTCGACCGCGAGCTCCGTGTAGCCTTTGACCGCCTGCAGGACGTTGTTGAAGTCGTGCGCGATCCCGCCCGCCAGCAGGCCGATCGATTCGAGGCGGCGCGTCTGCTGCATCTGCGCCTCGACGCGCGCCTTCAGCTCGTCGCTCCGCACCTGTTCCGAGACGTCCCGCAGCATCGCGAGCCGCGCATCCTGCCCGTCGATCTCCACGCGCTCGGCCGAGTAGACGACGTGCAGCCGCTCGCCGTCGCGGCGCCGCAGCACGATCGGCCGATCGCGAAGGCGACCCTCGCGGCCCAACGCCTTCAACGCCGCGTCGCGATCGCTCGTCGACTCCCAGATGCCGAGCTCCTCGTCGCTGCGGCCGATCAGCTCGGCGCGCGAGTATTGGAGCAGCCGCTCGTAGCTCTCGTTCACTTCCAGGAAGCGGCTGTCGGCGGTGCGGATGACGGCGACGGCGGTGGGGCTGGCGGCAAACGCTTTCCGGAACAGCTCGGCGCGGCGCCAGAGCCGATGGCCGCGTACGCCCAGCCAGGCGAGGACGAACATCGCGGCGGCGGTTGCAGCGAGCAGAACGGCTATCACTCGGGGCGAGACAATTATGCCGCAGCCCGGACGCGGGCCGATGCCGCGCGGGGAAATTCCACGAAACCACGTGCGCTCAGATGCCGAGACGTGCCTTCAGCTCGCGCACGCGGTCGCGCGCGACGCTCAGCTCCGTCTTCGGATCGTCCTTCAGCCGAAGCAGGACGCCGCCGTCGACGCCCGGAAACAGCTCCTGCGCGAACGTCGTGTTGACGATGGTGGCGCGGTGGATACGGACGAAGCGGCGGGCGTCCAGGCGCTCCTCGAGCTGGGCGAGCGTCTGATCGACGATGTGCTCGCGGCCGTTGACCACCGCAAAGGTCAGTTTGTCTCTAGCGACAAAGTGGCTGATGCGCGTGATCTCTAGGAGCGTGGTCCGCTCGCCGACCCGTGACGCGATCCGATCGAGCTTGCGTGCCGGCGACAGCTGGGCCGCTAGCTCGCGGGCCAGAGCCCTCACGTCGGTGGCTGCGGCGCCGGCGAAGCGCTCGACTTTGTCGATCGCCCGGTTCAGGCGCTCCACATCGATCGGCTTCAGCAGGTAGTCGACGGCGTTGGTCTCGAAGGCGCTCAACGCGTAGGCGTCGTACGCGGTGGTGAAGATGACGATCGGCGGTCGCGTCAGCTGCTCGAGCAGCTCGAAGCCGGTCAGCCCCGGCATCTGGATGTCGAGGAACAGGACGTCGACGGTCTCGCGGCTCAGGAACTGCACCGCTTCCTCGGGGTCGGTCGTGCTGCCCGCGATCTCGACGCGCGCCGTCTCGTTCAGCAGGCGAGTCAGGCGCTGCACCGCCAGCCGCTCGTCGTCAACGACGTAGGCGCGAATCATCGGTCGTCACAGGCCTGCCTCGCCGAAGCGCCGAGCGCGTAGGCGGGCTTCAGCCGCTCGTGGACTTCCGGAACCGTGAACGCGACAATCGTTCGCTCGGGCGTGCTGTCAATGTGCAGCTGAGCGCGGTCGCGGAAGAGCAGGGCAAGCCGATCGCGGAGCAGCGCCAGGCCGTGGCCCTCGGGGAGCGACGCCGCGTCGAATCCCGGACCGTCGTCTTCGACGCCGATGGTGATGGTCTGGACGTTCGGCGGAGGAACGCGAGCCGCCGTCGCGCGCACGGCAATCGACGCGCCCTCGCGCCGCGGCGAGACCGCGTACTTCACGCTGTTCTCCACGATCGTCTGCAGCGCCAGGCGGGGCACTCGTGCGACGCGCGCCGTCTCGTCGACGTCGATCGTGAAGCGGAGCCGATCGCCGAAGCGGACCTGCTCGATCGACAGGTAGTCACGCACCGTCTTCAGCTCGTCCTCGAGGGCGACGAGCGGCGTCGCCTGCTGATCGAGCGACGATCGCAACAGCGAGGCGAGCTGACCGGTCATCCGCTCGGCGCCCTTGGGGTCCTCGTGGATCAGCGCCGCGATGGAATTGAGCGTGTTGAACAGGAAGTGCGGCTGCACGCGCGATTCGAGCGCCGCCAGCTGCGCCTGTGCGGTTGACTGCGCGAGCCGCGCCTTCATTCCCTCGTAGGCCGTGATCACCAGCCCCATCGTCAGCGTCACGATGACTGAGATTCGAAAACTGCCCCTGAACCAGCTGCCGAACTGGCTCGGCGGTACCACCGAGGCGGCGACCAGGATCGTGATGGCCGCGAGGCTGCCGACGACGGCGAGCGCGACCATCACGATGCTGACGGCAATCCAGTTGATCGGAAAGCGAGTGCGCGCCCAGACCCACGGCGCGATCCGCGGCATCAGCAGGCCGAGCAGCGGTCCGATGCAGTTCGAGAACAGCAGCGAGATGAGGAAGCTGCTCACGAGCTGTCGCGTCGGCGTCCGCCAGCTGGCGTTGCTGAACACGACCAGCACAATCAGCGACGCGACGAAGTTCCCGAGCAGAATGCGCCGCCAGTACTGCAGCGAGTCGCGCCTCATCCCCGCTTCACTTGTGGCAGCCGACGCAGCCCAGGCCGGTCACCGGCGGCAGGGCGCCGGTCTCCAGCCACGTCCGCGCTTTCGGCGTCTGGCCGGAGTTCGGCGCGTCCTTCGTGAGGCGCTCGAAGTACTCACGTGCCTTGTCGAGCTGTCCCAGCCGGCTGTAGCCCTCGGCGAGGCCGAACAGCAGCTCGCCCTTCGGATGATCGCCGAGCGTATTGAAGTACGACGCCTGGATGGAGAGCGTCTTCTCGTAGTCGTCGAGCGCTTTCTCGATCAGCGGCTTGGCGACCGGCGGCGGCATGTTGCGGGGAGCCGTCAGCACCGCAAGCCACAGTCTTTTTGCTATGATTGATTCGGTCATAGCGCGCTCCATGACGGCGCGTTGGGACAAGTCCCGGCCCGTCGTTGTCGATTCCGGCGGGTCGGGGCGCCCTTCTCGCATGATCGAAGCAATGAATTTCGGTATGACTAAATTGTCCGTGTTAGCGCTGATTGCGGCCGCGGCGGGCGGCTATGCGTTGGCAGCCGGCGACTACGCCTTCAGCCTCATTTTTACGGTACTGGGCCTAGTCGCGTTCAATCGCGTCTTCCGACAGCAAGTGACGGCAGCGGGGGCCCGAAGCTGCAATGGGAGGCAAGCCCGGACCCCCTACGGTCCTCAAAGGGGATTTCGGCGCGACCTTCGAGGATCGCAATGATCCAACCTGCGATCTAACGCCGTTGTTCCCTGATCCTCGCACCTTCCCGGCGGCCAAGCGGGACTGGGTGAGCCGATCACTGATCTCGCGTTCGGCGATGGCCCGTCGCTCATCGGCTACTTCAAAGCCCCAGATGCCGAGCAAGCCATCAAGCGATGATCTCCGCACGAACCAAGGCTGCTCTCGCTGCCGCCAAGATGCGCGGCACGAAGCTTGGGGCAACCGGGGTCACACTGACTGCCAAGGCTCTGGCGGCCGGCCGCGCGGCCTTACAAGCGCGCGCCCGAGAACGGGCGGCTGATCTGGCCGTCAAAAGAGCTACAGGCGGCTGGATGTGAGTCACTACGGGCGCAGGATTGGACGCGCGCGGCATCCCCACGCTCGAGGCGGCAATTGGTCCGCGGTGCAGGTCTCGCGATTGCTCGGGCGGCTCCCAGCGAGCTAGTCATCCCGTCGGTCGACTTTGCGGCTCTGCATAGAAACCATTGCACGGCTGACAGCCTCGGCGTGGTCGAGAGGGCGAATCGGCGCTCCATCTCATCGCTGCAAAGATCGTTCATGGCCTA
>Ga0081539_10005928_pt1 | contig 12069 bp, 11 predicted proteins | sample TabmetS4T2R2_FD_71023 | JGI IMG/M metagenome (GOLD analysis project Ga0081539, IMG submission 71023) | Tabebuia heterophylla rhizosphere microbial communities from the University of Puerto Rico - S4T2R2 | ecosystem: Host-associated > Plants > Roots > Rhizosphere ...
GGCGGGTACGACGGGCCGCTGGGCATCGTCTCGGCGTTCCTGGCCGTGGACCGGCTCCGCGAGGCTGATGTCCACCCTGGACGGCCGCTGGCGATCGCCGCGTTCGTCGAGGAGGAGGGCGGCCGGTTCGGCGTACCGTGCCTGGGGTCCCGGTTGTTGACCGGTGCGATCGACCCGGACCGGGCGGCCGGTCTGCGCGACCGCGACGGCGTGACGTTCGCGCAGGCGCTCGGCGGCCGCCCGGCCGGGGCGCTGCCGGACCTGCTCGATCGCGTCTCCGCGGTGGTGGAGCTGCACATCGAGCAGGGCCGGCAGCTGGAGATGCCGGTCGGGGTGGCGTCCGCGATCTGGCCGCACGGCCGGTGGCGGTTCGACTTCACCGGCGACGGCGACCACGCCGGCACGACCCGGATGGCGGACCGGCACGACCCGATGCTGACGTTCGCGTACACGGTGCTGGCCGCGAACAAGGAGGCGCGGCTGGCCGGGGCGCACGCCACCGTGGGCCGGGTGGCGGTGCAACCGAACGCCACAAACGCGATCCCGTCGCGGGTGCGCGGCTGGCTGGACGCCCGCGCCGCCGATACGCCCACGCTGGACCGGCTGGTCGAGGCGGTGGTGAAGCGGGCGGTGGACCGTGCCGGCCGGGACGGCACCCACGTCGAGGTGGACGCCGAGTCGGTGTCGCCGGAGGTGGCCTTCGACGCGAATCTGGCCGCGCGCCTGTCCGCCTTGCTGGGGGGTGCGCCGATCCTGCCGACCGGCGCGGGCCACGACGCGGGGGTGCTGTCCGCGTACGCGCCGACCGCGATGCTGTTCGTCCGCAACCCGACCGGCGTGTCCCACGCCCCGGCCGAACACGCCGACGACGGTGACTGCGAGGAGGGCGTCGCCGCGCTGGCGCTCGTGCTGGAGGATCTGCTGCGATGAAGTACCTCGCGGAGAAGGCCTGGATCGGCGATCGCATCGAGCACGATGTGCTGATCGAGATCGCCGACGGCCGGTTCACGCGGGTGCAGAGCGGCGCACGCAACGACGAGGCCACCCGGCTCGGCGGGGTCGTGCTGCCGGGGCTGTCGAACGCGCATTCGCACGCCTTCCATCGGGCGCTGCGCGGGCGTACGCACGGCGAGCGGGGCAGCTTCTGGACGTGGCGGGAGCTGATGTACCGGGTGGCCGAGCGGCTCGACCCGGACGGCTACTTCCGGCTGGCCCGGGCCGTGTTCGGGGAGATGGCGCTGGCCGGGATCACCTGCGTCGGCGAGTTCCACTACCTGCACCACCAGCCCGGCGGCCGGTCGTACGACGACCCCAACGCGATGGGCCACGCGGTGATCGAGGCCGCCCGCGAGGCCGGCATCCGGATCACCCTGCTGGACGCGCTGTACCTCACGTCCAGTGTGGACGGCAAGCCGGTGCACGGCGTGCAGCGGCGCTTCTCCGACGGCAGCTGGCCGGCGTGGCGGGAACGCGTCGCGCTGCTGAAGCCGGGCGACGGGGTACGTGTCGGCGCGGCGTACCACTCGGTGCGGGCCGTGCCGGAGGACGTGCTGGAGCCGCTCGACGGCCCGGTGCACATTCACCTCTCCGAGCAGCGCGCCGAGAACGAGGCCTGCCTGGCCGTGCACGGCTGTACGCCCACCGAGCTGCTCCGGCGGTGCGGACTGCTCGGGCCGGAGACCACCGTGGTGCACGCCACCCACCTCACCGACAGCGACGTGGCGGCGCTGCGCGGTACCGGGGTCTGCCTCTGCCCGACCACCGAACGCGACCTCGCGGACGGCATCGGGCCGGCCCGGGCGCTGCGGCGGAGCCCGCTCAGCCTGGGCAGCGACAGCCAGTCGGTGATCGACCTCTTCGCCGAGGCGGAGGCGCTGGAGATGCACGAGCGGCTGGCCACCGAGCGGCGTGGCCACTTCGCGCCGGCCGAGCTGATCGCCGCCGCGACCAACCACGCGGCGCTGGGCTGGGACGACGCCGGCCGCATCGCGGTCGGCCGGCGTGCCGACCTGGTCGCGGTGCGGACCGACAGCGTACGCACCGCCGGTGCCGAGGCGGAGCAGGTGATCTACGCGGCCCGCGCGGCCGACGTCACCGATGTGGTGGTGGACGGCCGGCACATCGTCTCCGGCGGGCGGCACACCGGGTTCGACGTGGCCCAGGCTCTGCGCGAGGTGATCCCGTGAGCATCCTGATCGACCGCATCGGTGAGCTCGTCACGAACGACGCCGCCGGCGAGGAGCTGATGCGGGACGCGGCGGTCGTGGTGGACGGCGACCGGATCGCCTGGGTCGGGCCGGCCACGCAGGCGCCGCCCGCCGACGAGCGGATCGACGCGGCGGGCGCCGCCGTGCTGCCCGGGTTCGTGGACAGCCACGCGCACCTGATGTTCGCCGGGGACCGGGCGGCCGAGTTCGCGGCGCGGATGGCGGGCCGGCCGTACACCGGCGGCGGCATCCGCACCACGGTCGCCGCGACCCGCGCCGCGAGCGACGAGGAGTTGCGGGCGGGCGCGGCCCGGCTGGTCGCGGAGGCCCGGCGGCAGGGCACGACCACGATCGAAATCAAGAGTGGGTACGGGCTGAGCGTCGCCGACGAGGCCCGCAGTCTGCGCCTGGCCCGCGAGTTCACGCCGGAGACCACGTTTCTCGGGGCACACGTCGTGCCGGACGGGGACGCGGACTCCTATGTGGAGCTGGTCACCGGGCCGATGCTGGACGCCGCGCTGCCGTACGCCAAATGGGTCGACGTGTTCTGCGATCGGGGCGCGTTCACCGGCGACCAGGCCCGCGCGGTAGTCACCGCTGGAGCGAAAGCCGGCCTTGGTGTCCGGGTGCACGCGAACCAGCTGGAGGCGGGACCGGGCGTCCGGCTGGCCGTGGAGCTGGGCGCGGCCAGCGCCGACCACTGCACCCACCTGACCGACGCCGACGTGGACGCGCTGGCCGCCGGCTCCACGGTCGCCACGCTGCTGCCGGGCGCCGAGTTCTCCACCCGCTCGCCGTACCCCGACGCCCGGCGGCTGATCGACGCCCGCGTGACCGTCGCACTCGCCACCGACTGCAACCCGGGCTCGTCGTACACGTCCTCGATGCCGTTCTGCATCGCACTCGCGGTCCGGGAGATGCGCATGACCCCGGCCGAGGCGGTGTGGGCCGCAACCGCGGGCGGCGCCCGGGCGCTGCGTCGCGACGACGTCGGCGTGCTCCGCCCCGGCGCCCGCGCCGACCTGACGGTGCTGGACGCGCCGTCCCATCTGCACCTGGCCTACCGGCCGGGAGTTCCCCTGGTCCGCACCGTCCTGCACAACGGAGTGCCGCTATGAGCACCATCGTCATCCAGCCCGGCGGGATCACCGCCGCCGACGTCCTCGCCGTCGCCCGGCACGACGCCCGGGTCGACCTCGCCGACGCCACCGTCGAGGCCATGGCCCGAAGCCGCGCCATCGTGGACAACATCGAAGCGTCCGGCAAGCCCGTGTACGGGGTGTCCACCGGGTTCGGCGCGCTGGCCAACACCTCGATCGCCGCGGAACGCCGGGCCGAGCTGCAGCACGCCCTGATCCGCTCGCACGCGGCCGGGGTCGGCGCCCCGATGCCGCGCGAGGTGGTGCGGGCGATGATGCTGCTGCGCGCACGGTCGCTGGCCCTGGGTTTGTCCGGGGTTCGCCCCACGCTGGCCCGCGGCCTGGTCGACCTGCTCAACGCCGGCGTCACGCCGTGGGTGCCGGAGCACGGGTCGCTGGGCGCCTCCGGTGACCTGGCACCGCTGGCGCACTGCGCGCTGGTGCTGCTGGGCGAGGGCTGGGTGGCCGGCAAGGACGGCGCCCGGATCTCCGCCGCCGAGGCCCTGCACACCGCCGGGCTGGAGCCGCTGGATCTGGCCGCCAAAGAGGGCTTGGCGCTGATCAACGGCACCGACGGGATGCTCGGCATGCTCCTGCTGGCCATCGAGGACGCGGGACACCTGTTCGCGATGGCGGACGTGACCGCGGCGCTGGCCATCGAGGCGATGCTCGGCTCGGAACGGCCGTTCCAGCCGGAACTGCACGCGATCCGCCCGCACCCGGGTCAAGCGGCGTCCGCGGCGAACATCCTGCGGCTGCTGCACGATTCGGCGATCATGGACTCGCATCGGGACGACATGGCCCACGCGGTGCAGGACGCGTACTCGATGCGGTGCGCCCCGCAGGTCGCCGGCGCCGCCCGGGACACCCTCGATTTCGTCACGCTCACCTGCGAGCGGGAGCTGCGTTCCGTGGTGGACAACCCGGTCGTGCTGCCCGACGGGCGGGTCGAGTCGACCGGCAACTTCCACGGCGCGCCGCTCGGCTTCGCCGCGGACTTCCTGGCCATCGCCGCGTCGGAGGTCGGCGCGATCGCGGAACGCCGAGTGGACCGGCTGCTCGACGTGACCCGCTCCCGGGACCTGCCGCCGTTCCTCTCCCCCGACGCCGGAGTGAACTCCGGCCTGATGATCGCCCAGTACACGGCGGCCGGCATCGTCGCGGAGAACCGGCGCCTGGCCGCACCCGCGTCGGTGGACTCGCTGCCCACCAGCGGAATGCAGGAGGACCACGTGTCGATGGGCTGGGCGGCGGCGCGGAAGCTGCGTACCGTGCTGGACAACCTGACCAGCCTGCTCGCCGTCGAGCTGCTGTCCGCCGTTCGCGGTCTGCAGCTGCGGGCGCCGCTCACCCCGTCGCCGGCCGGGCGGGTCGCGGTGGAGGCGGTGTCCCGGTTCGCCGGATCGCCCGGGCCCGACATGTTCCTTGCCCCGGTGCTGGAGCAGACCCGGGCGCTGGTCGCGGGCCACGAGCTACGCGCGGGCATCGAGGCCACGGTGGGCCCGCTGGGCTAGCGTCGCCATCATGCGGGCGGTGGTTGTCGGGGCGGGTATGGCCGGGCTCCTCGCGGCCCGGACGCTCAGCGACCGGTACGCGTCGGTGATCGTGCTCGACCGCGACTCCCTGCCGGCCGGCGGGGTCCCGCGCCGTGGCGTGCCGCAGAGCGCCCAGCCGCACGTCCTCCTGGTCTCCGGCCTGGTCGAGCTGGCCGCGGTGTTCCCCGGCATCGAGGACGAGCTGACCGCGGCCGGCGCCATGCGGTTCGACGCGGGCACCGGCCTGTGCGTCTTCCGATACGGGCGCCGCTGGCCGCGGGAACCCACCGGGCTGGACCTGATCTCGGCGAGCCGCCCGCGACTGGAGGCCATCGTCCGGCGCCGGGTCGCCGCGCTACCCGGCGTGGCGATCCGCGACGGCGCGACGGTCACCGCCCTCACCGGCGCGGACGGCCGCGTCACCGGGGTGGTCCTGGACAGCGGCGAGACGCTGGCCGCGGACCTCGTCGTGGACGCCTCGGGACGCGGCAGCCGCTCGGACCGGTGGCTGCCGGCGCTCGGCTTCGGCGTACCCGATCAGGTGGAGATCAAGATCGGTGTGACCTACACGACCCGGCAGTACCGGCGCCGCCCCGGCCAACTGCAGGGCTGGCAGGCGGCTCTGATCCTGCCCACGCCGCCGCACGAGCACCGGTCCGGGTTCGTGATGCCGATCGAGGGCGACCGGTGGATGGTCACCCTCGGCGGCTGGCACATCGCGTCCCCGCCCGCGGACGTGGCCGAGTACGACGCGTTCGCGCGTACCCTGCCCGATCCGATCGTCGCGGAGCTGATCTCGACGGCCGAGCCGCTGACCGGCCTGGTGACGCACCGCTTCCCGGCGAGCCGCCGCCGCCAGTTCGCCGTGCTGGACCGCCTGCCCGCCGGGTTCGTCACCATCGGCGACGCGGTCTGCAGTTTCAACCCGATCTACGGGCAGGGCATGACGGTCGCCGCGATGCAGGCCGGTGCGCTCGGTGCCACGCTGGACCGGCACGGCGACCCGACCGCGGAGATGGCCCGCGACTACTACCGCGCCGCGGCGAGGTTGATCGCCACCCCGTGGCAGTTCGCGGTCGGCGGCGACTTCGCCTTCCCGGCCACGACCGGGCCGAGGCCGCGCGGCAACAGCCTGTCCAATTGGTACGCCCGCCGGATGGCGCTGGCCTCGCAGGTCGCCCCGGACATCAACATCGCGTTCTTCCGCGTGCAGCAGCTCATCGACCCGCCGTCCGTGCTGTTCCGCCCGCGCTTCGTCGCCCGGGTCCTCCGGCACGCCCGGGCTCGCCCCAGCCGGCTCAGCCGAACCGCAGCTCCTTCGCGATGACCTTGGAGAGTTCCCGGAGCGCCTTGCCGCGGTGGCTGATCGCGTCCTTCTCGTCGGGGGTCAGCTCCGCGTTCGTCCGCTCCTGGCCGTCCCCGAGGAAGATCGGGTCGTAGCCGAACCCGCCCTCGCCGCGCCGCTGCCGGAGGATCCGGCCGGTCTGCCGGGCCTCGACCAGATGCTCCCGGCCGTTGGGCAACACCAGCGCCGCCGCGCACACGAACGCCGCGCCCCGATGCTCTTCCGGCACGTCCGCCATCTGCGCGAGCACCAGGTCCAGATTGGCCCGGTCGTCACCGTGCACACCGGACCAGCGGGCGCTGAACACCCCCGGCATGCCGTGGAACGCGTCCACCGCCAGGCCGGAGTCGTCGGCGACCGTGGGCAGCCCGGTGCGGTCCACCCCGGCGCGTGCCTTGATCAGGGCGTTCTCGCCGAACGTGAGCCCATGCTCGGGTACGTCCGGATAGTCCTCGAAGTCACCCAGCCCGAGCAGCGTGACCTGATGGGCGCCGAGCGAGGAGTCGAGGATGCGCTGCAGCTCGGCGAGCTTCTTCCGGTTGGCGGTCGCGAGAAGCAGTTCCATCATGAGAGGGCCTTCTGTTGCGCGGCCGCGAGCTCCGCGCAGCCGAGCAGGCCCAGGTCGAGCATCGCGTCCAGCTGCTCGCGCCGGAACACGTTGGCCTCCCCGGTGCCCTGCACCTCGACGAAGTCGCCGTCGCCGGTGCACACCACGTTCATGTCCACATCGGCCGCCACGTCCTCTTCGTACATCAGGTCGAGACGGGGTTCACCGGCGATGATGCCGACGCTGACCGCCTGGATCGAGCGGTGCATGACCGCCTCCGCCTTGCCGGCCAGCGCCCGCCGCCCGGCCAGCCAGGTCACCGCGTCGTGCAGGGCCACGTACCCGCCGGTGATGGCCGCCGTCCGGGTGCCGCCGTCGGCCTGGAGGACGTCGCAGTCCAGCACGATCGAGTTCTCGCCGAGCGCCTTGAGATCGATGCAGGCGCGCAGGCTGCGCCCGATCAGGCGGGAGATCTCGTGGGTACGCCCGCCGATCCGGCCCTTCACGCTCTCCCGGTCGCCGCGGGTGTTGGTGGCCCGGGGCAGCATCGCGTACTCGGCGGTCACCCAGCCGAGCCCGGAGCCCTTCCGCCACCGTGGCACGCCCTCGGTGACGCTCGCGGTGCACAGCACCCGGGTGTTGCCGAATTCGACAAGCACCGATCCCTCGGGGTGGATGCTCCACCGCCGGGTCAGTGTCACGGGCCGGAGTTGGTCGGGCTGTCGCCCGTCGGGTCGCGCCATCTGGTCACCTTATGCGTAACGCGCTCGACTTTTCTCATCCACCCCGACACGGCTCAGCGAGTCCCTTCCCACCCGGCCGAACGACTCCATCCCGACCGGGGTCAGCGCGGGCGCCGCCGGCCGCAGCATGGCGAACGGCTTGTGCGGCCGCGAGATGCCGGCGGTGGCCGCCGGTGGGGCGGCGAGCAGTCCGTGCGCGCGCAGGAACCCGTCGACGGCCTGTGGCCAGCCGAATCGTTCCGCCCGGGCGCGGGCGGCGGCCCGGCGCTCCGCCTCGGGGCGGGCGAGGATTTCGCGTACGCCGTCGGCGAAGGCATCGGGTGTCCCCCGGACCGCCACGCCCGCGTCCCCGACCACCTCGGGCAGCGCGCTGGCCGAGTTCACCACCACCGGCGTGCCGCAGGCGAGCGCCTCGAGCGCGGCCAGCCCGAAGGTCTCCACGGGTCCCGGCGCGACCACCACGTCCGCGCTGGCCAGGAGTGCGGCCACGGCGGCGCGGTCGGCGATGTGCCCGGCGAAGCGGACCGGCAGGCGGGCCGCCCGGTACGCCAGCGAGGTACGCCGGGAGCCGTCCCCGGCCACCGCCAGCACTACCGGCAGCCGTTCCCCCCGGAGCGCGGCGACGGTGTCCACGGCCAGCTCGGGCCGCTTGTCCGCGGACAGCCGGCTGGCGTACACGACCAGCAGTTCCTCCGGACGCGCGAACCGCGCCCGGACCGCCGGATCGGCCCGCCGCGGATGGAACTCGTGCAGGTCCACGCCCAGCGGCACCTCGACCAGGTTCGGCACGCCGAGGCGGCGGAACTCGGCGGCGGCGAACGCGGTGGTGCACACGATCTGGTCGAACGTCTCCGCGGTACGCCGGTTCAGCCGGTCGGCGAGCCGGTCGCGGGCCGGCAGGCCCCACACGCCGAGCAGCCCGGCAAGGCTCTCGTGAGAGACCATCATGGAGCCGACCCCGTGCTGCCGCGCCCACCGGCCGGTCCAGCGCAGCGTCGCCCGGTCGGACACCTCCAGGCGGTCCGGCGCGAGGCTCTCCAGCAGCCGGGTGAGCTCACGGCGCCCGGCCAGCACCCGATAGCCGCCGGTGCGCGGCAGCGGGGCGCTGGGCAGCGTGATGACCCGTCCCTGCTCGGTCACGTCGTCGGCGAACTTGCGCCCGGGAATGACCAGCACCGCCTCGTGACCGGCCCGCTGGTAGCCCTCGCCGAGGTTGCGCAGCGCGTTACGCAACCCCCCGGAATGCGCCGAAACGAAGTTGGCCAGCCGGACGATGCGCATGCGGGGGCACTCCCAATCGGAGATCCGGTGGTGCGGTGGGGCTCAGAGATCGTAGCGGGAACCGGGACGGACCACATCTACCGGTCCGGCGTATGCCGCCGTGGCGGCTTCCACAGTAGATGCCTCGCTTCCCCACGCGGCGACCAAATGCGTCAGCAACAGCCGGCCGACGTCCGCCTTGCTAGCCGTGTCCCCCGCCTGGCCGCCGGTCATGTGCAGGTCGGGCGGATTCTCCTCGTCGTCGAGATAGCTGGCCTCGCAGAGAAAGAGGTCCGCGCCCGTGGCGAGCCGCACCAGCGCGTCACAGGGCGCCGTGTCCGACGAGTAGGTGAGCACATGGCCCTCATGCTCGACCCGGACGCCGTACGTCTCGATGGGGTGGTTGACCCGGTCCACGGTGACGGTGAACGGGCCGATCGGAAAGGTGCCCGGCTGCAGCCCGTAGAAGGTGTACACGTCGTCGACCGACTCGTTGTCCGCGCTGTACGCGGCGGAGATGCGTTCGGCGGCGCCCATCGGCGCGTAGACCGGCACCGGCTCCCGGGGCCCGCCCGGGGCGTACCGGCGGACCACCACGTAGTCGCAGGCGCCCAGCATGTGATCGCAGTGCAGGTGGGTGAGGATGATCGCATCGACCGCGTCCAGGGTCGCGTACCGCTGGAGTGCGGACAACGAGCCCGACCCGAAGTCGATCAATAGCCGGAACCCTTGCGCCTCGACGAGGTAGGCGGAACAGGCCGACTCGGGGCCGGGAAAACTGCCGGCGCAGCCGAGAACGGTCAGTCGCATGCGGGTTCCTCTGGCTCACGCTCGGTCGTCCACGTCCCGCCGGACCGGTCCGTGATGGTGTCGTCAGACCAGTCAATCACGAGGCGAAGCGTACGCCGGGACCAGCGCGCGACGGAAAGCCCTGATCGACTTGTCACTAAATCGACAACATAGCTCACACGCGGCGTGACCTGGGTCATTACCGATCGCGTCACTCCCCGTGAGCTGATCACGTTGCAGAGGGTGAGTGATGGACCCCGGGGGCTGCGGCCCCGACGCGACGGAGGCACTGTGATTACGGACGTCGATTCCCGGACCCGGACGCCGGAACCGTTGTTCCGTTTCCCCACTCCCGACGATCCCGACCCGGGTACCGCCCGGGTACTGATCATGTCGCTGTACGCGGCGGCGCTCGGCCTGGCGGGCGTCGGGGTGGGACTGCGCGGGCTGGTGTCCGTGCTCGGCGGGGCGCCCGGCTGGTTCGTGCCGGCGTTGGTGCTGATGAGCCTGGTCAGCGTGGTGCTCGCGATCTCCGCGTTCCTGTGCCTGCACCGCCGGGCGCTGCCCTGGACGCTGCTGCTCGCCGCGGCGGTGCCGCTGGCCGGGGACATCACCCTGGCGGTCGCCTACTGATCGTCGGTCGGTCCGCGGGTGTCACGCCCAGAGCTGCCCTTCCAGTGCCTCCTCGGCGTCCGCCAGGGTGCCGCCGTAGGCGCCGGTGGACAGGTACTTCCAGCCGCCGTCGGCCACCACGAACGCCACGTCGGCGCGCCGGCCGTCCCGGACCGCCTGGTGCGCCACGGCCAGCGCGGCGTGCAGGATCGCCCCGCTGGAGAGGCCCGCGAAGATGCCCTCGACCTCCACGAGCTGCCGGGTACGGAGCACGGCGTCCCGGGTGCCGACGGAGAACCGGCGGCTGAGCACCTCGGGGTCGTACAGCTCCGGCACGTACCCCTCGTCGATGTTGCGCAGCCCGTAGACGAGCTCGCCGTACCGGGGCTCGGCCGCGACGATCTCGATGCCCGGCACCTTCTCCTTGAGGTACCGGCCGACGCCCATGAGTGTTCCGGTGGTGCCCAGCCCGGCCACGAAGTGGGTGATCGTGGGCAGGTCGTGCAGCAGTTCCGGCCCGGTGGTCTCGAAGTGGGCGCGGGCGTTGGCCGGGTTGCCGTACTGGAACAGCATGACCCAGTCCGGGTGCTCGGCGGCGATCTGCCGGGCCACCGCGACCGCCTGGTTCGAACCGCCCGCCGCCGGCGAGAAGATGATCTCCGCGCCGTACATCCGCAGCAGCTGGACCCGCTCGGCCGACACGTTCTCCGGCATGACACAGACCAGCCGATAGCCGCGGAGCTTGGCCACCATGGCCAGGGAGATGCCGGTGTTGCCGCTGGTCGGTTCGAGAATCGTGTCGCCGGGCCGGAGCCGGCCCGCTTCCTCCGCCTCGCGCACCATGAACAGCGCCGGCCGGTCCTTGATGCTGCCGGTGGGGTTGCGGTCCTCGAGCTTCGCCCACAGCCGCACCGGCGGCGCCCCGGCGGGCACCGTCGGCGACAGGCGGGGCAGGCCGACCAGGGGCGTGCCCCCGCACGCGTCGAGCAGGCTCTCGTAGCGAGCCATCGGATTACCGCGGGGTGGACCGGCCGAGCAGCGCCGCGGCCGCGGCGAAGCCCAGCGCGCCACCGGCCACCGCCGGGAGGATGGTCACCGAGTCGCCGTCGTTCAGTTTGGCGTCGAGCGAGCCCTGGAACCGGACGTCCTCGTCGTTGACGTAGACGTTGACGAACCGGTGCAGGCCGCCGTCGTCGGTGATCAGCCGGCCTTTGAGACCGTGGTGACGGGCGTCGAGATCGTCGATCAGGGCGGCGAGCGTGTCGCCGGAGCCCTCCACGATCTTCGCACCGCCGGTGTAACTGCGCAGGATGGTAGGAACGCGAACTTCGATAGCCATGGTGGTGATGCTCCTCAAGCAGACTTGATCTTCGGGACAGGACGGGGTCGGGAGTCGTCGCTCAGCGACACTCGTAGAAGACCGACACCGGGCTCTGCCCGAACATGTAGGACTGCACCGCGCACACCCTCACGCGTTCACACTCGCATCCACGATGTTGACCTCTTCTTCGGTCACCACGTTGTCCACGATACGGAACGAGCGGATCTCCGTCTCGACCGGATCCCGCGTCGAGACGAGCAAGTAATGCGCGTCCGGCCAACCTGCGATCTGCGCGTCCGTGCGGGACGGATACGCCTCGGTCGAGGTGTGCGAGTGGTAGATGACGACCGCTTCCTCGTCGTTCTCTTCCATCTCGCGCCAAACCCGCAGGTACTCCATCGAGTCGAACTCGTAGAAGGTCATCGACCGGGCGGCGTTGTCCATCGCGATGTGCCGGGTCGGCAGGTCGCTCCCCGAGGGCCCGGCGACGACACCGCACGCCTCGTCCGGGTGGTCCCGGCGGGCGTGAGCGACGATCGCGTCGATGATCGCGCTGTCGATGGTCAGCACC
>Ga0081539_10005929_pt1 | contig 12068 bp, 11 predicted proteins | sample TabmetS4T2R2_FD_71023 | JGI IMG/M metagenome (GOLD analysis project Ga0081539, IMG submission 71023) | Tabebuia heterophylla rhizosphere microbial communities from the University of Puerto Rico - S4T2R2 | ecosystem: Host-associated > Plants > Roots > Rhizosphere ...
GCAGGCCGAGCATGGGAAAGAAGCGAGACGTTTTGTGTGGTCTCGTATGGCAGTCTGAAGAACTCTGCGACATCTATGTCTCCTTCTAATGATAAGTACTACAGACAGACCCGACCATAATGTTGTACTGAAAAAGTCTTTACTACCCGCAGTATAGCCTTGGTCTTATCTTTTACTCTTCCATCCCTTCTACTGAGAATCAAGGCAATATTTCTATCCTTAGTAAGACGAACAAACATTTGTGGTATATGCTCACTCGTTTTCCCTGTATCGGATATTCTAAATATGAACTTTAAATAAATCTCCAACTACAAGATTTTATATTTAAGTATCAGAAAATTAGACGTGAAAAAGGTCAATTCTGTCAATTGATCAATGCCAATGTGAGATGAATCACAATAGATGAAATTTGGAACTCTATTCAAAAGATAGATGGGAAGTTATAGAAATAAAGATAGCAAATAGGTTTTAACCGAAATGAAGGGCAGCATTATCAGGATAGCAAACTGCGAGCAGTCCTCTCAGCCAGCAGGACACTGGCTGAGAGGAGCAAGTTTGCTCTGATGACCAGAGCACAGACGCTTTGTGGGAGACTGGGAGGTGGGCACTGGAAGGTCTGGGGCCCTACAGCAGCACGGCTGACGCATAGGTGGCGCTGCTGTGGGACTCTGCCGGAAAGATCTCCCATGAGGCGACCCATCTGTGGGTGTGCTCGAAGATTTCCTGCGTGTATGGCTCAAACACCAGGCGTTCTCCTGGGCCGAAGGCGTGCACGTCCACCATGGCATGATAGTATTCTGGTAGGGCCTTGAGGAAATAGTGCTTGTACCGTTCTGCCGCCTGGTCAATGTCGCGTTGCGCTCGTTGCAAAGCCCTGAAGTAACGGTGTACATCCTCTTCTTGCGCTTCCAGACTGACCAGGAAACCGATCATGAACGTCGTATCGACCACCTTGCGGAAGCCCTGTTGCTCGAGCACATACAGGGGTATCCCGAAGACATTGGCAGCCGCGACCTTGCGGTTGAGCAGCAGCGCTAAGCGCTGCATGGGACGACCAACGAAGTGCAGATTGATCTCTGCCGGCTGTAAACATTTTTCCAGGGCTTGCAAAGCGGAAAAATGACTGCCCGAGCGATACCCCACCGCTACCTCGACGTTGGCGAGTTCACTCGCCTTGCGGAGCGATGACTCCGGAGGCACATAAATGCCTGAGGGTGCTACGGCGTAGGCGTGCCCCCACATGCGTCCGTGCTGCGCCGAAGCAGCCATATTGACGGCCCAGTGACACGCGGAACTGACCTCGCAGGCACGGCCCTCCTGCATGGACTCAAACGCTCCCTGGCGTATTTCCTTGACCTCTGACGGCTCGGCACCATTCGACGCTCTAGCAGTGTCAGTACTGAAGTCGTAGACAAATTCGTAGTCCAACCCTTCGGCTGTGAAGTAGCCGTGCTCCTCGGCGACCCATTCCTGCAGCCGCCCATGCGGCATGATGCGAAATTTACCCATAGTTTTTGCCTCAGGAGAATTGGTAAACGCCATAGCGCACCCGTTAATTGTCTTTCTGCGAGGCCGTGAGGGCTTGATCGAGATCCCACAGGAGGTCATCGAGGCTCTCCAGCCCAATGGAAATGCGGATCATATCCGGGCTGAGGCCGGCCGCGATCTGCTCCTCATCGGTCAATTGCTGGTGCGTGGTGCTGCCAGGATGAATCACCAGGCTTTTGGCGTCGCCCACATTGGCCAGATGTGAGTGGATCTTGACGGCCTCGATAAAACGCCGTCCAGCGGCGCGACCGCCTTTAATGCCAAAGGTAAAAATGGCCCCTGCCCCTTTGGGGAGGTATTTCTGGGCGCGCTCATAGTAGGGGCTATCGGGCAAGCCAGGGTAACTCACCCAGGACACAAAGCGGTGCTCGTGCAGCCATGTGGCGATGGCCATGGCGTTCTGCACATGGCGCTCCATACGCAAGGACAGCGTCTCCAAGCCCTGCAAAAATAAGAACGCGTTAAAAGGGCTGAGACAGGCGCCAAGGTCGCGCATCATCTCCACACGCGCTTTCATGATGAAGGTGAAATTGCCAAACGTTTCCCAGTAGCGCATGCCGTGATAGCCCGGCGAAGGCTCAACCATTTCTGGGAAGGTGCCATTGTCCCAGGGAAACGTCCCGCCATCGACGATGATGCCACCGATGCAGGTGCCGTGTCCGCCAATGAATTTGGTGGCGGAGTGCACGATAATGTCCGCCCCATGCTCAAAGGGCCGACTCAGGTAGGGCGAGGCAAAGGTGTTATCAATAATGAGTGGGAGCTTATGCTCGTGGGCAATGTCGGCAACAGCCCGGATGTCGAACACGTCAGCCTTGGGATTGCCGATGGTCTCGCCATAGAGGAGCTTGGTTTTCGGCGTAATGGCACGACGGAAATTGTCCGGATCAGCCGCATCGACGAAGTGGACCTGGATGCCAAAGCGCTTAAACGTCAGGGCAAACTGATTGTACGTGCCGCCATACAGGGTGCTCGACGACACCATCTCATCCCCGGCCTGCAGCAGCGTCGTCAGGGCGACGAGCTGCGCGGCCTGCCCGGAGGCCGTGGCCAACCCGCCCACGCCGCCTTCGAGCGACGCCAGGCGCTCTTCGAACGCGGCGGTGGTGGGATTGGAAATACGCGTGTAAATATTGCCAAATTTGTTCAGAGCGAAGAGATGGGCGGCGTGTTCCGTATCCTCAAAGACAAACGACGTGGTCTGATAAATCGGCATGGCACGCGCCCCGGTGGTGGGGTCAGGCGTTTGCCCGGCGTGCAGCATGCGGGTATCGAAGCCAAAATCGAATTTTTCCATGCTCTCTATCCCTCAGGGTTTGTCGTGGCCTGGGAACATGCACTCATAGCGATCGGAGGTCAGCACCCCCGTCTGCAGTCCGACGACATCGAGCCCGTAATCCTTTTTGCCAAAAAAACGGCAGTGCTCAATCTTGACGCAGCGGTCCATGACCACTTCCAGGCCGGCTGCTGCGGCCTGGGCCGCGGCCTCCTCATTCACCACACCGATCTGCATCCAGAAGACTTTGGCGCCGACTTCGAGAGATTCACCGATGAGAGGGATGACGGTGTCAGCACGCCGAAAAATATCCACGATATCCACTGGCTCTTGAATATCCAGCAAGGATTTATAGCACTTTAAACCCAGGATTTGGTCGTAGCTGGGATTGACCGGATAGACCGTATAGCCCTTGCTCTTCATATGCACCAGGGCGCGATAGCTGGCGCGCGTTGGATTCCCCGAGACGCCCACCATGGCAATCCGACTGTAGGCGGTCAAAATGTCGCGCGTGCGTGTAGACAGCTCGCCTGACATAATGCCTGCGTAGTGTATCACACGTATCTCCTTGCTGTGAGTAGAAGGGAAGCAGGCTGCCGTTTCAGGCGACCACTTCGAGCGCTACTGCGGCCCAGGTGAGACCAGCACCAAAGGAGGCCAGCACCACGGTCGCACCTGGCTGCAAACGCCCCTGTTGGCGGGCCTCTCCTAAGGCCAACAACACTGAGGCCGCCGAGGTATTCCCGTAGCGCTCAATGTTGATCATGGTTTTATCGAGGTCGTAGGGGAGCTTGCGCGCCGCGGCCTCGATAATACGCCAGTTCGCCTGGTGCGGAACGAGCAGTTGTAAATCGGCCAACGAACGCCCGGCCTGTGCCAGCACCTCCTGCACCAGCATCGGCAGCGTGCGCACGGCAAAGCGGAACACACTGCTGCCGTTCATACGCAAAAAGTGCTGGCGTTTTTCGACGGTCTCGCTGCTGGCCGGACAGCGTGAGCCTCCGGCCGGCACCATGATCACGTCGGCCTTCGTGCCGTCGCTCCCCCAGAGGTGTGACAGCAGATGCAGATCACCGCGCTGTCCAGCCCCTGCCTGTAACACCAGGGCGCCAGCGCCATCCCCAAAGACCAGAGCGGTCTCAGGGTCATCCAGATCCACCAGGCGTGAGACGATTTCCGCGCCAATCACCAGCAGCGTGCTGCACATGCCAGCACGAATGAGGCTACTCGCCGTAATCAAGGCATAGAGCGAGCCCGTACAGCCGGCGTTAAGATCATACGTCGGCACCGGTCGTAACCCCAGACGCTGTTGCACCAGATTGGCCGTGGCCGGCGTCACATGGTCAGAGGTCGCTGTAGCTACCAGCACCCCATCAATGGCCTCAGGAGCGAGGCCCGCATCCTCCAGCGCCGCCTGGGCCGCCAGCACCGCCATATCAGACGTCGCCTCCTCAGGTGCGGCGCGCCGCCGCTCACGGATGCCCGTGAGCTTCACGATGTAGTCATCGGTCACGCCGAGCCGTGTGGCCAACGCCTGGTTCGTCAGGCGCGCCTCGGGAAGGTAACACCCCACACCGCGGATACACACCTGGGACATGCACGCTTCCTTATGTGAGCTGTTGGACTGCTTGGTCAATGCGCGCTAACCCGTCCTCCAGCTCTGCCATCGAGGAGGCATAGGAAATACGCATGTAATGATCATCACCGAAGGCATCCCCAGGCACGACGGCAACCCCGGCTGCCTCCAGCAGATAGTCGGCCACTGCTGCTGCAGTGGTCAGGGGTTGCCCCTGCGCCCGCCGCCCAAACAGAGCCGCGATGTTGGGAAAAATGTAGAACGCGCCGCGCGGGGTGTTACTCGTGATGCCAGGGATGGCGTTGAGACGCTGCACGACAAAATTGCGGCGCTGCTCAAAGGCCTGCGCCATGGCACCGACACTCTCCTGAGGTCCGGTCAAGGCTTCGATCCCGGCCATCTGGACAAAGGCAGTGGCGTTACTGGTCGTCTGGCTTTGCAGGCGATCACACATCTCGATCACCTCCCGCGGTCCAGCACAGTAGCCGAGCCGCCAGCCGGTCATAGCATAGGACTTCGAGAAGCCGTTGACGACGATCGCGCGCGCTTTCAAAGCTGGGTCTAATGTGGCAATGCTGATCTGCTTTAGATCGTCGTAGATGATATGCTCGTAAATCTCGTCGGTAATGATGAAGAGATCAGTGTCGAGCAAGGCTCTGGCGAGATCTTCCAGCTCTGCTGGGGTATACACCGCCCCCGTAGGATTGCACGGGCTGTTCAAAATAATGCCCTTGGTTTTGGGCGTCAGATAGCGTCGCAGCATGTCTCCCGTGATTTTAAAATCGTCGGCTGCTGTCGTTGGGATGATCACCGGCGTACCCCCAGCCAGCAAGACCTGGGTGGGATACGTCACCCAATAGGGACCCGGAATCAACACCTCATCGCCCGCCTCAAGCAGTACCATGGCCACGTTATACAATGCTTGCTTCGCGCCGCAGGAGACGATGATCTCTTCTGGCGCGTAGTCCAGGTCATTCTCGCGATTTAACTTGTCGGCGATCGCCTGACGCAGGGCTGGGAGGCCAGCGGGTGGCGTATACTTGGTAAAACCCTCTGCCATGGCGTGCTCAGCGGCACGGATGATGTTGCTGGGCGTGGCAAAGTCTGGCTCACCGAGGCCAAAGTCAACAATGTTGCGCCCCTGCGCTCGCAGGGCTTTGGCTTTGGTAGAAATCGCCAGGGTTTCTGAAGGTTTAAGCTGGCGGGTGAACTGCGAAAGTTTCATAGGCTCCTCTACGCCTGGCGCCGGAATTTTTCCTTCAGGGCCAGCGCCACCGGCGGTGGCACCAGTTCCTCCACATTGCCGCCATAAGCGGCGACTTCTTTGATCAGGCGTGATGCTACGTACGTATATTCTTCGCGCGGCATCAGAAACACGGTCTCAATATCCTCGTCCAGGCGCCGATTCATCAGGGTCATCTGGAACTCGTATTCGAAGTCGGCGATGGCCCGCAGCCCACGGATAATGACATGCGCCTGCCGCTGCTTGGCATAAAACACCAGCAGCGTATTGCTAAACGTGTCGATTTCGATATTGCTCAAGCCTCGGGTCGATTCCTCAATCAGGCGGCGGCGCTCCTCCACTGAGAAGAGGGGCCCCTTCATGGGGCTCTCAAAGATCGCCACGACGACCTTGTCAAACATCCGTACACTGCGCTTGATCAGATCGAGATGGCCATTCGTCAGTGGATCGAACGTCCCCGGATAGAGCGCGACTGTCATTGCCCCCCCTCTCGCAGCGTCGTTGCTAGTCCTGCTGTATCACCCCCCGGTGCTCCCTGTGCCATAAGAGCGGAGGGCATCGTAGCCTGGCTGGCCTGGTCTGTCAACCGTTTGCTGGTCCGTTCCTCAAACCGCAACTGCCCACACGCCGCCGAAATATCCCGCCCACGGCTTTGCCGCACGAAAGCCGAGAGGCCATGCTGCAGCAGATAGTTTTGAAATTGTTGGACGGTTGCCTCGCTCGGACGGCGATACGGCACCCCAGGGATTTCATTAAAGGGGAGCAAGTTAATCTTGCACCGCAGTCCGTGCATGAGCTTGACCAGGCGTTTGGCATCGGCGAGGGCATCGTTCACGTCACGCAACAGGACATACTCAAAGGTGATGCGCTGCCGCACGGCGAGCGGAAAGGCCCGACAGGCCGCGAGCAAGGTGGCGATGGGATAGGGCTTGTTAATCGGCATGATCTGTGTACGCACAGCGTCTGTTGTAGCATTGAGCGATACCGCCAGGTTCACTTTCAGGTCGGCGCGTCCAAAGGCCTCCAGACGCCGCACCAGGCCAGAGGTCGACACGGTGATGCGGCGTGGCGAAATCCCTAAGCCCCATTCCGCCGTGAGAATGCGTATGGCCTGCACGGTACCGTGAAAATTGTCCAGGGGCTCGCCCATGCCCATGAAGACAATATTCGTAAAAGTGCGTTCCGGTGCCTTGCCAGGCGCCTGGAAATACAACACCTGGCTGATAATTTCAGCCGGGCGCAAACTGCGCACGAGCCCCCCTTGGGCGGTCAGACAAAAACGACAACCGATGGCGCACCCCACCTGCGTGGAGACGCAGATGGTGCGCTTGTCACCGGCCGGGATGAGCACCGTCTCGATCTGGTTTCCATCTTCCAGCCCAAATAAAAATTTTTCGGTGCCGTCGGCACTCTGTTGCTGCCGTAACAGCGTCAGGCTACTCACGTACAAGCGCTCCCGCAGGCGCTGTCGCAGCGGCTCTGGCAAGTCGCTCATCTGCAGCAGGTCCGTGGCTTGGCGCTTGTAGATCCAGTGACAGAGCTGGGTAGCGCGGAACGCTGGTTCGCCGGCCTCGGCCAGCAGTGCCGTCATATCCTGGAGTTGTAAGTCGCGCAGGTCAGTCAATGGCATGGATGAGCGCCTCTGTGATACCTCTGCGGTACTGCAAATACATCGCGCCAGATTGTAACACATCTCGCCAGCCAGCTAGGGAGAGTTCTATGAGTAAGGCGTAGGATGCTCTCCTTTTTTGCGTTATAATGCGTTCGACCAATGAACTTTTCTATACTATTTCATACGGACGCAGAGCATGGTGCTCGCATTTCTGCGCAACAATCACGCCCGTATCGTTGACATGCTGTATGAACGCATACACCAGAGCACCCAGGCTGAGGCCCACTTTGTGCCCAACGAGCTCCGCGACAACATTGCCCGAGGTGCTGCAGCCTTCCTGACCACTTTAGAGGCCAATGATCCCACCGCCATCGACCACTGCATCACCGACCTCATTGCTCCCCGTACCGTGGAAGGATTTCCGTTAGCCGTGCTGCACCGTACCTTTACAGTGTTTGGCGAGATGCTGTTACCGCTCCTGCGCGCATGCTACGGCGCTGACACCGTGCGTATTCTCGACGATTTGCAACGCCTGCATCTCCTCATTGCCACCATCTTACAGAAGTTAGTTGAGCAGTACGAAACACGCTCGAGAGTGTTGGTCCGACGCCAGCAAGAGCAGCTCCGGGCTTACAGTCAGCAATTAGAAGCCCGCCTCGTCCAACTGGGTGAAGAGTTTCAAACCCTGCAAGACTTCAACGAGAGCATTCTCCAGAGCATGACCAGTGGCCTTCTGGTGGCGGATAAAGACACCCATCGTATCCTGAAAGTCAACCATGCCATGGAACGCTTAAGTGGCTTCCCCGCTACTGCGGTGGTCGGCAAAACAGTGGAAGAGGTTTTTGCTGGTTGGTCTGGCCTGCCCCTCAGCGACTTCGCCGAGGAGGTCGAACGCCGCGGCACTATTACCTTGCGGAAACATCGTCTGCGCACTGTAAGTGGACGCGAACATTACCGCTCGATCCATGGGGAAGTATTTTACAACCAGCGGGGCGAAAATCGTGGCGTGCTGGTGCTGGTTGACGACATCTCGGAAACTGAGATCCTGCGGGACAGTTGAGCCGTTTCCTGAGTCAGCACGTGATGGAGCAGGTGCTTGCGGATGCAGACCTGTGCTCGCTGCGCAGTGCGCGTCGCGACGTGACCGTGCTGTTCGCTGATATTCGCGACTTCACGGCCTTTGCAGAGCAGCATCGCCCCGAGCAGGGCGTCGATGTCTTGAACGCCTATTTTGACGTGATGGTCCATGTTCTCTTCGCGTACCAGGGTACACTCGACAAATTCCTCGGTGATGGTGTCCTCGCCCTCTTTGGGACACCCCTGGTGCAACCGGATCATCCGCAGCGGGCCGTGCAAGCGGCCCTGGATATGCAACGTGCTGCCGCCAGTCTCAACGCTGCGCGCCAGCGTCGTGGTCAACCTACCCTCCAAATCGGTATTGGCATCAACAGTGGTGAAGCCATCGTCGGGAACATTGGCTCCGAGAAGCGGATGGAATATACCGTCATCGGCGATATGGTGAACGTCGCCCAGCGCCTGCAGGCGCTAGCACGTGGTGGGGAGATCCTCATGGGGGCCAGCGCCCTGCCGTCCGTGCAGCCCCTGGTGACGGTCTATGACACGGTCGAGACCCACGTCAAAGGACGCCGCCAGCCTGTGCGGGTGCATCGTATTGGTCCGCGTCAGCTCGAGCGCTAGAGAGCGCTGCGTCCCAGGACATGCTGGGGGCGCCGATTAGCAAGTGCATAAGGGGAACGAAATAATTGTACATTGATAGAAAGGAAAGATGGCGTCGAAGAGGTATAATCAGTAGCAATAGATAAAATATTGGTACCTTTTTGGCACAACATTGTCTACAATGAAACACTGCGAGTGATCGCGACGATACCTTGAGGGATATTCTGGGAGGAGCACACCGTTGCCACACAAGCCGATGGATGATCTCGTCAGGATGATATCTGAGCTGGGTATCATTGGTATTATTGCTGTGCTAGTCACGCTTGTTCTCACGGTATTTTGGATCTTATTGCCATTCCTGGTCTGTGCTGTGCAAAGATCAACCTCCAACTGTCGTCGGGAATTACGCGTGCTCAATCGCCGGCTGGAGCAGATACTGAGCAAAATTGAGGTTGCATCCAAAGCATCAACAGATGGCTCCCACTTGGATACCACACACTCAACAACCGCAAATGGCCAAGTCCCATGACATGTCGGGTGACTATACGCAGATGGAGCGCGTCAGCGCTCCCATCGCGGATCCTGCTGTCGTTCCCGCTCCTGTTCCCACTGCTGATACGCCCGCTCCTGGGCCTGTTCCTGTGCATCCCGTTGTCTGCGATAGTGCTGCTCTTCTTCATCCATCTTTTTCTCGTAATCGATCCCTCCCCCGTACGGTTGTCCTTGATAGGTCGCATCGTATATGGACACCCTGGAAGGAGTCAGCGCAGCGGGCGAGGGCGAGGCATCGACGGCACACCCAGTGACCGTCGTCAGTATTCCTAACCCCAGGATGATCAAGACTGTGCGGAGAACCATCGGTGGTGCTCCTTGCTCACGGCCATACGCTTCGTTCGCGCCGGTATCCCGCGCCATCACTGCTGAAACTTTACAAAAATCGTGCTGGGCAGGTCCGTCCAGCGCGTCTGGTGTCGTCAGGCTCTGCCAACACCAACCCGAGCGTTTCCCTCGCATCAGTTGGAGAGCTAGAGAGCACTGCGTCACAGGACACTCTGCTGGTGCAACGCCAGCAATTCTAATTTTGACTTTACCGGGGATTCGCGATTGCTAATGGAGGCCGACTTCGCTTAAGGTGGGACTCCCTTGAGCCACCAGGAGACCACGATGCCCCAACCCTTAAGCTTTGATCATCTCCAGGAGATTTTGCGTCAGCACACCGCTGGCCTACCCGACCTTCGCAAACCCAGCCCCAATACCCGCTACACGATACAGAACGCTGCCTTGGGCGCCTTCGGCAGCTTTTTCACGCAATCGCCGTCGTTTTTGGAGTACCAACGCCAGCTCAACCAACGTCAGGGACACGATAACGCTCAGACCCTCTTCGGCGTCGAGCCGGTCCCGTGCGATAATCAAATCCGAACGCTCCTCGATCCGATTGCGCCAAGCCAGTTCACCCCCGTCTTTTTCGAGGTCTTTGCACACCTTGAGCAGCAGCACCTCTTAGACCCCTTCCGCGTTCTGGATCATCAGTTGTTAGTCTCACTTGATGGCACGCCATACTTTTCCTCCAAAGCCCTCCATTGTCAAAACTGTCTTACGCGCCAGCTCTCCAACGGTCACACCCTTTATTACCATACGGCCATTACCCCGGTCATCGTCTGCCCTGGACACTCTCAGGTCATCGCCTTAGCGCCCGAGTACATCATGCCTCAAGACGGTCATGCAAAACAGGACTGTGAGCAAGCCGCTGGCAAACGGTGGCTCACGCACCAGGCGACGCCCCTCGTCCCTCATCACGTGACCTTGTTGGGCGATGATCTCTACAGCAAAGAGCCGTTTTGTTCCTTGGCTCTCCACCATGGTTTCAACTTTATCCTGGTGTGTAAGCCTGACTCGCATCCCAAGTTTTATGAACGGTTGGCCTTTTGGCAGGCCCAGGATGTCATGGTGCACTGTGAACAGCGCCGCAGGAATGGTCCTGTGACAGAAGTGGCGCTCTATCGCTTCGTCAAGGATGTGTTGCTTCAGGACGGTAAGCCAACGCTCTCGGTCAATTGGGTTGAGGTCACCGTGGTCAACGCCAAAACGGGCGCACAACTCTATTACAATACCTTTATCACCAATCACCGTCTTAGGGCGCAGAACGTGGCCCAGGTGGCCCAAGCCGGTCGTGGACGGTGGAAGATTGAAAACGAAAACAACAACGTGCTCAAGACCAAGGGGTACCATCTCGAGCATAACTTTGGCCACGGCAAGCAATATCTCTCAGCGACGATGCTCAGCCTCAATGTGTTGGCCTTCCTGTTCCATACGATCTTGGAATGGAGCGATGAGCAATACGCACTCCTTCGTCAAGTGCTTGCGCGACGCCAGACGTTTTTTGAGGATTTTCGAGCCCTGACTCGTTATATGGTGTTTGAAAGTTGGCATCACTTGATGGCTTTCATGATTAGGGGGCTTAAGCTTGAAACTCGACTCGACTCTAAGCCCACTCACAAGCTCGAGCCCACACTCGATACGTCTTGAGACCCAAAATTAGAATTGCTGATCCTGGGGCCCCATCTGGACGAGGGGACGGCGCGGCCGGGGGGGGAGGCCTCCCAACGCAGGGGGCCGGTGGAGCCAAGGCATAGCGCGTTGCAGACGGCCCTGGGGTGGGGCGCACCCCAGGGCCGCCCGGAGGCAGGACGCCGCGAGCCGTCCTGGGGGAGGGCGGGGCGCGCGTCGTTGGTCCTGAGCCGTGCCTGCCATCGGGCGCTGCGCCCAGGAACGTCGTGGCGCCGTGGGCAACGGCCGCCTGCGCTTCGTCTAAGCCTCATCACCAAGCAAGTCGAGCACAATGTGAAGAGGCGACGGACAAAAGTCTGTAACGGGGCCTCATCGCTCGCTTTCGACCCATGAGATGTCATTTTTGAGTATCTTAAGTACCTGTCCAATTTTGGGGATACATTATACTGCGCAACCAAACGCAACTGCAGCCACAATAAGGTCAGTTCTAGCCCATATCTAAGGTAGACAATTAATTGAGACGTGGTCACAAATCATGCCGCCCGCAGTAAGGCTTTGATACCGACACCGACCGGCTGCTGGCGCTGGTGTTGATATGGCAGGACGATTTGATACAACAAAATCGCGC
>Ga0081539_10005930_pt1 | contig 12065 bp, 13 predicted proteins | sample TabmetS4T2R2_FD_71023 | JGI IMG/M metagenome (GOLD analysis project Ga0081539, IMG submission 71023) | Tabebuia heterophylla rhizosphere microbial communities from the University of Puerto Rico - S4T2R2 | ecosystem: Host-associated > Plants > Roots > Rhizosphere ...
AAAAGGTCAGTAGGGGGGGCTCTCCCCCTCCGCTTGCCCTCTCTTCGCGCGGGAGCTACGCCTGCGTCGCCTCCGCGTAGCGCGCGGCCAGCTCCGTGCCGATCCGGGCGAGCTGCGCCTGCACCGACGCCGGCTCCAGCACCTCCGCCGTCGCGCCCCAGCCGGCGAGGTTGCGGGCGATGTCGAGCGGGGTCGGCGCCGCGACCCGGACCCGCGCGCGGCCGTCGTCCAGGACGGCGTCGGTGTGGCAGTGCCGGCCGAAGTGGTCGCGCAGCACCGGCACGAACCGCGCCTCCAGCAGGACGGTCGCCCACGTGCGCGAGCGCCGGCGCTCGACCTCCGCTACGACGTCCGCCCATGCGGCGGCGAGCGTGAAGTCGTCGGGCCGCTCGGCGGGCTCGTCGGTCGGCTCGGCGGCGACCATGCGGTCGACGCGGAACGTCCGGCGCCCGCGCGGCGTCCCCGCGACGAGGTACCAGACGTCGTCCTTGTCGACGACGCCCCACGGGTCGACGAGCCGCTCGCTGCGCTCGCGGTGGGCATCGGTGTAGGTCAGGCGGACCTTGCGCCGGCGGACCACGGCGTCCTGCAGCAGGTCGACGACGGCGGGCCGCGGCCGCTCCCGCTCGCTCCAGCGGGTCGGGTCGACCATCGTGGCGGCGGCCGCGGCCTCGGCGTCCGCCCGGAACGTCCGCGGCAGGGCGCGCACCAGCTTGCGCAGCGCCGCCTTCGCGTCGTCGGACACCGCGGCCGCCGGCCCGACCAGCAGGAACAGCGCCCTGGCCTCGGTCGCGGACAGGCCGCTGAGGTCGGTGCGGGCCCCGCCGACCAGCGCCCACCCGCCGCCGCGCCCGGGTTGCGGGTACACCGGGACGCCGGCCGCCGAGAGCGCCTCGAGGTCCCGGCGCGCGGTGGCGACCGAGACCTCGAGCTCCGCCGCCAGCTCGGCGGCGGTCACCCGCCCGCGGGCCTGCATGAACAGGAGGGCGGCGACGAGACGGTCAGCGCGCATGGCTCCGAAGTCTGCCCGACAAAGTGCTCAGTTGATGAGCACTTTAGCCGAGAGGCTGGAGTCATCCGAGAAGCACTAGTCACGGAAGAGAGGAGCCGACGATGCTGCGAGGGCTCACCACCGTCACGTTCGTCGCGCACGACCTGGCCGCGGCCGCCACCTGGTACACCGAGCTGCTCGGCGTCGAGCCGTACTTCCGGCGCGACGTCGAGGGGACGCCGGCCTACCTGGAGTTCCGCATCGGCGACTACCAGCACGAGCTGGGGTTCGTGAACGCCCGCTTCGCGGGCCCGCGGGCGCAGGAGGCCGGCGCAGGCGCGGTCGTCTACTGGCACGTGGACGACGTGCACGGCGCCTTCGAGCGGCTGGTCGCGCTCGGCGCGAGCGTGCACCAGGAGCCGATCGAGCGCGGGCCGGGGTTCGTGACGGCGTCCGTGGTCGACCCGTTCGGGAACCTCCTCGGCGTCATGTACAACGAGCACTACCTGGAGATCCTCGCCTCCCGGTAGGGGGCGCCGGTCGGGTGGCCGCATCCGGCCGGCTCACTATCGTGGCCCTACCGAGCTTCGCGGAGGGCAGGGACATGGGCAGGAAACGCAAGGGTGCAGTGGCGGCTGCGGCGGCGTTCGCGGCCAGCCCGCAGGGACGCCGCATGCTGCAGCAGGCGAAGGAGTACGCGCAGCGGCCGGAGACCAGGGCCAAGGCGCGCCAGCTCGTCGCCCAGGCACGGTCGCGGACGAAGGGCAGGGTGGCGACGCCCCGGCCCGCCGGCGAGACGGCGCCGACCTACGGCACGCCGCCCCGCTGACTCGCGCGGTCCGCGCGACCGCGCGGGCCTCGCGGCCCGCGCGGGGGCACCCGAGCTTTTGTGGCTCTCCTGACGCTTCCCTGGGTGGCTGGGGGGCGCCCGAGGTGGGGGACGCAGCGACCAGCAGAGTTCCTGATTGCGCACGGGGACGCCCCGTGCGCTTCTATCGATCGCAGGGACGCCCCGTGCGCAAGAAACCAGCCCTCAGCAAGATCCGCAGACGGAGAACGGCGCGTCGCCGTCCCGACACGCCCGCACCCACGGATACGTCAGGAGAGCCGGTTCTTTTGAGCACGGTGTGGCACCGGTCTCGATAGGTGAGCCCGGTGCCACACCGTGCTCACGGCGTCAGGGCCGTCAGGGGCCGATCGTCGGCAGGTACCGCGGCGGCCGGCGCTCGTGCGTGAGCTGCTCGAACGCGTACGCCAGCGACAGCACCTCCGGCTCCGACCACCGGGCGCCGAGGAACGACATCCCGATCGGCAGCGCGCCGTCGAACCCGGCCGGCACGGTGATCGACGGGTAGCCGCTCACCGCGGGCGGCGTCGACGACGACGGCCCGACGAACGCGTCGCCCTCCCCGAGCGTCGACACCCAGGCCGGGCCGTTCGTCGGCGCCACGATCGCGTCGAGGCGGTGCCGGGCGAGCGTGTCGTCGATCAGCCGCCGCGCCGTCGTCGTCGCCCGTCGCCGGGCCGCGACGATGGCCGGGTCGGTGGTCGGCGGGCTCGCCTGCGCGGCCTCGAAGATCCGCTGGCCGAAGTACCGCAGCTCCACCGGGTCGGCCTCGTTGAACGCGATCAGCCCGGCGAGGTCGGCGGGGTGCGGGCCGGGCGTGGCCGCGAGGTACGCGTTGACGTCGCGCTTGAACTCGGCCAGCAGGGCGGTGAACTCGTCCTCGAAGACGACGCTGTCGTCGATCTCGACGTCGACCGTCGTCGCCCCCGCGGCCCGCAGGTCGGTCACCCGCTGCTCCACGAGCTTGTCGACGTCCTCGTCGATGCCGGACAGCCGCCACACGCCGATCCGCTTGCCGCGCAGGGCGTCGCGGTCGAGCCGGTAGCGGCCCGGCTGGTCCGCGGGGATCTCGGCGGTCGCCGCGTCCCTGGTGTCGCGGCCCTGGATGACGGCGAGCGTGAGGGCGGCGTCGACGACATTGCGCGCCATCGGCCCCGCGGTGTCCTGCTCCGCCGAGATCGGGACGACGCCGGCCCGGCTGACCAGCCCCAGCGTCGGCTTGACGCCGACGACGCCGGTGCTGCCGGCGGGGCAGACGATCGAGCCGTCCGTCTCCGTGCCGATCGCGACCTGGGCGAGCGACGCCGCGACGCCGGCCGCCGAGCCGCTGGACGAGCCGCAGGCGTTGCGGTCGAGCACGTACGGGTTGTTCGTGAGGCCGCCGACGGCGCTCCACCCGGACGTGGACGCGAAGTCGCGGAAGTTCGCCCACTCGGAGAGGTTCGCCTTGCCGATGACGACGGCGCCGGCGGCGCGGAGGCGCCGGGTCAGCGTGGCGTCGCCGGGGCGAGCGCCCAGCAGCGCCCGCGAGCCGGCCGTGGTGCGCAGGTCGCGGGTGTCGACGTTGTCCTTGAGCAGGACCGGGATGCCCTCGAGGGCGCTGCGCGGCCCGTACCGGCGGCGGTGCCGGTCGCTGGCGGCGGCCTCGGCGACGGCGCGCGGGTTGACCGCGAGGACGGCGTCGACCTTCCGGTCGACGGTGGCGATCCGGTGCAGGTAGGCGGCGGTGAGTTGGGTCGACGTCAGGCGCCGCTCGCGCATGAGCCGCTGCAGCCGGGGGATGGTGACCGAGTCGAGGTCGACGCCGCGGCGCTGGAGCATGCGGGCGGCGTCCGCGGTGCTCGCGGTGGTTGCCGTCGTGGCCGTCGTGGCCGCCGTGGCCGCTGTGGTGGGCGCGGCGCCGGCCGGGACGGCGGTGACGCCGGTGGTGAGGAGCGCGGCGACCGTCAGGCCGATGAGGTGGCGGACGGAGGTAGGGGGACGAGCGCGCACGTCGGGTCTCCGATCTGGAGCCGGTTCCGCTTCGCCGCGGGCCCCTGCTCGACGCCGCCGACGAAGCACCCGATTCCGGGCTGAAAGGTGCCGAAGAGACTTCGGGACCGTATGCCGTGACCCGGGCGCGTGGCAACGCCTCCAGGCGCCGCTCCCGTGCCGTCGTGGCCCCTCAGAGATCAGTTCAGAAAGAGCCGTCGGTGGCAGATCGCCGAGCTGGCCAGGGTGAGTAGGGGGTGATGGATGTCGGCTCGGCGTTCGGTGCGGATCCGAAGCCGGCGCCGGTGGTGGAGCCAGGTAAAGGTGCGCTCCACGCCGTCCGCGACGACCACGGATCGTGACGACCACGGATCGGTGGGATGGCCTCGATCAACGGCAGAAGCTGGGTGACGTCGTGGCGGTTGCCGCCGGTCAGGATCACCGCCAGCGGGATGCCGTTCGCGGCGGTGGCGCCGCCGAACTGCTGCATGGTGGTTGCGCGTCAGTGCCGGGTGAACTGCAGGCCGGTCTGCTGGATGGCGTTTGGCCGTAGCGGCTTGGCCGGGACGACGAGGTGCTGGGCGTAGATGTCGGTGACGCGCAGGCTTGCGCCGCAGCCTGCTCCCCCGGGTGAGATGAAGTGGTTGTAGTCAGCCCGCGTGAGGGCGTGCCAGCTACCGCCGGCGCGGACCTCCAGCCGGGCGACGGGGTTGCGGTGGCCGATGACCTGGATGCCGCACCACCACTGCGACGAGCCAGTCATGTACCGCACCGCCATGGCACCGATGGACGAAGGGCTCACGAGCTGCCACGTGACGTCGAGCTGGCCGGTCTTCGGGTCTGCCAGCGCGGCGAAGGCCGTCTCGCTGAGGTCGAGCTGGTGGACGCGGCAGGGTGCAGGGCACAGGTTGGTGACCCGGACGGTCACCGACCTCCCGTTCCTTGCCGTGACCTTGATGTAGGCGCCGCAGGCCTTGGCGGTCTCGTAGTCGTACCAGTTCATGGCCACGGTCATCGTGTCGCTGCTGCCGCTGGCGTACAGGCAGGCGCCGCCGGGGGCGCCGTCGTACCAGGTCGCGACGCCGGGGACCTGGACACCGGGCTTGATGCGTCCGGCGAGCACCGCACGACCGGACGCCGCCTTCGGTGCGCTGGTGGCGGCCTTGGACGCTGTCGTCGCAGAGATCTTCGTGGTCCCGACCGTCGGGGTGGCCGCGGCGGCGCTGCTCGTGACGGCGGGGGCCGGTGACACGCCGTACACGTCGGCCGGGGCGGCGGTCGGGCCGGTGCTTTGCACGGCGGACGCCGACGTCGTCGTCGACGTCCCGATCCAGCAGCCGGACAGCACGCTGCCGGCACCGAGCACGGTGACCGTCACGACGATCGTGACGTGCGGTCGGCGCCTGCTCATGCGGCTCCTTACCAGTGGTGCGCGACGGTTCCGCGCGGACGTCGGAGCCGGTGGCCGGGACCTGGACGGCGGTGCGACGTCCGCGTCGCATGCCACGGAGAGTCGGTCGGCCGCCCCCGAGGTTGCCCGGCATCCGAAGATGTGACGCTGCCCACATCGGGTCGCTGAGCCGCTCTGGTGCCGCCGCCGGTCCCCCACGTTGGCAGCCCGAGGCGCGGTCCCTATGATCTGCCGCCGGAGGTGACCATGCGGCAGACGGGGGCGCGAACCTCGCCGTGACGCGCCCGGACGGCCGGAACGGTCACGACGCTCGGAGGCGGGACTTCGCTGCGTTCGTCGCCGAGCACGCCCGCGGTCTGAACCGGCTGGGATACCTCATGCTCAGTGACGAGCACGCTGCCGAGGACGTGGCTGCCGACGCCCTCCTTGCCGCCTGGCAGCACTGGGACCGCGTCCGCGCAGTGGACAACCCTCTGGCCTACGTCCGGCGGATCCTCGTCAACATGGCCATGGAGCGAATCCGTCACCGGGCACGGGAGACGACGCTGTTGGTACGCCTCGAGCTGGCGACGACCGCCGGCACGAACGACCCGGACAGCGCGTCGGCGGTCGACGTGCGCGCGGCCCTGTTGCGGCTGCCGCCGCGGCGCCGTGCCTGCCTCGTGCTCCGGCACGCCTTCGACCTGTCCGAGGAGGCCGTCGCGCAGATCCTCGGCGTCACCGTCGGCACGGTCAAGAGCCAGACCTCGAAGGCGCTGGCCCAGTTCAAGGCCGAGGTCGGCCACGGGCGTGCCCTGTCGCGCCAACTCGTCCCCGACGACCCGGCCGGCCGCACCGGAGGGAGGGCGACCGGACATGCCTGACGACAGCCAGGACGCGTGGGTCGGAGAACTGCTCAGGAGCCACGCCGCCCGTGGGGATGTCGACCTCCGGGCGTTCACCGAGCGCGTCCTCGACGAGGTGGACGCGCCAGCGCGACCCCGCCGTCCGGGTGCCTGGCGCGGCCGGTTCCCTCCCGTCCTCGTCGCGGCGGCCGCGGTGGCCGCGGTGGCGGTCGCCAGCTCCGTCCTGTCCGATATTGCCGGTCGCGACGACCGGGGCGGGCAGTCCGCGGCGGCCGCGCCGTCCGGGCCTTCGACGGCAGCCGCCCCGTCGGGGTCCGTTTCGTTGCCGACGACCATCGGGGAGCCGACGGCCGTGTCGGCTCCCGTGACGAGCGCTGGGCCGCCCGCCAGGAGCGAACCGACGCGGGGAGCCGCATCGCTTCCCTCGACGTTCGAATGGGGTTCTGCGACAACGGTCCTCCCGCCCCGGTGGGGCCCGGATGGCCTCATCGCGTTCAAGGACCCGACAGCCGTCCGATTCGGTGGCTTCTGGCACGTTTTCGTCACGACCGTCAAGCCCATCGGTTACGGTCTGGGCTACCTGCGTTTCGCGGACTGGTCGCAGGCGGCCTCGGCGCCGTTGCACGACCTGGCATCGTCATCCATCGGGCCCGGTTTCCGGGCGACGCCGCAGGTGTTCTGGTTCGCCCCGCAGAAGCTCTGGTACCTCGTGTACCAGACCGGGCAGGCGTCCTACTCCACCAACCCTGACATCAACGACCCCGATGGGTGGAGCGCCCCCGAGAGCTTCTACCGCGGCGTCCCTGACCTCGTCCGCGAACACGTCCCGCCGGGCGGCTACTGGGTGGGCATGTGGGTAAGCTGCGACGACGTCTCGTGCTACCTGTTCTCCTCGGACAGCCGCGGCCACCTGTTCCGGTCGCGGACCTCGGCGGCCGACTTCCCGGGTGGTATGAGCCCCCCGGTGATCGCGGCGCAGAGCGACGGCGGGACGACGTTCGCGGCGGACCGTGTCTACAAGGTGGCCGGCGCGAGCAAGTACCTGTTGCTGGCGCAGGCCTTCGGCCCCGACGGGCGCGGCTACCTACGCTCGTGGACCTCTCCGCGGATCGACGGACGATGGGTCCCCCTCGCAGACACGCCCGCCAACCCGTTCGTGGGCCGCTCGAACGTGGCGACTGCGACGGCCCCGTGGACGGCGAGCGTCCTCCACGGGGAGCTGCTGCGCGACGGCTACGACCAGACGCTCACGGTGAGCCCCTGCCGGCTCCAGCTCCTCGCCCTCGGCCTGGACGAGCGACACCACGACGACTCGGCGTTCCAGATCGGGCTGCTGACCCAAGCGAACCCCACCTGCAGGCAGGGCGGCTAGCGCCCCTGCGGGAGGTCGCAGTGACGGGGTGTCACCGGCTGTACCGGCCCGCCCAGCCAGGCTGAGCCCCGTAAACAGGTCGGTGATCGGGGCAACCTTTCGAGGGTCTCCGGGGCACTTATCTGCGGGCTGGGATGGCCGGCCATCACGAACAGGACGGAGACCGACTGATGCGACGCCGGGGACGACGCAGGTTGTGGTTGCTGGCTCTGGTACCCCTGTTGGGGATCGCCGGGGTCCTCATCGGAACGTACGGCGCCAGCGCGCAGACCATCACGTCGAGCCAGACCGGGACGAGCAACGGTTACTACTACTCGTTCTGGACGGATGGCACCGGGTCCGCATCGATGGACCTGGGCGCAGGTGGCCAGTACGGCACGTCGTGGAGCAACGTCGGCAACTTCGTGGGGGGCAAGGGCTGGAGCACCGGCAGCCGTCGGGCCGTCACCTACAGCGGCACCTTCAACCCCTCCGGCAACGCCTACCTTGCCCTGTACGGATGGACGACGAGCCCGCTCGTCGAGTACTACGTCGTCGACAACTGGGGCACGTACCGGCCCACGGGCACCTTCAAGGGCACCGTGACGAGTGACGGTGGCACCTACGACATCTACCAGACCACCCGCACCAACGCCCCGTCGATCCAGGGCACTGCGACGTTCACCCAGTATTGGAGCGTGCGGCAGTCGAAGCGCACCGGCGGCACCATCACTACCGGGAACCACTTCGACGCCTGGGCGGCCAAGGGCATGTCGCTGGGCACCTTCAACTACATGATCATGGCGACCGAGGGTTACCAGAGCAGCGGCAGCTCGAACATCACCGTGTCCGATGGCGGCGCAGCCACGCCGCCGCCGACCACTTCCGGGACGTCGACGACGGCCCCCACCTCGACTCCTGCACCGCCGGACGCCGCCACGTGCACGGCCTCCTACCAGCCCGGCTGGAGCGGGCGCGATGCGTTCCGAGGGTCTGTCCGGGTGACCAACTCGGGGTCCTCGGGCATCTCCGGCTGGACGGTGCGGCTGGCGTTGCAGGATGGCCAGTCCTTGACTGCGCTCCGTGGCGGGACGACGACCGGCAGCAGCGGCACGATCAGCGTTTCGAACACCCCCACGAACGGCGGCATCGACCCCGGCAGCAGTCAGACGTTCCGCTTCACCGCCAGTGGTCAGAGCTCCCCGGCGCCGAACGTGGTCGGCTGCACCGCGGTCGGAGCGTCGACGCCGGGCACCACGACGTCCACCTCGCCGCCGACGTCCACCTCCGCCTCGCCGACCACGACGACGAGCCCGTCCGCGACATGCACCCTCCCGTCGACATACCACTGGACATCGACCGGCCCGCTCGCGGACCCCAAGCAGGGATGGGTGTCGCTCAAGGACTTCACCAGCGTCGTCTACAACGGCCAGCACCTCGTCTACGCCACCACGCACGACACCGGGTCGACGTGGGGCTCGATGGCCTTCGCACCCTTCACCACCTGGTCCGACATGGCGACGGCCACCCAGACCGGGATGTCGCAGGGAGCTGTCGCGCCGACGCTGTTCTACTTCGCCCCGAAGCGCATCTGGGTGCTGACCTACCAGTGGGGGGCGGCGGCCTTCAACTACCGGACGTCGACCGACCCCACCAACCCGAACGGATGGTCCGCACCGCAGGCGCTGTTCTCCGGCAGCATCTCCGGATCCAGCACCGGCCCCATCGACCAGACGGTCATCGGCGACGACACGACCATGTACCTGTTCTTCGCCGGGGACAACGGGAAGATCTACCGGGCGAGCATGCCGATCGGGAACTTCCCGGGCAACTTCGGCACCACCGCGACGCAGATCATGAGCGACACCACGAACAACCTGTTCGAAGGGGTGCAGGTCTACAAGGTCCAGGGGCAGAACCAGTACCTCATGCTCGTCGAGGCGATGGGCAGCGGCGGGCGGTTCTTCCGTTCGTTCACGGCGAGCAGTCTCGGCGGGGCGTGGACGCCGCAGGCGGCGACCGAGGCCAATCCCTTCGCCGGGAAGGCCAACAGCGGGGCGACCTGGACCGACGACATCAGCCACGGTGACCTCGTGCGCAGCAACCCCGACCAGACGATGACCGTCGACCCTTGCCACCTGGAGATGCTGTACCAGGGGCGGGCCATCGGGTCCGGCGGCGACTACGGCCTCTGGCCTTACCGGCCGGCGGTGCTCACCTTGAAGCGGTAGCCCGGTCGCTGCGCTGCACGCAGGAAGCGCCTCTCCGCCGTGGTCCGGGACCTTTCCCGAGTCCAGAACCCACTGCGCGAGAGGCGCTTCCTGGTTCGGCAGATCGCCGCTGAGTGAATCGGTCCAAGCAAGCGAGGCGGCGCGCTCCGCGTCGGCGACGGATGGAACGTTCCGCGGAACGCACCGGGGCGGGGAGAAGATCGCTCCGCGGAACGCCCGCCGGGCAGGCGAACCGTTCCGCGGAACGCTCGCAGTGCTGGCGCCGGCTACGGATCCGCACCGAACGCCGACCCGACATCCACCACGCCCTACTCACCCTGGCCAGCTCGGCGATCTGCCACCGACGGCTCGTACTGAACTGATCTCTCAGGCGCGGCCGCGGGGGCCGGCGTCGTCGTCCGGCTCGTCGCCGGGGTCGGTCTCGGGCCGGCGGAGCCGCTCCTCGCGGGCGCGGAGGTCCTGCTCCCAGAGGCGCAGGGCCTCCTCGTGATCCTCGTCGACGCGGCGGAGCCGGGCGAGGAACTCGGGGTCGTCGTCCGGGGCGACGGGGCGCGCCGGCCGCTGGTTCTCGGGGAAGCCGCCGCCGGCGGGCCAGCGGCTGTGGCGGCGGGTGTTGGGGCGGCCGGCGACGAGCCAGGCGATGCTGCCGACGAGCGGGAGGACCACGATCAGCAGCACCCACGCGAACTTGGGCAGGTTGCGGACCTCGTCGGACGGCGTCTGGATGGCCTCGATGAGGCAGAAGACGAGCAGCCCGATCTCGATCAGGACGGGCAGGCCGCGCAGCAGAAGCACGTGATCCCCTTTCGGCGGGACCGCATCTTGCCATCGGCGGCGGCGCGACGGGCGGGTGTTCGGAAGGAGATCGACGATCGGCGTAGTGGGGGCCCTTCGAGCAACGGTCGTAGCCGCTCAGCCCTCGGGCTCCATCGTGTAGGGCTCCGGGATCTTGGCGAGCACCGCGGGTTCGCGCCAGGGGCGCCAGTCCCAGTAGAGGGTGAGGGCGCCGTCCCGGCGGAGGAACAGCTTCTTCTCGCCTTGGAGGCTGAAGCCGGCGTCGCTGTCGAGGCGGACGGCGACGCCGACGGCGGCGACGGACATGGCGTCCTCGGCCCGGCTCCAGTCCCCGGGCACGGGCTCGAGCGCGAACCCGACGCTGATCGCGGGCTCGAAGCCCCAGCGCTCTAGCTCCGCTTCACGCTCGGGCTCGTACTCGACGGCGCCGGCGGACACGACGAGGCCGTCCATGACGACGAGGCGGCCATCGTCGGTCAACGCACCGCCGACCAGGTCACGCACCGTGTCGATCGCCTCGGCCGGATCGACCCGCCTGGCGAGCACGACGTCATAGCTGAGAGCCACGACGTCACCCCACCGGCGGGGCGGGCTCGATCGTGTAGGGCTCCGGGATCCTGGCGAGCACCGCGGGTTCGCGCCAGGGGCGCCAGTCCCAGTAGAGGGTGAGGGCGCCGTCCCGGCGGAGGAACGGCTTCCAGCCGTTGTGGGAGCCGAAGCCTGCCCCCAGAAGGTGTCTGTCAGCCACGGTGTGGATTCTCCCGTGTCCGGGAACGCCCGGCGACCCAACATGGGTCAGTCGACCGGTGGGGCCGGTTCGAGCGCGTACGGCTCGGGGATCGCGGCGAGGACCTCGGGCTCGTGCCACTGGGGCCACCAGTCGTAGAGCGTCAGCGTGCCCCCGCGACGCAGCATGATCCTCCGCTCGCCCTCGAAGCTGAGCCCTGCGTCGCTGTCGAGACGATGGGCGAGCCGGATGGCGGCGAGGGACATCGTCCCTTGCGTCGCGTAGCGGGCTTCGGCGTCGTCGCTGCTGAGCCGGAACCCCACCTCGGTCGCGGTGTCGAAGCCCCAGTCGTCCCGGTTGTCCCGGCGCTGCCGAAGGTCGGTCACGGAGTCGCTCCAGACGACGACCCTGTCGTCCACGACGAGACGGCCGTCGTCGGTCACCCGGCCGCCGACGAACCCGCGGACGAGGTCCAGGGCCTCGTGCGGCGGGGTCTCCCGGGCCAGCACCAGGAGGTAGCTGAGAGCCACTGCATCTCCTCGGAGGATCTACGGAAAGAGTCGGAGGACGTCGCCCCTGCGCACGATCAACACCTCTTCCAGGCCGGGGATCGGATCTTCGAACGCCTGTCGCAACTCCTGGAGCTTGACACGGGAGTCGTTCAGGTTGATGACGACCCGTGATGTCGGCCTTTCCTTCACGACCTTGCGCTCGACGCGACGCCAGATACTCCAGGCGCGGGAGGTCTTGGGAGCCACGTTGTCGAACACGCGGCCCTCGATCAGGTAGTCGGGATTGCGGTTGCCCGGAACTCTCGGGCGTTGCTCCACGTCATAGCCCTGGCGTGCCAGAACCTGCGCGCTCTCGTTCTCCCGCATGACGCTGCGGGCCGTCTC